>OJMH01002795.1_pt1 | contig 13981 bp, 15 predicted proteins | sample 1597111 | NCBI WGS metagenome assembly OJMH01 (sample SAMEA2452115, study PRJEB22498) | human gut metagenome | reverse complement strand
ATTCCCATGGAAAAGACCAGGGGCCGGGCCAAGGCGCTGCGGGGGCTGGTAGATAAGATAGACCAGCAGGGGGAGAATGTCAACGGGCAGACCATATTTATCAGTCATGGGGACTGCCTGGAGGACGCCGAGCATGTGCGCGCGCTCATAGCCGAAAAATATCCCGACTGCAAATTTAAAATAAATTATATAGGGCCGGTTATAGGCTCGCATTCAGGGCCGGGTACGGTGGCGGTGTTTTTTGTCGGAACCAGGCGCTAGGCTTTAGAGTAATTTTTAAAGATTATCCTAAATTGACAAGGGGATATACGCCCCAAAACGGGGTAACTTCTTCATTTTCCGCGTTATCCTCAATCGGCGTACTTCCCCGGTACGTTTCCTTCGTCTGCCCTGGGAATGAAGAAATTCTTTCGGTTTGGGGCTGTAGAAGCAGAAGGCATAAAATTTGTGCCAAGTAAAGCGCGCTTTTAAACGACATGTACCGGGCGTACTTGGAGTCAAAGCAATGCAACAGGACGCATGTGTTATACTTTTTGACCGTATAGTTCTTTGCAAACTGAGGGTAATAAGGTTTTAAGCAGCGGCTCCTTTTCCCCGCCCAATCAAGGAGAGGGGCTGCGCCCCTCGCAGGCCGGGAAGGGATGCGGATTCTGCCGGTTTTTAGATATCTGCGTTAATTCTGACTGCTGGAACTTATTTTTATCCCCGGCCTGCTTTAATATTGGCGGCCCTGGCCGCCCCCGCCCGAAAAGGGGGCCGCAGAGCATGCGCCTGGCATCATTGCCGGGCACTTTTATATTTTTAATTAAAATGGAAAATAAAAATTTAACTTATGTTCGTTTGTCAATGATGTGAGACCGGAAAAAGCGAAAGAGTTTTGTCTATGGAGAATTGATTTTTCTGACGGAGGGAGGGCGTAGCCCGACTGAAGTCAGAAAAATCAAGCGGTTTCCATTTCCCGCTGCTTTTGATTGGGAGATTTCCATCCAAGAACAGCCATCGGAATGTTATTGGAGCGATACAGATACCGCTTCATCTGGATTTGCAGATCTTCGTAGGAGTAAAAACTAAGGTGATTGTAGAATGGTTCCTGATCATTGCGGTGACTACGCTCCACTTTGCCATTGTGCCAAGGTGTTCTCGGGCGAATAAGCTTATGGGTAATATGCAGTTCTGCGCACAAGCTGTCAAACGGATGAATGCGCTTTGTTTTTTTCGTATGGGTAAACTCTCCGCCATTGTCTGTTTGAAGGGTGTCAGGAGCATATCCAAACCAAATGATTGCACGCTTTACGAAATCGCAGGTAGAGTAACCTCCGGTCTCTCTGTATGCATAAATAAAACGCTTTCGGCTGGCTTCTTCTAACATTGTGTACTGGTAGAATTTCTCACCGTCTTCCCCTGCATAACAGGCTGATGGCACATATTTCACATCCATTTGCCACTTTTTCCCCAGTTCCTTCGGTGTGTCGTAATGACCGTTGTGCTTAGACTTTTTCTTTGTTGATTCTGCCTTCCTGTGGTATCCAAGTCGGATGAACACGCGGTACAGTGAACCCGGATGCCGACGATACGCTTTTTCTTCACGCAGCTTGCCGTACAGCTCGCAAATACTTATGTTTGGATTGCGGCGGTGGTAGTTCCGGATCCATGTCAATTCTTCTTGTGTGTGCGCATTCGGATGAGCGCTGTGGGGGCGGTGAGATTTGTCTGTAAGTGATTCCCTTGTTCCGTCATACTGCCTGTTCCAACGCATCAGCGAAGATTTAGATATGTGATATCGACGGCACACAAAATCGATATCCTTCTCCTGGCGGTAGAGCTGTACTGCATGAATCCTTGTTCTTACCTCATGCGGTATGTATCTCTTGTTTTTTTCACTGTTATGTGCTACAATATCCATGGCGATTGGGTCCTTTCGTTAGATATTGGTGTGATAACTTAATTCTAACTAACTCAATCGCTTTTTTCTATACCTTTTGGTATCACATCTATTGTAACGCTACAAAATGGAAAATAAAAATTTAACTTAGCTATTGCAGTTGACTTAAATTTGCTATATAATATATATGAGCACTAATTTTGCGTTTGCCCTTAAAGCGGGCAGACGTTCTGTTTATAATATAAATGGTCCCATGATGCGGGGACAGAAAGGTATAGTCATGAAGCTTATAATAGCTATTGTTCAGGATGAGGATGCCGGTAGGCTTATAAGCTCACTTATGAAGGAGGGTTACGGAGTAACCAAGCTTGCTACCACGGGCGGATTCCTGCGCGCGGGCAATACTACTCTGCTGCTGGGCGTGGAGGATGAAAAGCTGGAGCATGCGCTGGAGTTTATCGAAAGCATATGCAAGAGCAGAAAGCAGATGGTTTCCGCCAACAGCACATCTCTGGATATATCCATGAATATGGGCATGTCCTCCAATATTGAAATTATGGTAGGGGGAGCCACGGTATTTGTGCTGGACGTGGTTAAATTCAGTAAATTCTGATGTTTGAGAGATACCAGCTTGTCCTTAATTCAAAGCAGTTTGAGGATATAAAGCGCAGTTTTACGCAGGGGCGTGCCGCTCACGCCTATATCATTGAAGGCCCTGCCGGAGCGGGCAAAAGGACGCTGGCCCGGCTGGCGGCCGCTTTAGTTGTATGCCAAGAAAAGAGGGCGTGCCTGACCTGCTCAAGCTGCCGCCGTGCGCTTGAGGGCGTGCATCCGGATATTCATGACTACAGCTCTAATAAGCGTATTTCAGTTAAGGATATGCGCGCGCTGATTGAGGAATCCGCCCTGAAACCCTATGAAGCGGACTACGGAGTTTATATAGTGGAAAATGCGCACACGGCTACTGCCGAAGCGCAGAACTGTCTGCTTAAAACTCTGGAGGAGCCTGCCGGGGACAGCATATTTATGCTGCTGGCCTTAAATGCCGGGCAGCTCCTGCCCACGGTGCGGTCGAGGTGCAGGCTGGTGCGCATGACGGGCTTTTCGGACCAAATGATATTTAATCAGCTCAGTCAGCTTTATCCGGGAAATGAAAAGTGCGCTCAGGCGGCTTCGCTGGCAGGCGGCAATATCGGGCGGGCCGTTGCCCTTATGGAGAACGGGGAACTTTGGGACATTGCCTCTTTGGCGGACAGATTATGCGCGCAGGCTGACCATTTGAGCGCAGCTCAGGTATCGGAGCTTTTAAGAGGTGCAAAGGACAAAATGGACGAGCTGCTCCCGCTTATGGAAGAGCGGCTTATTCGTGCGGGCGATGTTAAATCGCTGGCCAGGCTGGGATATGTCGAGGACGCGGCGCGCAGGCTTGAGGCTAATGTTAATCCTGCGCTTGCGCTGGACGGCCTGGCTTATTATTTTACTAAGGGAGAGACTAAATGGCAAAGATAATAGGAGTTCGCTTCAGGAATTCCGGCAAGGTATATTATTTTAACCCCGGCAGATATGTTATAAAAGCCGGTTCGGGAGTTATAGTAGAGACAGTTCAGGGGGTAGAGTTCGGAGAGGTGACAATAGGCACAAAAGAAGTGCCTGACGAGGAGATAGTAGCGCCGCTTAAGGAGATAATAAGGGTGGCCTCCCAGCAGGATTACCAGCAGCTGGAGGAGAACAAGAATAAGGAGCAGAAGGCTTTTGAGACGGCTTCGCGCAAAATAGCGGAGCATGAGCTGGATATGAAGCTGGTGCGGGTGGAATATACATTTGACGGCGCTAAAATAGTTTTTTATTTCACTTCGGACGGCCGGGTGGATTTCAGGAACCTGGTTAAGGATTTGGCTCAGACCTTTAAAACCAGAATAGAATTAAGGCAGATAGGCGCAAGAGACGAGGCTAAGCTGCTGGGCGGATTAGGCCCCTGCGGTCTGCCCTGCTGCTGCAATGCGTTTTTATCAGATTTTCAGCCGGTATCCATAAAGATGGCAAAGGAACAGGGGCTTTCGCTTAATCCTACAAAGATAAGCGGGCTTTGCGGCAGATTGATGTGCTGCCTTAAATATGAGCAGAACTATTACGAAAAGGCCCGCAAGGCGCTGCCCCGAATTAATGCCGAAGTTAAAACACCTGACGGCACGGGCAAGGTATGCGAATTAAACCTGCTTAAGGAACGGGTCAAGGTGAAATTGCAGCTGCCGGGGGATACTGTGGATATAAGGGAATACGAGGCGAAAGATATAAAAGTATTGAAAAATTCGGGCCAGGCCAAAGCCAAAGGCGCCAAAGAGGAAGAAATAGTTCTGGATGAGGAAATCAAGGCTATTTTAGATTAATTTATCCCTTGCAAATAATCCCGTTTATGTTATAATAGATTCCAAACAAGAGGCAATTAACTATGAGGCCTTGGCCTCATGCTCAATTTTTGGAGGAGGTGAAAACCATGGCATATATAATAAGCGATGACTGCATTTCCTGCGGCGCTTGTGAGGCTGAATGCCCTGTCGGCGCTATTTCGGAGGGTGACGGCAAGTATCAGATTGATCCTGAAACCTGTATTGAATGCGGCGCTTGCGAGGGAGTATGTCCCGTAGGCGCGCCCAAGCAGGGCTGATTTTGCAGCATATTTAAACGGCTTCCGGCCATTTGGTGAACGCCGATAAGGATGTTTTGGAAACAAACTAACTTAACGGCTGACAAACAGGTTGCAAGCAGGGACAGAGAGTTAATCACTTTCAAAGGTGGTTGACTCTCTGTTTTTCTGTTACGCAGTAGACACGCCATTTTGGCGATAAAGGCATAAACCCCTTAATTTGCTTTAAACACGCTTTACAACCCGCATAAATCATGGGGAAATTACCCTCTATCGCGTAACTATTCCATACTGGATTGAAAGCGCAAGCGGTCTATCCGATTGCGCTCTCTTGACTGCCTGGCAGCAAAGACAGAAACAGTCGTCAAGGACGCGAAGCGTGAAGTTTATCCTTGAGGGCTGTTTTTGTCTTTGCTACTCGCTATTTGTCAAAACGGTACCTGAAGATAGCCTGTATAAGCTGTGTTTTCAGGCGGTCTTGAATATCGTCATTGATATGGCCCTGATAAGTAGACAGATATTTAATGCGTCCTGTATAGTGGCGCAATACCGAGTCTATCGCGTCCGGCTCCCCGGCAACAGCTTTTTCAATGACTTCAAAGGGTATTAACTTCTTGTTCTTCATTTTTTGATTTCAACCATTCCTCTCTTAGTTGTTTCAATGCTGCTAATTTCCAATAGTTGGCTGTGCTTCTGCTTCGTCCGTATTCGTTCCCGATTTTCCTATCGGTATAGCCGAGAAAGAAGTACATCAGCAAGACTGTACGCCGTTGTTCCGGCAATTTTGAAAGCGCGTCAGCTAATCGTTCACTCGCTATAACAACCTTTTGTCCTTTCACAACAAAGACAGTTGGCTTGTCGTACTGTTCAAAATAATTATCTGTCGTGAACGGCTCAAAGGGCGTTTCGGACATCAGATAATCAAGCGATATCTCATGCATCTGTTGCCGTCTAAAATCACGGTATGCGTTGATTGCCTCATTACGTAAAACGACCTTACAAAAGGCGGAAAAAGTACATTCGATGCGCTCCATGAATTGTTCAGAAGATCTCATTTTCTTATCACCCCCTTTCTTCCCAGTAGGGGGCTATTACAACAAACGCTCATGCAGAATAAAACCACATGAGCGTTTAAGGAACACGAATTATCAAGACATACTAAATGAATTAACAGTTCATATTCATGGGCAGAATACTCCGCTGTATGAAGCAGAATTTTTTTGACAACTGTCTGTTAGCCGATAGAAACATGGCGATACCTCCTTGATACCGCCATAGACATTTTTATCAACATAATAAAATGGGCGGCTCTGAATTTCAAAGCCGTCCATGAAAGATTTTTGCGCATGAGTAATTATGCTGTACGACGGCTTTTTTCTTTTGCCGTCGTGCGGCAATTAACGCAAGTATTCAATATTTCCTGACTGTATCTCGGATATATGCTGTCTGATACGTTCTTCAGACCAATTCCACCATTTTATTTTAAGCAGATAATCAATCATTTCCTGGGTAAATCGCTTTCTTATAGGCTTTGCCGGAACGCCGCCGACAATTGTATATGGGGGAATGTCTTTTGTAACGACGGCACGGGCTCCGATAACAGCGCCGTCCCCGATTGTAACATCCGCTAAAATAACTGCTTCATAACCTATCCAAACATCATTCCCGATAACAATATCGCCTTTGTTATCCCACGTTTTTGTAATATCCTTTACATCTAAATCCCATTCTTCAAAAAATATGGGGAATGGATAAGTAGAAAGCGAAGATAAGCAGTGATTTGCACTATTGAATATAAATTTTGCTCCGCAGGCAATCGAACAAAACTTACCGATTATCAACTTATCTTGGTTGATTGGGTACTGATATAAAACATTATTTTTCTCAAAGTCCTTTGGTTCTCTAACAAAATCGTTATACATTGTGTAATCGCCGATTATGATATTGGGATTGTTAATGACACCTTTTAAATAGACCGTTTCTTTGTCCTTTGAACGGGGATAAATCTTCTGTGACATAGATGCTCCTTTCTCGTTAGGAAAACGAAAAAATAAATTTTCTGATATGTTCAAAGTAATTGTTTTTGGCATAATACACTGTTCGTTCATTTGCAGAGTAGACAAAGGAAACTCTGGTCGCCCACACTCCCTCTTGTCGGACTGTGTGAAGTAGTGTGAATGCATCGGAAACTGAAAATTTGTTTTTACAGCTATCTAATAACTGCAAAGCCAGTTCATATCGGTTATCGCCCGGTACAATAAAATCTTTCGTACTTTCCGGCTTCATCAAAGAATAATTCGTTATTAAGGAATATTTATTTTGTTCTTCTCTGTAACCAATTCCCGGTTCAATTACCAATGTGCGTCCATGAACATCAGACAACATTGCCTGCATGGTAGCGTCCGGCGCATAAACGATTTTCTTTGACTTAACAATTTGAAGAACCTCATCAAAGGAAATCTGCGCCTTGATAAACTGCTCTGTCAAATCGGCAATCGTCATACAGTTACCACCGTCTTGATACGCTCCGGCAGAATTGCCATGTACATATAACAGCGTCCCTACATTTCCGTTTTGATTCACTCCATGATAAGAATGATAGACTCCGTCTGGTTGCAAAATCCCGATATAGAAACGCTCTTTTTCTGTGATCAATTTATGCGTCCATACAGAAAGGTCTATGTCAAAATTAAAACCTGTTATCATGTCATTTCCACGATAAACAAATCTGGTACACATAGTAGCCGCCTTTCATAAAATCTTTGTATGCTGTGTTTTTATCTTACTGCTATTTAGATAAACATTCTATACACTATACAATACCGAAACGATTAGTATAAAATAAGAGGCTGCAACTTGGCAGCCTCTTACGGTTACTTTTGATATATGATTTTCCGAACAGCATATAAAGATAAGCAATATTTTCAGACAGACACTCCATGGAAATGCCACTTTGATATTCCTCTTTTATTTGTTGATTGCGTTGCGCTAATTCCTGCCGATAGCCGGAAACTTCTCCCCAACGCTTTTGCTGTTCCTGTTTAATAGGAACATAGATATATCCGCCTTGAATATAGGTTTGCAATTCTTTTACCAACGTGTCCGGAAGAATAACTTGTGCATTCAGATATTTCATGCAGGCTTCCTCCTTGATGTGATAGTCAAGTTGCAAAGCCAGCATTTTTATTTTGCGACTATTTTTACTCCATGCAACCGTCGCAATCTACTGGCTTTGCATGGAGAAAAGCTTTGTTTCTCTTTTGGGTGTTGATACACATACAAATCACTTCTTTCTGTCTGATACAATAAACACAGACAAATACAGTTTAGCACATTCGCAATCCTATATCAATCTTGATTTTTTGCCGTTTTCTTTGGCATTTTCGGCTTTTTCTTCGTAGTAGAAAATGAGAAAAGATTTTTTGAAATCTTTGGAAAATCTCCAAGTGCGGTGTAGTAGGTGAAAGAAAAATTAAAAGGGTTTGGGATTTTCCCAACAAGAGTAAATGCGGTGCATTTTACGGAAAGGGTACCCCTTTCCTATGCTTGCTACGAAACTTTTCACTAATGAAAACAGGGAAAGGACGGGAATGGAATGGAAAAGGAACACGAAAGAGAACATAACAAATTTTTGCCGAAAAAGGGCAATCCGCTGCATGAAACTGTCATTTATCAAATCGGCGGTACAATTTATGAAGTATCAACCATTTGTGGCGGTTCTGAACTGCTTTATAACAAAATGGAACGGCTTATAAAAGCGGAGTCTAGCAAAACGCCTGCTGACAAGAAAGATAAAGTCCGCTATAATGAAGATAGCAACCTGTTTGTCGGGCGTTCATTACAGGAGGAATGAACACATGACAACAACGATTAATTATCCCGACAACATTACCGCTTTATATGCCCGTTTAAGTCAAGAGGACGCGCTTGACGGAGAGAGCAACAGCATTGCAAACCAGAAAAAGATTTTGCTCAAGTACGCAACAGACAACGAATTCCCCAATCCTACGTTTTTCATTGACGACGGCGTTTCCGGGGTAACTTTCGATAGACCCGGCTGGAATGAGATGATACGCCTTGCGGAAGCGGGAAAAGTCAAAATCGTTATCGTCAAGGATATGTCCCGCATGGGGCGCGATTATCTGAAAGTCGGCTACTACACCGAGAGCTTCTTTGCCGAGCGTGATATTCGCTATATTGCAATCAACGACGGTGTTGATAGCGACAAAGGCGATAATGAATTTACCCCTTTCCGCAACCTGTTTAATGATTTTTACGCACGAGATACAAGCAAGAAAATCCGCGCAGTCATGCGGTCAAAGGGCAATGCAGGAGAACACCTATGCAGCAATCCGCCTTATGGCTACATGAAAGACCCCTCAGATAAAAAGAAATGGATTGTGGACGAGGAAACCGCCGCTGTGGTAAAGAGGATTTTTGACTTGTGTATTGCCGGAAAAGGTCCTATGCAGATTGCAAAGATACTTACCGCCGACAAAATTTTGACGGTCAAAGCCTACTATGCAAAACGCGACGGAAAAGCTATGCCCGATAACCTTTACCAATGGGCAAATGAAACGGTTTCGGGCATTTTGGAACACCCAGAATATACAGGGTGTACAGTTAATTTCAAGACCTATTCCAAATCCCATAAACTGAAAAAACGTCTGCAAAATGTGCCGGAAAACTATCGTATTTTTCCCAACACGCAACCTGCAATTATTGAAGAACAAGTATTTGAGCGAGTACAGGAATTGAGGGCAAATAAACGCCGCCCTGCAAAACAGGCAGAACGACAAGGTCTGTTTTCTGGTTTATTGTATTGTGCCGATTGTGGAAATAGACTGCACTTTGCAACGGGTAAAAGCATGACACCAGCGCAAGATTGTTACCGTTGTTCAAGGTACAAAAGCAATACTGGCGATTGCACTATGCACTTCATCAGGGAAGAAACCTTAAAGTTGTTTGTCCGACAGAGAATTTTTGATGTAACGGCAATGTTTTTTGATGATATACAGGGCTTTCAGAACATGGTATATCAGCAGAGATTTGAAGAAGCGGAAAAAGCAGTCAAACAGAAGAAAAAAGAATTGGAACAGGCAAAGAAACGAATTGCCGAACTTGACCGTATTTTTAAGCGGATTTATGAGGACGACATTAGTGGCACAATCAGCCATGAACGATTTTTGAAGCTGTCCTCGGAGTATGAAGCGGAACAAAAGGAACTGATCGAGTTTGTTAGCGCAAGGCAGACCGCAGTTACTACCTATGAACAGAACAGAATGGATTTTGACAGCTTTGCCACTATTATCCGTAAGTATGTGGGAATACGGGAATTAACGCCTACTATCGTCAATGAGTTTGTTAAGAAAATTATTGTTCACGCGCCGGACAAATCCAGCGGACACCGCAGACAAAAGATTGAAATTGTCTGGAACTTTATCGGGGAACTGGAACAGGGTGAGGACGAACAGACCATTGAACGGAAAAGAAAAAGCAGAACGGCATAGCCTTTCGGCTATGCTGCCCTGCGTTGATAGAATTACTTCCTTATGGGTGTGCCGCTTTAGGCAGGAGGCCGTTATTTTTTTGCCTTTAATAAAAGGTGCTTAAGGGCCGCCCCCGCCCTTTTAAGGAGGCGCCCCGGCTGTTTTTCCCGCTCAAGCTTTTATTTCTCGGCCTATTTACCTTTCCGCTCCTATTTTTCAGGCGCCGCATTTGCGCCCTGCCGGGCGCAAATATAATATAATCCCGCCCGGCGGCCCGCGCGCCCGGCGCCGGAGCATTTTCCCAGCATTGGGATTGCGGATTTTTCTGGACTTTGGCGAAAAAATATGCTTTAATATTAACAAGAGAATATATTTGCATATACCGGAATATTTTTTGATGAGAGCGTAAGGAATAAGGATACAAGCAAAATTATCATATATTTAATACGCGAGCTTTAGTCAACAAATACTGGTGTGAAAAAATAATTTAAGCGTGCGGAAGGAGTTATTGCTTATGGGACTTATTAAAGCGGGCATAGGAGCTTTGGGCGGCACCTTAGCCGACCAATGGAAGGAGTTTTTTTACTGCGATTCGTTAAGCGCGGATATTCTGGCCGTCAAGGGACAGAAAAGGGTTTCGGGACGTTCCAGCAATACCAAGGGGAGCGACAACATCATTTCTAACGGAAGCGGAATAGCTGTAGCCGACGGACAATGCATGATGATAGTGGAGCAGGGCAGGGTAGTAGAGGTGTGCGCCGAGCCCGGCGAATATACCTTTGATAAATCCACTGAGCCCAGCATATTTGCCGGCAGCCTGGGGAAAAGCATTATAGAAACTTTTAAAACCTTAGGACGGCGTTTTACATACGGCGGCGATACCGGCAAGGACCAAAGAGTGTATTATTTTAACACCAAGGAGATTGTGGGCAATAAATATGGTACTGCCAGTCCGGTGCCTTTCAGGGTAGTGGATAAAAATATCGGGCTGGATATAGATATTTCCATACGCTGCAACGGCGAATATTCGTATAAGATAACTAATCCGCTGCTCTTTTACACGAATGTATGCGGCAATGTGCAGAGCGGCTATAACCGCTCTGAAATAGACAGCATGCTTAAGACAGAGCTGCTTACCGCCCTTCAGCCTGCTTTTGCGCAGATTTCAGCTATGGGCGTGCGCTACAGCGCTCTGCCGGGGCATACAATGGAGATGGCCGACGCGCTTAATAAGGTGCTTTCGGAAAAATGGAAGGAATTACGGGGTATAGAGGTGGCGTCCTTCGGAATAAATTCGGTCACTGCTTCTCCAGAGGACGAGGAGATGATAAAGCAGCTCCAGAAAAGCGCCGTTATGCGCGACCCCAATATGGCTGCGGCTACCCTTATAGGCGCTCAGTCGGATGCAATGCGGGCGGCCGCAGAGAATCAGGGGGGAGCCATGATGGGCTTTATGGGCCTGGGCATGGCCCAGCAGGCAGGCGGCGCAAACGCGCAGAATTTATTTGCAATGGGGCGGGAGAACGCTCAGGCCCAGAACGGACAGATGGGCACACAGCAGGCCCAGCCTCAGGAGGAGCAGGGCTGGAGGTGCTCCTGCGGCGCGTATAATACCGGGAAATTCTGCTCCGAATGCGGCGCGGAAAAGCCCCAAACGGGCTGGACGTGCTCCTGCGGCACGGTTAATAAAGGCAAGTTCTGTTCTGAATGCGGAAAGAAAAAGCCAGCGGGCGCGCTTTTGTATAAGTGCGACAAATGCGGATGGGAACCTGAGGATCCGGCGCACCCGCCCAAATTCTGCCCTGAATGCGGGGATAAATTTGACGACGGCGATGTTAAATAGCTGGGACTGCCTTATAGCGCTGCGGATCGGTGCGGAAAAGCCGGCTGACGCACAGCAGGCAGTGAAAGCTGCCGTACCGGGGTGCTGTTTTTAAAATAGTGGTATTGGAGGAGGATTATGGCGGATACAATGGAATTTGAATGCCCATGCTGCGGAGGCAGCCTGGCATTTGACCCTAATTTGCAGAAATTAAAATGCCCTTATTGCGATACTGAATTTGATACGGAGGATTTAAAGGCGTATCAGAGCGAGCTTAATAAGGAGCACGAGGATAAGCAGGAATGGACTTCCGGCCCGTCGGAGGAATGGGAGGACGCTGAAAATATGGCGGTTTTCTGCTGCTCTTCCTGCGGGGGCGAAGTGGTGGGCGACCAAAATACCGCCTCTATAAGCTGTCCCTACTGCGGAAGTTCAATAGTGGTTAAATCCCGGCTTTCAGGAATGCTTAAGCCGGATTTGGTTATCCCCTTTAAATTGGATAAGCAGGCGGCAAAAAATGCTTTGGCGGGCCATCTTAAAGGGAAACGGCTGCTGCCTAAGGAATTTAAGAGCGAAAGCCATATTGAAGAGGTTAAGGGGATTTATGTGCCCTTCTGGCTTTTTGGGTGCAATGCCCAGGCATCAGGCCGGTTCAAGGGCACTAAAGTGCGCTTCTGGAGCGACAGCAAGTATAATTATACCGAAACCCTTCATTTCAGGATATTCAGGGACGGCAATATGGATTTTGCGGGAGTGCCGGTAGATGGTTCCAGTAAGATAGACGATACCCTTATGGAAGCGCTGGAACCTTTTGACCTAATCGAGGCCGTGGATTTTAAAACGGCGTATCTGGCCGGCTATTTGGCTGATAAATATGATATGAACTCGGATGCGTGCATTGAGAGAGCGAATCAGCGTATAAAAAACAGCGCTCAAAGCGCTTTGGCCAGTACAATTAAGGGATATGCCACCTGCCTGCCCGAACAATTATCAGTTAATTTCACCGGCGGGCATGTAAAATATGCTCTGCTGCCAGTGTGGCTGCTGAACAGCGTTTATAAGGGCAAGACTTATACATTTGCCATGAACGGCCAGACGGGTAAATTTATAGGTGATTTACCCATGGATAAGGGAGCGTATTGGCGCTGGTTTTTCGGAGTCTTTGCCGGAGGGGCCGCCGCTGCCGCCATTATCATGCTGCTGGGAGGGATAATATGAAGAGGTTGACGGCATTACTGGCCGTACTGCTGATTTTTTTAATCCCTGCCGCCAATGCTGCCGAGCCGGACAGGGTAAATGATATGGCCGGGCTTTTAACAGATTCTCAGGAGGAAAGGCTGCGCGGGCAGATTGAAGATATCGCGCAGGAATATCAGTTTGACGCTGTTATTGTGACGGTAGATTCGCTTGATGGGAAGAGCGCCGAAGCTTATGCGGATGATTATTTTGACTATAACGGCTATGGCTACGGAACGGATGCCGATGGTATCCTTATGCTGGTAAGCATGGAATACCGGGATTGGGCAATTTCCACCTGCGGCCGCGGGCTGGAGGTTTTTACTGATTACGGCTTGGATTATATGAGCGATGAAATAGTGCCATACTTAAGTGACGGCGACTATTATTCGGCTTTTGAATGTTTTTTGACGCTGGTAGAGGATTATCTTAACGAGGCGGAGGAGTACATTCCTTATGATACCAATAACATGCCTGGAGGCGGTGCCGTTGCGAGGGAAGAAGAATCCAACTGGCTTATATTCGTTGTCGGAAGCTTGATCGTAGGCCTTATTGCGGCGTTAATAGTTACCGGAAGCATGAAGAGCAAGCTTAAGAGCGTGCGGCCGCAGGTTGATGCGCGGCAGTATGCCGGCAATTTTGAGCTTACCCTGGCCAATGATTTATTCCTTTATCGCACAGTTGCTAAAACTGCTAAACCTACTAATAATTCTTCTTCGGGCAGATCGGGGGGCGGCGGTTCGAGTAGCCATAGAAGCTCAAGCGGTCGTTCTCACGGCGGGTCGAGCGGGAAATTTTAGTTTGTTTAATATAATAGCGGTTCGCCTTAAGCTTCAGCGCGCCTTAAAGGGCGGCGGGCGGCAAGCAGTCCCGGCCTGACGGCCGGGACTGCTTGCCCTAAGGGGGGC
>OJMH01002794.1_pt1 | contig 13992 bp, 10 predicted proteins | sample 1597111 | NCBI WGS metagenome assembly OJMH01 (sample SAMEA2452115, study PRJEB22498) | human gut metagenome | reverse complement strand
ATGAAAAATCAGACAAGTCAATATGGCGGTTACTTAATATTCGCTGTACTAGTCATTTATCATCTGATTGAAAGGAATATTTTATACATGAACACCACAAATAATCGCAACGATTTCTATAAAAAACAATTAGACAAGACTTTAAATGGCAATGAAAAGATCGAAACTGCCATTGCAGCACTCCAAAAAGAAGCAACCGAAGAAATGCTTGCTCATACTCTCACCGTAATCCGTCACAGAATGCAGGAGCAGGCACAGCTGATCATTGCTGTAGAACCTCCAAAAGGTGATGGAAAAATTTCTCTTCATGCGATCAAAACCAACGATGGAAAGCAATGGTGGGCTGCATTTACCAGCTTTGACGAAGAGTTAAAAGGCAGTGATAAGATCATGTCCACATTTACCGCAGATATTGATAAGATTTTTTCTTCTGCATTGCAAGAACCGTCTGTTGAGGGAGTAATTCTCAATCCATGGAACCGCACACTGATGCTGAACAAAACCCTTATCAACATCATCCTCGGTAATCCTGTATAGCATCAGCTCTGTCGGATAACAAGTCCAATGTTTCACGTGAAACACTTGGTATTTTACTGAAGTACAAAAGCATTCCAGCGAATAACAGCATCCGCTTCGCTACTTGCTCATAACCAAATAACTGCTTCGCAGTTTATCAGAAGGATCTTTTCCTTCTCCTGATACAAGTAAGTCCCCTGCTTATTGCTCTTCATTAAAGCAAGGGACTTACTTGATTCGGTTCGAAATCTGATTTCTATGTATCATGAAGCATATTGGCGATGCTACTGTTCACTGATAATATTCCGTAAGTTTTTTTATAAACGAAGGTCGCAGAAAGCCCGAAGCCATACCGCACCAATTTATGCGATCAACATAAATTCTTTGCATTGCGAAGCGCGTTACTGAAAGCAGAACGAACAGTAACTTAGCGATCATCGTCAAGAACAGAATGGACAGTAACGTCAGCATACAATAACAAGGTTAGGGTTCCCACAAAAGCATTGTAAATTTTTCGTTCCTGTCGTATAATAAAGCAAAGAAATATTCAGAAAAAATCAGATCAGATACCTGAATTACGTTACATCTGTCCTGATTATTTTTACGAATTCCAGGAGGCTTTTTAATGAAGAAAAATGGACACAGACTACTTACTCTTGCAGCTTTAGTCGGAACTGCCGCAGGTGTTATTCATATTGCTAACCGTTTCATAGATGCCACATCTCAGCTTAAAGATATGTTGGAACAGCCACACAGTAGAACCTATGACTGGCGTTTTGGAAAGATTTTTTATACAAAACAGGGACATGGCACCCCTATTCTTCTTATTCATGATATCATGCCAGGTGCTTCCGGTTATGAATGGAATGCCATAGAGAAGCAGCTCGCAACCGAACATACCGTTTACACCATTGATCTTCTTGGATGTGGACGTTCCGAAAAACCGGATATCACTTATACCAATTTTGTATTTGCTCAGTTACTCTGTGATTTTGCCAAGAATGTGATTCGTGAGGAAACCGATGTTATTGCCAGTGGTTTCTCAGGTTCTTTTGCGATCATGGCTTACCGTAACAATTCCGACCATTTCCGCAAGATCATGCTGGTCAATCCACCAAGCTTCAGTTCCCTGAAGCAGGCACCTTGCAAAGACAACAAGCTCTTTAAGTATTTTATCGAGCTTCCGATTTTCGGAACTCTGATCTATCATATGGTAGCTTCCCGCGAATCCATCAGCAGTCTGTTTATGGAAAAGCTGTTCTACAATCCCTTCCATGTAACAGATACACTGGTAGACACCTATTATGAATCCGCTCACAAGGGCGGTTCCAACGCCAAATATCTGTATTCCAGCTACATTGGCAAATACCTGAATATCAACATTAATAATGCCGTAGAATCTTCCGATGCATGCATCTATATTATTTCCGGAGAAAAAGAAGCTTCCGCTTCTCTTATCGCAGAGGAATATCAGAAGCTGAATTCTTCCATTGAAACCGCTGTGATCCCGGAAACCAGACATCTTCCTCATCTGGAAGATCCGGAACATTTCCTGGAACAGGTAGCTATTTTCCTGTAAAAACAACTTATGATCCGGCATCAAAAACAAAATTTATCTATAGTAATTTTGGAAATCAACGCATCAAAAGTACATTGTTCATATTCGGAGCCATTGAGCTCCATACAGTAATTTGTGGAAATGCTATAAACCAACAAAAAGCCAATAAAAAAAGAGTACTGTTTCACGTGAAACATGAGTTTTCCCTCAAACAAACGTGAAACAATACTCTTTATTTTTTACCAGACTCACAGCATGCATCCGGACATTTCTCTTATCTAAGTGCCTGCTCCAGATACATGTGTGTTGTATTATCGATCAGCTTATGCGTCAGCTCTGCCATATGCTGTGTACTCTCCTGATTCTCAGAAGACAGCCATGTCTTGATCATTCCCACGCATCCATTCAGACAAAACGCATACGCATACTCAATATCACGGTTGTCTTTCGGAAGACGAATTGACAAGCGATGCAGCACTGTATCTGCGATCAGTTTTTCTATACGATTCACAAAAGCCATATCTCCATTCTTTCCAAGAAGTGCGATACAAATATCCTTATTATGATCCAGGATCGTAAATATCTGCTCAATAAAAGGATACGAGCTCTCCTTATTATTAAGAGGATCCAGAGGATAGTCTGCCACCAGATGCGTGATTTCCTCCATCAATTCAGCCTCTATGGATTCCAGCATCTGATAGATATCTGTATAGTGAAGATAAAATGTGGAGCGGTTGATATCAACTTCTTCCACCAGTTCCTTTACCGTAATTTCCTTAATACTCTTCTTCTGCATAAGACGGGCAAGCCCCGCTCGCAACTGTGCCTTGGTCTTACGTACTCTTCTGTCAACTTTTTCCGCCATCTTAATTCCCCCTGCAATTCGAAAAAGCAAGCACGTTTCCTCCGCCTCAATCACCTGTTACTTACGATACTCTGCAACTGTCATACAATGCATAATGCATCCTTCAAACGAATAAAAGCATTCGCTTTCTCTACGCCGATCTGCATGATACCAGATATCTGCTGTTGTTAAGAATTGACAAGATCAAAATTGTTAACGACGCCGACCTACACGATACCAGATATCTGCTGCATATTTGTGTTGAAACATAGGAATCCTGTCTGCATTTAATATTACCAACTGCACATAAATTCAAAGGAAATAACGTACTTTTTGTCTATTATGCAGTTTTTTATTTGTAATAGACACTTCCATTATTTCCGTCTATTAATATACATTCAGTAAAGATTTAATGGTTGTATCTGTGGTATGTGTTTAGTATAATACATCACGTAAAGAAAATCAACACTTTGTTTGATAATGGAATATAAAGCTATTAATAGATTTTAATATGATTAATAGATCTCGTCGCCATTACTGGAATAAAGTTTGATTAATCAACTATGTTTGATAATACAATTTAATAAGAAAGGGATAGGTAATATGATCAAAAACGAATGGAAAAGCTTACTTCGTAACAAGCTCATGCTTATCGTCGTAATCGCCATTATCGTAATCCCGATCATCTATGCAGGTCTGTTTCTGAAATCCATGTGGGATCCTTACGGAAACGTAGACAGCCTGCCAGTGGCCGTGGTAAACGAAGACAAACCTGTCGAGTATAATGGCAAGACCTTAAGCATAGGTAAGGACATGACGGATGAGCTGAAAGACAACGACTCAATGGCATTTAACATTGTAGACAGCAAGACAGCAGAGGACGGTCTAGCCAATGGAACCTATTACATGGTTATCAAAATTCCGGAAAATTTCTCCGCAAACGCAGCCACTGTAATGGACAACGATCCAAAGCAAATGGAGCTATCCTATGAGACAAACCCTGGAACCAACTATATCGCCTCCAAGCTCAGTGAAACAGCAATGCTGAAGCTTCGTGATAACATTGCTTCCAAGGTTACGGAAACCTATACAGAAACCGTTTTTGATTCTATCTCAGAAGCAGGTGACGGAATGCAGGAAGCTGCAGACGGATCCGGAAAGATCGAAGACGGACTGAATACAGCAGCTGATGGTAACAAAACAATTACCAAAAACCTTAAGAAGCTTTCCACCAGTACTCTTACTTTCGTAAGCGGTGCTGACAGTCTCACCGAAGGTCTTAAGACCTACACCGATGGTGTTGCAAAGGTTAACGATGGTGCAAAGAGCCTGGACGATGGTGCAGATCAGCTGAACAGCGGCGTTGCAACTCTCACAGAAAAGGTTCCTGAGCTGACAACCGGTGTGGATACTCTGGATAAAGGTGTTCAGCAGTACACCGCTGGTGTGGATGAGCTGAATAAAAATTCTGATGCACTGAAATCCGGTGCAAGCAGCCTGGAATCCGGTGCAAATGCATTAAGTGCAGGTATTGATACTCTTTCCGACGGAGCAACACAGTATGTAGCTGGTGCTGACACTCTTGCAGATGGAACTACCACCTATGTGGCTGGTGCTGGCAAACTCGCAGCCGGTGCCAAAGAGCTTGCAAAACTTGAAGACGGACTCACAACAGTCTCCAATGGTATCTCTCAGCTGAATACCGGTGTTACCAAAGGAACCGATGACTCACAGTCACTGATATCCGGAACACAGCAGCTGGAAAACGGACTGAAAGCCCTGAACGATAAGGTTTCTGCTCTGAAAGAGGGAACAACACAGGAATCCATCAACAAGCTTGCAGCCGGCCTTACTTCCGCAAAGGATGGTATGGACACAGCCGCAGCTGGTATGAACAGTGCTGCAGCTGGTATGAACAATGCCGCAGACGGAATCAACAACGCAGCCGGATATATCACTCAGGCCGCAGGCATCACAAGTCAGACCAGCAGCAGTATCACAGACAGTCTGATCCCTGCTCTCCAGAATGCAGGCACACAGTTCTCACAGGTAGGTGATCAGGTCAGCAGCATCCTTACAGGATACGGACAGCAGACAACGGAAGCACTTACTGATGCAAATACCAAGATCGGTACTGCCGGACAGACAATGACCGATTTAGCAGCACAGCTTCAGGCGATTCAGGCAACCGCTTCTGAGGACGGAACCATTTCCGCAGCAGCTCTGAATGATGTGATCAACGCTTTAAACAGCGTAGCCGGTGGAATGACTGGCGTGGACGGTTCTTACATGAGCAGCTATTCTGATCAGGTTTCACAGCTTGCAGCTGGTGTATCCGGTCAGCTCTCTTCTACTCAGGAAAATCTGAATACTGTTGCTTCCAAGCTTAACGAAGCAGCTTCCGGACTGACTCAGATCTCCGGAGGACTGACTCAGGGTGCCGGCACACTTTCTGAGGGTGCAACAACCATGACAGATGGTGCAAACCAGATGAGTGCAGGTGCAACAACCATGAGCGCAGGTGCAAAGCAGTTATCTGCAGCTACAAGTCAGCTTCCTACAGATCTGATCGCTCAGCTTTCTGCAGGTGTTACCCAGCTGTATCAGGGTGCACAGGCTGTAAACACAGGAACCAAGAACGTTTCCGCAGGACTTCAGTCTCTGGAAGACGGCACTGCCAAAGCCTTCCCGGCTGCAGCAGCAGGAATCAAAGTTCTGAACGATGGATTTGACCAACTGACATCTTATGATAAGCAGCTCAACGACGGTGCAAAGAATCTGAAAACAGCCGGCAAACAGATCACTGACGCACTTCCGGATATCAAATCCGGTGCAGGTCAGCTGGCAGATGGTTCTAAGGCACTGACAGATGGAATCACAACTTACACCGATGGTATTGCAAAACTTTCCGAAAACAGTGCTGCTCTTACAGGCGGCACCAAGAAACTGGCAACAGGAGCCAAGGCTCTTTCCAGCGGTGCTGCTACTCTTGCAGACGGAACAAAAGCATTAGCCGATGGTTCCGGAACACTGACAACCGGAATCACAACCTACACCGATGGTGTTGCTAAGCTTTCCGAAAACAGCTCCGCTCTTACAGACGGTACCAAAAAGCTCTCAACAGGAGCCAAAACCCTTTCCAGCGGTGCTACTACTCTTGCAAACGGAACTAAGACATTAGCAAACGGTACCTCAACACTTCTCAGCGGTACCGAGAAGCTTGTAAGCAACAACAGCACACTTAACAATGGTGCAAAACAGCTTGCAGATGGCGCTGCCCAGATCCAGAGCGGTTCCTCTCAGCTGTATGATGGCTCCAAGAAGCTTGGAAGCGGTATGAAAGAACTGAAAGACGGTTCCAAGACACTGACCACAAGCCTCAGCGATGGAGCTACCACTGTAAAAGACAATTCAGCAAGTGATGAAACAATCAAAATGTTCGCAACTCCTGTTGTGAACGATGAAACAAAACTTACCGATGTCCCGAATAACGGACACGCAATGGCACCTTACATGATGTCTGTAGGCCTCTGGGTCGGCGCACTGGCATTCTGCCTGATGTATCCTCTGGCTCAGTATAAGGGCAAACTGAAATCCGGTTTCGCATGGTGGGCAAGCAAGGCTTCCGTCCTTTATCCGGTAGCGATCCTTCAGGGAATCTGCCTGATCCTGCTGTTACGTGCATTTAACGGATTCACACCTGCAGAGATGGGCAAAACCGTACTCTTCGCCTGCCTGACATCAATGACCTTTACCTCTATCATGTACTTCTTCAACATTACTCTTGGTAAAGTAGGAAGCTTCCTGATGCTGGTATTCATGGTCGTTCAGCTTGCAGGATCTGCCGGAACTTATCCGGTTGAGGTTTCACCTTCATTCGTTGCAAAGATCCATGCATACGTTCCGTTTACTTATACGGTCGACGCATTCCGTGCAACGATCAGCGGTGGCCGAAGCATTACCACTTCCATTATTGTAATGGTTGCACTGTTAGTGATCTTCACGATCCTGACGATCCTTCAGTTCAATCACATGACCAAGAGAAAGAAAGCAGAAAAAGCAGCAAGAAAGGCAATGAAGGGAGGACAGGCTTCGACTGGCTGGAAGAAAGAGGTCTTGCATAATACTTAGTTACTGACAGAAGCTCCCCCGAACCTTCTGTTAGATATAGAAAAATTAAAACTGTACAGTTGCTCAGATGAGCTTCTGTACAGTTTTTTTATATTGTCCTCGTCAATTCTCCACGCTATAATTATAGCAGTTATAGAAAATCAAGCTCGCCAGTACACCGTGCCTGACCTATGCAGCAGATTTCAGTTCAGAAACATTCCTGTCAGATTCAGAAGAAGCGGCAATATGACTTCTCAGATCTACTCACAAACCGGAGCTCTTTCTGACTGCAAGTCTGCGATTTTCAATGGAAAAGCAACCTGGTATGCATCTAATCCACTGACCGCAAAAACAGACGGAATCATCACCTATGCTACACCATTTACCGTCTTCAGGGTAAAACCTGGAAAGCTATCGGCAATACAAAAAATACAACCTACACCGATAAAAAGCCAGGCACCGCAACCAAATACCGTATCCGTGCATACCGCATCACAAACGGTAAAAAAATATACGGACCTTATTCATCTGTAAGGACCGTAAAATAATAGCAACATAAAAACACCCCGGAAAATCCTGATCTGTGTGGTGTCTCCGAATATCTGATCATCAAACGGATATTCGGAGATCACCTTATTATTTGCGGATCTCCGAGGTGTTTTTATTTATTTTCTTAATATTTTATTTTTCCGCCTCAGCTGTTGGTGTTGCTGTGGCTTCTGTCTCTGTTTCACCGTTTACCATGGTTTCATATGCATTGAACATTTCTTTTACTGTCATTTTGTTTACAAGAAATACCTTGTCTCCAACGACAGCTGCATAATAGTTTGTGTCATATGTGCAGAAGGTAACGGTTGTCTGGTTCTTGTCAGAGTCTGTGAATACAGCGGTCATCTCCGGGTCTGCAGCTGGTGTATAAACGTCTGTCAGTCTCTTCTGTCCTGCCATGTTTATCAGCTTGTTGTAGAAGGTGGTAAAGGTTGTACTTTCTATTTCCTTACCATCCAGCTGATAGGTTGTTGTTTCTTTTTCGTTTCCGTCATCATCTGTGGATGTTTCACGTGAAACATTTACAGTACTTGTTGTTTCACCGTAAGTAACCTGGAGCTGATCCAGATTTTTTACAGACAGATAATTGACGATCAGTGACCAGAGATCTGACGGCGTCTTGTCAATAACTGCACTCAGTGTATCCGTTGACATTGTATAGATCTGTTTGTTATCTACCGTTACATATCTGCTGCCATCTCCTGCCTCATCGCCAACGTAAATGACAAGCTGTTTATCCACTGTGGTTGTCTTGCTGTCTGCATCTTCTGAGCTGCTGTCCGTGTCAGTAGTGTCATTGCTCTCAGAATCGTTCTCAGAGGCCGTAGAATCGTTTTCTCCGGATTCTGTACTGTCTGTGCTGTCATTCTTCACCTCTTCCTGATAATCCACTGTAATCGTCGCATAGGGCTTATCAAGGCCATACTGGGAAAGATCCTCTGCATTGTAGTTTACAAACTGGTCAAATGCAAAGTTTCCAAGTCCGGAGGTTACATTTCCTGCTGCCGTTGTATCGGCAGACTCTTTATCGCTGTTTCCGTCACCGGAAACATCCCAGGTAGCTCCGTCGGAATTTTCTTCCAGGACATAGGAATCTTTATTCTCACTGACCTGGACCTTTTTCACTGTGGAAGAATCAATTGTCGGGAAATCTTCTCCCTGTGCATAATCGTAAAGGGAATTCATAAACGGAGACACTGTATCTGCTGCCACTACATATACCGTGCTGTCATCATCATCCTTGGAAATGTAATACTGATTCGTAGACGTATTCTCATCTCCGATGTTAAGCTTCGTTGTCCCATCAGCGGTATCAACGGTTACTGTGTTAGATGGAGAATCCAGTCCGTATTCCGTAAGATCCTCCACATCCTCCAGGACTCTGTCCGCTTCCACCTTTTTGATGGCGGAAGCTGCGGAATCCAGAGTTGTCTGATTTACAGGAAAAGCAGTCTCATCCTTTTTCACCCAGGAATCATCTTTTTTCTCAAAGGTCACTTCCTTCTTGTCTACGATAAATTCCAGGGATTTAATGTCATCCGTTTTCACGGAAAACACTTCTGTTTTGCTTTCCTCTTCGCTGCTCTCTGTCTTTTCTTCTTTGGATACGTAGGTGTTCAGTCCCACATAAACGCCGCCGAGAACTGCCAGAACAACAACTGCTGAAACAAGTTTGGTCGATTTTTTCATTATGCTTTTCTCCTCTTAAGCCAGATCAGGAATCCTGCAACAAGGAATACTCCCGGGATCAGACCAATGGTACAGATCTTCCAGAAGGCTGCATCATAATCGGTTACTGTCAGGCTTGTGGACTCAAGGCTCTTGGATGGAATAGAAACGGAATTACTGTCGTCTGTGCTGGTCATCCAGTTTAAGGACTCCAGAAGGAGCTTTTCATTTCCGCCGGATACCATCTGGTTTATCTGGCTCTCCATCAGATTTGCTGTGGAGTAGTAAACGATCTGTGTTTCCTTATCATCATCCAGTTTCTCAGTGATGGCAACACCAAGATCAAACGGTCCGTCTACATCTCCGTCTTCCTTTTCGATATTGCTGCTCTGCATATTTGTTTTGGAGTAAGCCTTGTCAGAGGTTGTCAGGATACTGTCGATGGTTACGGTATCTCTTACATCATCTGTTTTCTGAATGCCCTGCGCATATGGTGCCAGTACATAGGAGCCTGCAGAAGCTGTCTCAGAGCTTGCATCTGTGCTGTTGACTGTTGGTACAAGATAATATGGCATCTGCATTCCATAATGCTGATTATCACCCTCAAATACGATTCCCTCGGCACACTTTACACCATAGTTTTCAAGAACCGCATCAAAGTTCGGCAGATCATCCTGTGTATAATCCGAGAAGATCATAGCTTTTCCGCCTGCCTCCAGATAATCCAGGAGCTCTGTTTTTTCTTCCTCGGAAATATCGCTGGTCGGAGATACGATCATCAGGCAGTCTGCATCATCCGGAACCTTTCCCTCTGTGAGAAGGTTCAGCTCCTTGATATCAATGTTTGCTTTCTGGATATCTTCTTTAAAGCTGGAATCCAGATCTTTTTCTCCGTGTCCGGATAAGGTGTACATGATCGGAAGATCCTCGGATGTCACATAGCCGATCGCACTTGTGATCTGTCCTTCTCCATCAAATCCGGTAGTAGTCTGCTGCCAGGTATTATAGTCTACTGAAGAGGAATACATATCGTTGTAATTGATAACCTTGTTTCTGTCGCCGCAGACTACGATCAAGCTGTTTGACGCAAGATCATCGGTTGTATATTCCGATGCAAATTTCGGATTTACAACAGGGTCTTTCACCTCAACTTTAATATGCTTGGACTCATCTTTATAACGTGAAAGCAGATTGGAGATCGTGTCGTCCTCAGAACCGCTTGCCGCGATCTGATAAATGGTAACATCCTTATCCAGTGCCTTCAGTACCTTCTTTGTTTCATCACCGATGGTGTAAAGCTTGGATGAGCTTACATCCAGCTGTGAATATTTGGATGGGATCGCCCCGACGATCATATTGATCACAACCACGATCACGATAAAGACAGCTGCCATAGCCATGCTGTAGGAACCATTTTTGATATGTTTTTTGCTGATGGTGCCTACCAGCTTTTTCGGATCCGGTTTATGTTTCTTTTTGCCGGAGTCCTGTGCTGTCTCCGGTACGGCTGCCTCGCCTTTATTTTTCTTAAATTTCTCACTGAATTTCATTTCCCTTCACCCCCTAGTTCCAGCGTCTCTTCTGAATGGACTGCATGGTAAGGAACAGGCAGATCGCAATAACAGAAATAAAATAAACGATTCCTGTCACGTCAAACACGCCGTTTGTAAAATTATCATAATGTCCGCTCAGGTTAAATACGTTCAGTACCTTCTGGATACCACCCTGGAAAATACTGGATTTTACAACGTATACGATCACAAGGGCAATCTCTCCCACAGCTCCGATCACTACAGAGATCAGGACATTTTTGATCATGGTATAAATGATGATCGCGATCGCCACGATCAGAAGTCCGAATGCCACTGCGGTTGACATGGAGGTCTGTGAAAAGAATGAGGAAATTCCGTTCATCATATAGAAGGCGAACAGGAATACAAACGTAAGTACTGCTGCAATTACCTGGCTTTCTGTAAGTGCTGACATAAATACACCGATTGCCAGATTTGCGCATCCCAGAAGGAAAAATCCCAGGATCCCGGTGTATGCGGAAGCATAGGAAATCGTTCCGAACTTACTCATGATCAGCGGATAAACGCACATGATCACGACCGGAATGGCAAACACAGCTACTAGTGCAAGATATTTTCCAAATACGATATCCCATACAGATACCGGTGCGGTCAAAAGAAGCTGATCCGTTTTCTGCTTGCGCTCTTCTGCAAGTACACGCATGGAAAGGATCGGCACACCGATCAGGAACACAAAGGTCAGTGCGCTTAAGGTAGTTTCAAATTTTGAATAGCCGCCTGAAAGCTGATATGCGGAAAAATAAATTCCGGTCAGCACCAGGACAAAAAATATGAAGAGATATCCAACCATGGAGGTCAGATAGCTTTTCAGTTCTCTTTTAAAAATCGCTGTCATGACTGATCCCCCTCTTTCTCATCAGAAGCCTTCTCTGGTTCCCCGTTTTTTTCTTCCTGAGTTTTTTCTTCTTCCGATGATCTGTCTTCTACCGGTTTCCACTGTGAGCTTTCCGGTTTTCCGGCGGATTTTTTCTCTCCTTCGGTAAGCTCAAGGAATACATCCTCAAGGGAAACTCTCTTAACCTGCATCTCGTAGATTGGACAGTTCGCTTTTGCCATAGCGTAGAAGACTTTTTCACGGATATCCACATTTTCCTGAATGGAAAGTTTTGTTTTCCACAATTTTTCATCGCTGTCATAGGACATTTCCACTCCGGTTACGCCTTCGATCGTTTCCAGAGCTTTTCGAATCATGTCTTTCTCGCCTTTTACCTTCATAAGGAGGCTGTTGGAGCCTGCTGCCAGACGTTCCAGATTATCCGGTGTATCGCTGGCTACCAGCTTTCCATGGGAAATGATCAGAACATAATCACACACTGCTCTTACCTCGGAAAGGATATGGGAGCTTAGGATAACCGTGTGCTTCTGCTTCAGGCCTTTGATCAGGTCACGGATCTCGATGATCTGCTTCGGGTCAAGTCCTACTGTCGGCTCATCCAGGATGATCACCTCCGGATATCCCAGGATCGCCTGTGCAAGGCCCACCCTCTGGCGATAACCTTTGGAAAGGTTTTTGATCAGACGGTCTTTCATGTCTGTGATCTTTACCATATCCATGACTTCTTTTATCTGCTTGTCTTTTTGGTTTCTTGGGATTTTTTTCAGATCAGCCGCAAATTTCATGTACTCAAGAACAGTCATGTCAAAATAGAGCGGCGGCATTTCCGGCAGATAGCCGATACATTTCTTGGCTGCCTCCGGTTCCTCCAGAATATCATGACCATCGATCATCACTTTTCCTTCTGTGGAAGCAATGTATCCTGTGATCATGTTCATAGTTGTTGATTTTCCTGCACCGTTGGGGCCCAGGAATCCGTAAATTTTCCCCTTTTCGATCTGAAAGGAAAGATGGTCAACTGCAGTATGATCGCCATACTTTTTGACCAGATTACTTACTTCGATCACTTTACTCTCCTCCTTTTATTTTCAGGGAAATACTTTTTTTAATTATCGATTTCCCATTTTATAAGATGCCAGAGGCAAAAGGTCCTGAAACTGAAGCCCTTGACTCTGGCGTCTTTTCAATACCAATAGAAAATGCCCCTGGATGAAACAGAGAATGGGGGGAATCCAGGGGCATCTCTATCGGATTATAGTGTAAAAGTAATTTGTGATAAAAGTAGGATAAATTTGTGATAATTTTGTGAAACTCCCGGACAAAAAAATCTCCTGTCGGACAGATTTTGACTTTGTTCGACAGGAGGTATCTTATGCCAGTGGCTCTCTGAGCGGTGTTCCGGCTTTTCTCGGATATTTGCCCGGGGTGTTCTTTACCTTCTCGATAATGACCAGGGAGCGGCCGATCTCAGATCCCGGAAGGTCAAAGTACTGAATATCCCTGATCTTTCCACCAAGGATCTTTACTGCTTTCTCTGCTGCTTCTGCTTCTTCCTTTACAGAACCGGATTTATAGGAGACAAAAAGCCCTCCGACTTTTACATACGGGAGACAGTATTCAGACAGGGTTGCAAGTCCGGATACTGCTCTGGATACGCAGAGATCATATTTTTCTCTGTAGGCTTTGTTTTTTGCATATTCTTCAGCTCTTCCGTGAATGGCGGAAATCCCCTCCAGGCCCAGGAGCGCAAAGGTTTCTTCCAGGAATTTTACTCTTTTATTGAGGGAGTCCAGAAGGCAGGCTTCCACCTCCGGGAAGGCAATCTTCAGGGGAACGCCCGGGAATCCGGCGCCGGTTCCGATGTCCATAACGGTGTTTATCTTACCCATATCTACAGCCTTGACGCAGCAGAGGCTGTCCAGGAAATGTTTCACGAGAACCTCGTCAAATTCTGTGATACCGGTGAGGTTCATGACTTTGTTTTTTTCTACAAGATATTCGTAGAACCGAATAAACTGGTTTTTCTGCGTGTCACTGAGTGTGATTCCAAGCTCCTCGCAGCCTTTTTCCAGGATTTCTAAATTGTACATGCAGCTTCCTCTCTTATTTTCTGTGTTTTATTGTTATTCGTTGTATTATCCGTGTTTATGTCCGGATCTGCTTTCCAGATATACAAGAAGCACGGAAATGTCAGCCGGGGATACACCGGAGATACGGGACGCCTGACCGATGGACACCGGTCTGTAGGCTTCCAGCTTCTGGCGTGCCTCAATGCGGAGGCTTCCTACATCTTCGTAATCAATGTCTTCCGGAAGCTTTT
>OJMH01002790.1_pt1 | contig 14001 bp, 10 predicted proteins | sample 1597111 | NCBI WGS metagenome assembly OJMH01 (sample SAMEA2452115, study PRJEB22498) | human gut metagenome | reverse complement strand
GTTTCTGTGCCGCCCCGGTGCAGTGGAGCCGTAAGGTCGTCGCCGACGGTCACGTCAAGGCCGTGATTCTGAACTCCGGCGGTGCCAACGCCTGCACCGGCGAGGCCGGTTACGCCCAGTCCGTCGCCACCGCGGAAACGGTCGCCGGGCTCATCGGCGCCGAACCGAATGATGTGGCTGTCTGCTCCACCGGTCTCATCGGTGAACTGCTGCCGTTGGACAACGTGCTGGCTGGTGCCAAGAGTGCCCATGAGGCTCTTGCCGCCACCGCCGAAGCCGGCACCGACGCCTCCCACGCCATCATGACCACCGACACCAAGCCGAAGACGGTCGAACTGACCGGCTCCAACGGCTGGAAGATCGGCGGCATGGTCAAGGGCTCGGGCATGATTGCCCCGCAGCTGGCCACCATGTTGTGCGTCATCACCACCGATGCGGTTGTCTCCGCCGGTCAGATGCAGGCCGCACTCGCTGTGGCTGCCGAACATTCGTTCAACCGCATCGACGTGGACGGCTGCATGTCCACCAACGACACGGTCCTGCTGCTCGCCTCCGGTGCCTCTGGCATCGAACCGGACAAGGACGAATTCAACAAGCTGGTGCGTGAGGCCTGCGCATCCCTGTCCCGCCAGATCATCGGCGACGGCGAAGGTGCCTCCCACGACATCCGTATCACCGTCACCGGTGCCACCAGCGAAGACGCGGCACTTGCCTGTGGTCGTGCCGTCGCCGCCTCGAACCTGCTCAAGTGCGCCATCTCCGGCAACGATCCGAACTGGGGCCGCATCGTCAGCTCCCTGGGCACTGTGCCGCCTGAAGTCGCGCCTTACGATTCGAACAAGGTGACCGTGGACGTCAACGGCGTGCGCATCTGCGAGAACGGCGGTGCCGGCCGCGACCGTAGCGAGGTCGACATGACCCCGCGCGAAGTCCACATTGACATCGACCTGAACACCGGCTCGGACGCCGAGGCCACCGTCTGGACCGACGATCTCACCCACGAATACGTCCACATCAACGCCGACTACGAAAGCTGACAAACAGCCCAGTGGGCTGTTTGTAGCAGCCGGCAGCGAAAGCGTCGCCGGCGTCGCATATAACGCAAACAGCCCAGTGGGCTGTTTGTAGCAGCCGGCAGCGATAGCGTCGCCGGCGTCGCAGAAAAGAGAAAAATTGTCTACAGAATTGAAGGGACCTGGGTTCCATTTCGACGTGCACACCGATTTGCGCGCCGATCAGAAGGCAGAAGTGCTTATTGAAGCGCTGCCATGGCTGGAGGAGTTCGCCGGCCAGCGTATCGTCGTCAAATACGGCGGCAATGCCATGGTCGATGACCATCTGAAGCAGTGCTTCGCCGAAGACATGGTCTTTCTGCGTCAGGTGGGTCTGCACCCGATCGTCGTGCACGGCGGCGGTCCGCAGATTTCCCACATGCTCAAGGCCCTCGGCATCAAATCCGAATTCAAAGGCGGCCTGAGGGTCACCACCCCCGAGGCCATGGATGTGGTGCGCATGGTTCTGACCGGCAAGGTGTCACGCGAACTGGTAGGCCTGATCAACGCGCACGGCCCGCTGGCCGTAGGCATGTCCGGTGAAGACGGCGGCCTGTTCTCGGCCATGCAGCGCAGGCCCGTCATCGATGGCAAGCCCACCGATATCGGCCTGGTCGGCGACGTGGTTTCCGTCGATGCCTCGGCAGTCGAGGATCTGGTGGCTGCCGGTCGTATCCCGGTCGTCTCTTCCGTGGCTCCGAACGAAGAAGATGCCACTGAAGTGCTCAACGTGAACGCTGATTCCGCCGCCGCCGCTTTGGCTGCCGCTGTGGGCGCACACAAGCTCGTTATCTTGACTGATGTGGATGGTCTGTACGCCGATTGGCCGGATAAGAATTCTCTGATTGGCCGGATCGGTGTGGAAAACCTGCGCGATATGCTGCCGGACCTGGAATCCGGTATGCGACCCAAGATGGAGGCCTGTGTCAGGGCCATCGACGGTGGCGTGCCCCAAGCCCATGTCATCGACGGGCGCAAGCCGCATTCGATTTTGAACGAGATATTCACCTCCGCAGGCATCGGTACCATGGTTATGCCCGATGAAGGACTGGAAATGAGGAGCTCTTATGGCTACTGAGCATGAGGAAAAACTAGGTACGGAAGACAGCAAGTGGCTGGGAGAGTACTCTCAGGTCCACATGAATGTGTTCGGTACGCCGTTGCGCGTCATGGATCACGGCCAAGGTGCCCACATCTGGGATGTTGACGGTAACGAATACCTCGATTTCCTGGCAGGCATCGCCGTCAATTCCCTCGGATACGCCCACCCCAAGTGGGTCAAGGCGGTTGCCGATCAGGCTGCCAAGGTGGCGCATATCAGCAACTATTTCGCGTCCGAGCCGCAAATTGAATTGGCATCAAAACTGGTCAAGCTGGCTGGTGCACCTGAAGGCTCCAAAGTCTACTTCGGCAACTCCGGTGCTGAAGGCAATGAAGCTGCCCTCAAGCTCGCCAAGCTGTATGGACGCACCTTGCCTGGTGCCCTGCCTTCCATCGGCGGCAAGCCCGCACGCATTCTCGCAATGACTCACGGCTTCCATGGCCGTACGATGGGTGCGCTGTCCGCCACGTGGAAACCCGGTATCCGCAAGCCGTATGATCCGCTGGTGCCGAACATCGAATTCGTGCGCGCCGGCGACAAGGTCGCCCTGCACGACGCTTTTGCACAGACCGGTCTCGGTCGCTATGGCAAGGGTCCGGTGGCTGCTGTGATTCTGGAACTTATCCAGGGCGAAGCCGGCGTGCAGCCGTTGGGCGCCGATTACGTCAAGTTCGTGCGCGAACTGTGCGATATCAACCACGCGCTGCTTATCATCGATGAAGTACAGACCGGTATCGGACGTACCGGCAAGTGGTTCGCATTCCAGCGTGACGATCTGTCCGGCGGCGTGACGCCGGATATGGTGACTTTCGCCAAGGGTGTGGCAGGCGGATTCCCGATGGGCGGCATGATCGCTTTCGGCGAGAAACTTGCGGCTCTGTTCACTCCTGGTTCCCACGGCTCCACCTTTGCCGGCAATCCGCTGGGTGCGGCTGCGGGACTCGCCACTCTTGGCGTGATTGAAGACGAGAATCTGGTGGCCAACGCCGAAGCTCGCGGCGAACAGCTGCGCGATGGCATTATGGCCACCGGTAATCCGCTGTTCGTTTCCGTACGCGGTCGTGGTTTGCTGGACGCCGTCGAGCTCAAGCATCCCTGCTCCCACGCGGTGATGAACTACTGCCTCGAACACGGGCTCATCGTCAACGCGGTGGCTCCCAATGCGCTGCGTTTCGCACCGCCGCTGATTGTAACCGCACAAGACGTGGATCAGGCACTTGCCATCCTCAAGGATGTGCCTACGGACCTGCCCGACGACTGATTTCTCTCTGTCACTGCCGCCCCACCGATCCAAGGAGATCATCATGACCCCAGAACTTCGCCACATGCTGCGTGACGACGACCTCAACCATGAGGAACAGAAGCAGGTGCTCGAACTTGCCATCAAGTTCCACCACGACCGCTTCTACAAGCAGCCGTTCGCCGGTCCGCAGGCCGTCGCCGTACTGTTCGACAAGCCCTCCACCCGCACCCGTTCCAGCTTCTCCATCGGCGTTGCCGAGCTTGGCGGTTACCCGCTGGTCATCGACAAGTCCGGCTCCCAGCTGGGCCGTGGCGAGCCCGTGGCCGATACCGCTTGTGTGCTCGACCGCATGGCTTACGGTGTGGTGTGGCGCACCTTCGGCCAGGGCCGCGTCGAAGAAATGGCCAAGTACTCCACCCATCCGGTGGTCAACGCCCTGACCGATGACTTCCATCCCTGCCAGATTCTCGCCGACTTCCAGACCATCGCCGAGCACCGAGGCGGCGTCGACAACCTGAAGAACCAGACCATCGCCTACCTCGGTGACGCGGCCAACAACATGGCCAACTCCTACCTGCTCGGCGGTGCCGTGGCCGGCATGGACGTGCGCGTGGCCGGCCCCTACGGCTACCTGCCCCGCCCGGACATCGTGGCCGACGCCAAGCGCATCGCGGCCGAGACCGGCGGCTCCATCCTGGTCACCACCGATGCCAAGGAAGCGGTGCAGGACGCCGATTGCGTGTTCACCGACACCTGGGTCTCCATGGGCGAGGAAGCCGAATACGCCATCCGTTCCAAGCCGTTCTGGGATTACCAGGTCAACACCGAACTTATGGCATTGGCCAAGCCGGATGCGCTCTTCCAGCACTGTCTGCCCGCCTACCGCGGCAAGGAAGTCACCGCTGAAGTGATCGACGGCCCGCAGTCCGTGGTGTGGGATGAGGCCGAGAACCGTCTGCACGCACAGAAAGCGTTGCTGACTTGGTTGACCGGCAAGGCCCGTGGAGACGAAAGCCTGCTCGCATGAGTGAAACCGGTCCGTCCCTGCAGCGCCCTGCCAGCAGGGCGGCGCGGCTGAGTGCCATAGAACAGGCGCTCGCCACGCATATCATCACCTCGCAATCACAGCTGTCCAAAATCCTTATCGACGAGGGTATTGCGGTGACTCAGGCGACCCTGAGCCGCGATCTTGATGAGATGCATGCGGTGAAGACCCGGTTGAAGGACGGTACGGTGGCCTACGCGGTGGGTCGCAGCGTCGTTGCTTCGGAAGGTGAGGATGTAGGGGAGCGCGGTGAGGCACAGATGTCTCGCGTGCTGAACGGACTGGTCACCTCGGTGGCCGCCGCCGGAAATCTGGTTGTGGTGCACACGCCTTCCGGTGCCGCACAATACGTGGCCTCGGTGATTGACAAGCAGTCGATCGAAGGCGTGCTGGGCACCATCGCCGGAGACGACACCGTCATGGTGATTTGCACCAATGACGACACCGCCGTCTTCCGCTCCGACTGGCTACTAAGCCTCGCCTCCAAATGACCAACACGCCGTGCATAAATATACAGTCCTCTGTATATACTTGCATCAGTTTGTTTTTCAGACCTTGAACGAAAGGGAACCAATGGCAGATAACAAGCGCATTGTTCTGGCCTACTCCGGCGGTCTTGACACATCCGTCGCCATCTCGTACCTGAAGGAGCGCACCGGCAAGGACGTCGTGGCCGTGTCCCTCGACGTCGGCCAGGGCGGCGAAAGCCTCGAGACCATCAAGCAGCGCGCCCTTGCCTGCGGAGCCGTCGAATCCTACGTGGTCGACGCCCGTGACGAGTTCGCCAACGAATATTGCATGAAGGCCCTCAAGGCCAACGCCATGTACGAAGGCGTCTACCCGCTGGTCTCCGCCATCTCCCGTCCGCTGATCTCCAAGCACCTCGTGCGCGCCGCCCACCAGTTCGGCGCCGACACCATCTCCCACGGTTGCACCGGCAAGGGCAACGACCAGGTTCGTTTCGAGGTCTCCATCGCCTCCATCGACCCGACGCTGAAGGCCATCAGCCCGATTCGCGACCTGTCCCTGACCCGCGACGTCGAGATCGCGTTCGCCAAGGAGCACAAGTTGCCGATCACCCAGACCGAGAAGTCCCCGTACTCCATCGACCAGAACGTATGGGGCCGCGCCATTGAGACCGGCTTCCTTGAGGATCCGTGGAACGGCCCGACCAAGGACTGCTACTCCTACACCGACGACCCGGCCTTCCCGCCGGTCGAAGATGAAGTCGTCATCGAGTTCAAGGAAGGCGTGCCGGTCAAGATCGACGGACGTGACGTCACTCCGCTGCAGGCCATCGAAGAGATGAACCGCCGCGCCGGAGCCCAGGGCGTCGGCCGCATCGACCTCATCGAGGACCGCCTGGTCGGCATCAAGTCCCGCGAGCTGTACGAGGCCCCGGGTGCCGTGGCCCTGATTACCGCTCATCAGGAGCTTGAGAACTGCTGCCTCGAACGCGAACAGCACCGCATCAAGCGCGACATCGACAAGCGCTGGGGCGAGTTGGTCTACGATGCGCAGTGGTTCTCCCCGGCGACTCAGTCGCTCAACGCGTTCATCGAGGACACCCAGAAGTACGTGTCCGGTGAGATTCGCATGGTCCTGCACGGCGGTCGCGCCGTCGTGACCGGCCGTCGTTCCGACTCCTCGCTGTACGACTACAAGCTCGCCACCTATGATTCCGGCGATACCTTCGACCAGAAGTCCTCCAACGGCTTCATCGACATCTACGGCCTGCCGTCCCGCGTGGCCGCAGCGCGCGACGTCAAGTTCGGCAACGGCATCGAGGTCCCGGAGAACACCGTCGAGTAATCATTTACTTTGGCTCCCCTCGTTGAGGGGCCGCGCCGTAAAGCAAACAGCCCAGTGGGCTGTTTGCAGGTGAGGTGCGAACGACAGTGAGCCAACAATCAGCAGCCGTCAGGCTGTCCGTAATTACAGGACGCTGTCGCCGCAGATGACTGAGGGGAGTACGAGCAAAGATTATGCTCGTGCTCCCCTCGTTTTTTTTGCCGATGACGGAAGAAGCTCAGTGCTCTCCGTAATGAGTTCGGCAGACGGCTATTTCCAGGTTTTGAACATCGTTACCCGTAATGCGGTATACGATGCGGTTCTTTTCATCAATACGACGTGACCAGTATCCCTGACATTGCCGCCATGGAATACGAACAACTTGAATCCACCGGTATGTAGCCCAACGCTGATAGTCTGACAAGCAGTCTGATTTGTTTGCAATCCATGGTTTCAAGGAGCCTTCATGACTGAGAACAACGAACATCTGGCCCTGTGGGGTGGTCGCTTTACGTCTGGTCCGTCGCCGGAATTGGCCCGACTGTCCAAGTCCACGCAGTTCGACTGGCGCTTGGCCGACGACGACATCGCCGGTTCCCGCGCCCACGCCCGTGCTCTCGGCCGTGCGGGACTTCTGACCGCCGACGAGCTGCAGCGCATGGAGGATGCGCTCGACACGCTCCAGCGCCACGTTGACGATGGCTCCTTCGCCCCCATCGAAGACGATGAGGACGAGGCCACCGCCCTCGAACGCGGTCTGATTGACATTGCCGGCGATGAACTCGGCGGCAAGCTCAGGGCCGGCCGTTCCCGCAACGACCAGATCGCCTGCCTGATTCGCATGTGGTTGCGCCGTCACTCCCGCGTAATCGCCGGACTCCTGCTTGACCTCGTCAACGCCCTGATCGAGCAGAGCGAAAAGGCCGGCCGCACCGTGATGCCGGGCCGCACCCACATGCAGCACGCCCAGCCCGTGCTGCTCGCGCACCAGCTCATGGCCCACGCTTGGCCGCTGATTCGCGACGTGCAGCGACTGATCGACTGGGACAAGCGCATCAACGCCTCCCCGTACGGCTCCGGCGCACTGGCCGGCAACACGCTCGGCCTCGACCCGGAGGCCGTGGCGCGTGAGCTCGGCTTCTCCCGCGTGACCGACAACTCCATCGATGGCACCGCCGCACGTGATCTCGTGGCCGAATTCGCGTTCGTGGCCGCCATGACCGGCGTGGACATCTCCCGCCTGTCCGAGGAGATCATCATCTGGAACACCCAGGAGTTCGCCTTCGTCAAGCTCGACGACGGCTATTCCACCGGCTCCTCCATCATGCCGCAGAAGAAGAACCCGGATATCGCCGAGCTCGCCCGCGGCAAGTCCGGCCGACTCATCGGCGATCTGACCGGCCTGCTGGCCACCCTGAAGGGCCTGCCCACCGCCTACGCTCGCGATCTGCAGGAAGACAAGGAGGCCGTGTTCGACCAGGTCGATACGCTCGAAGTGCTGCTGCCCGCCTTCACCGGCATGGTCAGGACCATGCACTTCGACGGCGACCGCCTGGAAGAGGAAGCTCCGACCGGCTTCGCGCTGGCCACCGACATCGCCGAATGGCTCGTCAAGAACGGGGTGCCGTTCCGCCACGCGCACGAGCTCTCTGGTGCCTGCGTCAAGCTCGCCGAAGGCCGCGGCCAGGAACTGTGGGATCTGACCGACAATGACTTCATCGAGACCTTCGCCGCGTTCCTGCCGGCCGACAAGGCTCCGGGAGTACGCGAAGTGCTCTCCAGCCACGGTTCGGTCGAGTTCGTCTACGAGTGGTACGACTCCCGCAACGGCAAGGGCGGCACCGCTTACGGTCGCGTGCGCGAGCAGATCGCCGACGCCAAGGCCGAGGTCGAAGAACTCAAGCTCTTCCCCGCATCCACGTCGGATGGCTCCGCCTACAAAGCCCCCGGCACGTTCTAGTCCCAATGAAGCTCCCTCTGATGAGGGAGCTCTATTTTGTTGTTGTCACTGCAACGGCATACACTGAGAAACCGTAACGAACGGGAGCCGTGAGGCTGAGAGGAAGTCGCCAGACTTCGACCGGGGAACTTGACGCGGGTCATGCCGCCGTAAGGAATCGTTGTCGCAGATTTGCCGGGTTCTCCGATACAGCTTTCATTCCGTTTGCATAATTCAGCCGTGAGACGGTCGTGATGGAGCCAATACATCACAGCGGTCGAACGGTCGCATGATTGGGTTCATGAATGGGCGCACCACTTAAGGTACGGTTCGTTTCGTGCACCCTTTTTTACTATCTGAAAGGATATTATGCAGGTCAACGGAGAGCAGGTCACGCTCGAGACGCCGGTCAGCGTCGCCGATTATCTCGAAGCGCACGGATTCCGCGCCGAGCGTGTGGCCATCGAACTCAATGGTGAGATTATCCCGCGCGATAAGCGTGCCGACGCCATGCTCGACGACCAGTGCGTCATGGAAATTGTGCAGTTTGTACAGGGTGGATGAAAGGAAAAGCTATGAGCAATATTAATCCGGTTACTGAAGCATCTGTTGAGGCGACTCCGCTGCCGCCGCAGCCCGCCGTCACCAATCCGGTCGGCACCGCCGCGCCGATTCTCCCGGTGGAAGACAAGCCGCTGAACCTGGGCGGTCACGAGTTCCAGTCGCGATTCATTCTGGGCTCCGGCCGCTACGACCTGAACCTCATCAAGGCTACGGTCGAACATGCAGGCACGCAAATCGTCACCATGGCACTGCGCCGCGCGCAGACCACCGAGAACAGCGTGCTCGACTACATTCCCGAAGGCATTACGCTGCTGCCCAACACCTCCGGTGCGCGCAACGCCGAGGAAGCCGTGCGTATCGCCCGACTGGCACGCGAAGTGTGCCACACCGACTTCGTCAAGGTCGAAATCGAACACGAGACCAAGTACCTCTTGCCGGACAACGCCGAAACCATCCGAGCCACCGAAATGCTGGCCAAGGAAGGCTTCGTGGTCATGCCCTACATGTTCCCGGACCCGATTGCGGCCCGTCAGCTGGAGGAGGCCGGTGCCGCTGCCGTTATGCCGCTCGGTTCGTTGATCGGCTCCAATATGGGCCTGCGCATGCGTGACTTCATCGAAATCATCATCGCCAACGCGCATGTGCCGGTCATCATCGACGCTGGTATCGGCCGTCCGAGCCAGGCCTGCGATGCGATGGAGATGGGTGCGGATGCGGTGATGGCGTACACGGCCGTTGCCTCTGCTGGCAATATCCCGCTGATGGCTGAGGCGTTCAAGCACGCCATCGATGCTGGTCGTGCGGCGTATTTGTCTGGCCTTGGCAAAGTGACCGAGGGACAGGCTGTGCCGTCCAGCCCGACTACGGGGTATTTGCACTGACACTTTTATTAGCTCCCCTCTCTGAGGGGAGCTGGCCGCGTAGCGGACTGAGGGGAGATGGAAACATGGAGAAAACATGGCATTGACTGATGAACAGGTGGAGCGGTACGCGCGCCATCTGATTTTGAAGGGTGTGGGGGTCAAAGGGCAAAAGCGGTTGCTGGCCTCCAGCGTGCTCATCATCGGAGCGGGCGGTCTTGGTTCTCCGGCCGCCCTGTATCTGGCGGCGGCCGGCGTCGGCCATATCGGACTGGTGGACGGCGATGTGGTGGATATGAGCAATCTGCAACGCCAAATCATCCATACCACTGCACGTGTCGGAGCGCCCAAAGTGGAATCCGCGGCCACAGCCATCCGTGCGCTCAACCCGGATGTGACGGTTGATACCTACTACGAGCTCGTCGACGCGAGCAACATCGCCGGCCTCATCGAACCGTACGATCTGGTGATCGATGCCACCGACAACTTCGCCGCAAAATTCCTCATCAATGACGCCTGCGTGCTGGCCGGCAAGCCGTATATCCATGCCGGCGTGGTCGGATTCGCCGGTCAGGTGATGACCGTCATTCCCGGCGAAGGCCCCTGCTACCGCTGCATCTTCCGCGACCTGCCCGCCGCCGGTGAGATTCCGACCTGCAAGGAAGCCGGCGTACTGGGCGCGGTGGTCGGCGTGATCGGCAGTCTGGAGGCGACTGAGGCCGTCAAGCTGATTGCCGGCGTGGGGGAGCCGCTCGTGGCTCGCATGCTCACTGTGGATGCCCTGACCATGAATATTCGACGGGTCCCACTGCCAAAGCATGTGCCGGATTGCCCGGTGTGCGGTGAGCAGCCGACCATTACTGCTATTGATCCGGCCAACTATATTCAGCCGGCCTGCGCGATTTAGAGCTATGTGGTGCCCCTCCTTGAGGGGTGCCAAGATCAGAACGAGAGGGGAAGAACATGCCTATTGCTTTGCATAATGCGGTCGATGACGATGAGAGCAGTGAAGCATCGTACCGCCGCATCACGCCGGCGGAATTTGCCAAGCTCGACCCGAATACGGTCACGCTGCTCGACTTGAGGGAACCAGCCGACTTCGCCGCCCACCCGGTCGAAGGTGCCATCAATGCACCACTCGACCCTCTGGCCCATGTGCTCAAAACCGTGCCCACAGATCGAACTGTCGTAGTCTATTGTGCTCAAGGATGGTGGAGCGAGGAAGTAGCTGAAATCCTTGCCGATCGCGGCTACGATGTAGCAAGCCTCGATGGCGGTTTTCAAGGTTATCTCGACTATCTTGAAACCCACCACGATTAACGGTTCCCGTTGTCGTTCTTTTGGATGAGTGTGCACGGACATATTTGTGCCCTACAATCGGTCACGGTATTACTCGATGGATTCTTGAATATCGCCGGGTAATCGTAATTCACAACAGGGGATTGCACTGAACCAACCCAAAACGGGAAGGACCGAAAATCGTGGGACATCTGCTCACCCGAACGCAGATTCAACGCCTGGTCGCCAAGCACGGCCGTGAGGTCATCGAGCATCGCCACATGCAGATCGAACGCTGCTGCTACCAGCATGGCAATGTCACCACGTTCGAACATTCCGTGCGTGTCGCCTGCCTGGCTGTGTGGATGGCCGACCGCGCACACCTGTGGTACCGCGTCGACCTCAAATCCCTGATTCGCGCGGCCCTCCTGCACGATTACTTCCTGTACGACTGGCACGACTGGGATAACGGCGAACACCAGTGGCATGGCTTCACCCATGGCCACGCCGCCCTGGTCAATGCCCTGAAGGACTTCAAGCTCAACGATATCGAACGCAACAGCATCGAGAACCACATGTTCCCGATGACCCCGGTGCCGCCGCGCTATATCGAAGGCTATCTGGTCACCTTGGCGGACAAATGCTCCGCCACCGCCGAGACCTTCTCGTTCGACCGGTTCAACAAGCGCGCGTTGCCCGCCGCGAAGCCTTACGCCGAGATCGAAGCCCGTCGATGATCATCACACTCGAACATTATTTCCTCTGGTTTCTGTTCTACAGTTTCGTCGGCTGGATGTACGAGTCCATTCTCGTCTCCTGCCAACAGCACCGCTTGGTCAACCGAGGGTTCCTCAACGGCCCGCTGTGCCCGATCTACGGCACCGGCGCGATACTCGGCGTCGCCATTCTCGGCAACGTACATAACCCGATCATCATCTTCCTGATTTCGATGGTGGGCGCCACGATACTCGAATACACAACCTCGTGGGTCATGGAGCAGCTGTTCCACGCCCGCTGGTGGGATTACTCGAACTTCCGCTTCAACCTCCAAGGCCGCGTCTGCCTGCTGGGCGCGTTGATTTTCGGCCTCGGCGGCGTGGGCGTGGTACTTGGTTCGCAGCCATATGTCGAGCGGGTCACGGATATGATTCCGCTGCCGATGCTGCATACGCTGGTCACGGTACTGGCCCTGATCACCATCATCGACTTGGCGGTCACGGTTGCGGGCATGCTCGAATTCGAGCGGGTGCTCGATTCCGTCTCTCAGGTGGTGCAGGATGTGGCGGCACGCGCCGGTGGCACGTGGCAGTGGGGCTCCAGTGCGGTATCCGACAGGATGCGTGAGCTTTCGCAGGATACGGTTGAGCGTCTGCGCTGGGCCGTCAATGGCGTCATCAACGCACAGCAGAAGCGTATGCTCAAGTCCTTCCCGAAGTTCCAGGTGCCGGATCGTCAGGACATCATCGACTCTTTGCGCGAACTTATGGGCCCGCGCCGCTAGAATAAGGCGTTTTACTGAATCGCGCGGCTCGGCTGGTGTTCGGCACTGTCGCCATGTTCTGCGAAACTTGACTGTGCCCAATTGGGCAGTCTTATTCACAATTCGATAGGGAGAAGCGACAAGCTATGGCTCACGTCACCGACTTCAAGGAAGCGGGTTTCAACACCCTGCTTGAGGAACTGGAATGGCGCGGGTTGATTTCCCAGTCCACGGACCGGGATCGACTCGCAGAAGCACTGAACGGCGAGCCCATCACCTATTATTGTGGCTTCGATCCCACCGCTGCATCGTTGCATATCGGCAACCTCGTGCAGCTCATCAACATGCGTCACCTGCAGCTTGCGGGCCATCATCCGATCGCTTTGGTCGGTGGCGCCACCGGACTCATCGGCGACCCGCGCCAGTCCGGCGAACGTACGCTTAACCCGAAGGACGTGGTGGCCGGCTGGGCCGATCGCCTGAAGAATCAGATCGGCGGCATTCTGGACACCGAAGGCGCGAACGCCGTACGTTTCGTGTCCAATTACGATTGGACCGCCTCGATGACCGTCATCGACTTCCTGCGTGACGTCGGCAAGAACTTCCGTCTGGGCACCATGCTCGCCAAGGACACGGTCGCCCGCCGCCTGAACTCTGAGGAAGGCATCTCCTTCACCGAGTTCAGCTACCAGGTGCTGCAGGGCAACGACTTCCTCCACCTGTTTGACGAATACCACTGCACGCTGGAACTCGGCGGCTCCGACCAGTGGGGCAACCTCACCTCCGGCCTGGACCTGATCCACAAGGTGCGCGGTGTGGACGTCAACGTGTTCACCAGCCCGATTATCACCGATGCTTCCGGCAAGAAGTTCGGCAAGTCCGAGGGCAACGCCGTCTGGCTCGACGCCACGATGCTCAGCCCGTACAAGTTCTACCAGTTCTGGATCAACCGCCCGGACGTGGAGATGGAAAGCCTGCTGAAGGCGTTCACCTTCCTGCCCAAGGCCGAAATCGAACGACTGGTCGAGGAATCCAAGACCAACCCCGGCAAGCGCGAGGCCCAGAAGACCCTTGCCTGGGAGGTCACCAGCTTCGTGCATGGCGAGGCCGCTACCCAGGCTGCCATCGATGCTTCCGGTGCGCTGTTCGGCCGCGGTGGCAACCTCGAAGACATCGACGAGGAAACGCTGGAATCCGTGCTCGACGGTTTCAAGGTGGTCGACGAGAACGGCGAGCACGTCTTCCCCGTCTCCAAGCCCGGCGATCGCGTAATCGACGCCGCCCAGGCTGCCGGACTGTTCAAGTCCGCTTCCGAGGCACGCCGCGCCATCAAGTCCGGTGGCGTGTATCTCAACAACAACCGTATCGAGGATGAGGAGCAGGTGCTGGCCGAAGCCGACTTCCTGGCAGGCCGCTTCGCGCTTATCCGTCGTGGCAAGAAGGCGCTCGGCGCCGTGGAAAACCGTTAATCAACAACGAATTAAGGAAAACAAGTAATGGCAGAAGGTAACGAGCGTTCCGGCAAGTCTTACGGCGGCGGCCATAAGGGGTATGGCGATCGCCGACCGGGCAACCGCGGCGGCAAGGGTTTCAAGCCGCGCGGCAAGGGCGGTTTCAAGCCGCGTCATGATGGTGAGGGTTTCAAGC
>OJMH01002789.1_pt1 | contig 14004 bp, 10 predicted proteins | sample 1597111 | NCBI WGS metagenome assembly OJMH01 (sample SAMEA2452115, study PRJEB22498) | human gut metagenome | reverse complement strand
GGTATGCATCGCCGCTCGGCGGCATCACGCTGGCGAGCGACGGTACGGCGCTCACGGGGCTTTGGTTCGACGGGCAAAAGTACTTTGCCGACAATCTGCCCGAAGAGCACGAAGAGAAGGATTTGCCCGTTTTTGCGCAGACGCGGCAATGGCTTACCATATATTTTTCGGGGCAAGCGCCCGATTTTACCCCGCCGCTTTCGATGGACGGGATCTCGCCGTTTCGCAGACGGGTTTGGGAAATTCTGCTTACGATACCGTTCGGGCGGGTTTCCACATACGGCGCGATTGCCGGGCAAATTGCCGCCGAAACGGGAAAGAAGGCGTCCGCACAGGCTGTCGGCGGCGCGGTAGGGCACAACGCCGTATCGCTCATCATACCTTGCCACCGCGTAATCGGTGCGAACGGCAGCGTTACGGGCTATGCGGGCGGGGTCGGCAAAAAGCTCGCCCTGCTGAAAATGGAGGGCGCAGACGTATCGGCGCTGTTTGTCCCGAAAAGGGGAACGGCGCTTTGACGCGCATCATGGCAGAACAGAGCGACGGCTGAAAAGAGAATTTTCGAAAGGATAAAAACGTCCTGCACTTTGTATGGTGCAGGACGTTTGCTATATCGTATGCGACGCAAGTATCACGGCAGGCCGGCCATTGCGCGCGCAAAGCCCGCGCCGCGGAAAACCTTTGTCCGGCGGAATTTTGTCCCACTGGTTTAACGAATCCCGGCTTTGGGGCAGTATCTTCGCCGCACTCTTGGCAATCGTCGCCGATTTGATTCTGATCATAGCGGAAAAGCTGCTCGGCGAACCTCACGGAAAAAGGAGAAAAGAGATATGAAAGCAGTCGTATTGCGCCGCCCTTGTGCGGCAAACGAACTCAAAATCGAAGAAGTGCCCGTCCCGGACGTGAAAAAAGGTTGGGTGCTCGTAAAAGTAAAGGCGTTCGGCATCAACCGTTCGGAATTGTTTACGCGAAAGGGGCAGTCGCCGTCCGTAAAACTGCCGCGCATTATCGGCATCGAGTGCGTAGGCGAAGTCGCCGATCCGGCCGACAGCCATTTGGCAACCGGTCAGCGCGTGGTTTCCATGATGGGCGGGCTGGGACGCGATTTTGACGGCAGCTATGCCGAATATGCCCTTATCCCGAAAAAGCAGGTTTACCCCGTGGACAGCCATATCGGATGGACGCAGTTTGCCGCCATGCCCGAAATGTATTATACGGCCTGGTGTTCGCTTACCGAGGCGTTAAAACTCAAAAAGAGCGATCAACTTCTCATTCGCGGCGGCACAAGTTCCGTCGGGCTTGCCGCCTGTCAGATCGCACGCGCAATGGGCGTGACCGTTGCCGCCACCACGAGAAAAGGGGACAGAGCCGATCTTCTCCGCCTGCACGGCGCGGACGTCGTTCTCACGGACGACGGCACCGTTGAAAAACAACTAAAAGCAGAATTTCCGCACGGCGCAAATAAAGTGCTCGAACTCATAGGCACCAAGACGATGCAGTCCTCTTTTTCCATGCTGCGTAAAGGCGGTACGCTGTGTATGAGCGGAATACTCGGCGGGGAATGGTCTTTCAAAGACTTTGCCCCCATGGACTTCATTCCGTCCGGAAGCTATCTTACGATTTACGACAGTCAGATAGTCAACACGCAGAGATTGAACGCCATGTTTGCTTTTTTAGAGGAACACGATATCAAACCTACGATCAGCAAAGTGTTCCCGCTTGACGATATTGCGGCGGCGCATTCGCTTATGGAGAGCAATACCGCCGACGGGAAAATCGTCGTTACGACGCAATCTTAAAGAACTATGAAACACGACATGGAAAAATTCAAAGAATGGCTGCTTTCAGCCGATGCCGTAGTGATCGGCGCGGGTGCGGGGCTTTCCGCGTCCGCCGGTTTTACCTATGCGGGAAAGCGTTTTCATGAAAACTTTTCCGATTTTGAGGATAAATACGGATTTCACGATATGTATTCGGGCGGATTTTATCCATACGATACAATGGAGGAACATTGGGCGTATTGGTCGCGCTGTATCTTTATAAACCGCTATCAGGATGCGCCTATACCCGTGTACGAAAATCTGTACGAAATCGTCAAAGACAAAAACTATTTTGTCATAACGACGAACGTGGATCATTGTTTTCAGAAAGCGGGGTTCGATAAACAAAGATTGTTTTATACGCAGGGCGATTACGGGCTCTTCCAATGTTCTGTTCCCTGTCATAATAAAACGTATGACAACGAAGAAATTATCCGCCGGATGGTCGCCGAGCAACAGGATATGAAAATACCGTCCGAACTCGTTCCGCATTGTCCCGTTTGCGGCAAGCCGATGACGATGAATTTGCGCTCCGACAATACGTTTGTTGAGGACGACGGCTGGTTTGCTGCAAAACGGAGATACGATACTTTTCTTGCGGACAACAAAAGGAAACAAATTCTATTTGTCGAATTCGGCGTCGGCATGAACACGCCCGGCATTATCAAATATCCGTTTTGGCGGATGACGTATAAAAATGCCGGCGCGCGGTATGTATGCGTCAATCTGAACGGGGCGTATGCTCCGGCAGAAATAGCCGGCCGCGCCGTCTGTCTTTCGGAAGATGCAGGCGGAATTCTGACAGAACTGTCCGGGGAATGGATGGGGAAGCGGTCGCTTCTGTCATGAATAGCACATTCTTTTGCTGCGGATATTTTGTATTTCCTTGCCTGTGGTTTTTATTCCTGCAATAAGAGAAAAACCACAATATCTTGTGGTTTTCCTGTGGAGCTACCGGGATTTGAACCCGGGACCTCGTCCTTACCAAGGAGCGGGTCTAAAATGAGGTCAAGGAAAAATACATTAGCATATTTACGCAAAGTGTTTGCTATAAACCACAACATATAGTATGAAAAAGCCATTTCAGGGAAAAACACGGAGCAATAGCAAACAGCCCAAAAATGGCGATTTGTTTGCTACCGTTTGCTATTTTTTCGACTCAGGCAGTTTTAGACCGTAAAAGACAGTCTTTTTTAAGGGAAAAAGGAAGAAGTCTTTTTCTGAACGCTTTACAATGTTTCGCCTCAAGGTCGATAAAAGTTATACTTGAAATTATAATAATCGCAAGTATATCTTTTACACAAAAATAGATTCTCCCGCATTTTGAATGAATTTCGGATTTATATGTTTTTAAGACGGACATAGAAGCGCATTGTTTACCTTTCTTCGACATTATTCGCGTGCAAAACGTGATTTATTTTACACTTTTTCATATGTATTTCGTGATATGTATTGACTTTTCCTTAATAATCTGCTATACTCGTAGCATATAAGGAGGTCACGTCATGAAAAGGCTCATCGAAAGGCGGCTTATCGAATGGAAAAACTCGGCAAACCGCAAACCGCTCCTCATCTACGGAGCAAGGCAAATCGGAAAAACATACTCCATGCTTGCCTTCGGCAAAGAGTATTACGCAAGTACCGTCTATTGCAACTTTGAAAACACGATGGATCTGCACGCCGTATTTGAGCGCGATCTCGATCCCGAGCGAATTATTTCCGCAATCTCCGCCATGTACAATACGCAGATAACAAAAGGTGGCACGCTTATCATCTTTGATGAAATTCAGGCGTGCGAACGCGCTCTGACATCGCTCAAATACTTTCAGGAGCAAGCAAACGATTATCATATCGTAGCGGCAGGCAGCCTGTTAGGGCTTGCTGTCAATCGGGGCCACTATTCTTTCCCTGTCGGAAAAGTCGATATGATAACAATGTATCCTCTTACATTTGAGGAGTTTCTGCTTGCAACGGGCAATGAAAAACTTGTTTCGCTAATCAAAGAAGCGTATGTAGAGTTTTCTCCGTTTGCATTGCACGAAAAGGCAATGGACTTATACCGCACATATCTCATTGTAGGAGGTTACCCCGCCGCAGTACAGACATATCTCGATTCGGGCGACTTCAACGCAGTGCGCGCGCAGCAGAGCACGATTTCCGATGCGTACATCGCAGATATGGCAAAGTACACAACGCCTTCGGATATGATCAAGAGTATCGAAGTTTACAACTCGCTCTTTGCGCAGCTTTCAAAAGAAAACACAAAATTTCAATACTCCGTCATCGGCTCAAAAGCACGTGCCAGAGATTATGAAACGGCGCTTGCATGGCTGAAATCTGCTAATGTCGTTCTTCGATGCCAAAGAGTGACCGAGGGCAAATATCCTCTTGCCCTGTATGAAGATCAGACCTCATTCAAGGTGTATTATTCGGACGTAGGGCTTCTGACAATGCGCATGTCGATTGCTCCGAATGCAATTTTACAACCGTATAATCTTTCGGACAAAGCGCGAGGCATGATGGCGGAAAGCTATGTCGCCGAACAGCTGGCGGCAAACGGATTTCCTCTGCACTATTGGGCTTCGGGAAATACTGCGGAAATTGACTTTGTTATCCAGCAGGACGCCTGCTCTGTTCCCGTAGAGGTCAAATCTTCGGATAACGTAAAAGCAAAGAGCTTGCAAACGTATGTTAAAAACTATTCTCCCAAATATTCTCTCCGCGTCTCCGCAAAGAATTTTGGCAATGAAAATGGAATACGGGCTGTCCCATTATATGCAATTTTTTGTTTGCATCCGGAAACATGAGCTATTCTTCCTATAAGTAAAGAATCATATTGACGGATATACCTCCGGATTTTGTCTTTCGCGGGCTGGTTGTAGCACAGGGCGAGGCAGAAGTCAACGGGAAAAATTGTCGCTGAAAATCTGAAATAACTTTCATTCTACCGACCTCGGTTTAACCGTGGTCGGTTTTTTGTCTACCGAAAACCCCGCGATAGTCGCGGGGTTCAAAGGAGGCTAAGCCGATGAGGATGACAAAAAGACTCCGATTGTGTAGAATAAGAACTGACCTGCCAGTCAGAAAAAGAGAACACAATCGGAGGATATCATAATGCAGGAGCAAAACAATATCATAAATAGTTTAGCACAAGATAAATATCCTTGGGGAATTAGAAAAACGGGTAAATCAAACAGCAGATTCGATTATATGTAATAGTAGGACGTGTTCAAAAAAGAGCACGTTCTATTTTTTTGTGTCGTCAAAAAGGCAGGAGGGATATGGATCAGAAAGCACAATATAGATCAATCGGAGAGACGAACAAAAATTTTTATGCTCTAAAAACACTAATTTTGCTTAATCTATTGCATTTTTTGGAAATTTATGTTATAATGTTCTATGTTATAGAACATAGAACAAATTAGAAAGGAGGTGCCGAATTGCCTAACATTGTGGCGGTGGATCAACAATCCAAGGGAAACATAAAAGAACTTGGGCAGTTGATCCGTGATTGCCGTGGAACGCTAAGCCAATCAAAATTGGCTAAGAAAGTCGGATTGCCTCGTTCTAATATGAAATATATAGAGGACGGTGTCAATGCTCCGACAGCAGAGGTTTACGAAAAGCTGATCGATACACTAAAACCCGATCCTGAAACACACGCTAAAATGGATGCGCTGTACATGGCAATTCGGAGGATTCCTCCGCCGGATATTTGCCGAATTATCACAAGAAACAAGGATTTAGTAGATGCAATGCGAAAGATGGGAGATCGTGATCTGACCTTAGAACAGGTTAAAAGTGTTGATGCATTGTTTGCATCTTTTCAAGAAAGTAGAGAAGGAGAAGTCCGGAAATGAAAGAGAAATATTTTTATGAAGTAATGTTTGATGATACGTCTATTGACGTAAGCAAGGAAGTCGGATTGGTCTGGTCCATTGCAAACTCCCTCCGTGGTGCCTATACTTCGGATAAATATAAGGATGTTATTATCCCCATGGTCATCATTCGTCGGTTTGAGTGCGCTTTGGAGGCTACCAAAGATGCAGTTGTGTCAAAACACAAGCAAAATCCGAACCTTCCGGCTGCGCTTCTTTGCCAGGTTTCCAAATATCCTTTTTATAACTATAGTGAATACAACCTCAAACTCCTTCTGGATGACAGCGACAGCATTGCCTCCAATCTGAAATCCTATATTGAAGGATTTTCTGCCAATATTCAGTTAATTTTGGAAAAACTGCTGAAATTCAGTACCCAGATTGACAAGATGGACAAGAGTAACCGTCTTTACAGCGTGGTCAAAAAGTTCTCTGATTTGGATTTGTACCCCGATCATGTGGACAGCATGAAGATGGGCTACATTTTCGAGGATATTATCCGTCGCTTCTCTGAAAACGCCGAGGCCGGCGATCACTATACGCCTCGTGAAGTAATTCGTTTGATGGTCAATGTACTTTTGGCTGAGGGATGTGATGACCTGCTTACCGAAGAAGGCAAGATCGCCACCGTGCTGGATGCTGCCTGTGGTTCCGGCGGTATGCTCTCTACTGCCTATGACTTTTTACGACGTAAAAACCCTTATGTCGATGTTCGTCTGTTTGGGCAGGAAATCAATCCGGAATCCTATGCCATTTGCTTGGCAGATATGCTCATCAAAGGGCAGGATGTGAAAAACATTAAAGGAGACGAAGAAGCCAATACATTAAAGACTGATTGCTTTCCGGATCAAAAAATGCGGCTTGTGGTTATGAATCCTCCATTTGGGACGTCGTGGGGCGGAAAAGATGCGCCCGAAGGACAAGAAAAGGCGGTTCGCGCGGAATTTAAGAAGGGTGGCCGATTTGAACACGGCTTGCCCGGCACAGGCGACGCGCAACTGCTGTTTATGCAGCACGCTATCAATAAACTGGATGAGAAAAACGGTCGTGCGGCAATCATTTCTAACGGTTCGCCTTTGTTTTCTGGAGGAACGACCAGCGGGGAAAGTCAGATTCGGCGCTGGATGCTGGAGGAAGATCTTATTGAAGCAATCATAGCCTTGCCTTCCCAGCTTTTTTATAACACCGACATCGGCATTTATGTCTTCATTCTGTCTCGCAACAAGCGCCCTGACCGTCGCGGAAAGGTGCAGCTGATCAATGCGGTAGATATGTGGAAGCCGCTTCGTAAATCTCTGGGCAAAAAGCGCCGCGAAATCGATCGGGAAAGTATGAAGACAATCACCGAGTTGTACTATAATTTTGAGGAAAACCAGTATTGCAAGATTTTCCCCAACGAGGAGTTTATGTACAAGGAGTATGCGGTTTATCAGCCGTTGCAGCGCAGAGGTGTGTTGGATGCGGAAAGTATCGAGCGGCTGCGGACCAGCAGCTACTTTACCAGTAACTCCAGTATTTTTAACGAGATTGATTTTGAGCAGTTGCAAGAGATGAATCCTCGCAGTGCGGCAGACGAGAAGAAATATCAGAAATATCTGGCAGGTCAGCAATTTGTGGCGGACGTACTGGCAATTTTGGAAGCCAATCGCTCTGACCGTGTGTTTATGGATTACGGCGGGTTTGAAAAGTATCTGAACTCCCTGCTGGGCAAAGTCAAGGGAATGTCTGCAAGTCGGCTGTCGGGTATCGCTATGGAACTGACGATTATGGACAAAACCGCCGTGGTACAGAAAGACCGTAAAGGAGAAATCATCAAGGATACTACGACCAAGGATACCGAGATCATCAAACTTACCGAAGATGCGGAGAAGTATTTCAAGCGGGAAGTTTATCCGCACGTGCCGGATGCAATCTGGTCCTATGAATTTGACCCGGAGAAAAAGGAGAGCGCCACCAATAAAGAGAAACTGGGCGCGGAGTTCCCGTTTACCCGATTCTTCTACGAGTACAAGGAGCCGGAAAAGGCAGATGATTTGCTGGCCCAGTTTATGAAACTGGAAAAATCCCTCTCCGAAAAAATTGCAGTCTTGCAGGAAAGTGAGGGAGTGTAATGGCAGAGCAAATGAAACCCAGTGGAATTGATTGGATTGGGGATGTACCAGCGAACTGGTATATGATAAAGTTAAAATATTTTAGCTATCTAAAAGGAAGAATTGGCTGGCAAGGTCTTACTGCTGATGAATTTATTGACGAGGGACCTTACCTTATAACTGGCACAGATTTTGAAAATGGTAAGATCCAATTTGATAGAAGCTATCATATTTCAGATGAACGGTACAATCAAGCACCTGAAATTCAATTAAAAGTAGGTGACTTGCTGGTTACAAAGGACGGCACAGTGGGAAAAATGGCATACGTGGATATGTTGCCAGGTAAAGCTTCTTTAAATAGCCATCTATTGCTTATTCGTCCGCTTGAAAACAAATTTGATAACCGATTTCTTTTCTGGCTGATGAGTAGTTCGGTATTTAGTGGTTACACAGAGTATGCTCAGGATGGTACAGTAATGGCCTCTCTTTCTCAAGAAAAAATAGGTAATTTTATTGCATACTTTCCTGAAATTACAGAACAGCAAGCTATCGCCGATTTTCTCGACAAAGAATGTGCTCAGATTGACAGCATTGCCGCAGATTTGGAAAAGCAGATTGAACTTTTGCAGCAATATAAAAAATCCCTGATTACCGAAGCGGTAACCAAGGGGCTGGACAAGTCTGTGCCGATGAAGGACAGTGGGGTTGAGTGGCTTGGGAAAATTCCGGCACATTGGGATGTAAAACGGTTTAAAGACGAATGCTCTAAAATAGGGGATATCGATCATTATATGCCGGATTCTGCCGATGAGGGAATTCCATATATAATGACGGGAGATTTTATTGGAGATGAGAATAACATTGACTTTGTGAATTGCAAAAGAATCTCTCGGGAAGATTACATTCGACTATCTAAGAAAATGAAACCTATGTATGGAGACATACTCTTGGCGAGATATGCAACCATTGGCACTGTCAGAATAGTTGACATACACGAAGAATTTTTGGTTTCATATGCTTGTGCAATTATTCGAATAAAAGAATCGTCATATTCGAAATATATATACTATTATCTAAAGTCTGATACTTATTTCGAAGAAATTTCCCAATACATAAAAACAAACACGCAAGCTAATGTTGGAATTGATTCTATTGGAAGAGCTAAAGTTCCAGTTCCACCAATTGAAGAACAAGAAGAAATTAGTGAATTTTTAGATAAAAAATGTCATGAAATTAATCTAGTATTACGAGACAAACAAAAACAACTGCTGACAATTCAACAACACAAAAACTCTCTTATCTACGAATATGTCACCGGTAAAAAACGAGTAAAGGAGGTACAGTGAGATGGCCATCAAAGCAGGTCAGTTAAAAGAACGGGCAGATTATCAGGCGTACATACTGGAAATGCTGCGGGAGGGAAACGGCTATCAGGTACGCCCTTCTACCGCTTACGATCCCGGCTACGGTATGGATGTGGAGCTGCTGTTCTCCTTTTTGGAAGCAACCCAGCCGGATGCATTGGCTCGGCTGGAAAAGCTCTATGGCGACAAGACCCGCCAGACCATCCTCAACTACATCAACAATGAGGTCAACAAGAAAAGCCGCAGCCTGCTGGATGTGCTGAAGCACGGCGTGGAGTTTGATAACGGTGTATCCCTGACTCTTATGTACCGCAAGCCTGCAACTACCTTTAACCCAAAAGCGGAGGAGCAGTATCGGCAGAATGTACTCTCGGTGATGGAGGAAGTCTGGCACAAAGAGGGTGAGCGCATTGATCTTGTGATTTTCCTCAACGGCATTGCCATTTTCACCTTTGAACTGAAATGCAACACCAGCGGACAGAATTATGAGGATGCGATCCGCCAGTATAAGTTTGAGCGGGATTGCGGGACCCGTCTGCTGAAATTCAAGGCGGGCTGCTTGGCTCATTTCGCCATGGACCTGAACGAAGTCTATATGTGCACCAATCTGAAGGGAAAATCTTCCTTCTTTTTGCCGTTCAATAAGGGTTGCGGCGTTGGGATTCACTCCGGCAAGGGCAATCCCCACAATGAAAACGGCATCAATGTTTCCTATATGTGGGAAGATATTCTCAAAAAAGATACGGTGCTGTATCTGATTGATAAAATCATTTTCCTGCAAAAGGAGACCAAGAAAGACTCGGATACCGGCAAGCGTGTCACCAAGGAAACGCTGATTTTCCCCCGGTATCACCAATTCAATGCCGTGCGCAAGCTGGTGGCAGACGTCGTAGAACATCACAGCGAGAAAAATTATCTCATTGAGCACTCGGCCGGCAGCGGCAAAACCAATACCATTGCATGGCTGGCACACCGTCTCGCCTCTTTGCATGACAGGGAAAACAAAGTTATTTTTGATACGGTCTGCATCATCACTGACCGTATTGTAGTAGACCGTCAGCTTCAGAATGCCGTACTGTCACTGGAGCACAAGGCAGGGCTTATCAAGGTCATGGATGAAAAATGCACTTCCAAAGACCTGGCGGATGCGCTCAACAGCAATACAAAAATCATTGTGACCACCATTCACAAGTTCATGTACATTCAGGAACTTGTGCAGGAGCTGAAAAGTAAGACTTTTGCCGTAATCATCGACGAGGCTCATTCCTCCACCGCAGGAACTGCCATGGAAGCGGTGACATATGCTCTTTCGGAGAGCCGCAAACTGAGCGAGGCTAACCCTATTGATGTATCGGAAGAAGAAAAATCCATGGGAGATATCATCGAGGAGGAGATCGCTCGCAGCGGAAAACAGCCCAATGTTTCCATGATTGCCTTTACCGCAACCCCGAAACCGACCACTTTGCAGCTGTTCGGCTGCCTGAATGAAGAGGGAAAAAAGGTTGCCTTTGACCTGTATTCCATGAAGCAAGCGATTGAGGAAGGTTTCATTCTGGATGTGCTGCAAAATTATGTGACCTATAAAACCTATTTTGAGCTCAATAAAGCGATTGAGGATGACCCGGAGTTGGAGACGATTGCTGCAAAGCGTAAGATTGCAAAATATATTGAACTGCATGATACGAATATTGCTCAAAAAGTGGAGATCATCATTGAGCACTTCCGCAACAACATTATGAAAGAGTTAGGCGGAAAGGCAAAAGCAATGGTTATAACATCTTCACGGCAAGCGGCGGTCAAATACCGGAACGAGTTTGAGGCCTACATTTCCAAGCATGGGTACACGGGTATTCGTGCATTGGTGGCATTTTCCGGCAAGGTTTCTTTGGACGGTCACGAATACACCGAAGCGGTAATGAACGGCATTAAGGAAGAAGATTTGCCGGAAGCGTTTGACAGCCACAGTTACCAGGTGCTGTTGGTGGCGAATAAGTATCAAACCGGATTTGACCAGCCGAAGCTCTGCGCCATGTATGTGGACAAGCGCCTGCGTGGAGTCAATGCTGTGCAGACCCTTTCTCGTCTGAATCGTATTTGTGCGCCTTATGATAAGAAAACATTTGTGCTGGATTTCAAAAATGAATATGAGGATATTCAAGTTTCCTTTGCCCCGTTCTATACCGAGACAATTCTGAACGAGACGATCACCCCTTCGGATATCCGGGCTGTAGAAGCTCAGGTGGATCAGTATAATTTTCTGGATATAGACGATATCGAGGAATTTAACGGATACTTATATCAAGAGAAAAGAACATCCAAAGAAAAGGCTCGGATGTGGGCGCTGCTGGACAAGTCTTTACAACTCATCAACCGTCATTCGGAACTGGAAAAGCTGGAAATTCGTGCAACGATCAAGCGTTTTCTGCGGTTTTACAGTTTCTTGATTCAGGCAACTTGTTTTGAAAGCGTAGATCTTCATAAGAAGTACAATTTCCTTTCATACCTGGTTAAGGAGATCGATGTGGGCAGCGGTGGAAATGATTTTGACATTGCGGACAAAATCACTGCCTCCAACTTCCGTCAGAAAAAGACTGGAGAAAAGACGCACGAGATTGAATCCAAGCCGGAGGTCAGCCTGCCAACACCCAACGAGGTCTTTATGGATGAAGCCGTGAAAAAGAAACTGTCCGAAATCATCGACGAAATCAATGCAGCGTATAACAAAAACTTTGATGTGGATGTCGCTACCAAGTCTGCGTTGCAAATGCGGGATATTCTGCTGAAGAATGGACATCTGCGGGATAGTGCACGGAATAATTCGTTGAAAGATTTCCGCTTCGCCTATTTTGACGCCGTACAAGATGCCTTGATTGCCGGGTATGAACAGAATCAGGACTTCTTTGCGCTTCTGCTTGATAACGACGAAAAGAAGCGGGAACTGATGCAAGTTTTCTTAGAGGATATTTATAAGAAACTAAGAGAGTCATAAAAGAAGATATAGTACATATAAATGTATGATAATATATAACTAAATGGAGGCAATGTAAATAATGGATTATTCTTCTATATGCTACAAAAACAACTTTCTTAATCAAGTTATTGTACGAGTTGATTTTTTTCAATTTATTCAGACTAATATGGTGTTTGATGAGATTATTGAAAAGGAAATACTGAAAATATTTCCTCGCCGTGGGAAAGATCAAATTATTCGTTTTAATTCTATTAATGTAGTCTTAGATCCGAAAAATAACAACTTACAAAATACGAATATATAGATTGAGGAAGTGAATAAATGGCAACAATATCAAAAGCTAAAACAAGTCAATTGACGGATTCTATTTGCCAAGGTGATATTTTTCGTAATGTAAAGTATAACTACATTGATTGTGAAGATGATAATGGTGTAAATGTTATTGAATATGAATTTCCTTTGGCGGTTGTTATTAGTCAAGCATGTGATGTAATTGCAATGGAAGACATAGTGAATAACAAGAAGGGAAAGCCCGCAAAATTTATGCCATCAATATTAATGTGTCCAATTTATGCGCATGATGCAGCTAAATCGGGACAACATATTAAAGACGTTTTTCAACAACTATCATTAGTTTTTGAAGGCGAGAATACCTATCAAGGTGATGATTATAAGGTTTCGCAAAGAGACTGGCACTATAGAATTCATGCATTAACCGTTGAATTAAATAAAAAAAAGGTAATAGAAAATGCAATCATTGATTTCAAACATTATTTTACGGTTCCTATATCATATCTTATTACGATCACCTGTTTTTATGGACACTCTTCCAAGTCGGGAATATCAAAGCGAATTTTTATAACATATGCATGTCATGTCCCAAAAAGCGTACATAAGGTGTTGTATAATGTACTCGAAAATCAACGAAAGAGAGGTTTGTTATGAGTGCATTCGACAAAGTTATCGGCTATGAAAAAGAGAAGGAAGAACTGTACCAGCTGTGCGACATGGCGAAAAATTCGGCAAAATATGCGGCTCTGGGCGTAAAACTTCCGCGCGGTATTTTGCTGTACGGTGTGCCGGGTGTAGGTAAAACCTTGATGGCAACGGCTCTCCTCGATGAGATGGATAATGGCAGAAAACGCTACATTCTCCGCAAGGACAAAGCCATCGAAGAGTTTGTGGAAAGCATTTCCAAAACCTTTCAGGAAGCTAAAGAGAATGCGCCTTCCGTCATCTTTCTCGATGATCTCGATAAGTTCGCATCTGACAGCGATTCGCGCAATCCGGAAGAACTTATTGCCGTACAGTCCGGTATCGATGAAGTGAAAGGCGCCGATGTTTTCGTCGTTGCCACCGCTAATGACGTGAGAGTATTGCCTTATTCGTTGCGTCGTCCCGGCAGATTCGATCGCATTCTCGAGATTTGCCCGCCCAACCGCAGAGAAGCGGTGGAGATCGTGCGCCATTATCTGAAAGGGAAAAAGGTTGCAGACGATGTTACTGCCGAGGGCGTAGCGCGGCTGATGGACGGTAATTCGTGCGCCGCACTGGAGAGCGTTCTCAATGAGGCTGGAATCTATGCGGGGTACGAAAACAAAACGGAAATCAAACGCGAGCATATCGTAAGGGCGGTGCTTCGGGACATCTTTGAGGCGGACGAATCCGTCAACGAAATATCTGTCGCGGCAAAAGAAGAGGTTGCCTTTCACGAGGCGGGACACGCCGTGGCGGCGCTTGCGTTTGATCCCGAAGGCGTTGGTCTTATTTCCATTCGGCCGAGTAAGAGCGATGCGCGCGGCGTTGTGCAGATTTTTAAGAGCGAAGATTACTTCGGTTCTTACAATAAAATGCATGAGCGCGTCATTTCTTTGCTTGCGG
>OJMH01002784.1_pt1 | contig 14025 bp, 15 predicted proteins | sample 1597111 | NCBI WGS metagenome assembly OJMH01 (sample SAMEA2452115, study PRJEB22498) | human gut metagenome | reverse complement strand
TTGCCCCTCAATCTAAACCCTCAAAAAGACATCCCCTCAAAAACTTTGATTACCCTTTTGTGTATACGATAAGCCGGATGCAGATTTGGGACTGCACATCAGCGAACTGTTAAGTTACAGGTAAAAGAACGACCGGATAATATACTGGAGGACAGAAAACATGTATTGCACCAGATGTGGGAAAGAAATCAGGAGTGACCAGAAGTTCTGCGGGAACTGTGGAGCGAAGAATGTCAATTATAAAGAAAAAAATGATCTGAAAGAGATGATAGAAAAAGCTGCCGCCGGAGAAGAGAACGCTCTGGAGAAAATTTACAATTTGACTTATGTGCAGGGGTTTGCGATCGCACTTCAGATAGTGAAAAATGAGCAGGATGCAATGGATGTAATGCAGGATGCGTATATTTCTGCATTTTGCAATCTGAATCAGCTTGCGGATCCGGACCGGCTGAAAAGCTGGTTCAACTGTATCGTGGCAAACAAATGTAAAGACTGGCTGAAAAAGAAGAAGCCGCAGTTATTTTCTGATATACCGACAGGGGATGATGACAGGGAATTTGAAGATACAATTGCGGATGAAAATCTGACATTTTCACCGGAAGAGTCCGTGGATTATGCAGAGACAAAGCGATTGATGAAAGAAATTTTGGACAGTCTGCCAGAAGATCAGAAGCTGTGTGTGCTGATGTATTATTATGAGGAATTGTCGGTTGCAGACATTGCAGATGCACTTGGATGTTCGACCGGAACAGTAAAGAGCAGACTGAATTATGCCCGGAAAAAGATCAGAAATGATGTAGAAGAACTGGAAAGAAAAGGAACAAAATTATACAGCGTAGCGCCGCTTCCATTTATACTCTGGATGCTCAGAGAGGGCGAGCAGACGATATCGGTGCCTGGTTCATTTGGGAAAGAACTGGTGAGGCAGGGTGCCGGCATCGTAAAAAGCGGAAGTGCACCCACAAGCGGAAATACCGGTTCGGGTAAAAGTGGAATCAGGAAGACAGATCCGGTAAAGAACGGGCAGGCAGCAGGCAGAAAGATCGTAAAGAGTGTGGCAGGAAAAGTGGCAGGGAAAATCATCGGTACAAAGGCTGTTGCCGGAGTTGTAGGAGCGGCAGTGATCGGAGGAGGTGCTGTTGCAGGGTATAATATCCACCAGGCAAAAGAGCAGAAAGTTACCAAAGAAGAATGGCAGGCGGCTTACAAAGACTGGGTTGGAAAATGGAGTGATGACACAAGGTTTGAGCTCTTTGACATGAATGGAGATGATGTACCCGAGATCGTGCGGGTTGGATCCTGCATGGCGGATGGTGCGACCGTAGCGACCTGTACACCGGATGGAATCCGGGAAGAAGAGATATACCGGATCGGGATGTGGTATATTCCGGGCAGCAATGTACTGGACAACAATGACGGAAATATGGGTGTTTTTTATGACCGTGTTTTTGAAATCAAAGATGGGAAATGGGTACAGATCGGTGATGGCGAATATGGAATGGAAGATAATACGAATCCGGAGTATGATGAAAACGGAGACTATGTTTTCCGGTATAAATGGGATGGAAAAGAAGTCACAAAAAAGAAATATGAAAAGAAATTAAAGAAATTATTTGGAAACAGAAAGCCGGAAGCACTGGGCAATGAAGCTGTTTCATACCATGAGATCATCAACCAGATCAGTCATTATTAAAAAAATAAAAATTTTTTCTTTTTTTTAAAACCAAATCGGATTTTGACTCGTCTTAATAATATAAAGAGTTAAACGAGAAAGTATATCATACAGAAAGGATGTAAAAGAGATATGAGGTGCAAAAATTGTGGAACTGAGAATCCAGATGGTTCAAGATTCTGTGCAACATGTGGAAAACCACTGGAACAGGAAGAGCCTGCTAAAAATGTAGCAGAACAGAAAGACGAAGAGGCTGCTCAGAATGCAGAAGAGCAGAAAGAAGAGGCTGTCCAGAATACAGAAGAGACGGTAACAAGTACAACAGAACCAAAATCACTCACACATAAAAAATCAAGAGGTCTGAACAAGTTTCTGATCGGTCTGGCGTGTGCAGTTGTCGTTGTAGTGATCGCAGCAGGGCTTCTGATATCGCGTGCAAGAAGAACAATCGATCTGAACAAGTATATCACCTTTGAAACAACAGGATATAACGGATATGGAAATGTATATCCGCAGATTGACTGGCAGAAGATCCAGAAAAAATATGATTCCAGACTGAAGTTTACAAAAGAATTTAAAGAACAGTTTGGTGACAGTGCCGATTCCGTATCTCCGGTAGCGGTACTGCAGTCCTATGTCAGTGTGGAAATGAATTCAGACAGCGATCTTTCCAACAAAGATAAAGTCAAATACAGCTGGAATGTCAATAAAGATTATGCAAAATATGTGAAGTGCAACCTGAAATATAAAAATAAAACCTATAAAGTAAAAGGGCTGGAAGAGGTTAAGACATTTGATGCATTCAAAGACCTGGAGGTATCATTTAACGGAATAAGTCCGGGAGGAGAAGTTTCATTTGATTATACAGGATCTGATCTTACATCTGCCGATTTTCAGACAGATGCATCAAATGGAACATTGGCAAACGGAGATAAGATTAAAGTATATCTGGATAAATCTATGGCAGACAGCTATGCCGCCAATCTGGGAAAGCTGCCGGAAAAATGGGAAAAAGAATATACCGTAAAAGGACTGTGGTATTATGTCACATCAGCCAGTGACATCGATGATGATACAATGCAGCAAATGAAGGACCGGGCGGAACAGGAATACAATGATCATGTGGAGAGCAGCTGGGTAGATTCCGAATCTCTGGAGAGCCTTACTTATATGGGAGATTATCTGCTGGAGCCTGTTGTGGGCAATGGAAATGAACTGTATCTTATTTATCATGTAAAGGTACGGGATCAGTACAGTAATGATGATGGATCTTATGACAAGGTGAATGATGTTTACTGGTATATGCATTATGGAACAATTCTTACAGACGGGGAAGGAAATACAGATGTTGATCTGTCTGACTATGGAACACCTGGCAATTTCTTTAAAATCAAGACTGATGCGAAGACAGACGGTATTTCCAGCATGGTATGGAAATATTATGGATACCCGACACTGGATGATCTGTATGCAGATGTTGTGGGCAATAATGCCGATTACTCTTTGGTGGAGGATGCGGTAGACAATACAAAATAGAAGCCTTTGGCGGAAAAGAAGGTGGACTATGAAATGGGACGAATGGCTGAAAAAGATCATTAAAGAGATAACGTCAGATTATACGATTTCAGAAGAAACCTCAAAAAGCTTTTTTGAAGAGCTGATGCAATTGTTGAAATAATACAGGAACCGGGTAGAAATGCAAATTTTTATCCGGTTTTTTAGTTTGAGCCGGAAAAGTATGATATGATGAGGAAAAGTACGGGATTGATATCCAGAAGGAGAAAGGTGGAATAACAACAGATGGAATATTTAGTAGAATCAGCATTATTGACACATGGATTAAAATCGGTATCAAATGAAACAATAAAAAAAGAATGGCAGGATCAGGGAAAAAAGATCACTTGGATTGATCATGGGGAAATCAGGATCGGGGATATCGATGAGTTCCTTGAATTCAGAAGCCGGGCATCCGCTTATCCAAGAATTGACTGTGATCTGCTGGAAAAGGCATTATCGGAAAAGCAATCAGGCGCACTTACCGCTTCCGGAACAATGGCAGTCTGTGTGAAAATGGGAATTCCGGTTGCAATTACCTGTGGAATGGGTGGAATCGGGGACATCAAAGGAGAAGAACTCTGCCCGGATCTTCCGGCTCTTCAGCAGATTCCGGTGGTCCTGATCTCAGCAGGGCCAAAAGATATGCTGGACCGGAAAGCAACGATCGATTGGCTGATATCGCACGGAGTGAAGGTGATCGGAACAGAAAGAAATTACTGTACCGGTTATGTATTTTGTGGAGAAAAAGTTGAACTGCAGGGAAAGACAGAAAACAGTGCAGAAACGGTAAAGCCACCAATGCTCATCATCAATGAAATCCCGGAAGAAAGACGGATAGAAGACAGGGAGATTTTGAGAGAAGCAATTGCCGAGGGAAAGAGAGCGGAGAAGGAAGGACGCTATTTCCACCCTGCGGCAAACGGAAAGATTGATGACTGTACCGATGGATATTCTTCATTGATCCAGTTGCGGGGACTGATTGCAAATATGAAAGTGGCAGAAGCACTTTAAAGAGCGAAAAAAGAAGCTGGGATCTGGCTGATAACAGAAAAGCCTGAATATAGGCAGTTGTGTTATCGGTCAGACTCCGGCTTCTTTGCATACACAGAAAGTTTTGACTCCTGATTATAGATTACAGGAAAGGTAATCAGATATTCTGTTTGAAATGTTGTTGTGTGAATCCTAATTTGCCTGTGGCATCTGTGATTTATGTACAAAGAGACTGATTCCGGCACCGATGATTGCCAGAACAGCACCAATTCTTCCCCAAAGAGCAGTCTTGTGGCACATCATACCTGCCTTGGCACATATACCAATGCCAATTGAAGTATTGCTAAGAAGCAGGATCAGAACAGCAGTGATAATGATAACAACCGGTAATTTAAAATCGTGTGTTCCGAAGAAAAGAAGAACGGATTCTGCAAGCAGGAGCAGAGCGAAAAAAAAGAGTGCAATTCCATAATAATGACACCGCATCATACATTCTCCTCCGTTTGCAAGTTCCATGGTTCCTTTGCATACCGGGGCAAAGATCTTATCTGCTGCAAGAATAAGAATTGCTGCAAGACAGGAAATTGTTCCGGATAATTTTTGTGAATTCATAATTCATATCTCCTTTAAAAATTTATTGTATTTAGTATAACACACTTATAGTTAATAAGTTCATTTTTACCAGATAAAAACTATAGAAAATTATAATAAATAGAATTGCATATAAAAAATAACAATTTTACATTTGTGCAAAATGCTGATATAGTTAAAAAGCATTTAAAGGAAATGGTAAAAATTTACAAAGGAGTCAAATGAAAAATGGAGAGTAAAAGACAGATTACGAGAGAAGAGTTGCTAGAAATGGAAAGTGCTCCGAAGACGAAGATGCAACATATGTTGGATGTGGTAATTTGTTTTTGTCCGTATTTTGCAGCGATAATTATGTTTTTAGTATATTATCTGATGCCGGATGCCGTTCAGAATTTTAATCCGCATGTGTTTACTATTGTCGTCTGCTTTTTTTTGGCATTATATCTAATCATGGTAGTGAGAGGATTACTGAATAAAAGCTATTTTGCAAAAGTACGTCATAAAGCACCGCTTTACTCTGTGATCATACTGGTAATTATGCTGTATGATTTTCTGACGGTTAAGACAGCTATTTTAAAACAGCCGTTCTTTCCATGTGTGAATACGGTCCTGTGTGCGATCATTGATGACCGGGCACTATTATTGAAAAGTACATTGTACTCACTGCGATTATTATTCACAGGATATTTTATTGGAGCGATCCTTGGACTGATCACAGGTGTTGCCTGTGGATACAGCAAAAGGATTAACTACTGGGTTTCACCGATCATTAAGATGCTTGGACCGATCCCTTCCACAACATGGATCCCGATCATCATGGTTCTGGTATCCTCACTGTTTAAAGGAAGTGTATTTATCATCGCTCTTGGTGTATGGTTTGCACTTACGATCGCATCGTCAACCGGTATCCAGAATGTAGACAAGGCATATCTGGAAGCGGCCAGAACATTAGGTGCCAAAGGTCACCAGCTGGTATTCCGGGTGGCTATCCCACATGCAATGCCAAACATTCTTCAGGGTATGACACAGGGAATGAGTTCTGCCTGTACAGCACTTCTGGTTGCTGAGATGATGGGAGCCGAGGCAGGTCTTGGATGGTATATCCAGTGGCAGAAATCATGGGCGATCTATTCTAAAATGTATGCAGCTATCGTTTTAATTTGTCTTATTTTCACAGCAGTTACCTTTATACTGAATGTGATCAAGAGAATAGTGCTTCGCTGGCAGGAAGGAGTTGTGAAATAAGATGGCATCAGTGGATGAGAAGCAGGGACACGGGCGTGTCCTGGAGTTTGACAAAGTAACAAAGAGTTTTGCAAAGACAGACAGTAACGAGATCACACATGCGCTGGCAGAGGTGAATCTGACGATCCAGCCGGGTGAGTTTGTCAGTATTGTTGGAACAAGTGGATGTGGAAAATCAACGATTCTACGATTGATCGCAGGACTGATCAGACCGACTACCGGTGAGATCAGACTTGGTGGTAAACCGATTGTTGGAGCCGGACCGGATCGTGGAATGGTATTCCAGAAAGCAACATTGTTTCCGTGGCTTACGGTAGAGAAGAATGTGTCCTTCAGCTTGCGTATGCAGAAAAAGCAGGATAAAGAACTGGTAGAGCATATGCTGAAAATGGTAGGACTTGAAGATTTCCGAAAAGACTATCCACATCAGCTCTCCGGAGGTATGGCACAGAGAGTGGCGCTGGTAAGATCGCTGATCAATCATCCGGATATTCTGCTTCTGGACGAGCCTCTTGGCGCGCTGGACGCATTTACCAGAATGAATATGCAGGATGAGATCCTGAATATCTGGAGAGAACAGAAACAGACGGTCGTCATGGTTACACATGATGTAGAAGAAGCAATCTATATGGGAACAAGAGTGCTGGTTATGGAGCCAAGACCGGGACGTGTAAAGGCAGATATACCGATTGAACTGGCTGAACCAAAGCAGAGAGACAGCGAAGAGTTCCAGGCATATCGGAACAGGATCCTGAAAATGCTCGATCTGAAGCATCATACAGATCATTAAATGGATATTTATTGAAAGATAAATATAAAAGCAACAAAGTAAAAACACGAAGAGGAGAAAAGAATTATGAAAAAAAGATTGTTTGCAACGTTACTTGCATGCGTAATGACCGTATCACTGGTTGCATGTGGCGGTTCATCAGAAAAGAAGGAAGACACAAGTGATTCCAAAAAACAGGAAGCTTCTACAGAGGAAGAAGTGACTGATATCACAAAAATGTCAGATGATGAAATTAAAGAAGCAATGAAAAAAGAGCCGGCATGGGGAACAACCATCACAGCAGAATATGATGGCGGTGACTGTACATCAGGACCTAGCATGGCAAAAGCACTCGGATACTATGATAATTGGGGATTAGATGTTCAGATCGCAGCTGGTACTGAAATCACAGAAGCACTTGGAACTGGAAAAGCTCAGTTTGGAGTACATCATATTGCACATATGTTAGTTCCGATCACAAACGGAATGGACATCGTATTTACAGGAAGCGCACAGACAGGATGCAAATCTTTATATGTACTTGCCGATTCAGGAATCGAATCAACAAAAGATCTGGAAGGCACAACGGTTGGTATGGATAGCCCGGTCGGTGGATCTTCACACAACATGATCATCCGTTTCTTCCTTGCAGATGGATTGAAACAGGATGCAGCAACATGTGTACAGGTTGAATCAAGTGCAGCAATCCAGTCTCTTCAGTCAGGTGATATCAAAGCTTGCCTTCTGAGTGACCGTTTTGCAAAGAAATTCGTAGATGACGGAACATTAAAAGTTCTTCGTTCTATCACATGGGATGATGATTTCAAAGATGAAACATGCTGCGTAATGGCTATGAGCGGAAAATTCGTAAAAGAAAATCCGGTAATCTCTCAGGTACTTACAAAATGTGTAATGGATGCATATATGTACATTGCAGAAAACAAAGACGAAGCTGCACAGATCATGCTTGATGAGGGTATGGTATCTGGTGACATCGAGCTTACAAAATACATGCTTGATCAGCAGAACTGGGCAGTATCCAATGCTGATACAAAGAAAACAATTGAAGCTGTTGCAAAGGACTACATTGATGCAGGAATCATCAGCTCTGACTGGACTGTAGATAAAGTCGTAGAGACAGCATGGCAGCCACTTGCTGAAAAAGTAAGCACAAAATAATCAGACACATATGTGAATGAGGTGGAGGAGCTTTGAACTCTGTGATGAGTGGAAGATCCTCTTTTGTCTTATATATTAGGAATGTGCCTCGGCACGAAGATGAAGAATGTCGCAAGCGGTCTACGCTCCGCTTCGGTCGTTGCTTAACGAGCGCCACTGGCGCTCAGCAACGCGCTTGGCGCGAGAAAGTGCCGAGGCACATTCTTTCTTATAATTGGAAAATTACGGGGTTTTTCCGGACAAAATGTTAAAAAGGAAGGAAAGAAAAATGGAACAGAAAATGTTGACTGTACCTGGACTTGCAGTCAGAAATCTGCGGCATCGAAGAGTCAGGACGATGTTTCTGGCAACACTGGTGCTGATTTTATCGGCAGCGCTGTTTACCAGCAGAGTATTGACAGAAAGTATGAAAACTTGTATTGATAAGACAGTAGATCGGATTGGGGCGGATGTGATCGTAGCACCGGGAGAATATGAATCAGATTTAAGCGATTCTCTGTTTTCGGGAGGGTTGTGCAGTTTCTATTTTGAAAAGTCTTTGATGGATCAGGTGAAAAAGACGGATGGAATTGACAAAATTTCTCCGCAGCTCTACATTGCATCACTGGATGCGGCATGCTGTTCAGTTCCGGTACAGATTGTTGCTTTTGAACCGGAAAGTGATTTTATTGTACAGCCGTGGATGTCCGGAAGCAATGTGAGTGAATTGAAAAAGGGTCAGACTGTTGTTGGAAGCAAGATTACGGCAAAAGCGGGAGACAAAATTTCTTTCTTTGGACAGGAATATGAGGTTGCAGGAAAACTCGAAGAAACAGGAACCAGTTATGATAATTGCGCATTCATGAATTTTGAGACGGCATATACATTATTTGACAGTTTTCAGATCAAGTATGTGACGGATCTTACAGAACCGCAGAAATATGTTTCCCTTCTGACGATCCGGACGAAAGACGGAGCAGATCCGAAAGAAGTAGCGAACACGATCAACACAAAGATGAGAGATTCCGGGCTGAAAGCTTATACGGCAAAAGCAATGTCCGGAAAAGTTTCAGATACACTGGAACAGATGCAGTCTTACAGCGCACTTCTGATCGGACTGTTGTTTTTAATGGCAGTCCTGGCACTGATCTGCATTTTTAACATTACTGTGAATGAACGTTTGAAGGAGTTTGGGGTACTACTTTCTATCGGCGCACGAAAAAGCCAGATTTTCCAGATGCTTCTTCTGGAAGCAGGAATGATCGGTGTGCTTGGAGGATTCCTTGGAGTGGTGTTCTCCGGAGGCGGAGTCCTGTTATTTAAAGACGTGATCATGGAAAGCATGAATATGCCGTATCTGAATGTGAATGTTTCCCAGTATGTGATTCTTGCATTACAGAGCCTGGGGCTTGCTGTTGGTGTCAGCCTTCTTGCCACCTTATATGCGGCAGTCAGAGCGAATCGTATGGAACCATATAAACTGATCCAGGAGGTGGAATCATGATTGTAAAGACAGAAAATCTGAGTCGGGAATTTGTACGTGGAAAGAATCAGTTTTACGCAGTAGATCACGTGAACCTGGAAGTGGAAGAAAAAGAACTGGTTGCGATCATGGGGCAGTCTGGAAGCGGAAAATCCACCCTCTTCCATATGCTGACCGGGATCCTGAAACCGACAGAAGGAAAGATCACGGTGCTGGATCATGAGATTGAAAAAATGAATGACAGACAGTTATCGGTTCTGCGGGGAGGCGACCTTGGTTATATCATGCAGGGACAGAATCTTCTCCAGAATCTGACGGTTATGGAAAATATCCTGCTGCCGCTTTCGCTGGGGAAAAACCGGAAACCGGATAAAGAAAGGATCACGTATCTGACGGAGCTTCTTGGGATTCAGAATATGCTTTCCGAATATCCGGCAAATCTGTCCGGCGGAGAGCAAAGGCGTGTGTCGATCGCAAGGACATTTGCGCAGAATCCGAAACTGGTAGTCGCAGATGAACCGACAAGCAGTCTGGATATGGAAAATTCAGAGATCATTATGAAGTATTTTCAAAAAATGGCAAAAGCAGGAACGACAATCCTGGTCAGTACCCATGACAGGGAATTTGCAAATTATGCGGACCGGTGTCTGTGGATGAAAAAAGGGAAATTAGAAAAAAGAGAATTGGAGTAAAGAGATGCAGACCGAATTTACAAAGCTGGCAGTGATTTTTATTGTCATTATGGTGATGGTTCTTGCAAAATTAAAGCTGCGTGATGCGATGATTGCTGCCATTTTGCTGACTGTGATCCTGTTTGGAATTCCGCTTGGGGATGCAGCAAAATTGATGATACAATCGGTTTATGAAAAGGATACACTGCTGGTGGTCGGAAGCTTTATTCTTGTAACCTTTTTGCAGCGGATCATGGAAAACCGGAAACTTCTGGAAAGAGCGGAGATGGCACTGCAGAGACTTAGCGGAGACAGGCGTATGGTGTGTGTAATTGCGCCGGTGATCATTGGATTCCTTCCGTCTGCAGGAGCTGTCAATATCTGTGGGGCGATCGTAGATAAGGCGACAGGAAAAGATCTGGATGTGGAAGAAAAGACGTTTGTGACCAGTTACTACCGCCATATTTCAGAAAGCTTTTCGCCGACTTATAATGCAATTCTGCTGGCACTTTCTATTACCGCAGTATCGACCGGGCAATTTGTACTTTTTATGGCGCCGATGGTTGTGGTGCTTCTGGTACTGGGATATGTATTTTATCTGCGGAAGCTGTCGAAAGGATATGAAGCAGGTGAGGATGAAACGATTGACAAAAAAGAAGAATTCAAACAGCTTCTGTACTGTTTCTGGCCACTGGTGCTTTGTATTGTACTGGTGATCGCACTGAATCTTTCTGTGATCAAGGTACTGCCGTTTATTATTGTGCTTTCGATTATTGTATACCGGTTAAGTCCGAAGGAAGTGTTTGATTTTGCAAAGACATCGGTAGAGTGGAGAATCATCTTCAATACGATCATTCTGATGATGTTCAAGAACATTCTTACCTATACAGGGGCAATCGGAAAACTCCCGGATTTGTTTGCCGGATCCGCGATTCCACAGTTTGCGGCATTTGGAATCATTATGTTTCTTGGAACGATTATCAGTGGAGCAAATTCTATGATTGTGCTACTGATTCCGCTGGCATTTGCAAGCATACCGCATGCAGGAGCCGGACTTCTGGTGTACCTGATGGCACTTTCTTATGCGGCAATGCAGATTTCACCGACGCACATCTGCCTTGCGATCATTACGGAGTATTTCCAAGTGTCCTGGGGGCAGCTGATGAAGAAGACAATCCCGGTTATTGTGGTGTTTGTAGTGATTCTGACAGGGTATTATGTATTGCTGAGTGGATTTGGAATATAGAAAATATGCTATATTTTTGGGAATTGTTTTGATCGTAGAAGGAACTATTGCCTGTGGTGAAAAGGATACGGTGTCTGAAAAAGATCGTATAAAGGATATAGAAGTATATGATGATGGAACTACTGTAAAACTGGATATGTTTATTTGAATTCTCTTATAATTAAGTTTTTATTAATGAAATTATAATGATAATATGTTATAAGACGTGTCTTTATATAAAAAGAGCATATATTCCATTATTCCTTGCAAATACATAACTTTAGTTGTATTATGATAATATCAAAATAGATACATGTGTTAATACAAGCTAGGGGGATATAATGACTAAAATTCAATCACAATCAAATTCTATACCATTATATTTACAGGTGAAAAATAAAATCAAACAGGAAATAAGATCTGGAATATTAAAAGCCGGGGATAAACTTGATTCAGAGGCAGAAATGCAAAAGGAATATGGTATGAGCCGGGTAACTGTTCGTAACGCGATGGCAGAATTAGAGAGAGAAGGATATATTATCAAGGTGCAAGGAAAAGGAAGCTTTGTTGCACAGTCAGATATGTTAAGACTGCCGGTTGGAGTAACCAGTTTTACTGGAGATGCAAAGATGCAAGGGGCAGATTTGAAATCAAAGATTTTAAAAGTTGGCTTGGAACCGGTAAAAACGGAAATGGATAAAGAATTTTTTGGAATTAATGATGGAGAAAATATTTTAATTGTTAAAAGATTACGGTGTGTGAATAATGTTCCGCTTTTAATCGAGGAGAATCACTTATCTGCAAAATTAGAGGGGTTAATGAATGAGGACTTAACTGGATCGCTTTATGCGATTCTGCAGGAAAAATATCATATGATTCCGTCAATTAAGGGAAGGAGAAGTGTAAAAATTATATTTGCAACGGAAGAAATAGCACAATTGTTGAAGCTTTCGGTTGGAACTCCGGTTATAGAATCGGAAGTATGTGTGTTTGATATTAATGGAGGACCAGTTCATACGGTCAAAGATATTGTCAGAGGAGATAATGATAATATTTTGAAATGGTATGTATAAAAGAATGAAAGAAAAAAAGGAGATATCTAAAATGTACCGACCCCCAAAAGTTAGACCTAAAAATCTAACGATTGGAGGTCGGTATTTTTATGGCAAAATACAGTTATGAATTCAAAAAGCAGGTTGTTGAAGCATATCTTAGCGGTGAAGGTGGCTATAAATACTTAGCCAAACGATATGGTGTACCTTCCTGGTCAAACATTAAGAAATGGGTTCGGAATTATGAAACTCATGGTGACAAAGGACTTATGCGTTCGCGAAAACAAGATAAATACTCTTTTGAAAAGAAGCTTTCTGTTGTAGAATTATATTTAGCAAGTGAACTCTCATATCAGGAGCTGGCTCTTCGTGAAGGAATATATAATCCCTCTCAAATCTGTAAGTGGGTAAAGGATTTCCAGATCGCCGGTCCTGATGCATTGAGACCACATAAGAAAGGTCGCAAGAAAACATTGGGTACATCAAACAAAAAGTTAAATATTGAACAAGATACAACTACAGTTCCGGTTGATACCAGTACTGAACATGTAAAAGAACTTGAAGATGAAATTCTTAAGCTTAGAATAGAGAATGCATATTTAAAAGAACTGAGGAGGCTGCGTTTAGAGGAGGAAGCTCTTCTGAAAAAACAGCGAGAATCGTCCACAGCCTCCGGGGAGAATTCAAATTAAAAGACATTCTCGCAGTTGTTGGTTTTCCAAAGGCAACATATATGTATTGGCAAAAAAGATTTGATAGAGAAAATCCAGATATAGAATTAGAAGAAAAGATTCATGAAATACATAAACGTAACAAAGATTATGGCTACCGTCGCATGTGTGGTGAACTCCGTAATCAAGGCTATATCGTGAACAAGAAGAAGGTTCAACGCATTATGCAGAAATATAATCTTCAGGTGATGTCATTTACGAGGAAGAGTCGTAAATATAGTTCTTACAAAGGTAGAATTGGAACAGTTGCTCCTAATAGAATCAAAAGAAGATTTAATACACACATACCTCACCAAAAGATTACAACTGATACAACAGAGTTTAAATACTATGAAGTAGATTCTAAAGGTAAAATGACAATGCATAAGCTATATTTAGATCCATTCATGGACATGTTCAATGGTGAAATAATAAGTTATGGAATAGATAAACGTCCTTCAGCAGCAAATGTGATGAATGCACTAAATGAAGCCATTGAGGTAACTTCTGACTGCCCATTTCGAAGGACCTTTCACTCAGATCAAGGATGGGCATATCAGATGAAAGCTTATTCACATAGACTTAGAGAAGAGAAAATATTTCAAAGCATGTCACGAAAAGGTAATTGCCTTGATAATTCAGTCATGGAAAATTTCTTTGGTCTGCTTAAACAAGAAATATACCATGGAACTGTTTATTACAGTTATGAAGAATTGAAAACTGAAATTGAAAAATATATAAGATATTACAATGAAAAAAGAATTAAAGAAAAACTAGGATGGTTGAGTCCTGTCCAATACAGACTCAGCCTCTTGGTTGCATAAAAAATGCGTAACAGATATTAAAACCTGTTACGCAATAAAAGTCTAACTTTTTGGGGTCACATCAAAAGGTAAATATAA
>OJMH01002783.1_pt1 | contig 14031 bp, 9 predicted proteins | sample 1597111 | NCBI WGS metagenome assembly OJMH01 (sample SAMEA2452115, study PRJEB22498) | human gut metagenome | reverse complement strand
GATGATTTTTCGGGCAGCTTTTCCGTGGACAAGCAAACGCCGTCCTGAAATAAAAGCCCTCTCCCTTACAATGGAGCAGCAGTCGTGTCGTGTCCCGGGACCACATTTCAAGGCACACGCTCCCGGTGATTCGTTTTCTTTCCTCCATCCGGTCAGTGGAAAAAAATACACATTGACTGTACAGGAATTAGAGCAGCAGACAATTTCCGAAAAGCGTTACGGTTCTGACCGCTGGTTTTATCCTACGCATTTTACTGCTATGAGCTATACACTTTCTCCTGAACCTGACAGCGATGTTACGATCTGTGATTGCGCTGAGGGGGACAAGCCTTTGGAAATTGCGCCATGCTCTGACCGCTATGCACCAGAGGCACGAAACGATATTGCTTGTATCGGCATTATCGGCGGAGCGGACGGTCCAATCGCAATCGTGTGTGGAGACAGCTCAAAAGAAAAACTTCATGCAGTTTGTTCCTCTCTACACTTTGAGCCGGTGGAGGGTGATATTGAATGGCGTATCGTATTCAACATTAAAAGCTCCAATGAAATGTCATTAGGGCTGATCTAAGAAGAAAGCGGAGGCAAAGAAGGTGAAACAACACACTTACATCGCAATCGACCTGAAATCCTTCTACGCCTCCGTGGAGTGCCGGGAGCGCGGCTTAGATCCTCTGGACACAAACCTTGTTGTTGCGGATGAAAGCCGTACCGATAAGACCATCTGCCTTGCCGTCACGCCCTCCCTCAAGAGCTACGGTATCTCCGGACGCGGGCGGCTGTTTGAAGTCAAGCAGCGTGTGAAGGAAGCAAATGCCGGACGGCAGCACGATGCGCCGGGACACAGGCTGGACGGTACATCACACTTCTTCTCGGAGCTGCAAGCAGACCCTTCTCTGGCGATTGACTTCATCATCGCGCCGCCTCGGATGGCGTACTACATGGAATACAGCACCCGCATCTATCAGGTTTATCTCAAGTATATTGCCCCGGAAGATATTGTGGTCTACTCCATCGACGAGGTGTTCATGGACGTGACGGACTACCTGAACACCTACAAACTCTCCGCCCATGATCTCGCCATGAAGATCATCCTCGATGTGCTTGAAACAACCGGCATCACAGCAACCGCAGGAATCGGCACGAATCTTTTCCTCTGCAAAGTGGCAATGGATATTGTGGCGAAGCACATCCCCGCCGACAAAAACGGCGTCCGCATTGCAGAGCTGGATGAGACGAAGTTCCGGCGTGAGCTTTGGTCTCATCAGCCCCTCACGGACTTCTGGCGCGTGGGTCGGGGCATTGCCAAGAAACTTGAGCAGAACGGGATGTTCACCATGGGCGATGTTGCCCTTTGTTCAGAGCGGAACGAGGACTTGCTTTATAAGCTGTTCGGCAAGAATGCGGAACTACTCATTGACCATGCGTGGGGCTGGGAGCCTACGACCATTAAAGCAATCAAGGCGTACCGCCCCAGCTCCAACAGCCTCAGCTCTGGTCAGGTTTTGCACTGCCCCTATGAGTCGCAAAAGGCGAAGCTGGTTGTGCGGGAAATGACGGACTTGCTTGTGCTGGACTTGGTGGACAAGGGGCTTGTCACTGATCAGATGGTTCTCACAGTAGGCTACGACATCGAGAACCTTACCAATCCGGCACGACGGGCAAAGTATCACGGTGCGGTGGAGAAAGACCCCTACGGGCGGGAGATTCCCAAACAGGCGCACGGGTCTATCAACCTCGACGGTCACACATCCTCTACCCGCAAAATAATGTGTGCCGTGTCAGAGCTGTTTGACCGGATCGTGGACAAGAATCTGCTTGTCCGCCGTATGTATGTTGTGGCAAATCATGTCCTGCCGGAAGCCGATGCGCCGAAGAAAAACGACGGTGCTGTCCAGCTCGACCTCTTTACCGACTATGCCGCCGAAGAGGAAAAACAGAAAGCTGTGAATGCCGCCTTGGAGCGTGAGCGGAAAATACAAGCCGCCACGCTTGCAATCAAAAAGAAGTATGGAAAGAACGCCATCCTCAAGGCAATGAATCTTGAAGAAGGTGCAACCGCGAAAGACCGCAATGCGCAGATTGGAGGGCATAAGGCGTGAACGGAAAATACGACGAGATCATGGGACTTCCTCATCACGTTTCCAAAACGCGACCACAAATGCCGATGTCAGATCGTGCAGCGCAGTTTGCACCCTTTGCCGCCCTCACCGGCTACGATGCTGCAATCAAAGAAACCGGACGTCTGACTGACGAAAGGATCGAGCTTGACGTGGAAGCTCTAAGTGCATTGGATATGAAGTATCAGCTTCTTATGGAAGCCCTTGATGAAGCACCAGAAGTTACCATTACCTACTTCCAGCCTGATGAGCGGAAGGCTGGCGGAAAATATGTATCAGCAGTCGGCGCAGTCAAAAAGATCGATGATTTTGAGCGGCGAATCACCATGCGGGACGGCACAAGGATTCCGACGGATGACGTTCTAAGTATTGACGGAGAGCTGTTCTCATCGCTGGAATAATGTCGCTTGCCATGCGACCAAATGAAGTGAATACAGAGATAAAAAGACTGCAAGGCGCAATGCCAAGCAGTCTTTTTTACGCGGAAACGATAGTTGCAGACGTATCAAATTAAAACGAGAATAAGAAAAATCCTGTTTAATCCCGGACAAATCCCCATAAACTGTCCGTTGTTATATGAAGGGGTATTTTACGGGGAATCTCTGCGAGGGAATACGATTTGAGAGAATAGCAAGCACAGCAAGTGTAGCCACACTTGCGATTTTCGATTAAGGAAACCCTCCCCTTAATCTTAAAAATGCTTGTTGGGATGCCTCCCAAACCCTCAAACTTTACGGAAGGACGGACAGCCTATGGCTAATAGAACAAGACCGATTATCATGCGGCTTGCAGTCACGGAATACGAAAAAGAACTCATCGAAAAGAAGATGCAGCAACTCGGAACGAAGAACTTTGGAGCGTATGCGAGGAAGATGCTGATTGACGGCTATATCATCAAGGTGGACTATACGCAGCAGAAGAAACTCGCCGCCGCTGTCAGCCGCGTTGCCTCGAACATCAATCAGATTTGCCGCCGCATCAACTCCACTGGACACTTCTATGCGGACGATATTGCAGAACTGAAAGAAAGGCAGGGTGAGATATGGCAGTTACTAAAATCAAGCCAATCCGAGGAACTGTAAACAAGGCTATTGCCTACATTCTCGACCCGCAGAAGACCGACAATGCTTTCTATGTTTCGTCCTATGGATGCGCTGCAAGCGACGCGGCAGCGAAAGAATTTGAGTGGACGAGAAACCTTGCAGTGCAGCAAGGAATGCAGATGCCGAAGGTGCTTGCCCGTCATCTGATCCAGTCGTTTGACATCGGTGAAGTGACACCGGAAGAGGCTCATGAAGTCGGAAAGCAGCTTGCGGACGAATGGCTCAAGGGCAAGTACGAGTATGTGATTGCTACACACATCGACAAGGGACATTGCCATAATCACATCATCTTCAATGCCGTGAATTATGTGGACTTCCACGCCTACCGGAGCAACAAGAGAACCTATCGGGAACTGCGTCAGCTCAGTGATGAGATATGCAAGGAACACGAGCTGTCTGTGATCCCTCCGTCGCAGAACAAAGGCATGGACTACAAAGAGTACACAGAAGCCAAACGCGGCACGAGTTGGAAGCAAAAGCTCAAGCAGACCATCGACCGGCTTGTCGTCACAGCCAAGGACTACGATGATTTTCTGCGGCTCATGCAGGAAGCCGGATATGAAATCAAGACCGGCAAATACATCTCCTTCCGTGCTGAAGGTCAGGAGCGGTTTACCCGGTCTAAAACTATCGGAGAGAACTACACCGAGGAACGCATCAAGGAGCGGATTGCCGGACGGACGCCCCGAAGAAGCCAGAGACAGACCGTGCCGAAGGGCATCTCTCTCATCGGAGATATTCAGGAGCGGATCAGCCTTATCGACAGCAAGGGCTATGAGTATAAAGCCAAGCTCACGATCCTCAAGGAAGCGGCGCGGACGCTCAACTATCTCACGGAAAACAACTTGCTCCAATACGACGATCTTGAGAAGAAGGTCGAGGATATTCACAGCTCCTATGACCGTACCGGCAAGGAACTGAAAGGCGTTGAAGCGCGGCTGCGGGAAGTCCAGCCGCTTATCAAGAATATTGGAAACTGCCGGAAGCTCAAGCCGGTCTGGGATGCCTACACGAAGGAGAATGACAAGTCCTCTTTCCGCGCAAAGCACGAAGCCGAGCTTGTGATTTTCGAGGCGGCAAAGAGTACGCTGCTTGCCATGCATGGTGACGAGAAACTGCCGAGCTTGAAGGCACTGCAAGCAGAACAGCAGAGGCTTCTCGAAGATCAGCAGAGGCTCTATGATGAGAGAGCAAAGCTCAAAAAGGAAGCACGGATGATCGACACTTTGAAGGCAAACGTGGATGATTTTCTGAAACCCGCAATCATTCAGGAGCACGAAAACATAAAGAACAACCAACGTGAATAAACACAAATACCCAGTGAAGACTTATAGGGGTTCGCTGGGTATTTGTGTTTTGTAATGTTTGTAATGTATGGGGCTAATCAATCCACGAAAGGGATTTCCAGATTGTGACAAGTCGATTTCTTGAAACTTTTTTGTGAATAGTCGGAGCGATCTGTTGATTTGTTCGAGGCTTTGTGCTATAATTAAATATATTGTACTGAAACTGCAAGGCTTGCGCTAAAACAAGGAGTGCCATCATGAAAATCAGTTATAAAAAGCTCTGGGTTATGCTCATTCAGAGAGAAATAACAAAAGTGCAACTGAGAGCAGATGTTGGAATATCAGCCGGAACAATGAGCAAGCTCAACAAAGGGGAAGATGTTGCCCTTTCTGTCCTGCTGCGAATTTGTGACTATCTGAACTGTGACATTGGGGATATTTGTGAGGCTGTGCGAACGGGCAAGGACTGAGTCCGGTTTTTCGTACAGCCTTTATGCTATTATATAAAAATAAGAGACCGCTGTGTGTCTCAATGAGGTGATGGAATGCAGATTATAGACAACATTAACAAGACCGTCAAGGATGATCTGCAAGCGGGTATTTGCAAAGGCAGTAGGATGTCTGTTGCTGCTGCTTGCTTCTCTATCTATGCGTATCAGGAACTCAAAAAACAACTTGATGGCATTGACGAACTGCGTTTCATTTTCACTTCCCCGACATTTGTAACCGAGAAAGCGTCAAAGGCGCAGCGAGAGTTTTACATCCCACGAATCTCAAGAGAGAGTAGTCTATATGGCACCGAGTTTGAAGTAAAGCTCCGCAATGAGCTGACGCAAAAAGCGATTGCGAAAGAGTGCGCAGACTGGATCCGACGCAAAGCAGTTTTCAAGTCAAATGTCACACAGGAGCAGATGATGGGCTTTATGACGGTCGATGAGAGTACCTATATGCCCATCAATGGCTTTACTACCGTTGATCTTGGCTGTGAGCGCGGCAACAACGCTTATTATACAGTGATGAAGACAGAGAGCTTTGAGAACGCAAACCACTATATCAAGCTCTTTGAACAGCTATGGAACGACAAGAAAAAGCTGCAAGAGGTCACGGATATTGTGATCGAAAATATCTCTGCGGCGTATCGTGAGAACTCACCGGAGTATATCTATTTTGTTGCACTCTATAACATCTTCAAAGAGTTCCTTGATGACGTTTCGGAGGACGAGCTTCCCAATGAAGCAACAGGCTTTAAGGAAAGCAAAATATGGGGAATGCTCTATAACTTTCAACGCGACGCTGTTCTCGCCATCATCAGCAAACTCGAAAAATTCAATGGCTGTATTTTGGCGGACAGTGTAGGTCTCGGTAAGACATTTACTGCTCTTGCTGTAATCAAGTACTATGAGAACCGCAACAAATCCGTGCTTGTTCTCTGTCCGAAAAAGCTCTCTGAGAACTGGAACACATACAAAGGTAACTATATCAACAATCCTATTGCAGCAGACCGGCTGAGATACGACGTCCTCTACCATACGGACCTTTCCCGTGAACACGGACAGTCAAACGGTATTGATCTTGATCGCCTGAATTGGGGCAACTATGACCTTGTTGTCATTGATGAGAGCCACAACTTCCGCAACGGCGGCGAGGTGTCCGGCGAGGATGCAAAGGAAAACCGTTATCTGAAATTACTCAATAAAGTCGTTCGCGCCGGTGTGAAAACGAAAGTGCTGATGCTCTCGGCAACGCCGGTCAATAACAAGTTTATTGACCTCAAAAATCAACTTGCGCTCGCCTACGAGGGTGATGCTTCGCAAATAAACAAAAAGCTTGATACCAAAAAAAGCATTGATGAAATTTTTCGTCAGGCGCAGAAAGCCTTCAATGCTTGGAGCAAACTTCCTGCCAATGAGCGTACGACGGACGAGCTTTTGCGGACGCTGGATTTTGATTTCTTTGAATTGCTGGACAGCGTGACAATTGCGCGGTCAAGAAAGCATATCGAAAAGTATTACAACACTTCTGACATCGGCAAGTTTCCGGAGCGTTTGCCGCCGATTTCTCTGCGTCCCTGCTTGACTGATCTGAACGATGCAATCAACTATAATGAGATTTACAGCCTGCTCATGTCGCTGAATTTGACGATTTATACGCCGTCGAATTATATCATGCCGTCGAAACTGGCAAAGTATATCGATATGACGCATCACAAGGGAAATAGCCTGACTCAGCAGGGACGCGAAGAAGGGATTCGACGCCTTATGAGCATCAATCTCCTCAAGCGTCTGGAAAGCTCGGTCGCGTCATTCCGCCTGACAGTTGACCGTATTCGGAAACTGATTGACGATACTATCGGTACAATCAATGGTTATCAGTCCGGAGGATGTGTTCTCAATCTGACTGAGATTTCCGATACAGATGATTTCGATTACGACGATCAGAACACCGACTTTTTCTCGGTTGGCAAGAAGGTCAAAATTGACCTTGCTGACATGGACTATGTTTCATGGATGTGTGAGCTTAAAAAGGATGCGGAAAATTTGGAACTTCTGTCTTTGATGATTGCGGACATCACGCCGGAGCATGACACGAAACTGCAAACATTGTTCGGCTTGATCCGGAAGAAAATTGAGCATCCGATCAACCCAGGCAATAAGAAAATCATTATCTTTACGGCATTTTCTGATACTGCCGATTATCTTTTCGCAAATGTAAGTAAATTTGCAAAAGTGAATTTTGGATTGGATACGGCGGAAATTACCGGAACAGTCGAAGGAAAGACAACTATACCAAAGCTCCGGGCAGATCTCAATACGGTGCTGACCTGTTTTTCACCGATTTCCAAGGGGAAATCTGTACTCCTGCCCGGAAGCACGGACGAGCTTGATATTCTGATTGCGACCGATTGTATTTCCGAAGGTCAGAACTTGCAGGATTGTGATTATCTTATAAATTACGATATTCATTGGAACCCTGTCCGCATTATCCAGCGATTCGGACGAATTGACCGTATCGGAAGCAAAAACGACCACATTCAGCTTGTAAACTTCTGGCCGGATATGGACCTCGACGAGTATATCAACCTGAAAAGCCGCGTGGAAACCCGTATGAAGATTTCGGTCATGACCTCCACCGGTGACGATGACCTGATCAACGCCGAGGAAAAGGGCGATCTTGAATACCGCCGCACACAGCTCAAGCGGCTGCAAGAAGAGGTCGTGGATATTGAGGACATGACCAGCGGCATCTCTATTATGGATTTGGGACTCAACGAATTTCGGCTTGATTTGCTTGAGTACATAAAATGCCACCCGGAAATTGAAACTGCGCCAAAGGGTCTGCACACTGTTGTCGGACAAACGGAGGATTCTCCCGCCGGCGTGATTTTCATCCTCAGAAATATCAATGACAGTGTGAATATCGACAACCGGAATAGGATTCATCCGTTTTACATGGTCTACATAAGTGAGGATGGCGAGATTGTCTGCGATTACCTCAACCCGAAAAAAATGCTTGATACGATGCGTCTGCTCTGCCGGGGCAAGGGCGAGCCTTGTGTGGAGCTTTGCAAGCGATTCAATGGGGAAACAGACGACGGGCGCAACATGGGTGAAATCTCTGAGCTACTGAGTGAGGCGATCAATTCCATTATTGACGCAAAGGAAGAAAACGACATTGACAGTCTGTTCAAAAGCGGCGGCACATCTGCCCTGCTCAGTACGGTTTCGGGACTGGATGATTTTGAATTGATTTGCTTCTTAGTCGTGAAATAAGGAGGGGATTATGATGCTTGGATTTCCTGTATCCACAGAATTTAACAAAAGAATACCGAAACAGAAATTCTATGAGAATCTTGACGTTTCCCCCGCCTTGCGTCGCGTGTTTGTCGATCAGATCCGTCTGGTGTACTGGCGAAATAAGCTGGCTGCGTCTACGCTGAATATCGCTGCGGGTGAAGCAGTCACCGAGATCGAAGTGTTCGAGGTGCGGCTGAACGATCCGCAGCTTGACGAAGCGGTGCTGAAACAAATCGACAAGGAAATCCCGTACCACATTCTCTTTATTCTGACCTGTGACGGCAAAGCGCAAGCGTGGATTGGCTACAAGGAAGCTGTTGCGTCCGGCAGCAGCGCCTTCAAGGTCAACCGCTATTATCATACCGACTGGATGCCAGAAGACGCATTACATCTCAGCATCGACGGCTTGAATATGGATGCCGTCTACGAAAGCCTCGTTCGCCAGATCGCTGGGGACACGCTGCAAACAGATTCCGGCGAGAGTCTGAAAGAGTCTGTCGAGCGGGACGAAAAGAAGAAGCAGCTTGAAAAGCAGATTGCCGTGCTGGAAAACAAAATACGGCGAGAGAAGCAGTTAAATAAGCAGATGGAAATGAACGCAGAACTGAAAAAGTTGAACCGAAGTTTGGAGGATTTATAAATGGACAAAATGAAATTTGAATCGCCGGATATGACGGCGCAGAACATAGACCGCATTGCTGCCCTGTTTCCGAACTGCATTACGGAAATGCTGGATGAGGAACACAGCACGCCGGAGAAGAAGGTGTACAAGCGGGCGGTCAACTTTGAGCTGCTGAAACAGATGCTTTCGCCGGACGTGGTGGACGGCGACGAGGCATACGAGTTCACATGGGTGGGTAAGAAGGCGGCAATCGTGGAAGCCAACAAGCCGATCCGGAAGACGCTGCGCCCCTGCAAGGCGGAAAGTAAGGACTGGGACACCACCGAAAACCTCTACATTGAGGGTGATAATCTGGAAGTCCTCAAGCTCTTGCAGGAAAGCTATCTCGGCAAGGTCAAAATGATCTATATCGACCCACCGTACAACACCGGCAACGATTTCATCTATGCCGACGATTTCATGCGCTCGCAGGAAGAAGAAAACGCGCAGATGGGAATGTACGACGAGGACGAAAACCGCCTGTTCAAGAACACCGACACCAACGGACGGTTTCATTCTGACTGGTGCAGCATGATTTATTCCCGGCTGATGTTGGCAAGAAATCTGCTGTCAGATGATGGGGCAATATTTATTTCAATCAACGATGCGGAAATTGAGAATCTCCGTAATATATGTAACGAGATATTAGGTAGTGCAAACTATGTAGCAACACTTATATGGCAACAGCGAAAAGGGGGCGGAAACGATTCACGTTATATTGCAATTGATCATGAATATATTCTTATATATGCAAAATGCCAAGCCTGTTTAACAGAACAGTGGCTTATTGCTCAGTCAGATGGATACTTGAAGCGATACAAAGAAGTTGATGAGAATGGTCGTTTTTACTGGGATACTTTGGTTCGTAATGGACTTCAAAGCCCAATAGTTATTACGCTTGATACTCCAGACGGTGGAAAGATTACTATTAACTCTCAAAAGTCAAAGGAGACCGTTTTGGATGGATTAAAAAACGGACTTGTTCGATTTACAAAAACGGCAAAGGGATGGAGTTTGCACCATAAAGTTTACATGAAAGGTGGGCAAGTGCTACGTTCCATACTTACGGAATATGGGAACAATAGGAGTTCAGGCATTGAATTGGTTCAGCTATTCAGTAAAATGGTTTTTGATTATTCAAAACCAAGCACCTTAATAGAGTTGCTATGTCAATTGAATACAGGGGGAAATGATATTATTCTCGACTTCTTCTCCGGTTCCGCCACCACTGCCCACGCTGTCATGCAACTCAACGCCGAGGATGGTGGACACCGTAAGTTCATTATGGTGCAGCTCCCCGAAAAGTGTGACGAAGCAAGCGAAGCCTACAAAGCGGGCTATAAGAACATCTGTGAAATCGGTAAAGAGCGCATCCGCCGCGCTGGGGATAAGATCAAGTCCGAAAGCCCCATGACCACGCAAGACCTCGACATCGGTTTCCGCGTTCTCAAGCTGGACGATACCAACATGAAGGACGTCTACTATGCGCCGGATGACTACGAACAGGATATGCTCGCGGGTCTGGAATCCAACATCAAGGATGACCGCACCGACCTCGACCTGCTGTTCGGCTGCCTGATCGATTGGGGTCTGCCGCTGTCCCTGCCCTACAAGTCCGAGCAAGTTGACGGCTGCACTGTCCATACCTACAATGACGGCGACCTGATCGCCTGCTTTGACGCAAATATTCCCGAAAGTGTGGTCAAGGAGATCGCACAGCGCCGCCCGCTCCGTGCCGTCTTCCGCGATTCCGGCTTTGCATCCAGCCCGGAGAAAATCAATGTGTTTGAAATTTTCAAGCTCTATATGCCGGAGGATGCGGGCGACATTACAAAGCGCGTGAGGGTGATTTGAGGAGGTGCGGAAATGGACAATAACAGCTTAATACCAAAGACTCCGGATATTCTTGCAGTCAACTTGAATGCTTTGTGCCGCAACTCCATTGAACTGATTCAGCACGCTCGAGAAATTGCAGTCAATCAGGTCAACCTCGTTCAGCTTATGACATACTATGCGCTGGGCTATTGGATCGTGGAAGAACAACAGGCCGGAAAAGGCCGCGCCGGATACGGCAAAAAAGTCATTCAGACACTCTCCGATGCGCTGAATACAGAGTTCGGCAAAGGATTTTCGGTTGATACTCTTGAAAACGCAAGAAAATTTTACCTGAGCTACCAGGACCGAATTTCCGAAGCACTGTTTCGGAAATTCGTTGAGGGAAAATCCGACACGCTGTTTCGGATTTCGGACGAGCCTGCTCCGTTTACACTTTCATGGTCGCACTATCTGCAACTCATGCGAATCAAAAATCCGGATGAACGCAGCTTTTACGAAATTGAGGCAGCAAAATCTGCATGGAGCTTGCGGACGCTGCAACGGCAGTACAATTCGAGCCTGTACGAGCGGCTGGCACTCAGCCGGAACAAGGGCGAAGTCATGCGCCTTGCGCGTGAAGGCAACGTGATTGAAAAGCCTACGGATATTGTCAAGCAGCCGACTGTCCTTGAATTTTTAGGGCTTGAAGAACAGGCGAAGTATTCTGAAACAGACCTTGAATCTGCAATTATTGACAAGCTGCAAAAGTTTCTGCTTGAATTGGGCAAAGGCTATCTTTTTGAAGCGCGTCAGAAGCGATTCACCTACGATGAGGAAAACTTCTATGTTGACCTTGTTTTCTATAACCGTCTGCTCCGCTGTTATGTGCTGATCGATCTGAAAATCGACAAGCTCACCCATCAGGACTTGGGACAGATGCAGATGTATGTCAACTACTATGACCGCTACCAGAAGCTCCCTGACGAAAACCCGACCATCGGCATTTTGCTCTGCAAGGAAAAGAACGACGCAGTAGTTCAGATGACCTTACCTGAAAACAGCAACATCTTTGCATCAGAGTACAGCCTGTATCTGCCGGACAAGAAGATGCTGCAAAAGAAACTGCAAGAGTGGATTGATGAGGAAACCGGAGGTGAAGACGATTGAAGCTGCAATTCAAACATCAAAAATTTCAAGCGGATGCGGCAAAAGCAGTCGTTGATGTCTTTGCCGGACAGCCGTACCTTACGCCAACCTACATGATGGACAGGGGCTACGGTCAGCAGACCATAGCGGACGATACGGACTTCACCGGCTGGCGCAACGAGCGTATCGTGCCGGAGCTTTCCGACAAGCTGATTCTGGAACATCTGCAAAAGGTGCAGCGCACGAATCAGATAAAGCCATCTGATAAGCTGGAAGGTCGTTATAATCTGACGATTGAAATGGAGACCGGCGTTGGCAAGACCTATACTTACATCAAGACGATGTATGAGCTGAACAAGCATTACGGTTGGAGCAAGTTCATCGTGGTCGTGCCGAGCGTTGCCATCCGCGAGGGCGTTTATAAGTCTTTTCAGGTGACGCAGGAGCATTTTGCGGAGGAATACGGCAAGAAAATCCGGTTCTTCATCTATAATTCTGCCCAGCTCACGGAGATTGACCGCTTTGCATCGGATAGTTCCATCAATGTCATGATCATCAACTCTCAGGCGTTCAATGCCAAGGGCAAGGATGCGCGGCGCATTTACATGAAGCTGGACGAGTTCCGTTCCCGCCGCCCAATCGACATTATTGCAAAAACGAATCCGATTCTGATTATCGATGAGCCGCAGTCGGTCGAGGGCAAGCAGACAAAGGAACGCCTGAAAGAATTTTGCCCGCTGTTGACACTCCGCTACTCCGCAACCCACAAGTCGGACAGCATCTATAATATGGTCTATCGCCTCGATGCAATGGAAGCGTACAACAAGCGGCTGGTCAAGAAGATCGCCGTCAAGGGTATTGCCGAGTCCGGCAGTACGGCGACCGATGGCTTTGTTTATCTGGAAAGCATCAACCTTTCCAAAGCAGACCCCACAGCAACCATTCAGTTTGATTACAAGGGCGCGTCCGGCATCCGCAAGAAAAACGCGACAGTTGGAATCGGTTATAATCTTTACGACAATTCCGGCAATCTGGACGAGTACAAAGTCGGCTTTGTGGTCAAGTCCATTGATGGACGCGATAACTCTGTGGAGTTCCTGAACGGCGTAAAAATCTTTGCCGGTGATGTGATCGGCAAGGTCAGTGAAGACCAGCTCCGACGCATTCAGATCCGCGAAACGATTCTTTCGCATATCGAGAGGGAGCGCCAGCTTTTTCATAAGGGTATCAAGGTTTTGTCACTGTTTTTCATCGACGAGGTGGCGAAGTACAAGCAGTACGACGAGGCTGGACATCCGTTCAACGGCATCTATGCGGATATGTTCGAGGAAGAATACAACGACATTCTCAGCTCCATGCAGCGGGAAATCGGAGACGAAGACTACATACGGTATCTTGGCGCGATTTCTGCCCATGAAACGCACGCCGGATATTTTTCCGTGGATAAGAAAGGGCATTATGTCGATCAGGTGGCAGGAGACGATAAAAAGGAACAAACCTCCAACGATATTGACGCCTATGACCTGATCATGAAGAACAAGGAGCTGCTTCTGGATCGTGATCCGAAAAAGTCCCCGGTGCGTTTCATTTTCTCACACTCTGCACTGCGTGAAGGTTGGGACAATCCAAATGTGTTCCAGATTTGCACGCTGAAACAGAGTAGCAGTGAAGTTCGCAAGCGGCAGGAAGTTGGTCGCGGTCTGCGTCTGTGCGTCAATCAGGACGGCGAGCGTATGGATACCAATGTTCTCTGCAATGATGTGCATTCTATCAATGTGCTGACCGTTATTGCCAGTGAGAGCTATGACCGCTTCGCAAAGGGCTTGCAGACTGAGCTTGCCGATGCGGTTGCAGGACGCCCCGTGGCGGTTACTGCCGACCTCTTCAAGGGCAAGGTCATTGTGGATGCCGGAGGCAACGAACAGGTTGTAGACGGCGATACGGCTCAGGCAATTTATTTTGATTTGATTGTCAATGGCTATATTGACAAGAAAGGTGCACTGACCGATAAATATTACACCGACAAAGCAAACGGTGCGATTCAGGTTGCGGAGGAAGTGGCGGACAGCCGCGATTCTGTGATCAATATTCTTGATTCCGTCTATGACA
>OJMH01002782.1_pt1 | contig 14037 bp, 12 predicted proteins | sample 1597111 | NCBI WGS metagenome assembly OJMH01 (sample SAMEA2452115, study PRJEB22498) | human gut metagenome | reverse complement strand
GCGCCGAGGAAGCTGCGCACGCCGGGCATCGAACGGGCCATCGAGGCGATAGATTACCTCGAAGGCGCGGATGTCGGCGAGAACGTCGTCGTTATCGGCGGCGGGCTGACGGGCTGCGAGATCGCCTACGACCTCTTCCTCAAGGGCAAGAAGCCCACCATCGTGGAGATGAAGAACGACCTCATCGCCGTGCGCGGCGTGTGCCTCGCGAACTCCTCCTACCTGCGCGACTTCTTCGCATGGAAGAAGATGCTTGAGAGCAAGGTCGCAGAGATCAAGGACGGCAGCGTCGTCGTGGAGGATAAGAACGGAGATAAGACGGAGATCGCGGCGGACAGCGTGATCGTCTCTGTCGGCTATGTCCCCGCCCCCGTCGCGAAAAAGAGCGGACATGTGCACGTCATCGGCGACGCCAACAAAGTGGGCAACCTCCGCACCGTCGTCTGGAATGCCTGGAAAGTCGCAGAGAAGATATAAGTTCAATGCCCGCCCGCTTATGGCAATAAGATAAAAAATTTATAAAGCAAAAACGGCTCCCGCAAGATAAACGGGAGCCGTTTTTTGCAAACGTTATCAAAATAATGGAATGTGTAAATATGTTCATTTGTGCCGGCGGGAGATTATCATTCGGTTTTAGGTTCATATACCGGGTAATGAGAAAGAAGATATTTGTATAAAGTGCCCTCTTTCTCCATATCTTCTTTATCAAGTTTCCACGTTAATTTGTGGAAAGGCATACGGGATATGGTAGTGGAAAATATCCTCTCGTCAAACGGTTTCGCCAAATTATCCTCCAATATATGCGCGTCTGCACACGCCATTGGAACTATCTTATCGAATTCTTCCGGAAATTCATTTACGGCCATTTCAAAAAAGTCATCTATAAGCCAATAATCACAACTATAATTGTTCTTTTTCCAATACTCATAAAATAATTCCTTAGTAAATTTGATGATTTTATTGTTTTTACACGCAGTAATGAGATATGAATTTAAACGTACAAGTTTACCGAGTACGCGAGGAAATTGGAAATAGAATAAATCATCATCAAAAATAAATTCGGGAACATACCCGCCCGAATAGAATATTGTAGAATCTATCCAAGTGCCGCCATATTGATCAAGTAGTGTTATTCTTATAAGGTCAGCATACCATTGTCTTGATATGAATCCCCTATTATATTTATCAATTATATAATCTGGCAACGTTATATAATCATGTACATTATTTTCGTCAAGACAAATTATCTTAAACTTACCGGAAAAGCCGTTCAAAATAGACTGATAACACATCCGAACCAACTCGGGAGCATTATCCATCCCCTGCTGCCACATTATCCATATTATCTTCTCATGATCATGAGGTAACGATGCGTCTTCTTCGATTATACGTTGTTTGAATTGTATTATTTGCTTGCGATATTTTTTTTTCAAATTACGATAAACATAAGCAAGTCTGAGTCCGCTGTATGCGGCATCGATAAATTTAAAGACATCCGGATCAGCTTTTCTATATTTGCGATGAACAAGTTTTGCCAATACCGATATGCCGAAAACATTACCCGCCATCGCTTTATGCAATTTATCACTTATCTTTCCTGCCATTTTTATCTTTTCTCCCGAATTTTACAAATACCTTACCAAAAACGGATCTCAATAACCCTATAAAGAAATCATCACGCAAAAGCAATAACATTCCGGCAAATAAAGCAGCGCCCGTAAGCCCGATCACAAGGAACGCCCAGACAGTATACGGCATAAGTTGCTGCATTATAAACATCGCGCAGAACATTTCACCCGCAGCGATAATATAACGCCATGACGGAGCAAACACATTTTTAAAAGATAATCCGTTCTTACGGAATGTCAAAATACTCATTATTATAAGTATGACCACTTCACAAGCCGCAGTAGCAATCGCAGCACCTATTGCACCCCATATCGGGATCAATATGGCATTTATACCTATATTAGTCGCTGCTCCGACTATCACCGAGATCATCCAAAAACGTTCTTTATCCATTGCGATAAACCGATCCCCGAATACTATTGAAAATCCGGAGACGAGCAAACGTATCGCCATTATGTACATGAGCGTCGGGACTTCGGCATATCCATCACCAAGGAACCATTCACAAAAGTTCTCCGATAATACCATGAACCCGGCGACAAAGAAAAGTGACGTAAGCCATACATATCGGCAAGTCTTATAAACATTGTTATTCATGGCTTCAATGTCACCTGTTTTATATGCATATACGTTGCGCGGCATCATTACGCCAGAAAATATAGTAATAAAAGTCTGTGCAATATTGTTTATCTTATATGCTTGCTCATAACATCCGTTATCATAATCGGGGTTTGGCGAAAGCATACCTATCATAGTTTTATCAAACGTCGTAAACAAAGATGTTATCACCATGGGAAGAAATATTATAAATGTTCCTTTCAAATGCCGCCATGGTTTTAATTTTTTTATTGAGACAAACCCGATATATTTTTTGATACCAGTCCACATTATGAGGTATGAAAAAACGGTAGATAAGGACAAATATAACGCATATATCCATACATCATCTGCAGTCCGAACAAAAATAAATATAAGCGCAACGCCAATGACTTTTACGATTATATTTCGTATAGCTATCGACTTAAAATTTTCATTTCCCGTATATAAATATTCTATGTCAAATATCACCGCAATAACTTGCAATGACATGATAAGCATAAGGGTGTTATAACGCTCGCCAAAACCGATGGTAAAAATCAGTACTGCCAAAACGCCCAAAGACAGCGTCGTAGTTATAACTTTAGTCGTAAAGATTTCCCAAAATGTAATGCTGCGCTGCTCTCGATCATCACGGCACTTTGCGATCTCACGCTGCCCGTATGTAGCAAAACCGAGACTTGCCGCAAGCGTAAAATACGTTATGATAGAAGAAACATAACTTATCTGCCCGTTACCCACTTCCCCAAGCACGCGCGCAAGATAAGGAGTTGTAACAACGGGAATAATCGTTACAAGAAGCTTGCTGATGAGACTATATATGGCATTCTTCTTTACATTTGGCGACTTAAGCTGCTTTCCCTTGGCTTCACGGGATAAATCATTCTTCTCAGCAGAAGTCGATTCTACTGTATCTGTTACATAGTTTTTATCTGATTTTTCCAACATATTTGATGATATCGCCAAATCGTTCCCGATGTAAATCAAATTTTTTATTTTCCAAATTTTTTATTTGATTGTTTCAATATTTAACGATGAAATATCCGTTTGAGCCTGTTTTTCACTCTTTTGAAAAACGGAGGCTTTGGCGCAAGCATACGTAATTCTTTGACGCATTTATTATTCTTGACTACGTACACTGTAAATAATCGTTCCGACAAATATCCGTATAAACGCTGCTCCTGCTTGGAATAACCCGTCATATCTACACGCTTTTCCATCTCATCAAATATGGTGAAAAGCCATGAATAATATTTATCCCACTCGCTTTTTCTCGTTATAAAAATATTGCAAAAATAAGTAAACCGTCCGCGAAATACCTTATCGAAAGTTTCAATATATTCGGGATATATTTTTTCTATCGTCTGTCGGAGCAAAACAAAATCTTTTTCTCTTACGGTATCAAGTAATACGCGCTTTACATTCGGTTTGTTTTTAAATAACGGTGTTGAAATATAATCATAGCTTTTCAGCAAAGTCTTTACTTCCGAAACACTCATAAGATATTTCGCAAGATCTTTATTCAGTTTTGCAAATCGATAATTCGTCAAAAACCTGCGATAATGCATCAACCCCACAATATCGTTTTCATGGTCATTTTTCCATATCCAATATGCAGCCGTAAGCTCGCAATAATTCGGATTTTTTACCGATATATTATCCTCGCCTACCGCGTCGTTGTGTTCGCAAAACGCGCCGTTTACAGCCGCCCCTACTTGAAACAATTCATAATCGGCAGGTAACGTTAAGTTTATATTTTCATGTGTAACTACATAAATTTTCATAGCACAAATTATTCACAATAGATTTTAAGGATCTGTTCTACCGTATCGTTTATATCATATCCCGCGTTTTTTATCTTGTCCGAAGTATCTCGACGAGATAAACCAGCATAGTATTCAATCGAGTCTGCCCACTCTGTCATATCGTTTTCAGTTATGGGAAGAAATCTGACATTCGGTGTAAGTGCAACTTCTTTCGTCACTTGATTACTGAATATGCACGGCAACCCGCACGCTTGAGCCTCTACGCCGACAATTGGTAAACCTTCGTAGCGTGACGGTAATGTAAATACATCCATCGCTTGCATATATTCGTTTACATTGTCGACATTTCCAATAAATAATATATTATCCGCTATTCCGAGCGTTTTACTTCTTGCTTTTATATCTTCAAAATTTTCACCCGACCCTATAAGAAGCAATTTAACTTTTATGTTTTTATTTATAAGCTGACATAAAATGCCTAATAAATACTCGTGATTTTTTTGATATGAAAACCTACCGACATGACCGATAAGAATACTACCTTCCTCGATATCTAATTTCTCACGCACCTCATTTCTTATTACCTTATTATAACGAAATTTATCTATATCCACTCCGTTTTTGAAGATCATAAGTTTTTCTTTACATATTTTTAAAGGAAACTTAGCTTCACCCGCAAGCACAGAACATGCTGCATAATAAGTAGGGGCTTTCCTCATTGCCCTGTTAAAAAAAACACGTGCCAGTCTGTATTTTAAAGTTTTCCTTTCTACCGCACAATGTGAGTGTACGATTATCGTTTTAATATGTGCTTTTTTAGCAATATTCGCGCACTCGGCTAAAACAGATACGCTGCCAGAATGGATATGTACAACATCATACTTATGTTCCTCTAAAAATTTTTTAACAGGTCTTATTAAATTAAACCTACCTTGCTTCGGAGAAAAAGGAAGCCCTAAACAATACAGTTTGCCGCGCCGAGAGATAATATTCGCATAATGATCGTTATCACAATAATATGGCGTTAAAACATCAAACGTCATATTTCTATTCGGCATATGTTGCAGCAAATTCACTATAAACGCTTCCTGTCCCCCATTAGAAATGGGTTCCCCCGTTATTTCTAAAACCTTGATATTTTTATCCTTATCAAACATATTCTATTTCAGGTTTGAATTTTAATCCTGCTTTCGTTCCTTTTAACATTATTCGTATACGCTTACATTTATTATTCTGTGCTCTAAACAGTATTTTAAAAAAATGAGCGAACAATCTTACAAATTCATAACAAAAGCCTTTAAATCCTTCACGTTTATACAGATAAACATCATTGCGGTACAAATAATAGTATCTATTCAATCTGTCCAAATCATCGCTTGCAATATGCGCTCCTATGTTCGATTTGGACTTATGTATAACAATACTATTTGATATTGTATAACACTTATATTTTCGCGATATACGCCGCGTATACTCCCAATCATCGGTCCATATAAAGAATTCTTTTATAGGCAATCCAACTTCCTTTACGACAGATGTTTTCAGAAAAAGCGAAACAAACGACGCCATGACTACGGGGATATAATCTTTATCAAAACTCTTTATGGACTTGGTCAATGTCCTGCGCTGCACATTCATTGTACATACGGATCCATCTTTCCACAATACCTTACTCGACAAAAAACCGTATTCGGAAATTTTTGAAGCTGCGATCATAAATTCTTTTAACGCATCCTGTTGCGGCATACAATCATCGTCCATAAGCCAAATATACTCATAACCGCTTGAAACCGCCTCTTTTATCCCGAATTGAAATCCACCAGCACCACCCAAATTTTTACCGGTGTTAATATACTTAATCTTTCTTTCCGTTATCAATGCTTGTAAGTTAGCATATGTATCATCAGTGCTATTGTTATCTATAATAAGAATATCTGTCGGATAACTTTGTGACATAAGACATTCAATATTTTCAATCAATAAATCGCTTCTGTTATAAGTTACAACCACGGCAACAACTTTATTCATATTCCACTATCCTCTTAGGGTTTATCCATAAACTTATTGATTTTTTAAATATAGATTTTTCATACCTCTGCAATACTTTATTCGGCATCAACAACTTATTTCCAATATAGAATACAAAATAATTATATTTAAAATCCAACATATATGGCTCTATTGTCGCATCTATCAATATAAATATAAGCACCAAAATCAAACTGAAATCCGCTTCGCTCCATGCGCAATAAAACATATAACTATACGCTATTAATGCCCCCAAAAAGACAATAATACCGTAATTATATAAATGATACAAATAAGAATTATCTATGCCAATATATATGCCCTGATCATTGAACCAACTTATATTTTGCCCAAAAATTGTAATGGATCTTTCATTAAGAGCGTTCATTTGAAGTAACAATCTTGTACTGAGAAAATTATTTAATTTAATTGCAAAATCATTACCCGATTCAAATAACTCGGTCAATATCAATGTACCCCAAAGAAATATAAACGGCAATAAAACAAGTAAAAATAAAATAATTTTCGAATGCGCTACTTTATTGAGAAATTTATTCTTCCGTAAAAACGCATAAAGAACAATTACTACAATTAAAGCCAACGTCAAAAAGTAGCCCGTCCTTCCTGCTGTGCAAAAATAAAATACTGTTGACACCACAAAAAAAAGTAAAACAATCCAGCATGAAATTTTATAGTCATCCAAATAAAACTTAGTCAACAATAAAAACATTAATATACTTTGTCCCAATGTTGGCGTGCCAAATCCTAACGCCATACGAACTGTTCCATTTCTACTATAGTCTAAATTTGGATAAACTTGAATTATGGACATAAATACTGTAAGCAAGAAAGCTATCCACAGCATTATATAAAAATACTTTAAAATATATTTGAATTTATAACCTCGCAGCAATAGCATAAACACAAATATTGAAAATATTTGCATTGTCATCCCGTAAACCATTGTTCCAACTGAAACGATAAATGCCAAAAGAATAATAATGGGACGATAAACTATTAATAGTTCTCTTTTTGTCAATATCATATAAGCAATAGATACAACCACTATCACAATTTTTAAAACAGTTAGTATTAAACTAGGAATCAAATAAATCAATTCCGTATTAATCATTATGTCTGCGAAACAATACACACAACATAATATAATAGGAATTTTATCTGATTTAAATATAGCAATTAATTTATTCATGTTTAAATTTTCTCACTAAGAAGTTCTTAATTTTTCTTCCCCAATATTGTTTCTCCATAAAAATATATGGTATTTCCTTATACTTATATCCTTTGGAGGTTATCCAAACATCCAACAATCTTTCGGCCAAGTATCCAAAAACACGCTGCTCAGATTTGGACCAAGTCGTAATATCTAAACGTTGTTCCACTTTAGACAAAACATCAAATAGCCATTCACAATATGCATTAGCATATTGTTTTTTCATTATAAACATATTGAATCTATGACCGCTTCTACTTTTCATTACGGCTTGCCATGCACTCATATATGTTGGATAATATTCACTCAATATATCCCGTGTCGCAAACAACCCTTCCGAATGATGTGCGTGCAAATATTGACTTTCATTTGTTTCAATATAATAATGTCTTTTCTTCGGAAGCAAAATATCGTGATCCACCAAATACTCTGACAATTCCAACGCGTTCAATATCCTGTCGAATTTATCTCCTTTCCCCTTCCCCTTAAAATGCCTACGGTAATGGACTAACCCTAGATAATTATATTTCGTATTTTTCCACGCCCAGTATAAAGCTGTAAGTTCGCAATATGCATAATTTTTATCAGAAATATTATCTCCTGTTCCATCTGTAACAAATTTTTCATGTTTCCGCGCATTAACAAAAACGGGAAGATATATATCATCTTCCGGCATCCGATATTCTTTATGCGTAGCCACTACTATTAATTTATCTTTTTCAATCATTTGATAAACCTCTTCAATGCTACCTTAATGCTCAATTAGAGTATATTTATTTCCGACAATCCTATTATACTCTTTATACTCGCCGGAGATTATCTCCTCCCACCAGTCGCGGTTATCGAGATACCAGCGAATGGTCTTTTTGATCCCGTCGGCAAATTTCGTCTCGGGCAGCCAACCGAGCTCGCGGTGGATCTTCGTCGGGTCGATCGCGTAGCGCATGTCGTGCCCTTTGCGGTCGGCTACGAACGTGATCAGGCTCTCTGGCTTGCCAAGCTCCTTGCAGATGAGTTTAACGATGTCGATGTTCCGCATCTCGTTATGCCCGCCGACGTTGTATACCTCGCCCTCTCTGCCTTTAGCGAGTATGAGGTCTATCGCGCGGCAGTGATCCTCGACGTACAGCCAGTCGCGCACGTTCTCGCCCTTGCCGTAGACGGGCAGAGGCTTATCCGCCAGCGCGTTCGCGATCATAAGCGGAATGAGCTTTTCGGGGAAATGATAAGGTCCGTAATTATTCGAGCAACGGCTTATCGTAACGGGCAGACCGTAAGTCCTGTGATACGCAAGCACGAGCAGGTCCGCTCCCGCCTTGGAGCTCGAATACGGACTGGAAGTGTGGAGCGGCGTTTCTTCCGTAAAGAACAGATCGGGACGATCGAGCGGCAAGTCGCCGTACACCTCGTCCGTCGACACCTGATGATAGCGCTTTATACCGTACTTCCGGCAGGCGTCCATCAGCACCGCCGTTCCCATGATGTTCGTCTGCAGGAATATGCCCGGGTCCTCTATACTGCGATCGACATGGCTCTCCGCCGCAAAGTTCACGACTATGTCCGGCTTCTCCTCTTCAAAGAGCTTATCCACGCCATCGCGGTCGCAGATATCGAGTCTGACGAACCGGAAATTCGGCTCATCCATCACGCTCCTGAGCGTGGAAAGGTTGCCCGCATAAGTGAGTTTATCTATGCACACGATGCGGAAATCCGGATGAGCCTTCATCATATAAAATATGAAGTTGCTGCCGATAAATCCCGCGCCGCCGGCAAGGATGATGCCTTTCATGAACGCTCCTTTACCCCGCATCAGCAGCAGCTACACGGAGTCATGATAATATTATACTTGACGCAGAGGCGCAAGTCAAGCAACGATGCCGAATACCTGCCGCCAAAAAGAAAATCGGCGCTCCAAGGAACACGACCGCCGCATTCTTGTTTCCAATGCAGCGGCATCAGTTCCCCGTCGCCGATGATTTCATTATTCAATCGTCATAATGACCCGCCGTGTCCCGAGCATTCTGCTCCGATCACTGTGCGCCTTCCTTTTTAAGCACGCCGACAAACGTCTTGAAGATGATCTTGATATCCATTCCTACAGAACGATTATCCACATAGTAAAGTTCCATCTTCTGACGTTCGCCGCTCTCATACGTACAATTGCTCCTGCCGTGCGACGCCCAATAACCTATAAGCCCGGGTTTGACGGAAAGCAGTTTATTTGCGTCTCTGCCATATTTCTCATCGATCTCTTCACGCATGAGCGGACGAGGTCCGACCACGGAAAGCTGGCCGATGAAGATCGACCATATCTGAGGAAGCTCGTCCAAGCTCGTCCGCCTGAGGAATTTACCTATACGAGTTATCCTCGGATCGTTATCTATTTTATACTCACGCTTATACTGCTCAAGCTGCTCGGGCGTAAGCATGTCTTCAAGTTTGTCCGCATTGGGCTTCATCGTACGGAATTTGGGGATCCGTATCGTTCTACCGTTTTTGCCGACACGTTCATGGCAATAGAATACCTTACCGCCATCTCCACATTTGACGAGTATGGCAAGTATAAGATATAACCATGAAAATACTATAAGAAAAAGCAGCGACGACACGATATCGAAAGTACGCTTCACGAAAGCATATATGCCGCGCCTGAATGCGCTTTTCTTTTTTCTGGGCGCGTAAAAAGCAGCGGGAGCTGAACCGGCATCCCACTCAACGCCTATTACCTTTCCGCCCGATGAAGCGAAGCGGATCGCAGATTCCTTATACCCTTCGCCCACGCTGTAATCGGCAACCGCACCCGGCGCCGCTTCGCGCACGTACCTTACGTTTTCCTCTTTTCCTGAAACCTTTGCCACGATTGTCTCTCCGTCACGACGGCGGCGTACTGTGTCTTACGGATACGCCGACGTTTTTCCTCATCATCCTTCCCCTCGGATCAGGAACGTGACTCCCATATAACCGTAGCATAATATACCATACGGCAAAAGCTATGTCAATTAAAGCAAATTCAAATATCGAGAAAAATCGAAAAATTTCCCATTTGGTCACATTCGTTCACAAATACGTCACAATATTGCAAGTTTTTAATGTGCGTTTAATGCAACCTACTGTCAAAATTTGCCACTTATTGCACAATCCGTATATTTTCGAAAATCATATCGTGTCATTTTTTCGCGTCGTCGCGCTCTTCCCACAGAGAATTTCTTTCGGGATGAAATATGGCGCGTTTGATATTTCCGGAAGCTATATATCCGCTGTCGCGGTCGAGACCGCGCAACAGGTCCTTCACGTAGCGCCTGCGGGAATCGCTGTCTGCCGGACAGGGATTTTTAACGACGGGCATGCCTTCGTCCGCAACAAGCGACGCTATGTCCTTTTCATTCGCATATACAAAGGGACGTATAACGGTGACGTCCGTCCGCGACATGTGACTTACGGGTTTGAACGTATTGAGTCTCCCCTCGTAGATCATGCTCATTATGAGCGTTTCGGCGACGTCGTCCGCATGATGACCGAGCGCAAGTTTATTGAAACCCTCGCGGTTGAGTACGGACGAAAGCGCGCCGCGACGCATTTTGGCGCACAGCGAACACGGATTCTTTTCCTTGCGGATATTGAAGACTATCTCATAAATGTCCGTTTTTTCTATGACGTATCGCACATCAAGGTCCGCGCAGAATTTTTCAAGCGGCTTAAGATCCATTCCCGCCCCAGTGTCCACCGTCACGGCGCACAGATCGAACGACGCGGGCGAAAAACGACGAAAAGCGGAAAGCGCGGCGAGAAGCGCCGTCGAATCCTTTCCGCCCGAAAGTCCGACCGCTATGCGGTCGCCGTCGGCTATCATGGAAAAATCCTCCACCGCACGCCTGAGCGGGGATAATATCTGCTGCATCTTCATAAGAACCATTATACCAGCGCCTGTCGTGTTTGGCAACCGTTTGGACGGACAGAACGGGGGTTTTCGCCTATACCGGCGCATGTCGTTTCCGCGGGAGCTGTCGCAAAACGGGCGGAAAAGCGCCGTAACGCGAAGTTACGCGGAAGTCGCGCAGACTTCCTGTTGACAATGAACGCGTTTTATGATATGATGATAAAAATAAAAATCGATGACTGCGGAGATGGTTATGAGCGAAAAGATCAAAGCTGTGATAACATTCGGAACGGGCGAGAGCATCCGCCTCACCCTTCGTCCCGACGAAGCTCCGCTTACGGTGAAGAACTTCGTCGAGCTTGCCGAAAGCGGATTCTATAACGGACTGTGCATGCACCGCGTCATACCCGGGTTCATGATACAGGGCGGCGGCATGACGAGCGAGAACGGCAAACTGCATGTCAAAAAAGCTCCGCGGAACGTCATCGGAGAATTCCGAGCAAACGGTCACGCAAACTCGATCAGTCACCTGCCCGGCGTGATCTCCATGGCACGCACGCCGATGCCGGACAGCGCGTCGTCGCAGTTTTTCATCTGCGTCGCAGACTGTACTTTCCTCGACGGTCAGTATGCCGCTTTCGGTACTGCCGACGATGAAGGATCCGTCGAAGCGGCGGTGAAGATAAGCGGCGTGCCCACGCATTCGGCAGGCATGTACGACGACGTACCCGTCGACCCCGTCGTGATCGATTCGGTGAAGATCATACGGGCAAACGCGTGAACGGCCGGTGCGCAGGATAGTAAACTTCAGACCGTTCCCCGTTATATTCGCATTTTGCGCGGCAGGCGTTCTTTCGGCGCTTGTCGCGCTTAATATTTTACCGCTCGGGATAGCGATGATCTCCGTCGTCATTGCCGCGGCGACCGCACTGTTCATTACGGCGGTCGTGCGGCGCGATCCCGCAAAAGCGATCACTTTTCTGCTTGCGGCGGCGCTGACCGCGGCGGCGACAGTAATGTTCTTCGCAACGCAGGACGGACGCACGACGCTGTCGGAGTCCGTCAGCTATATCATCGAAGGCAGAGTAACCGAGAGCTGCGTGCACGACGGCAGCGAACTCACGGCGACGCTGGACGAGCTGACCGCGGACGGAGAGGAGACGGACGGGCGCATGACGGTAACGCTGACGGACGACTTCGGCCGGCTTGCCGGGATAGGATGCGGCGACCGTATCACGTTCGCAGCGCGTCCCGTCGTAAACGAACTCGTAAGCGGCATGACCGTCAACGCCGCGTCCGTGCGCTCGGACGTAAGATATTATGCATACGCCGACGAAGAGGACGTGTTCTTCACGGAAAACGGCGAGCCTTACGCGATGGAAAGCGCGCGGCTTTACATGCGCGACTCTCTCATTGCGTTCATGGGCGAAGATATAGGCGGCATATCGTACGGCATGATCGCCGGCGACCGTTATACGATACCGGATACCGCGAACGAGGCGTTTTCCGCCGCGGGCATAGGACACGTGCTGTCGGTCAGCGGACTGCACGTCGGGCTGATCGCCATGATCCTCGCAAAGCTGATACAGCTTCTGCGCATACCCGGCGTGATCGGGAATATATTCATAACCGCGCTGCTTGCGCTTTATACCGTTTTCACGGGCGCCGCCGCGTCTGCCGTGCGTGCGCTCGTGATGTGCGCGATGACGCTGTGGGCAAGATATTTCGGCAGACGGGACGCGCTCAACTCGCTGTTCGCCGCCTGCACGGTGTGCCTGATGATATCCCCGTATTACCTTTTCGAATGCGGATTTCTCATGAGCGCGGGTTCCGTATTCGGACTGATAGCATTCACCCGTCCCCTGACGCGTCTGTTCTCCAAAGCGCATATGCCGCGCTTTTTCGCATCCGCTCTCGGATCGTCGCTCTCCGTACAGGTGGCGATACTGCCGATGACCGCGGTGTTCTTCTCCGAAGCGGGACTGTACGCCGTGATAGTCAACGCACTGCTCATGCCCGTGCTTTCCGGGATATTCGTCCTCCTCGTCGCATGCCTGCCTTTTATCCTGATCCCGCCGCTCGGCATTATCGGACTGATCCCCGCCGCCGGAGTGGGATGGATAAGCGCGATATCCGCATTCGTGGCTTCGCTTCCGTTCGCAACGCTCACCGTAAAAGTGTCCGCGCTCGCCGCGCTCGTTCTGCCCGTTTCGTTCATCGCGAGCAGATTCGTGCTCACGGGCAACAAATACATGCGTGCGATAGTTGCCGTAACGGTATCGTGCATGCTCGTCATGGCAGCGTGCAACGGATTGTACTCATCCAACGCGCTTACGCTTCTCGGCGGTTCGGCGGCAGTCTCCGTGCTCGTCACCGATGACGGAGCAAGCGTAGTCGCGGACTGGACGCGCGGTCAGGCGGTCGCATCCGCCATATCCCGCAGCCGCGTGCCGTATGACCGTTTTGACGTATATGTGCTCGAATTGAGTTACGAAAGCGCTCTCGGGATAGTCGAATTCGCCGAAGAATACGAAGTGAACGAAGTGATATTCCTCCCCTGCGAGGAAATGACCGGGCTGGGCGTGCTCGTCGACAGCCGTATCCCGTTCCGTGCGGCAGACGAAAACGACCCGTTCGACGTCGCATACGTAAACGGTACGCCACGCGGATGGGTGCGCGTCGTGGACGGCGACCTGTGCTTCGTTACGGACGGATCGGTATATGACAAATACACCGGACTGTTCGACGTCGTGCGCGGAATATATTACTACGGGAACGATCCTTCCGTCTATGCGGCGTTCGCGCCGTATACTTCCCCGCTCGCATACGGACAAAGCGTCACCGTCGCGCAGCGCTGAACGATAACGATACCTCCTCGCCCGAGCAAGCATCGCAAAGGCGTCCGTTTT
>OJMH01002780.1_pt1 | contig 14044 bp, 21 predicted proteins | sample 1597111 | NCBI WGS metagenome assembly OJMH01 (sample SAMEA2452115, study PRJEB22498) | human gut metagenome | reverse complement strand
GTCCGACAAGATTTCAGCGGTAAGCTGAAATCGCGAAGCTTGTGGTCGGGAATGTTATAGGTCCCAATAAAAAACCATCGCTCCAGGTCGTATCCGGACGCGGTCCAGCGGGCGGACACCGCTGGTCGCTCCGGCTTCACCGGAGCGAAGTTATTCTTCAGAAGCGCCGGTATTTCCGGCGCTTACCGCCAGCCCACCGGGCGGTTGCCGAGAATTGTCAGCGGTCCGACAAGATTTCAGCGGTAAGCTGAAATCGCGAAGCTTGTGGTCGGGAATGTCGTAGGTCCCAATAAAAAACCATCGCCCCGGGTCGTACCCGGAGCGATGGTTTTTTATTGTTTGAATTTGTTTCGTTCGCCGGCCTCCGGGACGAATGTCCGTTACGCGGGCCGTATGATGCAAAAAAAACTTATCCATGCTGTAAAATCATAATTCGCTGCGGTGTGGAATGGAGTCTGCGGCGCCCGGCCGGCTGACTGTGATTGCCGAGGCCCGACTGGCCAGCTTCAATGCTTCCGGCAGCGGCATGCCTTCCAGTATGCCCGCCAAAAGATAACCGATGAAGGTGTCGCCGGCCGAGGTGGTGTCCACCACTTTGGCGTCGACGGCCGGTTCCCGCCAGATTTGCTCCTTTTCCCGGGCGATGACGCCATCCTTGCCGATGGTCAGAATGATCACTGTATTCGGAAAGCGCCCGGACAATTTGGCCAGAATTTCTTCCGGCGGCGTGACGCCGCTCAACCCGGCTCCCTCGATTTCGTTGACGATCAGGTAATCGACCAGCTCCAGCGGCAATGCCCCGGCGTCTTCCGGCGAAAACGGTGCGAAGTTGAAGGCGAGCCGGCAGCCGGCGGCGTGCGCTTTGCGCATAATTTCGGGCAGCGCGTTGATCTCGTTCTGCAGCAGCAACAAGCCGCCGGAGGCCGCATCGACGACCCGGTCGATCTCCGCTGCCGTCAATTCGAAATTGGCGCCGGGGAAGAGAATGATGGAATTCTGGCCGTCGGCATCCACCTGGATGATCGCATGGCCGCTGGCGCCGGCGCTGGTGAACAGCAAATCGGTGTTGACGCCGGCCTTTTCCAGCGTTTCGCGCAGCAGCGCTCCATCCGGACCGATTTTGCCGGCATGGGCGACTTTGGCCCCGGCTTTGGCCAGCGCGATCGATTGGTTGCCGCCTTTGCCGCCGGCACCGACCAGCCGGCGGCGGCTGTGCAAGGTTTCTCCCGGCTGTACCATATGGGGAACTTCGTAGACGTAATCGATGTTGAGGGAACCGAAATTTACCACTGTTTTTTCCATAAATGCCAGATCCTGTTCAGAGGGTTGCCGCCGAAATCCGTCCGGAATTTCCGGATGGCTTTCGGCGTTTCATCGCTTTGAAAGTTCAATGAATAACGATAACACCTTCGGCGGCGGAATACAACCGTAAAGCGCCGCTTCCGTGAGAAAAAATTGCCGGACGAAAGAAAAACTTCCCGAAGTAAAACCGGTGACAACCGTTTCGTCTTGAAGCAGTTTGCCGATTGCGGAAAAAGCGGGAAAAATGCCGGTCAGCGGATGAAAAAAACAAAAAGAATGCTATAGTATAAAATCTGACTCAGTGTTCAAGAGGTTTATTTATTTATATAATCTTGTATATAAACGGGTTAAAAATGAACAAACGGCAAAAGCCGTATTGGAAAATCGTGCGTTGTCCAAAAAAAAGGCAAATATTTGCCGGGAAAAATTGGACAAACGCATTGATTGTGTTTATTTTATATACTCTGCCGTTGTCGATTCCCGCGGGACGCGCGGCGGCGGAAACGGTGGGCGGTTCGCTGGAACCGGCCGGTGCGACGGTGCGTCTGGAACTGAAAGATGCTGTTCAGTTCGAGACGGCGGCGCGCCAGTTGGATGAGTTGAACAGCCTGCGGGAGAAGGTGCGCGTTCAGGAGCAGGAGCTCGGTTCGCTGCGTGCCGAAAACAGCCTGCTGAAGCAGGAGATGGTTGAAATTGTAGATAAGTTCCAAAAGCAGGATGCGGAATATCGGCAGCTGCAACTGGGAATCGCGGGCGCATTGGCAAAAGGGAAGTTGCCGGCGGCCGATGAGCGGTTCGTTCAGTTGGTGCGGATGCTGAACGATATTGCGGAGAGCGGCGTCAGCCTTGCGCTGAAGTCGGTCGAATTCTGCGACGAAGTGGATTCAGTTTTGAAAGCACTTCCGATGGAAGCCAAGGAGATTGCTGGTCTGCGGCTGAAACGGGATGCGCTGAAAACCGAATCCCGCAAATTCAGTGCGTTGGCGGGTCGCGATCTGGCGGAGCGTTCGGTGAAAAAAAGCCGGATACTGGCGGTGAATCGCGATCTCCAGGTGGTCGTACTGCCGGTCGGATCGATTCATGGTGCGTTCAATGGATTGATCTTGAAAGCCTCCGGGAAGGAGGAGGCTGTCCGGCTGAAAATTGTTTCGACCCGGCCGTTCGTTTCGGCGGCGGTGGTGGAAGCGGGCAATATCGACGACCTGGCTCCCGGTATGGAGGTCGTGACTGATTTAGAAAATCAAACGAGAGAGTAGTAGAGAGCTGTTATGGAAGTTAGAGCTTTAACGAAGAATGTGCGGATTTCTCCGGAAAAGGCCCGTCATCTTTCGCGGCTGGTGCAAGGCAAACCGGTGGTGGAAGCGTTGGCGATCCTGGACTTGAGTCCGCGCAAAGCCGCAGAGCTGCTGGGCAGGACGTTGCGTTCGGCCGTGGCCAATGCGGAAAATAACTTTGAATTGGACCGGAAGGATCTGCGGGTCAAGAGCGCCGTGGTCGATCCGGGTCCGATGATCAAGCGTTTTCGTCCGAAGGCCCGTGGTTCCGCCGGTAGAATCCGTAAGAGAACGAGTCATCTGGAAATCGTATTGGCTGATATCTAATAAGGGGATTATATCGTGGGACAAAAAGTTAATCCGATCGGATTGAGAACAGCACTGACCAAGGATTGGGACTCCCGCTGGTTTGCCGGCAAGGAGCAATTCGGCAAGTGGCTGCATGAGGATTTGGCCATCCGGAAATACATCCGGGGAAAATTTGCCCAGGCGGCGATCGCCCGGGTGAAAATCGAACGTTCTACGACGCGGGTGCGCGTGACGATTTTTGCGGCGCGTCCGGGTTTGTTGATCGGTAAAAAAGGCGCGGAGCTGGACAATCTGCGGCAGGAAATTGCCAAGATGACCGACAGCAAGGACGTTTTCGTCGATGTCTCCGAAATCAAGCGTGCGGAGGTCAATGCGCAGCTGGTGTCGGAAAATATTGCTTTGCAGTTGGAACGCCGTATCGGTTTCCGCCGGGCGATGAAGCGGGCGATCCAGACGGCCATGGAAATGGGCGTCGACGGGATCAAGATCCACTGCGCCGGCCGGCTGGGCGGGGCGGAGCTGGCCCGCAGCGAGCAGTACAAGGAAGGACGTGTGCCGCTGCACACGCTGAAGGCTAATATCGACTACGGTTTTACCGAAGCGAACACGACCGCGGGTAAGATTGGTGTGAAAGTATGGATTTGCCATAAAGAGGCAACGGAGGATCAAGAATATGCCATTAATGCCAAAAAGAGTAAAGTACAGAAAGGTTCAGCGCGGAAGTAACGCTGGTCTTTCTACTAAGAATAATAAGATTGACTTTGGTGATTTTGCTCTGCAGGCGGTTACGCGCGGTTTTCTGACGAACAACCAGATCGAAGCGGCCCGTATTGCGATCAACCGTCACCTGAAACGCCGCGGCAAGGTGTGGATCCGGGTGTTTCCTTACAAGCCCTTCACCAAGAAGCCGCTGGAAGTGCGTATGGGTAAGGGAAAAGGTAACGTCGAAGGCTGGATGGCGCCGGTGAAGCCGGGCCGGGTATTGTTCGAAGTATCCGGCTGCAGTGAAGTGGTGGCCCGTGAAGCGATGGCCCGTGCCGCGAACAAGCTTTCGTTGCGCTGCAAGTTCCTGGCGCGGGAACAGTGAGTGAAGGTGGACAACTATGAAAATCGATAAAATTCGCGAAATGTCGGATGCGGAACTGGAAAGCCAGAAGAATGAGCTGCTCCGCGAGAAGCTCACGCTGCGGATTCAGAGCCGGACCGGCCAGTTGGAAAAAACCGCCCGGATGCGGGAAGTGCGTCGCGACATTGCTCGGATTATGACCGAACAGACCGCTCGCAGCGTCAAGGCGAACGGTTAAACAAGAGACAGGATTGACTAGCAATGAGTGCAGTTGAAAATACCAATCAACGTGGCAACCGCAAAGAGCGGGTCGGCGTGGTGACCAGCGATGTGCAGAACAAGACGATCGTCGTCGAAGTGCATCGCCGCACCCCGCATCCGCTGTACAAGAAGGTTGTGAAGGTCAGAAAGAAATTCACCGCGCACGATGAGCAGAACGAAGCGAAAAAAGGCGATACGGTCCGGATTGTCGAAACCCGTCCGTTGAGCAAGAACAAACGCTGGCGTCTGGTTGAAATCATCAGTCGTTCCGCGGAATAACGGAGCGGGAGAGTAGCACTATGATTCAAATGCAGACTAAGTTGGATGTTGCTGACAACTCCGGAGCGAAAAGCATTGTCGCCATCACGGTTCTCGGGCAGGCGAAGACGTTTGCCGGCGTGGGCGATATTGTAACGGCGGCGGTGACGGAAGCGATTCCGGACGGCAGTGTGAAAAAAGGACAGGTCGTCAAGGCGGTGATCGTCAGAACTGCGGCCAAGATCCGTCGTCCCGACGGCTCCTACCTGCGGTTCGACAAGAACGCGGCGGTGATCGTCGACAACCAGAAGAACCCGGTCGGGACGCGTATCTTCGGACCGGTGGCTCGTGAATTGCGCGAAAAAGATTTCATGAAGATCATTTCTCTGGCGCCGGAGGTATTGTAATGAAGAAGTATCACGTCCAAAAAGGCGATGCCGTCGTGGTCAACGCCGGAAAATGGAAAGGTGAGAGCGCCACGGTTGAAGTGGTTTTGACCAAGAATGATCGGGTGGTGCTCAAATTGGCCGATCTCAACGATGAAAAGCGCAAAAAAATCGGCATGCGCACGGTAAAGAAAAACCGCAAGAATCAGACTGCCGGCGGGATGATTGAGCGTTCGGTTTCGGTTCATGTCTCCAATGTGACGTTGACGCCGGAAGCCAAACAGGCCAAGCTGGACAAGAAAGCGGCGCTCCAGGCCAAGAAGAGCCAGGCGCGCGCGGCAGCGGCAGCGAATGGAGTGAAGTAAAATGCCTGATATGAGCAAAAAGTACAGGGATGAAGTTCGTCCGGCGCTGCAGGCACAGCTCGGATTGAAGAACGTCATGCAGATTCCGAAGCTGGAAAAGATCGTCATCTCCACCGGGATGAAATCCTCGGCGGAACGCGATGCCTTCAGCGAAGCCAGGAAGCATCTCGCGGCGATGACCGGCCAGATGCCGGTGATCACCAAGGCCCGGAAGAACGTTTCGAACTTTAAATTGCGCGTCGGGATGCAGATCGGCGTGATGGTGACGCTGCGCGGCGCCAGAATGTATGAATTTCTGGATCGTTTCGTGCACAATGCGCTGCCGCGCGTTCGCGACTTCCGCGGTATTCCTTCGAGCGGTTTCGATGGCCGCGGCAACTACAACGTCGGTATCCAGGACATCTCGGTTTTCACCGAAGTGGATCCGGATAAGCTGAAGTATCCGATCGGCGTCAACATCACGATGGTGACGACGGCGGAGAACGACGACGAGGCGCGCGCGCTTCTCAAACTGTTGGAAGTTCCGTTTGCGGAATAAGGAAGGACTTTAAACGATGGCGAAGATTAGTTTGATTGTAAAGAGCGAACGCCCCAACAAGTTCAAAGTTCGCGAATACACTCGCTGCAAGGCTTGTGGTCGTGCCCGTGCTTATATCCGCAAGTTCCAGCTCTGTCGTATCTGCTTCAGAGAACTGGCTTCCAGCGGTAAAATTCCGGGCGTAACCAAGGCCAGCTGGTAAGAACAGGAGTTGTGACAAGATGAGTATGCAAGACCCGATTGCCGATATGATCACCCGAATCCGGAACGCCGGTGCGGCGGCCTTGAAAAAGGTCGAAATGCCCAGCTCGAAGATGAAGGTGGCGATTGCGGCGGTGATGAAGCAGGAAGGGTATATCGCCGATTATGCCGTCAGCGAAGACGGGGTGAAGAAGACATTGGCGATTGACCTGAAATATTATAAGAATAAACCGGTTATCGAAGGGGTGACGCGCGTCAGCAAACCCTCCTGCCGGACCTACTGCGGCGCGACGGAGATCCCGAAAGTCCGCAACGGGCTCGGAACGGTGATTTTGTCCACGCCGAAAGGCATTCTGTCCGGCCGCGAGGCGGCGCTGGCGAATGTCGGCGGAGAAATTCTCTGTTATATCTGGTAATTTTTTAGTGTAAGGATAATACAAACATGTCTCGTATAGGTAAGAAACCGATTCCGGTGCCGGCGGGGGTCACAGTGACCATTGCCGACGGGACCGTGACGGTCGCGGGCAAGGAGAAACTCCAGCTCGCACTGCCGCCGAAAGTGGCGGTGGAGATGAAGGACGGACACGTTCTGGTTTCGCAGGTGGAGGACACGCGTACTTCCAGCGCGATGCAGGGCTTGGCGCGCAGCCTGATCAACAATATGGTCATCGGTGTTTCCCAGGGGTTCAAGAAGGAGCTGCAGATTATCGGCGTCGGTTACAAAGCGCAGATATCCGGCAGCAAACTGGTGCTGAACCTGGGCTATTCGCATGTGATCAATTACGATGTGCCGGCCGGCGTCAAAGTGACGGTTGCCGACAACGTCAAGATCACCGTCGAGGGAGCCGACAAGCAGTTGGTCGGCGAAACCGCCGCCACCATCCGTCGGTTCCGCAAGCCGGAGCCGTACAAAGGCAAGGGCATTCGCTATGTCGATGAGCAGATTACGCTCAAAGAAGGCAAATCGGTCGGTTAAGGTTGAGGTAAAGTACTTATGGCTGTATTTACGAATAAAGACAGACGGATGCGTCGGCATCTTCGCATCCGTAAAAAGGTCGCTGGCACGGCGGAACGTCCGCGCTTCTGCGTCAGCGTGACGACCAATCACATCTATTGCCAGTTCATCGATGACGTCAAGGGTGCGACGCTGGCGTCGGTTTCGACACTGGATGCGGCGTTCAAGGCGGCCGACGGCCGTCCGAACCTCGACGGCGCCGCGCTGCTCGGCAAGATGGCGGCGGAACGCGCTTTGGCGGCGAATGTCACCGAAGTGGTTTTCGACCGTTCCGGTTTCCAGTATCATGGCCGGGTGAAGGCAATTGCCGAAGCCGCCAGAGCGAACGGACTGAAATTCTAGAAGGAGCTTGAAATGGCGAAACGTGATAATATGAAAGCTCAGGATGAGGTCTTTCAGAACGAGCTCGGCGAAAGCGTCATCAGCATCAACCGCTGCAGCAAAGTCGTCAAAGGCGGCCGCAACTTCAGTTTCGGCGCGCTGGTGGTGGTCGGTGACCGCAACGGCAAAGTCGGCTTCGGTTACGGCAAGGCCAACGAAGTGGCCGACGCGATCCGCAAGGGCGGCGAAAGCGCCCGCCGCAATTTGAAGACGCTGCCGATGCACGGCGCGACGTTGCCGCACGCGGTGGAAGTCAAATTCGGCGGCGCGAAGGTGCTGTTGAAGCCGGCGAGCGCCGGCACCGGTTTGATTGCCGGCGGCGCGGTCCGGGCGATTCTGGAACTGGCCGGCGTCAAAGACGTGCTGGCCAAATCGCTTGGCGCGAGCAACTCGGTGAACGTGGCCAAGGCGACGTTCAAGGCGTTGGAGGCGCTGTCCAGCCGGGACGATGTGCTGGCGAAGCGCGGCGTGGAAACGATTTAAGCTTGGAAGGTTTTTACAATGAAGTTACATGAATTGGCTCCGACGCCGGGTTCCCGGCATCCGCGCAAGCGGGTGGGGCGTGGTGACAGTTCCGGCTTGGGCCGGACCTGCGGCCGCGGCGAAAAGGGACAGAAATCCCGTACCGGTTCTTCGATCCGGCCGTTTTTCGAAGGCGGTCAGATTCCGCTGTTCCGGCGTCTGCCGAAGCGCGGTTTCAACAGCCCGGACCATATCGAATACAATATCGTCAATTTGAGCGTGCTGGATGAGCATTTCGCCGCCGGGGAAGTGGTCGACAGCGAGGCTTTGAGCGCCAAAGGTTTGCCGGGCAAAGCGGACCGGATGCTCAAGATTCTCGCCAACGGCGAAATCACCAAAGCATTGACGGTAAAAGCACATAAATTCTCGGCGGCCGCCAAAGCCAAAATCGAAGCGGCCGGCGGCAGTTGCGAACAGATCTAAAGAGAAAAGCGGGGATTCGATGTTTGCTGCATTTGTGAATGCGTTTAAGGTAAAGGAGTTGCGGTCGCGGTTGCTGTTCACCGCCGGAATTATCGTTCTGGTGCGGGTCGCTTCCAATCTGCCGTGTCCGGGAGTAAATTCGGGTGCTTTGAATCAGTACCTGACCAATTTTTCTCAGGAAGCCGCTTCCGGCGGCGTCATGGCGATGGTTAACCTCTTCACCGGGGGTGCGCTCGAGCAGTTCGCGGTGGCGACGCTCGGTATCATGCCGTACATTACCTCGTCGATCATTATGCAGTTGCTGACGCCGGTGTTGCCGTCGCTGGAAAAAATGTCCAGAGACGGTGAATCCGGCCGCCAGAAAATCAATCAGTACACCCGCTATCTCACTGTTCTGATCTGTATTTTCCAGGGCTTTCTGGCCGCGGCGGCGATGGCCGATCCATCCCGGATCGGTTTGCCGTCACCGCATTTGCCGTTGTATGTCGGCAGCCAGACGGTCTTTATGTTGATGACGATCATCGTGCTGACGGCGACGACGATGGTCTTCATGTGGCTCGGCGAACAGGTGACCGAGCGCGGTATCGGCAATGGCGTGTCGATCATCATCACGATCAACATCATCGCCCGTATGCCGCAGGCGGTCACCCAGTTGGTGGAAATGACCATCTCCGGACAGACGATGTCCGGTGCGACCTTCAAACCGGTCCAGTTGCTGTTGCTGTTCGCCGTTTTCATCGCGGTTACCGCGGCGACGATTCTGTTGACGCAGGGCTACCGGCGGGTGCCGATCCAGATGGTCCGCAAGACGATCGGGACACAGGTGATGGGCGGCAGCACCTATATGCCGCTGAAGGTCAATTTCGCCAACGTCATGCCGATCATTTTCGCCGGTGCGATCATGATGGTGCCGGGGCCGCTGTTCAACGGTCTGGCGCAATTCACCAAAGGGCGCGACTGGAGCGGCGCCAGTGATTTCTTCCTTTCGCTGGGAACGCTGTTCCGCTATCATTCGACCGGATATATGGTGCTTTACGGTTTGCTGATCATGGGCTTTTCTTACTTCTGGGTGGCCAGTCAGTTCAATCCGATTCAAATTTCTGAAAATCTGAAGCGCGACGGCGCTTATATTCCCGGTATCCGTCCGGGGCAGCCGACCGCCGATTTCCTCGATCAGACGATGACCCGGGTGACGTTCGGCGGCGCGGTGTTCCTGACGGCGCTGGCCTTGTTCCCGATGATTCTGGCGACGCCGATCTTCGGCATCGATTTCCTGGTCGCCTCTTTCTTCGGCGGCACCAGCTTGCTGATCATGGTCGGTGTGGTGCTGGACACCATGAGCCAGATGGAATCGCACCTGACGATGCGCAATTATGACGGTTTCCTGAAGAGCGGCCGGCTTCGCGGCCGCAATGCGATCCAGTAAGACGACATGACGACCGATGTGATAGCGATCGACGGACCGGCCGCTTCCGGCAAAAGCACGGTGGCGGCCGGATTGGCCGAACGGTTGCGGATTCCGTACATCAATACCGGCAGCATGTACCGGGCGATCACGCTGGCGGCAATGCGCCGGGGCGTTTCGGCCGCGAATTGTACGGAGGCGGCGTTGGCGCCGGTCCTGGAACGGTTGCAGTTGGATTATGTCCGGAACGACGCCGGACATTTTGTTTTGCGGATGGACGGGCATGAAACGGACGCCGCATTGCGCAGTGCCGAAGTGGCGGCGCTGGTCAGTCCGGTGGCGGCTCTGCCGAATGTTCGCGCCTGGCTGCGGGAAAGACAGCGGGCGCTGGCGGCGGCGGGTCGGCTGGTCATGGAAGGACGGGACATCGGTACCGAAATTTTTCCGGACGCCAGGTTCAAATTTTTTCTGACGGCGACGCCGGAAGAGCGGGCGCGCCGCCGGCCGGCGCAATCAGGTGAAAATTTCGACGGCGCCACTTTGGAGTCGGTGGCGGCGGCGATCGCCGAGCGCGACCGGATTGATTCCACCCGGACAGTGGCCCCGTTGCGGCCGGCGGCGGATGCCGTGCTGGTGGACAGCACCGGATTGGAAGTGGATGAGGTGGTAAATTTACTGGCGCGAAAGGTGATGGAGTGATGCACTGGCATGAAAGTTTTTACCGGGTTCCTTACGCGGACACCGATCAGATGGGTGTGGTCTATTACGCCAATTATCTGGAATATTTCGAACGCAGCCGCACGGAGATGCTGCGGGAGGCCGGTCTGCCTTACAGCGCGCTGGAGCGCTGCAACTGTTTTCTGCCGGTGACGGAGGTCAATTGCCGGTATTTGTCGCCGGCGCATTACGATGAACTGCTGACGTTCCGTTCCGGCGTCGCCGGCGTCAAGGGGGTCCGGCTTAAAATCATCACCGAAATTCGGCATGAAGCGACACTCCTGGTGCGCGGCGAGGTGACGCTGGCCTGTATGAACCGCGACCGTAAGTTGATCCGGCCGCCGGTCGAGCTTCTGACCGCTTGTGAGCAATATCGTGTGGAAGAGTAAATCCGGGGAGGTTTATCATGGCGATGCTGGAGCAGAATCAATTATATCCGCTGAAATTTCAACCTCTGTATTTTGCCAGGATCTGGGGAGGCAGCCAGCTCAGTGAGTTTTTGCACCGGCAATTGCCGCCGTCGGAGGAGCCGATCGGCGAATCCTGGGAACTGGTGGATCGCGAAGCGGTGCAGAGTCAGGTGGTCAACGGACCATTGGCCGGGCACACCATTCATGAATTGATCGAATTTTACGGGCGTTCTCTGCTGGGGTCCAAATGGACCGGCGGCCGTTTCCCGCTGTTGGTGAAACTGATCGATGCCGGGCAACGGCTGTCGCTGCAGGTGCATCCCGACGAACAGGCGTGCGCCAAGCTTGGCAACGGCGCGGAGCCGAAAACGGAGATGTGGTACATCATCGCCGCGTTGCGCGGCGCGAAGATCATGGCCGGTCTGAGTCCGCGCGGGACGCGCCGGCAACTGGTGGAGAATCTGAACTCTCCGGATGTCGAGAATCTGCTGCAGGTGTACCCGTCGCAGCCGGGGGATGCCTACTTCATCAGCGCCGGCACGCTGCATGCGATCGGCGAAGGGAACCTGCTGCTGGAAATCCAGCAGAACAGCGATACGACTTACCGGGTCAGCGACTGGGGAAGAGTCGATCAGAGCGGCCGGTCGCGTCAATTGCATTTGCAGGAGGCGATGGAGTCGATCGATTTCATGAACCGGACCAGTCCGCGGATTCCGGGGGTGGTCGGCGATGTCGCCCACAACCGCAAATTCCCGATGATCAACCGTTGCCGGTTTTTCAGCGTCGACAGTCTGCTGCTGGTCAGTCCGTGGCGGGACGATACGGCGCACGGCAGCAGTTTCCACCTGATCAGCGCGATCAATCAGCCGCTGGCGTTGGCGCGTTCGATGGAGTCGGAAAGCCTGCTGGATCTGCAGCCCGGCGAAAGCGCCTTGATCCCGGCCTGTTTCGGCAGTTATGCCATCCGTCCGTTGGCGGAAGGCCTCTGCCGGGTGGTGAAAACGACGTTGTAATACGCTTGGGCGGACACAACCGGAAAGAGCCGCGGCAGGCGGCTTTTTTCATTTCTGCCCGCTGGGCGATGGAATTCAGATTTTTGAGCTACAGGAGAAACGATGAGTGAATTCAAGTTTATCGGCCGTTTGATCGACGCGTTGCGGCAGCGGTTTGCGGAAGCGGCGCTGCCGGCGGATTGGACAATTTCACCGGAACGTTGCCCGGAAGGGATGAACGGCGAACTGACGATCAATTGTTTCCGGTTCGCCAAACTGTTCAAGCAGCCCCCGGACCGTCTGGCGGCGGCGATTGCCGAATGTTTGGACAGAGATCCGGAGATTCTGGCGACCGAGCAGATCAAGGCTTTTGTCAACGTCGTATTGACGCCGGCGGCCTTGTACCGCGATACGCTGGCGGCGCTGCCGGAGCTGTTGGCCGCCGGCCGATTGCCGGAGAATGAGTGCCGGAAAATTCTCATCGAATATTCGGCGCCGAATACCAACAAACCGCAGCATCTCGGCCACGTGCGCAACAATACGCTCGGGATGGCGCTGGCCTCGCTGTTGAAACGGGTCGGCCATGAGGTTATCCAGATCAATCTGGTCAACGACCGCGGGATTCATATCTGCAAATCGATGATCGCCTATCAGCGTTTCGGCAACGGCGCGACGCCGGAGTCGACCGGCATCAAGGGAGATCACCTGGTCGGTAAATTTTATGTCGAATACAATCAGGCGCTGTCGGCGGAGCTTGCCGCTTTGAAGGCGGCTCGCCCGGAGTTGGCGGAGAAGGACAACGAAGCGCTGTTTCTGGAAACGGAGCTCGGCCGGGCTACGCAGAAGATGCTCCAGGACTGGGAAAATGGCGATCCGGAGGTGCGGGCGTTGTGGCAGAAGATGAACGGTTGGGTATTCGACGGTTTTGCCGCTACCTACCGGCGGATGGGCATCCGGTTCGATCATACCTATCTGGAGAGCCAGACCTATCTGTTGGGCAAGGACATCATTCAGGACGGCCTGGCCCGCGGCGTGTTCTCCCGCCGGGAGGACGGCGCGGTCATCGTCGATCTGGGAAAGATGGGCAACAAAGTGGTGCTGCGTTCCGACGGTACCAGTGTGTACATCACCCAGGACATCGGGACGACGCTGTTGAAATATAACGACTATCATCCGGATATGCAGATCTGGGTGGTCGGCGATGAACAGATTCTGCATTTCCAGATGCTGTTTGCCATTTTGCGGAAACTGGGCTATGAGTGGGCGGACAACCTGCATCATCTCGCTTACGGTATGGTCAATCTGCCGAGCGGCAAGATGAAGAGCCGGGAAGGCACTGTCGTCGACGCCGACGATCTGTTTGCCGAGATGGTGGCCCTGGCGCTCGACAACTGCCGGGAGCGTGGCGATGGGGAAGTGACAGAAAGCGAACTGGCCGGCCGGGCGGAAATCATCGGCATGGGCGCTTTGAAGTTCATGCTGTTGAAATTCAATCCCAAGACGACGATGATGTTCGATCCGCAGGCATCAATTAAATTTGAAGGCGACACCGGTCCGTATGTGCAGTATGCCTGTACGCGGATCAAGTCGATTGCCCGCAAAGCCCGGGAACGCGGGCTGCACTTTCAGCCGGATGAGGTGGATTGGAGCCTGTTGGCGGCCAGGGAGGAAAAAGCGTTCGCCGCATTGGCCGCTTTTTATCCGGCGGCGTTGCAGTTGGCGGCGGAACGGCGCGACTGCTCGGTGCTGGTGGAATATCTGCTCGACTTGGCCAAGGCCTTCAACCGTTTTTACCGGGAATGCCCGGTGCTGACGGCGGAAAATGTCGAATTGCAGCAGGCTCGCCTGGCGTTGGCCGCCGCGGCCGGCGATATTCTGACCGATGGGTTGCGGACGCTGACGATCGGGGTGCCGGACGCGATGTAACCGTTAGCCGCCGGGCGCGGAGCCGGTACGGATCTTGCCCGCACCGGCCGGGGGGCGGCCTCAAAGCTTCATCCGGTTTTCGCCGCTCGAAAACCGGATTTCATGCGCCTGCAAACGGCGGGAAAATTCCTCCGGCGTTGAACCCAATTTACTGTTTTGCTGAATGCAAATCAGCATAAGACGGGTTCGCGGCCGGCGGTTGCTGATAGACGATACGATCCGGCAGGCGGCGGCTTTCCTCCTCCTTCTGTGCTTTCTGCTGGATGGTGTAGAGCTGCTTGTAGGTGCCGTCC
>OJMH01002775.1_pt1 | contig 14085 bp, 10 predicted proteins | sample 1597111 | NCBI WGS metagenome assembly OJMH01 (sample SAMEA2452115, study PRJEB22498) | human gut metagenome | reverse complement strand
TACGGTGGTGTAGGAGGACGGTAAATAAAATAATTATTTACCTCCTACCCGATTGCTTAGAAAAACAAGTAAAAATATTACTAAATATTATGACTGTTTGCGCGGAGCAGCACAAGAGTTACGGACGACAAGATTACATGGAAGTGTCAGACGAATCGGAGTCTGCTGCTCCAGAGAATCTTCTTTTGTCCGAAGTAAAATATAATGAGCAGCATATTCTCCCATAAATTCAGCCGGTGTATGAATCGTTGTCAGCGGAGGGTTTGAAAAACTTGCAACGCTGATATCATCAAAACCAATGATGGATATATCATCTGGAATTTTATAACCATTCTCATATAAAGCACGCATTGCACCGATTGCAAGAGGATCACTGGCAGAGAAAATAGCGGTTGGAAGGTCGCCATCAGCAATCATTTGTTTTGTCATGTTATATCCGGATTCAGCAGAATAATCTCCCTCATAAATAAAAGATTCATGGTCAATGGAATGTTCCTGGCAGAAGTTGATGAAGGTATCTTTACGTTCTTCAAAATATACACTGTTATCAGCGAGAACTTCCTTCCCACCAAGATAAGCAATCTTTCGATGACCAAGATCATACAAATAATCTAGTGCTTCAGTAACTGCCTGTTGGAAATCAAGATTGATCGTATCACAATAAATCTTTGGTGTCTTCATATCAACAAAAATAGTGTTGGAATTAAGTTTTTGAAAAGACTTAATCTGAGATTTATTAAATTTACCAATACAAATCAGACCTTGAAGATCCTTGAGTGTGTCAGGATAATTGCAATCGCTCTGGAAAGCACGGACAACGTGGATATTATGATCGGCACAATATTTTTCAATACCGACACGGATTGCCTGATAATAAGGATCTTCCAGTTCCTGAAAGACAGAATACCATTGAAAGATACCGATAGAAATCGATTTTTCAACGGTATTTTTTAGATGCTTTGTATAATTTAATTCCTGGGCAACCTTTAAAACGCGCTGTTTTGTTTCGTCGGTTACACTCAGGGTATCGTCTTGGTTTAAAATTCTTGATACAGTTGCAGCAGAAACAGATGCTTTCTGTGCAATGTCTTTGATTGTTGCCATGGAGATAAAATCCTTTCTCATAAATATTAATTTATCTCATTATAACAGAGAAAAGCACAAAAGTAAATTTAGTAAAATAAAAGTAAAAAATTTAGTAAAAATATATTGACAATTTTACTAAAAAGATTTACTATAAAAACATAAAAGACAGCTTATCAAAAACAGGAGGAAAGAAAAATGGGAACAACTAATGGAAAGGTTCCAGGCAGAGTAAAATATACTTTTGCATTTGGAGCGTTAGGAAAAGATTTAATTTATGGAATGATGGCGACATTCGCTATGATCTACTTTACGGATGTGTTGAAAGTATCACCGGGTTTTGTAGGAATCGTTTTCTTTGTAGCAAAACTTTGGGATGCATTTAACGATCTGTTTATGGGAATGATCGTAGATAACACAAGATCACGCTTTGGAAAATTCGTACCATGGCTAGTGATCGGAACTTTAGTCAATTCCGTTGTGTTTGTCGTATTATTTACTGACTTTAAATTAACAGGAACTTCACTTTGCATCTTCGTTGCAGTGATCTATGTATTATGGGGAATGACTTATACGATCATGGATATTCCATACTGGTCTGTAATTCCAAACCTTACATCAGATCCACATGAACGAGAAGTTGTTTCCGTTTTACCTAGAATTTTCGCAAGTATTGGACAGTCATTAGTCATCGCAGGATTCGGTGTTCAGATCATTGCAGCTTTAGGTGGAGGATATATCGGATATCATCGTTTTGCTATGATTATTGCAGGAACATTTATTCTTACGATCGGTGTTGCAGTTTGTAACCTGAAAGTCAAAGAAAACAATGCACCAAGTGAGAAGATTTCTTTCAAAGATGTATTCTCAATCATTAAGAAAAATGACCAGTTACAGTCAGCAGTAGGACTGATTCTTCTATATAATGTAGGAATTCAGTTTATCATGGGTGTTGCAGTTTACTACTTTACATATGTATGTGGAAACGCCAACATGTTATCAGCCTTCATGATCAGCGCATCTATCGCAGAAGTTGTTGGGTTGATCATCTTCCCAGAAGTAGCAAAGAAATTATCCAGACATACATCATTTTTACTGGCATGTATTTTACCATTTATTGGTTTAGCATTATTATTAGTTGTTGGATTTGTATGCCCACAGAATATCGTATTAACAGCAGTTGCAGGAGTGATCGTAAAGACAGGAACAGGATTAGAACTTGGATGTGCGACAGTATTCTTATCTGATGTCGTTGACTATGGTGAGTACAAACTGGGAACAAGAAATGAATCCGTTGTATTCTCTTTACAGACATTGATCGTAAAATTTACAGCGGCTTTAACATCACTTTTCATTGGATTTGCACTGGAACGTACAGGATATATTCCAAATCCAAACGCAGTACAGACTGCATTAACATTAAATTCTATTCGATTTTTAATGTGTGCGATCCCAGCGGTGTCCATGCTTGTAGCCTATGTAGTTTATAAAAAAGCATATCATCTGGATGATAGTTTTATGAAGAAAGTTATTCAGACGATCGAAGAAAGGAGAGCAAATCGCAATGCCGAACAGTATTAAAAAATTAGAAGAAGCTTTTAAAGAAGGAAAATATGATCAGTTATTAAAAGATATCTATGTAGATGAAGCAGTGATTGAATATCAGCAGGAACGCTACATCAAAGCATTAGAATCCTTTGAAAAGATTTATGGAGAAAAAGAAGTAGAAATCTATAGTGCTCCAGGAAGAAGTGAAGTAGGAGGAAACCATACAGACCATCAGTTTGGAAAAGTTCTTGCAACTTCCATTAACTTGGATGCGATCGCAATCGTTGCAAAAAGAGATGACGATGTGATTGATCTGAAATCAGAAGGATATGAAAGAATCATAGTAAGTCTTAGTTCTTTTGACCCAGCCAAAGCAGAAAAAGGAACATCACAGGCACTGATTCAGGGAGTTGCTTCTAAATTAAAAGAAGAAGGATATAAAATCGGTGGATTTGAAGCTTATGTGACAAGTGATGTATTAAATGGGGCTGGAATGTCATCTTCTGCTGCATTTGAAGTATTGATCGGAAATATTTATCTGGGTTATATAACGATATGAAGATCGATCCTGTATTTTTGGCGCAGACCGGACAGTATGCAGAGAATGTATACTTTGGAAAACCATGTGGATTGATGGATCAGATGGCATCTTCCATTGGAGGTCTGATCAATATTGATTTTGAAGATCCTCAAAGTCCAAAGATCAAAAAGGTTGAAGTGGATTTTGAAGAATATGGACACAGCTTATGCATTGTGGATACAAAAGGATCTCATGCAGATTTAACAGATGATTATGCAGCAATTCCATACGAAATGAAGAAAGTTGCCAATTACTTTAATCAGGAAGCATTAAGAGAAGTTGATAAAGATGAATTTTACCTAAATCTACCAAAGATCAGAGAAATCTTAGGAGATAGAGCAGTTCTTCGTGCAATGCATTTATTTGAGGAAAATAAACGTGTAGATCAGCAGGTAAAAGCTTTAGAAGAAGGAGATTTTGATACATTTAAGAAATTGATCAAAGAATCTGGTGATTCATCCTTTAAATATTTACAAAATGTATATTCAAGCCATGACCTGACAAATCAGAGTGTATCGATCGGATTGGCGATCAGTGATATTTCCTTAGGAGATAAAGGAGTCAGCCGAGTTCATGGTGGAGGATTTGCAGGAACGATTCAGGCATTTGTACCAAATGATATTGTTAGTATGTACAAAAAGAACATGGAACATGTATTTGGTGAAGGAGCATGTCATGTCTTAAAAGTACGCCCATACGGAGGAATGAAGGTATTATAAGATGATGAAAGTAAGAATGATAGAACAAAGAGATAAGGGAGTCTGCTTATTCGAATTAAAAAATGATGAGATCAAAGTGATCACAAGTAACCTTGGATGTCATGTATTATCTGTATTTACAAAAGACAGAGAAGGAAACTTTGGGGATGTTGTTCTTGGATTTGAGAATGTGGAAGATTGCTGGCATGGAGATGGAAGTTACATGGGAGCGATCGCCGGACGTGTTGCAAATCGTATCGGAGATGCAAAGTTTGAATTAAATGGAAAGACATATGAATTGGCAGCAAACAATGGAAAGAATTCTCTCCATGGAGGAATCAAAGGATTTAATCAAAAGATATTTAAATATGAATTGCTGGAAGATGGAATCCGTTTTATCTATCTCTCACCAGATATGGAAGAAGGATATCCGGGAAGTCTTTACCTGAAAGTTGTGTATCGTTTATGCGATAATACATTAAAAATGGAATATGAAGCAGTATCCGATCAGGATACACTGATCAATATCACAAATCATTCTTACTTTAATTTATCTGCTGGAAAAGATAAAATTTATCATCATCAGTTAAAGGTAAAAGCGGATGAGATTGCATGTGTTGATGAAAACTGTCTTGCCAATGGAACATTTTTAAAGATAGAAAACACACCATTTGACTTTAAAGAATTTCATGAGATCGGAGAACGGATCAATGATGATCATGAACAGTTAAAACTTGCCGGAGGTTATGACCATTCTTTCATGGTAAAAGATGAAGAGGATCAGTTAGTTCTATATGACAAAGAAACTGGAAGAAAAATGACAATGACAACAACACTTCCATGCATTCAGGTATACACAGCCAATTTCCTTTCTGGAGGATGCAATGGAAAAGACGGAAAGCCATATGAAAACAGAGATGGTGTTGCCTTAGAAGCCCAGTTCTTACCAAACTCCATATATATAGAAAAAGAACCAAAGGTCATTTTAAGAAAAGGCGAAGAATATGAAGCAGTAACAACATATCGATTTGAGGTGGAATAAGATGGATTTGCAAAAAGATATCAAAAAACTTGTAACATATGGACTTGATAAAAAACTGATCATGCCAGAAGATGAAATCTATACGATCAATCAATATCTGGAAGTGTTTCGATTAGATGAATATGAAGATCCTGATATTGAAGGAGAAGAAATCATCCTGCCAGAGATTTTAGATCGTCTGACAGATACAGCTTATGACCGCTATATCATCAAAAGTGATGATATCGTGACAAGAGATTTATTTGACACAAAATTAATGGGAATCCTGACACCAAAACCAAGCCAGGTCATCAAAGAATTCCGTACCTATTACGAAGAGAGTCCAAAGAAAGCAACAGAGTTTTTCTATGAATTCAGCCAGGATACCAACTATATCCGAAGAGACCGCGTCAAAAAAGATATGAAATGGAAAGTAAATAGTCCATATGGAGATATTGATATCACGATCAATCTCTCCAAACCAGAGAAAGATCCGAAAGCAATCGCAGCAGCGAAAAATGCAAAGCAAAGTTCTTATCCAAAGTGTCAGCTTTGCATGGAAAATGAAGGATATGCAGGAAGAATGAATCACCCTGCAAGACAGAATCACAGGATCATACCGCTTACGATCAATGACAGAAAATGGGGATTCCAGTATTCTCCATATGTATACTACAATGAGCATTGTATCGTATTTAATGGACAGCATGTACCAATGAAGATCAATCGGGCAGCATTTACAAAACTATTTGATTTTGTAAAACAGTTTCCTCATTATTTCCTTGGATCGAATGCCGATCTTCCGATCGTTGGAGGTTCTATCTTAACACACGATCATTTCCAAGGCGGTCATTATGAATTTGCTATGGAACGAGCAGAGATTGAAAAAGAATTTACAATCCCAGGATATGAAGATGTCAAAGCAGGAATCGTTCACTGGCCATTATCTGTGATCCGTATTCAGAGTAAAGATGAAAAACGCCTCATTGATCTTGCTGATCATATTTTGAAAAAATGGCGTGGATACACGGATGAAGAAGCATATATTTTTGCTGAGACAGAAGGAGAACCACATAATACGATCACACCGATCGCACGTAAAAAAGGTGATATGTATGAACTGGATCTGACACTTCGTAATAATATCACAACTGAAGAGTGCCCATTAGGACTTTACCATCCACACAATGAGTATCATCATATCAAGAAAGAAAATATCGGGCTGATCGAGGTTATGGGACTTGCTGTTCTGCCATCTAGATTAAAGGCAGAGATGGAACATTTAAGCCAGTGTCTGATCAAAGGAGAAGATATTGTTTCTAAGGAAGATTTAAAGAAGCATGCAGCATGGGTTGAAGAAATCAAAGGAAAATATACAGATATCAATAAAGGAAATGTCATGGATATCTTAAAAGAAGAGATCGGACAGGTATTTGTTAAGGTTCTTGAAGACGCCGGAGTTTATAAATATAATGAAGAAGGAAGAAAAGCATTCGACCGATTTATTGCAGTTTTATAATGACAAGGTCATAGAAAGGAAAGCAAGACAATGAAAATATTAGTATTAGGCGGAGCTGGATACATAGGTTCTCATACAGTATACGAACTGATCGATGCTGGAGAAGAAGTCGTGATCATCGATAATCTGGAAACAGGACATATCGAGGCAGTTCATCCACAGGCGAAGTTTTATAAAGGAGATTTAAGAGATAAAGACTTTGTAGACAGTGTACTAAATCAGGAAAAAGATATTGATGCAGTCATTCATTTTGCAGCAAATTCCTTAGTTGGAGAAAGCATGGTTGACCCATTAAAATATTACGATAACAACCTTTGTGGAACAAAAACAATGGTACAGTCTTTAGTAGAACATGGTATCGATAAGATTGTATTTTCCTCAACAGCAGCAACTTATGGAGAACCAGAAAAGGTACCGATCGTGGAGACAGACCGCACAGAACCAACAAATACCTATGGAGAGACAAAGCTTTCCATGGAAAAAATGTTTAAATGGGTTGGACGCGCTCACGGACTTCGTTATGTATCTTTAAGATACTTTAACGCCTGCGGAGCACATGTAAGTGGACAGATCGGAGAAGATCATAATCCAGAAACACATTTGATTCCATTGATCTTACAGGTGCCAAATGGCAAAAGAGAAGCAATCAGTATCTTTGGAACTGATTATGATACAAAAGATGGAACTTGTGTAAGAGACTATATTCATGTAACAGATCTTGCACAAGCACATATTCTGGCAGTGAAATACTTAATGGAAGGTAATGAAAGCAACATCTTCAATCTTGGAAATGGTGTTGGATTTACTGTAAAAGAAGTCATCGAAACAGCCAGAAAAGTGACAGGAAAGCCGATCAAGGCTGTGGAAGAAGGAAGAAGAGCTGGAGATCCGGCTGTCTTGATCGCTTCCAGTGAAAAAGCGAAGAATATCCTTGGCTGGAAGCCAGAACATGCAGATCTTGAAGAAATCATTGCATCCGCATGGAAATGGCACAGCAGTCACCCACAAGGATATTGTTCTGTTCAAAAGGAAGACAAATAACTCTTTTTGAACCATAAATCATCCCCGTACCGTTTAGAGCATGTTACCTGGCTCTAAGCGGTACTTTTTTGTTTTCGTAAAATATTTGGTACTATGTTCAAATAAAAAATAAAATGGTGTATACTAAAGAAAATAGTAAGATAAAAGAAGGAGTACGAATCGATGAAACGGTTACTAGGATATTTAAAGGAGCATCTTTGTGTTACGATTCTTGCACCATTATTTAAGATGCTGGAAGCTAGTTTTGAACTATTTGTACCATTGGTCGTTGCCAGCATGATCGATGTAGGAATCGGACATCACGATATTGGATATTTGTGGAAGATGGGAGGATTATTGATCTTACTTGGAATCATTGGATTTTCATTTTCTATCACAGCACAGTATTTTGCGGCAAGATCGGCTGTGTATACAGGAAAGTCAATGAGAAGTGATTTGTTTGCACATATGAATCAATTTTCTTATCAGGAGATCGATCAGGTTGGGACATCAACGTTGATCAACCGCATGAGTAATGATATCAATCAGGTGCAAAATGGAGTTAACATGTTCCTGCGTTTGTTTTTAAGGTCACCATTTGTCGTATTTGGTGCGATGTTCATGGCATTTACGGTGGATCATAAGGCAGCGATTTCCTTTGTATTTACGATCACAGCATTGGCAGTGGTTGTTGGACTGATCTTATGGATCACGATGCCAATGTATAAGAAAGTACAAAAACAGGTCGATGGAGTATTAAAAAGTACAAGGGAAAATCTTCTTGGAATTCGTGTGATCCGTGCATTTAACAGACAAAGAAGTGAGGAAGAGAATTTCAGATTACAAAGTGGACAGCTTTATAACAAACAGATCCACGTTGGAAAGATTTCAGCGTTACTAAATCCTCTGACTTACATGATCATTAATTTGGGAATCATTGCAATCCTATGGTCTGGTGGAAAACAGGTTGATCTGGGTTATTTAACACAAGGACAGATCATTGCCTTGATCAATTATATGTCACAGATCCTTGTGGAACTTGTAAAACTTGCGAATCTTCTGATCATCTTATCTAGAGCTCTTGCAAGTCTTGACCGTGTGAATCAGATTTTTGCATTAGAGCCATCCATGAAGGAAACTGGAAAAACAGATATAGAAGAGAAGAAAAATACACCTATTCTTGAGTTTAAAGATATATCGTTTGTCTATCATGGTGCAAGAAAAGAGACGATCCATCCATTTGATTTTGCGGTGAAAGAAGGCGAAACGATCGGGGTGATCGGAGGTACAGGGTCAGGAAAGAGTACTTTTGTATCTTTGATCGCAAGATTATATGATGTGACATCAGGAAGAATTCTATACCGTGGAGTTGATGAGAAAGAATTAAAACCAGAATTTATCCGAGGAAAGATCGGATTTGTTCCGCAGAAAGCATCTTTGTTTGAAGGAAGCCTAAGAGATAATATGAAATGGGGTAAAGAAGATGCCACAGATGAAGAAATCTATCAGGCATTGGATATCGCACAGGCAAGAGAATTTGTTGATCAGAAGGAACAGGGATTAGACTTTAGAATTGAACAAAATGGAGGAAACTTATCTGGCGGACAAAAACAGAGACTAACGATCGCAAGAGCATTAGTACGTAAACCTGAGATCTTAATTCTTGACGATAGTGCATCCGCACTTGACTTTGCAACAGATGCAAGACTTCGAAAAGCGATCAAAGAAAATACAGATAATATGACAGTATTTCTTGTATCCCAAAGAGTATCAACGATCCGTAATGCTGACCATATTTTAGTGTTAGATGATGGAAAGATTGCTGGAATCGGGACTCATCTACAGCTATTAAAAGAGAATCAGGTATATAAAGAGATCTGTGAATCACAGATGGCAGGAGAGGAGGCATAAGACCATGAAGAAAGACAAAAAACAAAAGACATTACAAAGAATCATGGAATATATGAAGCCTTATCGATTTTTGATCTTTGCGTCTTTAATATTGGCGGTGATCAGTGTGGCGCTGACACTTTATGTTCCAATTTTGACAGGACAAGGTGTGGACTGCCTTATAGCAAAAGGAAATGTTGATTTTGCAAGATTGATAAGTATTATAAAAACGATCGTGGTCTGCATTGTGTTGACGGCAGCAGCGCAGTGGCTGATGAATCATGTCAATAATCAGATTACATATAAGATTGGAAAAGATTTAAGGATTCAGGCATTTGAGCATTTGCAGAAACTGCCATTATCTTATGTAGATGCACACTCCTCAGGAGACTTGATCAGCCGGATCGTAACGGATATTGACCAGTTTACGGATGGATTGCTGCTTGGATTTACACAGTTATTTACTGGTGTGATCACGATCATTGGAACCATTTGTTTTATGTTAGGAATCAATCCATGGATCACATTGGTCGTTGTTATTTTAAGTCCGTTTTCGTTTTTTATCGCAAGTTTTATCTCAAAGCGAAGTTTTAATATGTTCCGGAAACAATCACAGACTAGAGGAAATATGACAGGATTTGTCAATGAAATGCTTGGAAATATTAAAGTAGTCAAAGTGTTTGATCATGGAGAAAAAGCACAGGAAGAGTTTGATCAGATCAATGATGATCTTGCATATTACTCCTTAAGAGCGACATTTTTCTCATCTATCACAAATCCGGCAACCAGATTTATGTATTCAGGAATCTATGCAGGGGTTGCGATCGCAGGATGTATGAGTGTTATTCGCGGAAGTATCAGTGTTGGTCAGTTATCAAGTTTTTTAAGTTATACAAACCAGTATACAAAGCCGTTTAATGAGATCACAGGGGTTATCACAGAATTTCAGAATTCTTTAGCTTCTGCGGCAAGAGTTTTTGAATTATTAGATGAGGAGCCGATGATTCCTGATGCCAAAGATGCGAAGGAGTTACAGGATGTGAAAGGAAATGTAGAATTAGAGCATGTGGACTTTTCTTATGTGAAAGAAGTACCTTTGATCCAGGATTTTAATCTGAAAGTGGAACCAGGACAGCGGATTGCAATCGTTGGACCGACAGGATGTGGGAAAACAACGTTGATCAATCTGTTAATGCGTTTTTATGATGTGAATGTAGGAATGATCAAGGTGGAAGGAAATGATATCCGGGATGTCACGAGAGAAAGTTTACGATCCAGTTATGGAATGGTACTTCAGGAGACATGGTTAAAAGCAGGAACGATTCGTGAAAATATCTGCTATGGAAAACCAGATGCAACTGAGGAAGAGATGATCATGGCAGCAAAAGAAGCCAATGCACATGGATTTATCGAGCGAATGCCAGATGGTTATGATACGATCATTACAGAAGGTGGCGGAAATCTCTCTCAAGGACAGAAACAGCTCCTTTGTATTGCAAGGATCATGTTAAGCCTTCCTCCAATGCTGATCTTAGATGAAGCGACATCATCAATTGATACGATGACAGAGATCCGAATTCAGAAAGCATTTGAAACGATGATGAAAGGAAGAACAAGTTTTATCGTAGCCCACCGACTTTCAACGATTCAGAATGCGGATGTGATACTTGTTATGGAAAATGGACATATTTTGGAGCAGGGAACACATGAAGAACTTTTAGCGAAAAATGGTGCGTATGCCAGATTATATAACAGCCAGTTTGCACCAGTATAAATGGTAAGATTTTTGACTGGAGATGTCATATGGAAGAAAAAGGAATGAAAAAAAAGAAAAAATTATTGAGGTTGTTTATAGAAACATTTTATTTAAGTGCATTTACCTTTGGTGGCGGCTATATGATCGTATCTTTGATGAAGAAGAAGTTTGTGAATGAATATCATTGGATCGAAGAAGACGAGATGCTTGATCTGGTGGCGATCGCACAATCAGCCCCAGGAGCAATCGCAGTGAATGGAGCAATCGTTGTTGGCTATAAATTAGCAGGTATCAGTGGTGTGATCGTAAGTGTATTCGGAGCTGTTCTACCGCCATTTTTGATCATATCTGTAGTCTCTGTTTTTTATGAAATATTTCGGGATAACAGGATTGTTGCAGCGATGCTTTCTGGTATGCAGACGGGTGTTGGCGCGGTGATCATCAGTGTTGTGTACGAGATGGCAAAAGGGCAAAGTAAGAAGGAAAACAGAATAGAACTTGCGATCATTATGGTTGTGGCATTTATGGCAAGTTATGTCTTTGATATTAGTGTGATTTACATTATTCTTGCATGTATTGGAGTTGGAATCGTACAATATGGTATTTCAAGAAAGAAGACAGGAGGCAGAGAATGATCTATTTGCAATTATTTTTAAGCTTCTTAAAGATCGGAGCATTTAGTTTCGGAGGCGGATATGCAGCAATGCCAATGATACAGCAGCAGGTGGTAGATGCATATCATTGGCTGTCTGTGTCTGAATTTGGAGATCTCGTGACGATTTCACAGATGACACCGGGACCAATCGCAATTAATGCGGCGACTTTTGTTGGTATAAGGGTAGTTGGATGGCAAGGAGCATTATGTGCAACGATGGGATGCGTATTCCCGGCGTGTGTGATCGTTACAGTGATTGCTTATTTTTATGTAAAATATCGTCATATGGAAGGACTACAAATGGTGTTAAATACCTTACGTCCTGCGGTGATCGCACTGATCTTAACTTCTGGAATTACGATCCTTACGCAGGCATTTTTTCAGGAAAGTCATATAGATCTTCAACAGATCAACTGGATACAGGGTAGTATTTTTATCATTTGTATGTACCTTTTATTGAGAAAGAAAAAAGATCCGATCATTGTCATGCTGTTTGCGGGTGTGCTAAATGTGATTGGAAGCTTTTTCATTTCGTAGGAAATTTCAATGAAATCCCCTATGAAATAAAAAATGGGAATATAAACGATGAGAGTGGTAAAAGTATAAATAAAACAATAGGAAGTGATAGATTTGAGTAAGATACAAGAAGCGAAGAAACTATTAAAACAATACTTTGGATACGATGAATTCCGCCAAGGTCAGGAACAATTGATCGAGGCAGCATTAAATGGGCAGGATGTCTTAGGGATCATGCCGACAGGAGCAGGAAAGTCTCTTTGTTTTCAGATTCCGGCGTTGATGATGGATGGGATCACACTCGTGATCTCACCACTGATCTCGCTGATGAAAGATCAGGTTGGGACACTGAATCAAGCCGGAATTCATGCGGCATTTTTAAATAGTTCTCTGACACAGGGACAGTATCATACCGCATTAAAATATGCGATGCAGGGAAGATACAAGATCATCTATGTGGCACCAGAACGCTTGGAAACAGAAGGTTTTATCAATTTTGCGCTAAATAGTGGAGTGAAGATATCAATGTTGGCAGTTGATGAGGCACATTGTGTGTCTCAGTGGGGGCAGGATTTCAGACCAAGTTATCTAAAAATTCTGGAATTTTTAAAGAAACTTCCGTATCGTCCTGTACTGACTGCATATACAGCAACAGCGACAGTAGAAGTCAGGGATGATATTATGGATATTTTGAACTTGAGAGATCCATTTGTATTAACGACAGGGTTTGACCGGGAGAATCTTTACTATGCAGTAAAACGTCCAAGGGATAAGTATAGAGAATTACTAAGTTATTTAAAAGAAAAAGAAGAAAAGATGCCAGGAAGCAGCGGGATCATTTACTGTTTATCTAGGAAAAATGTTGAGGAAGTCTGCTATCAGTTAAGAGAAGATGGATTCTCCGTGACAAGATACCATGCAGGATTATCGGATGAAGAACGAAAGGAAAATCAGGAAGATTTTATCTATGACAGAAAGCAGATCATGGTAGCGACAAATGCCTTTGGAATGGGAATCGACAAGCCGGATGTCCGTTTTGTTGTTCATTATAATATGCCGAAGAACATGGAAAGTTATTATCAGGAAGCAGGAAGAGCAGGACGTGATGGAGAACCTGCGGAATGTATCTTATATTATGCGCCGATTGATAACCGAACCAATCGTTTTCTGATCGAAAATGGAGAGGAGAATGAGGAATTAGATGCGATCACAAAGCAGATCGTGATGGAAAGAGATTGGGAAAGACTTCGTCAGATGACATTTTACTGCTATACGAAGGAATGTTTACGTCATTATATTTTAAATTATTTTGGAGAACAGACAAGCGGATACTGTGGAAACTGCTTAAACTGTCTGACCGAGTTTGAAACGGTTGATGCAACAATGGAAGCGAAAGCTATCATCCAATGTATTAGAGATTGTTATCGAGATTTCGGACTATCAACGATCGTGGATATTTTAAAAGGTTCAAAGAGCCAGAAAGTATTAAGTCGTCATTTAGATGAGAATTCACAATATGGAACATTGGCATCAGAAAGCATTGCAAGGATACGACAGATCATCAATGAAATGTTAGTCTATGGATATCTGGAAATGACAGATGATGAATATCCGGTTTTAAGCGTTGCAGATATTACTAAGATTGATGATAACTGGAACTTTGAGATCAAGATTCCAAAAGAAGTCGAAAAAGAGAAAGAAGAACGCAAGATTCAGACGAAGAAACGTAAGAAAGCAGGGGCTGTGGCAGCACTTGCTGAGGAAGATACAGAATTGTTCGAAGCATTACGTGTACTTCG
>OJMH01002770.1_pt1 | contig 14111 bp, 7 predicted proteins | sample 1597111 | NCBI WGS metagenome assembly OJMH01 (sample SAMEA2452115, study PRJEB22498) | human gut metagenome | reverse complement strand
AACACGGCGGAGATCCGGATTCTGTAAAATTCTGCCACAGAATTGGGCTTCAATACGTATCCTGCTCACCGTTCCGCGTACCGCAGGCAAGATTGGCCGCAGCGCAAGCAGTTGTCGAAGAAAAACAATAAAAATCGTCAAATTAGACAAACAAAAAGGAGTCTGTTTCAGGCTCCTTTTTTATGTTATAATATAATTTATATTATGTCTGAAAAAAATTACGAATTTACAAAAAAATTTGCAAAACATTTAAAGCTTGAGAGAATTAAAAAAGATATGTCTCAAGAGGAATTGGCTTTTAAAGCTGGCATAAGCCTCGTGGCTTATGGCGCAATAGAATCAGGGAAAAGTTCCCCAAAGCTTGAAACTGTCTATAAAATAGCTCAAGCATTGGATATTGAAATATTTAAGCTTTTTATTTTTAATGACTAATTCAAAATCTCTTTGAGTTTGCCGTTTTTGTGCATTGCTTCCAAGTCAGAATATCCGCCGATGTATTGTTCGTTTATAATGATTTGAGGCACTGTTGAGACCGGAATATTAAACTTCTCGCCGATTTCTTTGCACATGTCCTCAAACGAATTGTCGACGTTATGCTCGGTGTAATTCAAATTTAACATTTGCAAAAGTCTTTTGGCTTTCGTGCAATAAGGGCAGGTGTTAGATGTATAAATGTCGATTTTGTTCATATTTTCTCCTTTTTAATTCATTATAAACATTATATTGAATTTTGCAACCGGACTTGTTTATTAGACAATTATACTGCTTCTTCTGCCGGCTGGGATTTATTCATCGGGTTCCATGTGTCTTTAAGGTTATTTTTTATAAGGTTTTGGTAGAATTTTTCTTTGAAATCAAGCAAATCAAGCTGTTTTTTAAGTTCATCCATCTGCTGCATTGCTTTGAGCTTGGTTGCCTGGATAATCCCATACCGCTCAGGAATTGTTGAATCGCCTATTATACACAAGTCTATATATCTTTTTATAGCTTTATTTTCTGTTCCGACCGCGCGAAGGCATTTTACAATTTTAACCCAATCCAGATCGCTTTCGGAAAACAAACGTATGTTATTTTCATTTCTTTTTACAAAAGGAAAAAATCCGCTTTTTGCCCAAAAACGCAGAGTGTGCTCAGAAACATCCATTTTATCCGCAACTTCTTTAATTGTATACATCATTTCCCTCCTGTAAATATTTTAGCATAAAAAAAAGCCGGAAATTCCGGCTTTTCTTGTTTATTTTGCAAGAGCATCCTTGACGGTTCGCAAAGCCTCAAGGGCGTTTGGAAAGCCAGTGTAGGGCATGACCTGGATTATGGCGGCTGTTATTTGCGCCTCAGTGTTGCCTGCCATTACATTTCCAAAAATATGGCTTTTTAAGGTTCTGCTGTCGCCGGTCGTGGTCAAAATACCTATAACAAGTAATTCTCTGGTTTTTGTATCCAGGCCTGAGCGAGCATAAAAATCACCAAAGCAAACTTCTGTTAAAAGCCTTGCGGCTTCTTCACCCATGTTATCAGGAAGACCCTTTAAAGCGTCTTTTATTTCATCGCCGTATAAAGGTTTTTGAATTGCTGAACCCTTTGTGAAGCGTTCGTTTTCCTTAACCTGTGCAGCGTTTGGAAGCGGTGTTTTAATTCCGCGTTCTTTAAAGACTTCATTCAAAACAGCTAAAGCATTTAAGGTTTTCGGAAAACCGATAAACGGAGCGCACTGATAAATCGCCTCCCTAACTTCCAAAGGATTGACACCAACATTCAAGGCCGCATTAATATGAGCTTTCAACTGCGGCAAAGTCTGCTGCGTTGTTAAAGACACGACTGTAAGCATTTCACGCGTTTTCATATCAAGTTCACCAATAGTGAAAACTTCACCGAAAATATATTTTTGCAAAATTGCCATCATTTCAGGATCGTCGCCTGTGTTTGTTAAAGCGTCGCCCTTGAACAATTTGTGATAATTTTCTTTACAAATTTCTTCTCTATTCATTTTTTTATCCTTATTATTGATTGCCCCTGCAAATGCTAAATTACATTGAAACACTGACAAAGTCAGGATTAGTGCAAAAAGTTTTTTATACATGTGATACCGCCTTCAGCGCTTGCAAAACATCACTCACAATAAGTTCCTTTGTCAGGTGGTAACGGTTAAGCAAAACATCCATCGGCACTCTGTCTGTAAACTCTTTTTTGCCGCCAAAATTTAGCACTTTCATTTCTGAATTTCCATAGAACCTTGCTATCTTCTCGCCAAAACCGCCGTCAAGAATTCCGTCTTCCAGTGTTATTACTAATTCGTGATTGCTTTTTAAGTTCTCAAGCAGCCCTTCGTCAATACCGGTCATGAATATCGGGTTTATAAGTGTTGCGTCAATATTAAGTTTATTTTTAAGTTCGTCTTTAACTTCCCGGCCAAGCTTAAAGAAATTTCCAAGGCCTAAAATTGCAACTTTTTCGCCTTGTTCAACTACTTTAAACTTGTTTAATATTGAATAATCAGTGTTATCTTCGATACCTGTAGAAACGAATTCACCAAAAGGCACTCTTATTGCAACCGGATATTGATTTTGTTCTACAGACCAGTCAAGCATTTTGAGGTATTCCTCTTTGCAGGTCGGCGCAAGGTAAACAATATTCGGAATATTGCTTATCAAAGAAATATCAAATGAGCCAAGATGAGTAGAATCGCCGTTTGACAAGCCGCCCCAATACACAAGCATAGTCATCGGAGAATTATTCAAGCACAAATCCTGAGATAATTGATCGTATGTTCTTTGGACAAAAGAGCTAAGAATTGCAAGAATTGGTTTTGCCCCGCATTTTGCAAGTGCTGAAGCGTATGCAACAGCGTGTTCTTCCGCAATACCAACATCAGTGTATTGATTTTTCAATTTGTTTCTGAATTCAGGTGTAAATCCATACGCGCCGGGCGTTGCAGGAGAAATCGCAATCACACGTTTGTCTTTGGCGGCCTTGTCGAGAATATAGTCTGTAGTTAAGGTATTATAATTTTCGCTTGAAGCCGCTGGTGCATCATCGGCTTTTTTGTCCAGAGTTCCCGGCAAAATCCAGTGAAATGCTTCTTTGTTTTCTTCAGCAACAGCAAGCCCTTTACCTTTGACTGTGTGCATGTGTACAACAACCGGATGGTTTGTGCCTTTTACTTTTTTAAAAGTTTCGATTAATTTTGCGGTGTCGTTGCCTTCTTCAACATAATAATAATCAAATCCTAATGATTTAAAGAAGTTACATTCAGCATGCCCGTTGGTTTCTCTAAGAAGTTTAAGATTGTCATAAAGTCCGCCTTGGTTTTCGGCGATTGACATGTCGTTATCGTTTATCAGAATAATTATATTGCTGCCTAGAACCGCGGCATTATTAAGCCCTTCATAAGCTTCGCCACCGCTGAGGGAACCGTCTCCGATAAGGGCAATTACATTACCGGTTTCGCCTTTTAAATCTCTGGCTTTAGCAGCCCCGACAGCTAAGCTTACAGAAGTTGAAGTGTGGCCGACTTTAAAAATATCATGCCGGCTTTCTTCCGGCGCAGTGTAACCCGTGAATTTAAGATAATTTTCAGGCTTAAGAAATCCTTCCTTCCGTTCTGTGAGAATTTTATGCGGGTAGCATTGGTGCGAAACATCAAATATAATCTTATCCTGCGGTGAGTCAAAGACATAATGTAAAGCTATTGTTGCTTCAACAATACCTAAATTAGGCCCCAAATGTCCGCCTATTGTGTTAACTTTTTTTATAATAAGTTGTCTCATTTCATCAGCCAACGCCGGAAGTTCCTCTAAAGGCATGTTTTTTAAATCGTCAGGGGTGTTAACTTTTTCTAAAATCATAAATATCTCCTTGTTCAAATTGTTTACTTTTATATTTTAAAACCTGATAGCAGCTATCAGTCAAGAGGTTATGTTAAAATTGTTAAAAAAAACCGGCAAGGAGGTGCCGGTATTAGATTATCTATGAAAGAATTCTTTATTTTTCTATAAGAGTTGGAAATTGTATTAGAGATTAAAACTTTTATGTGATATATAAAATCTTAATATAACTGAAAAATCACGCATTTAGCCTTCAAATTCCTTAATAATATTTCCTATTTAATATTTTACCCAAATGGCTATAAATTTCAATAGATAATTTAAATTTGTAACATTATTTAAAAATTTTGGAAATATAATTAAAAATCCTCAAGTAATCTTGAGGATTTTTTCGTTATACAGTCGATATTATAGTGTGCCTTTATAGCCTAATCCTTTTAGAAATCTTTCGACTTCTTTTTTTGCCTCTGAGACATCTTTTTCTGGAACAGCGACCTTGCCTGACTGTTTATCTTGTTCATTAAGCTTATTCATATAAGCTTCGGCATCGGACTTGTTCTTGAAAGTTCTTAAAGGTCTTGGCGGCAGCCCCATAATAGTATAGTCATAGACTGTATATCCGCCTTTGCCGCCTTCGATACCGTAGTTTTTTAGCCTAGCTGTTTTAAGTCCGTTATCTTTAACAGTACCAGCGTCTACTGTGTAATTATTTTTCGGGCTGTACATTTTGCCGTTAACTTCGATGTCGTGGCGTAATGTAAATTTATCACCAACTCGAAGGTTATGGCCAGGTTTATAGCCGCTGTCTTCATAGACAACCTTGGCAATTTCATTATATTCTTTTGTGCCTGGTGCTACGCCGTATGCGCTTGAGATAATTGCCATCGGATATTCACCTTTTTTAACAGTGTGCGGTGAAGACTTAAACTTAATTTCTTGTCCTTCGACTTTGCGCCCGTAAACCTCTTTTGGTACAATTTGAACATCAGACAAATCTGGTCTTTCACCTGTAGATAAAAGTCTATCAGTTGAGGCTTTTAATGGGCCTTGTTCGCTTTTTCTTAAAGCCATACGGTGTTTTGCTGAGATTATCCTTGCGTTATCAAATTGATTAATGCCTTTATCGTATTTTTTTGAAGCCTTAACAATCGCACCTGGAAGAGCACCGACCATACCAATCAATGCACCCCATCCGATGTTAGCCCATTTAATTGAGTTTTTAGCATTGTTACCGGAGTAATGTTCTTCGCCTGATTTTTCTTTTGTAATTTCTGCTTTGTCATCAACAGTACCTGTAGCTGATTCTGCTGTACCTTTTCCAATTTCAGTTTTTCCGGTCGAAGTACCTGTGCCTTCGACGTCTGAAAGCTCGCCGTGAGCATCTATAATATCTTTTAAAGTTACGTCATCCAGCTGTACTCTGACTGTTTGACCTTGTCCACCTGTAAGTTCGATGTAGCCTTTATAATCTGTTGTACCTGATACATTTACTAAATCATTAAATGTAATCGTTTCTGTAGTAGTCTGTGAACCAATTTTTACAAGCTGACCGTCATCAGTCATCTGCCATACATTTGATGTCAAGTTTACGTCTTTTGAGGCTGATATTGGTACTTGAGTTTCAAATTTAATATTTTCTATGACAACATCGTCGCCTAATGTAATCGGATCAACGAGTTTACCATCCATTATTACGCCTTCTTGTGTCAATTCTACCGGAACGCCTTTGATTGTACCGGTGGCTTTGACATTACTCAAGACACCTGTAGTTGAGCCATCGCCTGTACCGTTTGTAAATTTAACATCTTTGAAGTTTAATTTGCCAAACTCACTCGCTTTAACGGTTAGACTTGTAGCCCAGTTCACAACACCGCTGTATTTACCGTTTTTAAGCAAACTTACAGCTTCAGAACCCAGGGCAAGCGCACCGCCAGCAATACCGGCTTTTCCAAGATCAGCAGCTATTGAACCGGCTCTTATCCAGCCTGTCTTATCTTTTGTAACATCTATACCTGCGGTTTTGAAAGCCTTTCCGGCCTCTTTTCTGCCGCCCCAGGTAGGATTTTTCATATATTTGTTTCTTGCTTCATTTGTAAGAATTCTTTGTTGTTCAAGGTATGCTTTTTCAGCCAGTGAAGTGCTTTTACTTTTCAACTGCTCATCTATTGCAGCAAGCTTTCTGTCATACATTTTTTCGTACAAATCACGCGTAAATGTATCACGATTACCGACACTTGCATTGTAATCAGCCTTATAATATGGATCTTTTTCATCTTCTGTTTTTACATCATGCTCGTTTGCCAAAGCAAGCATTTCTTCTTTATACTTTTGAGCACTGAATTTGTAATGCTTTTTCACAAGTTGACCATTAATCATGACATCTTTTGAAAAATCGCTTTGCTCAGCATCAACTTCAGTTGCGAAGAATTCAGGGAACTCTTGCACCATTTCACGTAAATCATTGTTTAAAATATTATGTTCAAAACCGTCATTTTTATCATATTTTTCTTTTTTATCCCAATGGACAACAGTATTGTCAAATTTTTCTTTTGCTAATGCGTTTGCGACATCTGCGTTTCCTAAAAGTTTTGCAGCAAGTTTGATATTTTGTTGAAACTCTTTATCTTCCTGAACTTTTGCGGCTTTAACATCTTCAATCAACTGTGATTCTAAGGCTTTTGCTTCTTCTGTTTTGCCTTCTTTTTGAAGCTGTTGAATTTGGGCCTTTGTTTCTCTTTCATGGACAGCAGATTTTATAAAGTGTCTGTCTGTAATGACACTTTTCGCCAATTTTTCATACTGCTCATTACCCATGTTCAAAGCTTCATACATTGCCATTTTATGGCTTATTGCTTTCAATTCGTCTTCGGTTATTGCATGGTTTTCTTTTATTGGAAGATCTTGGAACAGCTTTGAATATTCTGCATTGAATCTTTTTTTAGCTAACTCTTTGTCATTTGAATATTCATCATATATTCTGTTATATACTTCATTAAACTTAGCTTTTTCTTTATCATCCAGAACTTCATATAACTTAAATTTTACAGCATCAGGGTTAGATTTGGCTAAATTTTGGTAATATTCCATAAGTTCGGCTTTTTCTTTATTATAAATAGTATCAACTATAATATCCTGAGCCATTTTCTTATCATTTTTAAGATTTTTAAGCCATACTTGTTCTCTTTGAACTGCCATTTTTTCTTGCAGCTCTTTATTACCTGTTAATCTGACATGCTCTAAATTTGGACTTGAGTTTTCCAGTGTAACGCCTTTATCTAAATTTTTAGGAACTGTGCCTTGAGTTTTACTAAAAGCAGAAGGATTTTCTTTTAGCTTTGCGGCAACTCTTGCTGCATAATCCGCATCTTGCCTACACATTTCCTGCATACGCGGAGGTAATGTCGCCCAATTGGCATCTGATATGCCTGCGGGAATAAAATTAGCACACATAGTTTGTCCTTTCTGCATTATAAAAAATGCATTTTATACTTCTCTTATACCTTTTTAAAAAATTTTTTTCATACATAATTGCGTAAAATTTGCTATTTATTTTTAAGTAATTTTTAAAACCCTTGCTATGAGCGCGTTTTAATGGCAAATTTCAACTTTACATTTCTTCATATTTTAGATAACATATAAATATACTATATATATCTTTAGAATACTGGATGTATCAAATGTGAAATTTTGTAAATTTTTTCTGAAAAAGTAACAGTTTTTTATAATTCAGACCGTTTATATAGGTATAAATTATATACAAATAGTGTAATGTGCAAATGAAATAGCGAGGTCGCATATGAGAACATTCAAAAATAAAAGAAAATTGCAAGCGTTGATTTTATCAACGTTATTTGTGCTGCAACAGTCTGCATTTTTCCCGGTATTTGCGTCAACCATTACTGATGGTAACGGAAATCCTATTCTGCCTAACAGCCAAACAGGCAGATACGAAATCAGACCGGATATGTTTAACGGCAAAATCGGATTTAAAGAGTTTCAAAAATTACACCTTTCTGAAGGCGAAATTATGAACTTCATCTTCCAATGGTATCAACAAAAACAGTGGACTGACGGCAATGGAATTACTCATGACTATATAACAGGCGACATCGACACTTTTGTAAACTTTGTTAACAGCCAAGTTAATATTCAAGGTATTGTTAATGCGACCAGAGGCGTAAGTGCCGGATTAAAGAATGACGGCAACCTCGTATTTGTATCTCCGCAAGGCATGGTTGTCGGGGCTTCAGGCGTTTTAAATGTAGGCTCTCTTTCTGTTCTCACTCCTACTAAAGAGCAATTTGATTCTTTAAAAAGCGGCTTAATCACAGCAGATCGTAACGCTGAAGGATTTTCACTCGCAAGAGAAACTGATAAAACTTGGGATTCATCAGTTATTACAACAGGAAACGCCCCTATTCAAATCGATGGTAAAATTATCGCACGAGGTAACGTTGAAATGAATGGAAGCACTGTATCTGTCGGCAGCACAGGCTCTGTAAATGCAGGTGTAAGCAGCGACAGCAGCAACGAATCAAATAAATTAATACTTGATGCAGCTAAAAAAGATGATTTGTTCAACGCCCTTGTAAAAGTTGACAACATGGATACTGGAAATACTTTTTCAAACAGCAACGGCAATATTATAATTACCTCCGCAAAAGGTACAAAAATAGCTCAAGGCGGAGAAGTTAAAAACTTTGCTTCTGCAAGTAATATTACTATAACTAATACAGGAAAAGAAGTTACCCCAAATGTTATTGACGGTGAAACATACGGAGGCGTTGAAGCCGGCATTGAAAACGGAATTAACATAGACGGCGAAGTTTCTAACCCTAACGGCAAATTGACAATCACAAACTCTGCCGGGGCAACAAAAGTCGGCGCTAACGGCGTGCTTAAAAATAAAGGCACCATGACTATTCTTAATAAAGATGCTGCAACAGGTATTACTTTTGCAGGATTAGGCAAAAATACAGGTGATTTAATTGTTACCAACGAAGCTGGTGCGAACGGTATTAATGTTAGCGGCTCAATAGAAAATCTCGACGGAAATTCTACTTATACAAATAAAGCAGGCGCTTTCACCGTCAGTGGTAATTTATCTAATACCGATGATACAATGGACATCATTAGCAACGGCACTGGATTTGAGCTTACAAGAACCGGTACTATTACAAATACCGGCACGCTTAATGTTACTAACACCGGCGCTAACGGTATGAAAATTAATGGTAAAGTTACAAATTCAGTAGAAAACGCTACTTTCACAAATGATGCAGGACAACTTCTTGTCGGCGGCACAATTACGAACAATAATAAAGTTTTATCAATGACTAACAACGGCACCGGCGGGTTTACTGTCAGCGGCAAAATCGTTAACAATGGCACCAAAACTGAATTATATAATACTAAAAATGCACTAACTCTTACCAGCAGTGGAATAATTGAGAATGCTGCTGAGTTAATTTTAGATAACAGCGGCGAAAATGGTATGGGTATTGCAGGTACTATTACTAATACCAACGGCCTCGTATCTTTAAACAATACTAACGGCGGAATTACAGTTGACGGTTCAATTACCAACAACAAAGGAAACTTGAACGCAGTAAATACCGGCGCAAAGGGAATTACCATCAACGGTACTGTTGACAATAAGAATGGGTCTTCTACTTACCGCAATGACGCCGGAGAATTCCTTGTTGCTGGCACTGTTTCTAACGCCGGCGGCACATTATCTATGACTAACAACGGCGTCAAAGACGGAAAAGGCTTAACCGTTAGCGGAACTGTTAAAAATAACGGTACTAAGCTTTCAATGTTAAATACTAACGGAGCTTTGGCGGTTACTAACACGGGTAAAGTCCAAAATACCGGTGAATTAGACATGCGCAATAACGCTTCCGGTACTGGTATCGCTATTGCTGGCAGCGTTACTAACAGCGGGTTGATGAATATTACAAACGAAACCGGTGCTAACGGCCTTTCTATCGCCGGCACTGTTACTAATTCTGCTGCCAATGCAAACATTACTAACAACACTGGCGCTTTAAACATTTCTGGGGAAGTCCTTAACAACGATGAAATTATGACTATTACCAACAACGGCACCGGTGGCTTAGAAGTCAGCGGCAAAGTTACCGGAAAAGGCAGCAAGCTTGCTTTACTCAACACTGGAGGCGCACTAAAGGTTACTAAAACAGGCAATATTACCAATGCTAATGAGCTTTCTATAATTAACAACGGTAAAGGAACCGGTATCGGTATTCACGGTACTGTTACTAACAATGGTAACGCTCAAATTACCAATGAAACAGGCAAAGACGGGCTTGTAATTACAGGCACTGTTACAAATAACACTGGTGATTTAAAAATCAACAACAATACAAATACTTTATTAGTCGACTCTTCAGGACGAGTTAACTCCAACGGCAAATCCGTAACTTTTGAAAACAGCGGTACAAACGGGTTACAGTTCAAAGGCCTTGTAAAACAAACAAACAAAGGCACAGTTAACGTTATCGCTCATAATTCAGACGTAATTATTGGCGATACAACTGATAACAACAATTATATAACCTCTAACGGCACTGTAAATATTGACATTACAGACGGTAATTTATACAACTATGGCGTTGCAAAAACTCTTATCGCAACAACAGAAGGCGCTGATTTAAACGTTAATGTTGTAAACGGCGCTATCGGTAAAGAAATTACCGGATGTGAGGGCGGAGTTTGCACAGGTATCGGCAATGACAGCCGGGATTTGAAACTTTCAATTAACACATCAATTGACGGGATTATCACAGCTATAAGCTCTGGTACAGGCTCTCTTGCTAACATCGCAAGTTTAGACAAAGATATGCATGTTAACCAAATTAAAGCCGACGGCAAAGTTATTCTTCTTGCTGACGTAGCAGATGTAACCCATAAGGGTGAAACCCCATACAGCATTTTGAATTACAGCAAAGACGCTACAAAGCCCAACATCGAAGGCAAAGGCATATCAATTATCGCAAGCGGAAGCATTGGTGAAAAAGAAAATAAACTTACTTTCCGCCAAACAGCCGGAGACTTCAATGACACAGCTTGGAACAATGATAAATTTAATTACAAACCTAACGCTCAATACGGCGTCGATATGCTTGCAATAAAAGACATTAACGTAAAAGGCCTTGATAATGAAGACGGCACAAAAAGTGATACAAACGTTTGTGCAATGGTTTCAAGAGAAGGAAGCATTGACGCTGAATTTTCAGGCGATACATTCATTAACGAAATTACAGCTAAAAACAGAATTGACTTAGTAACCCGCGGGCCTAAAATATATATCGAAAACTTAGGCAAAGTTCCGACCTATGAAGCAACCGGCGATTACTACGGAGATTATACTAACCTTGCGCCTCAAAGAGTTAAAATCACAGCCTTAGACCTTGGAACAGTTGATAATCCAAACTTAGATGCTGATTCTACTATCATAATTAAAAATGGCCAAATCGCAGGTGACGGCTTAGGTAGACCTTCAAAAGACCAAGACCTGACACTTGTTGCAGATAACAGCTACGCCGGCGGATACCACTTCCACGAAGGTAAAGACAGAATGCCAGGCCATTCATATGTAGAAAAAGACACAAATACAAACGTAATTACAAACCCGGACGGCACAACCGATGTATCAATCAGATCACAAGCAGTAAGACCTGACGATGTAACGGATATCGGCGAAGATGCAGGTACTCGTAACTACTATTACGGTAAAGACCAAGGCGACGAAAACGATAATGGAACAGGCAGCGATCAAGGTGATGATCCGAATTATGACGGCAAACAACCTGACGGCACTGATGATGATAACCTAGTAGTGCCAGCACCTGGCGACGATGACGATGATGACGATGGCCCGGTTAACCCTGGCGACGATGACGATGACGACGACGGCCCGGTCAATCCTGGCGACGACGATGACGACAATGGAAACAATAACAACAATGGCGTAACATTCGACGACGCTAAGCAAACTTTCAAAAAAGAATACTCTGATAATTTACAAATTATCGATAAACGTCAATATATGAGATTTGATATCGCTGACAATCCGAACGTAATCGAATTTGAATCAACTCCGGAAGTAAGTTCAATTATCAACATCTCAAGAGGCGGTGTACAACTCGCTCATGACAAAAAACTTAAAGTCGGCGATGTGGTACCGGTTAAAATCAAATACGGTGATCTTGATATAGATGCTAATGTCAAAGTAATTTCCGCAAATGATCACACTGCCGGAGCCGAATTCGTAGACCTAGACCTGGCAACAGCTAACAAGTTATTATACTTAAGCTTAGAGTTGAAAGACCACAGCGAAAACGCAAATGCTAAAATTAACAACAAAAATGTTACAACATATGTTCCAGGACAAGACTAGAAAAATTAAAACTCCCCGTTAAATTCGGGGAGTTTTTTTTATTGTTTAATCAGAAGGAGCAAGACTTATAATTTCAGGGACTTCTATTTTATTTAGCGCAATATCCTTTTTCAACGCATCTATAAATTCTTGTCTGTACAAAAATCCTAAGTGAGAACCATGATCAATTAAAACAGCATTTTTACCACAGCACTGTTTAAGCTGGCGTAACTGATTTGTATTTACAAGATAATCATCTAGTGTATGGTATATCTTGTAATTAGTGTTTGTTCTAAGATAGTCTGCTATTGAATAAAGACTAGTATTAAAATTTAAATCATCTATGGTTTTGTAGTTTCCCGCCAGGAGATATTTCTCGGCGTAATCACGGTAGTTCATATTATTTAAATCTTTATATATCGGGCATTTTGAAGTTTTATTTACGTTTTCCAGGGCGAAAACCAAATCAGACAGCTTTTGGTGCATTATAAAACCTGTTATAAGTTTGCCTTCCTGCTCTGTAAAAGGAAGCGAATCTATTTTCACATCAGGATTTTCATCGCGCTCTTTGTATATTTGCAAAATCTTTGCGGCACATAACGCGACGCGGTTTTTCAAATTCGCTGCATCTTTCTGCCATTCTTCGTTATTTGTATCTATTTGCTTCATTGCATAAAGAAGTTCAATCGGTGGATTTATGGAAATATATTTAGAAATATTTAAAGTATTATTCTCAGCCTCTTTTTGTGCAACAAAAAGCGTCGTCATTGCGCCAAAGGATGTACCGATTAAAACTCTTTCGCCAAACTGATATTTGTGATCGGCTTCAAGAGATTTGATAATCTTAGAGGTTACAATTTTTAAATAATCAGCATCTTGCGAGGGAAGCCCGGGTTTGTAATCAGAAGGCATGCTTTTTACAAATTCCCACTGAAAATGGCTGCCTTGAATAATTACGGAATACCCCTCATCATAAAAAAGTTTTGCAAGCACAACAGAATGGTGTGATGTTATGCCTTCGCCGATTGAGGGGTATATTATAGCTAAAGGTGAATTTTTATCTTTTTGAAGGATATATCTGAATTTGTATTCCTCACGGCCGTTTTCAATTGCGACAGTATCTGTCTTAATCCTTTTTGCAAAACATCTGTTCCAAATAGAAAGATCTGTCCAAATTGAATCGTCTATCCCGGGAAGATCAAACAACGCTGTTCTCATAGCGTCTACAACAGGATTTTGAGGATTATACCCCGGCAAAAGCATATCAGCCATTAACTTTTGTTTTTTATTATCATAACTTTTTAAGATTATATCATCAACAGCGGTTTTTCCTTGCAGAATATCGCTAACTGCAAGTTCTTCACTGTTTTCTTTTTCATCTGTTTTAACCACATTTGCATTTGCTTCAGCCGGCCGCTCCGTTGGAACTACTTTTAAAATAACATCGTTTTCTTCATCATTTAAAGCAATATTATTTTCCGCATTAACTGTTTCATCTACGATTTCGCCGCTTGCTTCCAGGACTTCTTTACGGTCAAGGTTTTCACATTTTATATAATTATGAAGCCCGTAAGCTTTTCTGGCTATGTCATACGGGTCAGCGTAATTTGATTCAACAAGAGTATTAAGCGGCTGCATTTGAGATGTTCTATTGACAAACAAGCCGGCTTTTACCAGCGCCAAAACGGGCGTTGCTATGTAAGAAGAGGGATTTAATGCAGTATCAAGGGCTTTACCAATAAGGCCTCTCGGGCTTGTGGAAGCCAAAATCGGCATAACAAGGTAAGGGCCTTGTTTAATTTTGCATTTTGCCAAAGCCTGATCCATGTCTTCATCAACGGGTTTGATATTAAAAAGGCTTTCAGCCGGATCAAACAACCCGCCAT
>OJMH01002769.1_pt1 | contig 14114 bp, 12 predicted proteins | sample 1597111 | NCBI WGS metagenome assembly OJMH01 (sample SAMEA2452115, study PRJEB22498) | human gut metagenome | reverse complement strand
CCCTCAATGCCGTTCTGCCCGTCGCCGTCCACGTTAGTGAAGCCGATAACTTTGGACAGCGTGCTGCCGTAAGGATAGCTCCGCTTCTGCGACGCCACGCAGTATATACCGGCAAGGTCTGCGTCGTCAACTGCTTCCGCGATATCCTCCGATACGCGGCGGGCAAGCGTCACCTCGCTCCGGCTGAGACCGAGCTTCTCGTCCGCTTCGGACAGACTCATACCCAATATTTCCGATATCGCTTCCGCCGCTCTCGCCCGCTCCGTAACGGCGTTGGGACGCGCGTATACGTCATACGCCTTTTCGTTGCCCGCGAGCAGTTCTCCGTCTCTCGCATATATCAGACCGCGCGGAGCGGACAGCGGCAAATCGCGATACCACTGTCCGGCTGCACGTCTGGACAGTTCTCCGCCCATGACGAGCTGTAAGACCACGAGCCTTACCGCAAGAAGACAAAATAAAAAGGTTATTGCAACGCTTATTGCCAATAACCTCTTTTGTGTTTTATTTATACTGTTTGTTTGCCGCAATGGTTTTTCGTCAGCCTCCGAATACCGAATTGAACCAATCCCTTATGCTGTCGAACACCTGACCGGAAAGATCCGCGTCGGAGCCGGGCACAAGTTCCTCGTAAGTATTCGTTCCGGACGGAGGGGTCATGTTCTCTCCCGCCCAGACAAGCGCCGCGTCGCGCGCCTCATCCATGCCCGCTTCGATGGAAGCAAGCGTTTCGGTCCTGGATTCGACGTCCGACTCGAGCGCGGATATGTCGGTGCGTATATTGCTCGCAACGATACCCGTTATGATTATCGCCGTCACGACCGCAAGAACAAGAGCGAGATAAACGACGAGCATACGTTTAGTCCCGGCGGTGAGCCTCTGCTCCTTAACTATGGATACGGGTTCTTCCCTGCGCCTGACTTCGGGCATCACTTCCGAATAACGGGAAGGACGAGAAGGAGCTATAGTCCTGTCGTAGTCTCTTTCTGTATTCGGATATGCCGGTCTTACAACGGAGGCAGGGCGACGAACCGTCTCGACCGTCTGTCCGGGTTCTTCCGTTACGGTACGGGATTCGCGTACTCTGCGAACGCTGTCGCTTACAGTGCGGCGCGAAGGCTCTTCCTGCCTCTCTGCTGCGATATCCTGTTCGTATCCGCCGTACCTGTCCTCTTCACGATCGATCTGACGTCTGCTTGTTACCATTTTATTTCCCTGCCTTAAGTAATATTACGATTTAAAGTTTTTCCGCAGTTCTCAGCGTAGCGCTTCTGCTCCTGTTGTTTTCGTCTACTTCTTTTTTTCCTGCTCTGACCGTTCCGACGAGCCTTACGCTCGCCTTGTGTCCGCATACACATATCGGTATGGATTTGTCGCAAATGCAGTCCGTCGAAAGCAGCCTGAACGTGTTTTTTATTATCCTGTCTTCTAAAGAGTGAAACGTTATCACGCATAACCGCGCCCCGCTCTTCAGCTTTTTGACGATATCTTCGACGGCTTCTCCCAGTCCGTCGAGTTCCCCGTTGACTTCTATGCGAAGCGCCTGAAACGTCTTCTTTGCGGGATGTCCGCCCTTTCTGTACGGGACTGCCGAAGATATTATGGCGGCAAGTTCGCCCGTCGTCTTTATCCTGTGCTTTTTGCGTTCTCTTTCTATCGCCGAGACTATCCGAGGAGCGAAATTCTCTTCGCCGTAGCGATATAATATCCTGATAAGTTCGTCCGCCGGATATCCGTTCACGATATCCTCTGCCGTCTGTCCGTCGCGCTTGTCCATTCGCATGTCCAGTTCGGCGTCGTATCTGTACGAAAATCCGCGCTCGCCGTCGTCAAACTGCCTGGACGACACTCCGAGATCGAGCAATGCTCCGTCTATCTCTTTGACGCCGAGCTCGTCGGTCACTTCCGTAAAACGTTTGAAGTTGCCGCGCACGAGAGTGAATTTACCGTCCATCCCTTCGCGCATGAACCGTTCACCGGCATATCTTATGGCTTCTCCGTCGAGATCGGTCGCGATCACGCTGCCGCCGGCTTTCATTATACCGAGCGAATGTCCGCCTCCGCCCAGAGTCCCGTCGAAATATATCCCGCCGGGACGGACGCGAAGCGCTTCCATCACTTCGTCGTACAATACCGGAACGTGATAGAAACTCTCGTCCATCAGTCCTCACCGCCGAAAAGCGAATCGGCATCGACTTCGGTATCGTATTTGTTCCACGTCTCTTCGTCCCAAAGCTCTACACGATTGTTCATGCCTATGCTGACAACGTTCTTCTTGATGCCGCTGTATGCGATGAGCCAGGACGGGACCGTAAGTCTCCCCTGCTTATCCTCTTCAAGGAACGTGCCGCGGGAGAATATCTTTCTCATCGCATCGAGACGCGGATCTTTCGAAAATCCGTCGACCTGTCCGAATCTCTCGCCGAGGATGCGTTCTGCTTCCTCCTGGGAAAATATATACAGGCAGCGATTCTGACCGACAGTCATATAGGGATGGCTTCCGAGCGCGTCTTTGAACTTCGCGGGGATCCTTATCCTTCCCTTGTCGTCTACCTGATGATTGTATCTCCCGGACAGAAACACGACCGAAATCTCCTCCCTATAATTTACTGACATGGATATCATAACATATATCGTGACCACTGTCAACCCCTTTTGACCATTTTCTTCCAAAATTTTTTATGTCGTGACCACAGGGCGCCACAAAATGAGCGACCGTGACCACTGAGGGGTATTTTTACAACGTTTGTTCTAACATTTTTGACCACTTCGGCATTTTTGAAACATATATTTGAAATAATATAAAACTGTTGTTCTAATCGATATATGTGGTCGCCGGTGGTCGGAAAAAACGCCGCGGCATGCAAAAAAGGCTCCTGCATTGCAGGAACCTTTTCACCTATGACGCGATATCCGCCTTATTTTTCCGCAGCGATTTTATCGGGCGCGGAATCCCGTCGCGCCCCGTCGCCATCGCCCGCGGCGGGAACGAAATCCACCTTGCCGTCATTTACGGACGTGCATACGACGCGCACCTGTTTTCCTATGTTCCACATCTCTCCTTCGCACATTATGATGCGACGCTTATCGTCGTAAACCGGCTCTGATCCCATCGCCTCTTTACGTATAAGTCCTTCGATGCAATTCGGCAATTCCACAAAAGCTCCCCATTCGGTCACCGAAGATACCGTTCCTTCGAAGCTCTCGCCTATATGCGCTTTCATGTATTCCGCTTTTTTGATATCCGTGATACGGCGTTCTGCCGAAAGAGCGATCTGTTCACGCGCCGAACTGCGGGATGCCGCCTCTTCGGCTATATCCGCGTATCGTTTCATGCCTTTTCCGCTGCGGGCTATGAATTCGGTTATGATACGATGATCCTGAAGATCGGGATATCTGCGGATCGGCGAGGTAAAGTGGCAGTAATGCCTTATGGCAAGACCGAAATGACCGGTATCCTTGGTAGAATATCTGGCTTTGGACATCGCACGGAGAGCCATACGCGATACGGCGCGTTCGTCCGGCGTACCCTTCACCTTTTCGAGCAGGTCCGCGTATTCGTGAGATTCCCCGCCCTTGAACCGAATGCCGAGCGTGTCGAGATAGTCGATGAACGCCTGCTGCTTATCTGCGGGCGGAGCTTCATGGACGCGGTATACGAACGGGACTTTCAATCCCTCGAACGTCTCCGCAACGGTCTCATTTGCCGCCAGCATGAATTCCTCTATCATCATGTGGCTGACCTTGTGCTCATAAAGTTCCACGTCGGTACATACGCCGCTGTCGTCGAGAGTGAGTTTGGCTTCGGGTATATCGAATTCTATACTGCCTTTACGGGATCTTATCTCACGGAGTATATCCGCGAGCTCTTTAGCCGCGTCGAGCATTTCGCATACGTCGGCGTTCTCCGCCCTCGCCTGCTCGTCGCCTTCGACTATCGCCGCGACGGTGTCGTAATCCATTCGCTTTACCGTTCTGATGACGCCCTTGACGATCCTCGAAGCCGACATCCTGCCGCGCCTGTCTATATTCATCACGCAGGAAAGCGTGAGCCTGTCCTGTCCGGGATTGAGCGAGCATATGCCGTTGGACAGCTCGGTCGGAAGCATGGGAAAGACGCATCCGGGGAAATATACGCTCGTACCGCGCTTAAGCGCTTCACGGTCTATCGGACTGCGTTCTTTCACATAATACGAAACGTCCGCGATATGTACGTAAAGCACATACTCATTGCCTCTTCGTTTTACGCATATGGCATCGTCGAGATCCTTGGCATCGGGAGAGTCGACGGTCACGATGAGATCGCCGCGAAAATCCTCCCTGCCGCCCGCTTCTTTCGCGCTTATCGTCATGGGCACGCGACGCACCGCGGCTTCCACCTCAGGAGGGAATCTGTCATCCAGACCGAACGTCCGTGCGACCGACAGCATATCAACGTTCTTTGCCCCGGGGTCGCCGAGTACCTCTACAAGTTCGCCGTAAAGCATATCCCCGTCGCGCTCAAGAGGCAACCCGGCTACCTTACTGCCCTCTTTGGGCGTGCGGCAGCCTTCGGCAACGCTTTCAACAACGAAAAGCTTGCATGTCTTGCCGTCGTCCGGCACTATGACGCGGCTTCCGCTTTTGCCGACGGCATAAGTACCGACCACGTATACCGTGGTCTGCTGGATGACCTCGATGACATGGGCTTCCGATCTTCCTCCTTCGGTAAACACTTCCGCTCTTACTCTGTCTCCGTTGAGCGCGCCGCCGAGCGCGAAGCCGGGTATGAACAGATCCTCTCCTCCTTCATCGGGAGTGAGGAAAGCGTAACCTTTTCCCGTGCCCCTGTAGGTTCCCGTGATCACGACCCCCGCCGGCTTGCCGCGTTTTTTACGATCCCTGCGCTTCCCGCGCGGTCCGAGTTCGGAATACTTTTTTTTCTTCTTGTCCATTTCTATATTCTCCGATGGTGGTGTTTGTGCTGACGGATCGGCAGACGTGTGCAGCAGACGCGATGCCCTGTATTTCCGGATCGAGACCGGACATAAAAACAGCGGGCACATCCACCCGCTGTTTTTTACATGTAAATAATCATCCGGCGTGAAAGCCGCCGCCGTCTCCTAACCCGGCCCGGCTCCGCACGACGCGGATCTTCAACTTTCTTTATTTCCTCTTCATCAGGCGGTAGCATCTGCGGGCGGATTGTTGAAGCAAAGCGTGATGAAGAACGCGACCGCTATGGCTGCCATCAAGATGGCGATAACTACCGTTGCTCTTTTCATGAAACCTTCCGTCGTGCGCTTTTTGTTACGGGTATAGTATGTCTCCGTATTGTCGATCGCGCTGACGCCCGTCGTATTCGCAGGCTGGAAGAATATGGAAACGACGAGAGCGACCGCAAGCACCGCTTCCACTATTATCATAACTACTCTTGCTATTTGTAACGCCTCAGGCATTTTTACACCTCGTTCATCGATAACGATATTTTCTAAGTGATTATACCATAAGCGCCGCCGCTTGGCAAGCAATTTGCCGCAGCTTTTAAGAAAAAAATCCGTTATATCAGAACTTCTGCAGCGCCCCGCCGATGATAACCGCCGCCGCACGCAGCGCGGGCAAAGGAGACGTCGCGCCCACCGCCGCAAGAGCGCCGAAAACATCGGCGTCGCCCGCTATGGGATAGACGTAAAGCTGCGGATCTCCGCGGGATACGAATTCCCTGCGGTCGGACATGCCGCGTTTCAGTTCCGCGGATATCTCCCCTTTTCCCGCGCTTCCGATAAAGCGTCCGCCTATCCATTCCTCGGTATTGCACACAAGGACGTCGCATCCGGCGGCATCGCAGAGCGCCGGCAATGCGGGCGTCACCAGATCTGCCAGCGCGCCGGTCATATCCATCTTTTTCAGCACGATCTCCCCGCTGTCCATACAGGATATTTCCATGGGGTCACCGAGAGATATCTTATGCAATTTACGGAACTCCCTGGGTATGACTATACGTCCCAGTCCGTCCACTTTTCTGACGATCCCGTTCGCTTCCATGGAATTATTATGGCACAAATTGTCGCAATTATACGAACAGACGGCGAGACGCGCGTTATGCGCACTTGACTTATTCCGACGCATATAGTATAATGCGCTATATGGAAAGATCCGCAACGATAACTCTCAGAGAAAAAGCCACGGAAGAACCGGTGCTGGTAACGCAGGGATCTGTGGATCATATCGGGAACAGCTGGAACGTGAGATACCACGACGGCGAAGCCGCATACACTATCGGCATTTCCGAGGGGATCGTATCCATCGTGCGGGACGGCGAAGAGGATTACACCCTCATCCTGCAGGAAGGAAAGGAACACGGATTCGGCATAGAATCGCCGTACGGAAATATACCGCTGACCGTTATCCCGCGCATAGTGCGGAGCAAAGCAAATGCCGACGGACTGTCCGTAAGGCTGTCGTACGAGATAGCTTCGGGCGGCACGTCGCGCCGCTTCAGACTGTATATGGACTGCAGATACAACGACGATGCAAACTGAAACCCGGCGATCGCAAAGGACCCCAAAAGTTCGTCCGACTTTTGGGGTCCATTTCATTTTTTACCGAAGGTCATCGGATAGGATCTTTCTTTCCGGCAGAGCGCCCGGCACGCTTTTTCGGAAAAAACTCGCGTCCTGGTTTGGGATATCTGAATTTTCTCACATAATCTTCCGGAGAAAAATCGTACATCTCGCGCAGGCGCAGGAATATACCCGCGCATGCCCGCGTGTCGAAGAGCGCGTTATGATGCTTTTCGAGTTCAACGCCCAGCGTTCCCGCAAGGTTGGACAGTACGAGATCGCCTTTCACGTTAGTGCCGCAATAGTGTACCTTTCTGCCGAGAGTGACGGTACATATATACCTCATTTCCGGAAGCGGCATGTGTCTGTTCTCGAGCGCTTTCGCAAGCACCGTCAGATCGAATTCCGCATTATGCGCGATCACCGTGCGCTGCTCTATATATCCGGAGATCCGCTCCCACACGTCTTCGAAACGGGGCGCGCCCGCAACATCCCGCGGACGGATATGGTGGATGGACATGTTAAAATCCTCGAAGATGTCTTCCGGATCTACGAGCGTGTACCATTCGTCAGTTATTTTATCGTCGGTAAGCAGCAGCGTACCGATAGAGCATATCCCGTCGTTTTTGCTGTTCGGAGTCTCGACGTCGAGAGCTATATAGTCCATTCGGATACCTCATCCATTATATTTCCTGTTCTTAACAGCGGCAGACGGTATGCGTAAAACATACCGTCTGCCGATACAGCGACTGACAGATCAGCGCTTACTTTATGAGCGAGAACGCTCCCATTATCGGAAGCGGCGTATCCTTTTCCGTAACGGTATAAACAATGCCCATTACTGCCAGCACGAGCATGGCAACGTCGAACAAAGCCACCGCTATGGTAAAGATCATGCCGGCAACGCTGCCGACGAATACGCCTGCGAATATGCCGAAAAGCACGTTGCCGACAACGCCTACGATCAGCATGTTGAGCTGCTCGTTCGCACGGCGTTTGGCTTCGGCGTCATCCTTGTAAATGATGAGCGGGATAAAAAACAGTATCCAGATGATATACCCGAAAGCCATCACGAATTTACGCGCGGCTTCATCGCTGCCGTTATCCTTCTTCCCTCCGCCGTCTTTTCCGCCGTCATCCCGGACAGGAGCCGTGTCGTTTTCCCTCTTTTCATCAGTCCCGCCGTCGCGCTCCTCTTCCGGAGCGGCGTCCTCGGGTCTGTCTTTTTCTTCGTCGGACATTTCCGCACACCTCCTCTTTTTGATAAATCATAAACCCGATACGGATAAAAGTCAAGCGAAAAACGTAAAACCGCGTTTTTTGCCGTTATTTCGATCTCCGCTGTTGACATAAAACGCATCTTGTTATATAATATATAATACGAATGCAGCATGCAAAAATATGTTTGACGGACGGTAACGAAAAATGGCATTGAAACACATCCTGTTCGATATAGACGGTACTCTTATCGATACAAAGCAGGCGTTCCTCGGAGCACTGGATGCGGCTCTTGCGAGAAAGGGGATAAAATGCAACGATATACTCCCCTATTTTTCGCTGCCGCTCGCGGACGCGGTACGGGACTTCGGCTTTACCGACGAAGAATACCGCGAATGGAATTCGGATTATGCGGACAGACTGTCGAAAGCGCCTCTCTTTGCGGGGGTAAAGGAACTGATCGAAACTCTCTCCGGAAGAGTGCGTATGGCTGTCGTCACATCGCGCAAGCACGACATCGCTCACATAGGCCTCGAAGGCGCCGGTCTGCTCGGGCACTTTGACAGGATAATCGCCGCGGACGACGTCGAACATCCGAAGCCCGCCCCCGATCCCATGTTCGAATATGCGCGAGGCGCGGGCTGCGGAACGGACGAAATGGCGTTCATAGGAGATTCCGTCCACGACAGAGAGTGCGCGGAAAGCGCGGGCGTGAGATTCTTTGCTCCGGGATGGGCGCCTCTTCCCGACTCGCTGAAAAAGGATGCGATAAGCACGGACGGACTTATCTCCGAGACCGAACAATAGAAACGGTTCGCGCATACGGCGTGCACCATAACCCGGCATAAAGATCGGAACCGAAACGCGCGACGATACGAAATGACCCGCCGCGCATGAAAAACGATAAGGATAAAGACGGAAGATGGAAATAATACCGCAGAAAAACAGAGTTTACGACCCCGCTAAAGGCGAAAAATTCATATTCCTCAGCTATGCTCACGAGGATAACGAAAAAATAACGGCAGACATAGAGCTGATGGCACGATTCGGAGTAAGGTTATGGTACGATTACAAACTCGAATACGGAGACAGCTGGAAAAAGCAGGTGCGCGATACCATGAACATGGATAACTGCATCGCCCTGTGCTGTTACCTCGATGAAGATTCCGTTACGAGCGGCGCCGTGTGCTGGGAGGTGGAAACGGCTCTCGAAATAAAAAAGAAGCGGCCTGCTTTCGGGATATACTCGGTGAACATCGACGGCAGATCGGTATTCGAACTGCTGAAATCATCGGAAAAACGCATCCTCGAAGATCTGCGCGAACGGCATTACCGTCTTTTTCTCGACGCGTTCGACGAAGAGTCGCTGTTCTTCAGCCGCTCATCTGATCCGGCGAGCAGAAAGCACATCCATTCGATGATCGAGCAGTTTGAAAAAGCGGGTGCGCGCGATACGAAAATAAACTACTCCGCGCCCGAGGAATTCGCTTTCGTGCCCTTCCGCGACGGTATAAAGATAACAAAATATACGGGCGAATCCGCCTATCCGAACATACCCGCGGAGATAGCGGGAAAAAGAGTGCTCGCGCTCGGCATGGAGCTGTTCGCAAAAAACGACGAACTGCGCTCCGTCATGCTCCCCGAAGGCGTAGAGGACATCGAGGACAGATGTTTTGCCGACTGCGGTTCGCTCGAAAGCGTCAATCTGCCCGTTTCCATAAGGCGTTTATCATACGAAGCGTTCAGAGGCTGCACTTCCCTGCGCGCCGTAACGTTTCATAAACACGTCAGAGAAGTGGGAGATTACTGTTTCTACCTCTGCAAGAGCCTGCGCAGCGTGACGTTCGACGCGGGCTGCCATGACGTGACGCTGGGATTCAATTGCTTCCAGGAATGCGAAAGCCTCACGGAAGCGGTCATGCCGAAAAGCGCGGCGTATCTGCCGATGTACTGCTTCAACAAATGCGAATCGCTGGAAAGCATACATATGCCTGAGCGCATAACCGCCATGGCGGAAATCGTCGTACATAACTGCCCAAAACTCGCAAAACTGATATTTCCCGGCAGTCTGCCCGAAGGATACAACGGACGTATCGTCATGCACTGCGCATCGCTCGAACAGTTCATATGCAAAGACGGAGATCTGCCCGCAAACGCAAAAGCGGCAATAGCCGCCTCGGGCGCGCGCGTCCGCACGATACTTCCCGTTCCCGCCCCCGAATTCGACGAGACCGACATGACCGTATATTTCGAAGGCATCGCGGACGCATCCGGATATACGATCGAGATATCGGAAAAAGACGGCAGCGGCACTACCGCGGAAGAATTTGCAGTGACGCCTCTGCCTGCCGTAAAAAACGGAAAAAACGTATTGTCGTTCTCCGCGCGGCTGCACACCGACGAAAACGGCAAACAGACGATAGTCCCCGCTCCCGACAATTCGGAAGCGAGCGAATGCCCGTCGTTCACGTTCAAACTGCGAGCGGACGGATCCGGCGACCGTTACGACTCGGAATATTCCGCAGAATGTCTGTTTCATAACGGCAAAACCGACTTCATCGCCGGCAGCGATCCTTCCGTTCTCGCCGGATACAACGGATCGGACGAAAACGTCGTAATACCCGATCGTTTCGAAATCATAGGGAAAGGAGCGTTCAGATTCAACGACAGGCTGCGTTCCGTAACGCTTCCGTACAAGATAAAAGAAATAGGCGAAATGGCGTTCTACCATTGCACCAATCTCGAAAAGATAAACTGGGATCCTGACGGAGATCTCGAAAAAATAGGCGCGCACGCGTTTGCGTACTGCTCTTCGCTGGGCGATCTCAAATTTCCCAGAACGCTTTTCGAGATCGGTAAAGGAGCATTCGAGGTCTGCCCGCGCATTACCGTAGCGGATATGTCCGACTCCTATGTGGGCAAGATCGAAGAACTCGTTTTCCGCAGATGCATCAACCTGAAATACGTAAAATATGCGGGCAACATCAATTCCATACATGCCAAGGCGTTCAGAGGCTGCACTTCCCTGCTACCGGGAAAACTGCCCGCGGAACTCAAATCCATAGGAAGCACCGCGTTCTCATTCCTGATGGACGCGGAAGAGATCGTCCTTCCCGATTCCGTGCGCGACGTTGCGAGCGATTTCCTGTTCTATTCCACCGGGATCAAACGCATACGATTCGAAGGTACGCCTCGCAACTATAAGATAGACTGCGAAACGCTGCTGACTGCCGACGGCAAAACGGCGGTCACATTCCCCATCAATGCAGATGTAGGCGACTATACTCTGCCCGACGGAGTTTCCAGGATAGACACGAAAGCTTTCCGCGACATTGAAAATATGCGCACCGCCATACTCTGCGATACGCTGGAAGAAATAGCGGAAGAGAATTTTTCCTTCTGCTGGAACATCGAACGCATAGTGCTCGGCAAAAACGTAAAGAAGATAGCCGACGGCTGTTTCTCGCATAACCCAATGCTCAGGGAAATAGTGATAACGTCCGATACGCTGCCGGAAACGGGAAACGGGTGTTTTGAAAAGAACAGCGACGGTCTCGTCATAAAGTTCGGCGGCAAAGAGTATTCCGGGATGAGCGGCAAGCTCTCCGCATGGGAATATCTAATGTCCTTACAGACGGAGAGCAAATAAGAACCCCGCTGCCTCCAAAACGCATACCATATACAAAATACGGATATCCTCCCTGCCCGGTAAAAAGGCAGAGAGGATATTTTGTTTTGCCGTCCGTGTAGTATTATTTTACCTGAAAAGCGCGTCCGTTACGCTCTTGTCTGTTATCTTGTATCCGCAGCACGAAAGCAGATCGGACGCATAATCCATGAGCTGATAATCGTATTTGATGACATCTTCTGCCGCCGGAGTCGTCCCACGGCACTTTGCGGCATACTCCCGGTATTCCTTAAGTCCTTCAAATGTCGTGAGGTTACCATGCCTGCGGCGGCGCATAAGTTCCGTCTTATCCGAATGCACGGCTTCGTACTTCGTCGCAGGGATATATCCGTTGCATATCATATACGCATTCCAGCGCTGATGTTCCTGCATTGCATAACGCGCGCGGATCGTATCTTCCTTGAACACGCAGTCGCCGTAATCTATGGTCCTTCTCGAACCGTTACAGTATTCCGGCTCATCGCCTGCGAAGTAGCGTTTATTGAATTCTTCCGTCCTGTCCGGACAATCGGTTTCGGCGGGAACGTAATCGTATCCAAGCAGATTCAGCTTCATGCGTAGCGACAGACAGGCGTATGCGTTGGATTCGCGCTGCACCTGCACCCATTTTCCGTACCACTTTTCCTTTGCCTTGCGAACGATATCCTCTTCCGTCATGCCTGCGTCTGCGCCCTCTTCCGAATAGCGCACATGCCTGCGCATCGCCATCAGCTCGGTGCGTTCGCGCGTTATTTTATCGACGTTATACACCACCTCGTCCTCTTTGCCGAAGACTCTGAACGCCCCGGAATATCCCGTATCCGCTTCAACGACGCTGCGTGCAAACTCTCCGTCGCGTATCTTGACGAAAACGTACGTGAAACCGTCTATATCCCATTCACGCAGCTTCGCCGATATCTTTTCCGCAAGATCGAGGTTCTCCATATCGGAGCCGAACGCTATTACGACATAATTATATGCGCGGCGACCGGGCTTGGGACGGAGTTTGGAATAAAGATCGATATAGAACGCCCGGGAATTTATATCCTCCTTAAAAAAGTGATCTTCCACCGGTTCTATATCGGAGGGAAAGGGCGGCAACTCGAAATAATCGTCCTTTGAAACGAACGTATAACCGGTCATGGCATTGAAGTATCTGTGATAATTGTGATTGAGGTTCTTCTCTCCCGAAGAGTCCTTTTTATCGAAGATCCAGTACGAGACCGGCTTCATCGCGTATTTTCCGTCCGCGACCGTCATGAGCTGATCGTTTTCCACCGACGTCAGGAAAAGCTGTAAATTGGATTTGCCGAACCCGATATATGCCACATTGACGTCCACCTCGGGTTTCACTGCCGCGACCTCCGTATCTATCTCATCCGTCATAAAGCGCGTTATGGGATATTTATCTATGAAATCCACCGCTGTCATACGGTATTTCCCGATATAACGTATCATCCCTTTCGTGCGCTCTTCGTAGCGAAGAAAGGCGGAAGCGCAGCTCGGATCGCCGAACGTATACGCCGAAAAACGCATATCGCCGAGAGCTTCTCCTTTCTTTTCGGCATTGCCGATAAATGCGCATATACGTTCGAGGTATATCAGATTTTTCTGATCGTTGCCCGTATTGACGATGACCATCATCTTTTTGCTTCCGCGGCCCAGCTTTGCGAGTATCGAGGCGAGATCGCTGTCCTCGTTGATACGCATCAGGCTTTTACCCGAAAGATATATCTCGTCGGTCTGATCGGAATCGGGATCGCCGAGCAGTACGGCATGCGCGTCCTTGCCCACCGATCTGAGTATGCAGATATTGTTCCTGCCCTCTCCTACCACGACATAAAGCGGTTTGACCGACGATCTCCCGATAAAAAGCCGTACGCGGTTGATGAGAAATCTGCCTGCAACGGAGAACGTGAACATCACGGCGTTGCATGCTATCGCAACATACAGGATCACCATAACGACGCAATAATATACGTTTGCGTCCATGAGAACGGAAAATGAAGCGTTATCGAATTTGAATACGACCAATTCCACGCTTGCGCCTATGGCAAGCAATATAGACCCGATGATACTGTTGCCTGCGGCGTAATACGCGAGTACGCCCATGGGTATGGCTATGAAGTATATTATCGCGAACTGTCCGTACCTGAATCTGCGCAGATACTGCAATCGACCGCGCGGGCTTGACGATATCAGCCGATACGCAACGTAGCCGACGAGCAGCAACGTCAGCACAAGGCAGACAGTGGTAACGATATTGACCGCAAGCTCCGAAATGTCCGGAGCACCGCTTTCCGGCATCGTATTTTCCTCCGTGGTATCCGTTTTGTTACAGTATACCACTCCGACGGCGCAATGTCAATACGCCGCGCCATACTTAAACATATCGCCGCCGACCGTCACTTCCGAACGATATGATCCGAGATCGCACGCATCGCTCGCCGGCTTTCTTTCAGGAAAGGAGCTATATACGGAAAATCGTGAAACATCCCTTCAAACTCAAGAACGGTCACTTCCGCGCCCGCCCGCTCCATGCCCGAAGCCACCATGCGGTTGTCGCTTTCGCTCGTCTCATATTCCCCGCACACTATGAGCATGGGCGGAAAGCCGCGGAAATCGGCATAAGCCGGCGAAAGATACGGATCGCGCACATCGTTCGAGCCGGCATACGGAGTGCGACG
>OJMH01002762.1_pt1 | contig 14134 bp, 9 predicted proteins | sample 1597111 | NCBI WGS metagenome assembly OJMH01 (sample SAMEA2452115, study PRJEB22498) | human gut metagenome | reverse complement strand
CCTTGCGCACGCTGATCGCAACCTTCACGCTCACCACACCCGCCTGGTTCTCGGCAAAGATCGTGTACGTCTTCAGATCCTGCAGCGAACTCGGAGTTCCCGAAATCACTCCCGTCTCCGCATTCAGCGTCAGACCCGCAGGCAGCTCCACACCGTCGTCCACATACCACTTCTCCACCACATTCTCGTAGTCCGGAATCGCCACATTGCCGCCAGCGCTCAGAACGAAGATCAAATGGCTCGAGGCATATCTCACATTCTCGGGAAGCTTCTGGATGCAGTGGTCCGTCTTCACCTCGCTCAGCTTACCGTCCACGCACTCGCGGTACGCGTATCCCTTGTATCCAGTGGGGCACACGCTCGGAGAAATCTGACCCTCCGACACCGAAGGATACTCTCCCATGCCAGGGCAAATCGCGCCCTGCGCCTTGCAGTACGACAGGTGGACCGAACTCACCGTGTTGTCGCGTCCCGAATTGATGACCATCCAGCGATACGAGTGGAAGCCACCCATGGCAACGGGGACCGACACTTGCGACGTGACGCGGTCCTTGAACGTGTACTCGGGCATCGACAGAATGCGCACGTACTCGTCTCCCTTGCTGAACTGCGTCTCCACGGCGAATCCCATCGTCACCTCGTTGTATCCGAGCAGACTGAACGAGTTCCATTTGCTTCCCTCCAGGTTCTCCACCGTCCACACAATGGACGTGTCCTCGGAATCGCTCAACTTGCCCGTCGTGTGGGGATCCAAATCCATCACGTCCTCTACCAGACCCGAGTCCAGACCCGTAATCTCCAGCGTCTTGTACGAGTCCAGAGCGGGAGTACACGTCTCCACGCCAAACACACCGGTCGCGTCGAACACGAACGGCTCCGAAGACGAAGTGCCCACGGGACGATGCACCTCGAACGCAATCACATTCGTTCCTTCCTGAACACCCGCCGTCACCAGAATGATGTGGAACTTCGAGAAGATCGTGGCGTCGTGGACCTCGATCGATTCCGTGTTGGTGTTGAAGTTGTCAATCAGGTTGAAGCGAGCCACGCGGTTGCCGTTGAAATACACAGCAACACCTCCAGTGTACTTCATACGCACATTCAGCACCTGATAATCGTCAATATTGGTCAACTGGAAGCTCTTGCGGATGTATGCCGTCACAGTGGTCGGATTCGGAATCTCCGCAGCCTTCTTCGTCGCCCAAGCAGAGTCGTCAAAGCTCGCCGTGTTCCAGCCAGCCGGAATCGCCTCTCCCTGATACACCTTCCAGTCCGTGTACTCCATCTGGAACGGGAAGAAGGTCGAGAAAACTGTAGAGACGGTGCGAGGCGTTCCAGCGGCTCCGCCCGCTAGCTCCTCGATCTCCAGCTCCATCGCGCCCACGTCCGCCGTCAGCGTGTATCCAGTGCCAACCGTCCAGCCGTCTCCGTAGACATCACGTCCCTCGAAGGTGTAGATACCGTCGTTCAGACAGAAGTCCAGGTAATAGTAGTTGCCCGCCACGGGGAACGCGGGGGAAGAGCGCAGCACCGTTCCCGTCGTGCCGCGGCCCTGGAACAGCTTCCAGCTGTTCTCGTGGGCGAATCCGTCGGCACGCACACGCACGGTCATCAGACCGTACACGCCGTGGCACTTACCGGCAGACATCACAAAGGTAGTCTCGCTCTTGCCGCCGTTGAACTTGGTGGCACTCACCGTATAGGTGGTGGTGGCGGTGGCGTTCAGAGGCGTTCCAGAGATCCAGCCCGTCATGGGGTCGATCACCAGACCGTTGGGCAGGTCGGGCTTGATCGTGAACTCGCTGTAGCCAGTGCCCTCGGGAATCAGCTCAGCCATCTCGATGTTCAGGAAGACGTCCGTCTGCTGAGGATACGCGATGACGGAGGTGTCCATCACGTTATCGGCGAAGAGATCCAGCGACTGCACACGCCACTGGCAGTTCAGGGAACCGAAGTTGGCGAACTTGAACTGGTTGTAGGACTTGTTGTTGTGGAAGTAGATGCGGCGGCGCTGACCGGGCATCGAGAACGACAGACCCGTCACGTTCTTCAGCAGCGTCCACTCCTCGCCGCTGTTGCGGGCGTAGAGCTGGAAGCGCTCCGGCAGGTTGAAGTCGAGCTGGATGGTCGAGACCTGCCAGGTGCGGCCGATGGCGTCGCGGGCCTGCACAGAGATCTTCGGGCCGTAGAAGGCGGCGCCGCACGGATCGTCGACGAGCTCGAGGTTGGATTCCTTGGCGACCTCGGCGAGCGTGTTGGTGGCCTCCTCCCAGATCTCGTCGGAGCCGACGTACTTGTTCGGGTCCTTGGTGGACAGCTCGAGGTAGAAGTCGGTCAGGCCAAAGTCCTTGAGCAGGTTCAGCACGAAGGTGAGCAGGCTGGTGAGCTCGTCCTTCATCTGCTCGCGGGTGCAGTAGATGTGGGAGTCGTCCTGGGTGAGGCCGCGCACGCGGGTCAGGCCGTGGACCTCGCCGGACTTCTCGTAGCGGTACACGGTGCCGAACTCGAAGAGGCGCAGCGGCAGCTCACGGTAGGAGCGCTGACGCGACTTGAAGATGAGGTTGTGCATCGGGCAGTTCATCGGCTTGAGGTAGTAGTCGGCGCCCGGCTTGGTGATGTTGCCGTCCGCGTCCTTCTCCTCGTCGAGGTGCATGGGCGGGTACATGCCGTCCTTGTACCAGTGCAGGTGGCCGGAGGTCTCGTACAGGCCGCCCTTGGTGATGTGCGGGGTCTGCACGAAGCTGTAGTGGTGCTTGCGGTGCATCTCACGGGAGTAGTCCTCCATAGCGTTGATCACGGCGGCACCCTTCGGGTGGAACACGGCCAGGCCGGGGCCAATTTCATCCGGGAAGGAGAACAGGTCCATCTCGGCGCCGAGCTTGCGGTGATCGCGCTTGGCGGCTTCTTCCAGGCGGGTCTGGTAGGCCTTGAGGTCTTCCTTAGTGGCCCATGCGGTGCCGTAGACGCGCTGCATGGTCGGGTTCTTCTCGGAACCACGCCAGTAGGCGGCGGCGGAACGCTCGATCTTGAAGGCCTTGATGTAGCGGGTGTTCGGCAGGTGCGGGCCGCGGCACAGGTCCTTCCAAACCACATTGCCATCACGGTCTACGTTGTCGTAGAAGCTGAGCTCCTTTTCGGAGATCTCGGTGGCGGCGGCCGGGTCGAGGTGTGCTTCCTTGTCTTCGATCAGTTCGATCTTAAAGGGCTGGTCGGCCTCTTCCTTCAGAGCCTCTTCCTCGGTCACGGAACGACGGCGGAAGGACTGGGAGGACTTGATGATGCGCTGCATGCGCTTCTCGATGTCCTTGAGGTCGTTCGGGGTGAAGGGCTGGTCGACCTGGAAGTCGTAGTAGAAGCCGTCCTTGATGACGGGGCCGACGCCGAGCTTGGCGTTCGGGTAGACTTCCTGCACGGCCTGGGCCATGACGTGGGTGGCCGAGTGACGCATGATTGCGAGGCCGTCTTCGGAGTCGAGGGCGATGGGGTCGACGGTATCGCCATCGTTCAGCGGCGTGTACAGGTCACGGTTCTCGCCGTTGATCTTGACCGCGATGATGTTCTTGTCTTCCGCGAACAGTTCTACGCCGGTGGTGGTTGCTTCCACCTCCTTCGCTTCGCCGTTGACGGTTATGGAGATGGTAGCTTGCGCCATGATTTGTCCTTTGCTATCGGGGCCCACGGTACTAATGTGCAGGCCTGGACTGGTTAATCAACGTAGGACACGATAGGTTGGGCGTGCGACAAATACCACCAGCATCTGAACCAATACGAAAAAACCTCGCCGAAGCGAGGTTTCGTTGTGGAGCGGACAACGGGACTCGAACCCGCGGTCTCAACCTTGGCAAGGTTGCGCTTTACCAACTAAGCTATGTCCGCATGTGTTACCTTCACAGGCAACAGGTGACAAAGATACGCCAATCTCAGGAAAAAGCCAAGCCCCCGCGTGTCCCACCGGTTTTCCAACGATTATCGAGCGCCGAAGTGAAGTTCCCGAACTACGCCGACGTGCCGTCCTTCATGGAATCAGGCACGGTATGGGCTTCATCCCTCAACGCGCGATAATGGCGGTATGACGCAACGACAACTGATGCGGGCCACAGTCGAAACGCCCATCGGCCGGATGATGATGGCCTCCGACGGCGAGGGACTTACCGAACTCTGTCTTGAAGACTGGTGGTGGGCCACCGATCACCAAGCCGTTCTCGATTCGAATCGCGAATCCGATAGTGAACCCGACGTATTCCGTATAAGCCGCGAATGGCTGACCGCCTATTTCGCCGGCGAACGCCCCGGCTCGGATCAGGTGCCGCCTTTGCATCCCGCCGGCACGCCATTCCAACATGAAGTGTGGAATCTGGTGGCCGAAATCCCCTATGGCATGACGGTAAGTTACGGCGAACTCGCCGCCGAATTGACCGAACGACGCGGCGGCGGCCGCATGGCCGCGCAGGCGGTCGGAGGCGCAGTGAAGCGCAATCCGGTTACCATCATCGTGCCCTGCCACCGCGTAGTCGGCTCGGGCCGCGCGTTTGGCGGCTACGGCGGCCGACTCGACATCAAGGCCGAGTTGCTTGAACTCGAGGGCGTGGATCTGGCGCGCTTCGATCTGCCGAACCTTTGACGGGCCCAGCGGTCCGCCTCGTCAAAAAGGATTGAGTGGTTAACCCTCCCGCCGGCGGGAGATGGCGCGTAGCGCCGGAGGGTGGTCGGCTGGCTGGCATCGCAACCCTGCTACCCGACAATTTTCGACAAGCCGACGGGAATCCTTCCACGAATTGTTCGCCGTCGGTGCAGTCTTGCTCGATCGCGCCGGCCAAAACCGTACAATCCCTACAATGGAATGCATATGGTTAATTGCTGCGCGCAGCCGCACGGCCGCACGCGATCGCAAGACCACGCAGCCCAAGGGGATATGCAATATCAACGGAAGCAGGAGGTGCGCATGACCGGCATTATCGATTACGCGCACACCGAAACGCGCTCCTTCGCCGACTTGCCGTTCAACGAAATCGACGCCTTGATCATCTCCACGCTCATCTATGAGGATGTGGCCAGTGTCTGTCCGACGTTGATGCTGGATGAGACGCGGTCAGGCTCGTTCGCCGCACGCATTCGCGCTTTCGAACCCAAGCATCCACTGATCTGGCTGAAGGGTATCTGGCATCCCGAGCTTGAATCGGTAAGCCTTGACGAGGCCAACCGCGAGCTGCATCGTTCGCCGGAAACACATGCCGACGACAAGCCGCACGAAGCCCAAATGGTTTCAGTGGTCAACCCGGACCTGACCCACGACCTGTTCCAGGCCGCAGGCGAAAACCCCCGCTACGCCAACGTTCGCCTGGGCGCGGTGGTCGAGCACATCAATCAGGGTGAGCAAACCCAATTCGCCGCCGCCACCTTCCAACTGCCCGACGGCCACAAGCGCCGAAAGCCGACCTACAAAGGCACGTTGGTTATTTCCTTCCGCGGCACCGATGATTCGCTCATCGGATGGAAGGAAGATTTCAATATGGCTTTCCAGTATCCGGTGCCGGCGCAACGTTCAGCCAGCGCCTATCTGGATATGGTGGCGCGACTGTGGGAGGGTCCGATTATTCTGGTCGGCCATTCCAAGGGAGGCAATCTGGCGATTTACGCGGCCATGAACGCCGATCCCAAGGTGCGCAAGCGCATTCAGCATGTCTATTCACTGGATGGCCCCGGTTTTCCGCCGGAGATTGTGACCAGCCCCGCCTACCGCACCATCCAGCCGAAGGTGACGAAAATCGTGCCGAGTTCGTCGATTGTGGGCATGATTTTCGAGACCCCGGAGCCTTGCCGCGTGGTCTCTTCCGATTCGGATGGCATCATGCAGCATTCCGCCTTCACCTGGCTATTGGATGGTGACCAGTTCATCACCGAGCCGGATTTGAGTTCCAGCTCGCAGTTGTTTAACGAGGAGCTGAACCATTGGATCGCCACGCTTACGCCCGAACAGCGCGAGCGTGCGGTGGATGCGCTGTTCACCGTGCTGCACGCCAACGGCGCCACCAGCTTCAGCGAGGTGATGAGCAACTTCCCCGCTTCGATTCCGGCGATGCTTGGCGCGTACGTTGGGCTGACCCCCGCAGACCGGCGTCATTTGGTTGAGGCCCTGGCGATACTGTTCAAGGCGTCCACGGCCAAACGCAAGCCGACGCCCGCCCCGGCTTCCGCACCAAGTTCTGCGACCTCCAAAGCAACAGCCGAGATCCCAGCAGAAACTGCAGCAGGAGCAGATAGCGCAGCTCCGGCCAGAGCCGATACTGATGCCGATGCCGGCACCACAGCTTCGCCATCAGCGGAGGACGCAACTGAAATCGCCGATTAGCTCATAGACATGTCCACAAATAATAGTTATACTGCCCAATAAGTTATTAGACAGCGTGACCATATCACGCTGGTGCATCAGGAGGAAGAGATGCCACGTCCACGCCATGATTCCGAGGTGCTGCCCGCCAAAGAACGCCTCGAGAACGCTTTCTGGGAATTGCTCGCCGACCGCGACTATCGCAAGATCACCGTTACCGACGTGGTGCGTGAGGCTGGCGTGAACCGTAATTCGTTCTACTATCACTTCTCCAGCCTGCCCGAATTGGCCGATTCAGCCATCCTGCATCAGGTCGAATCGATTCCGATCAACCGCACCCCCGATCCGAACGGCAATCCCGAGGAACAATGGCGAGACCGCGTCACCGCCACGCTCTCCGATCCAGAGCAGCGTCAGCGCCTCGACCACCTGGCCCTGTTGGCAGGCCCGCACAGCACGCTTGAACTGACCGAATCGCTGCGCGACTTCTGCCGTCTGCAAATGCTCAGCACATTGCAACGCGACCCCAAGAACCTTGACCTGAAAACCGATCTCATGGTCGAGTTCACCGTGGGCGGCATGCTCGCCGTGCTGCAACGTTGGCCCGAATTGAGCGACACCATCGAAATCAAAGACCTGCTTAAAGAAGATGTGGCCGTGCTGGCCATGGGCATATACCTGGCCATGAGCCAAAAGGACATGCTTAATTACTGGAATCGCATCTTCGTGCACAATGCGCAGGATTCGACCGCCCCCGGCATGCCGGTCGCCGCCACGCATGCCGCGCCATCCACCATCTCATCGTCGAACGGCCCCGCAGGATTCCCCGGGTACACCGCTTGACCGAAAACCAGCGAGTCTGGATTGTTTCCGCCGCACGAACCTCGCGTGAGGTTTCTCACAAGGCGCAATCAGCCTCTCATGCTGGCGTTTCCAACCCACGCACAGGAAGATGGAAGCATGAGCGAAACATCGAACAAGACCCGTCTGGAACATGACTGCATCGGCCAGATGGAGGTGCCGGCGAACGTCTACTGGGGTATTCACACCCAGCGCGCTATCGGCAACTTCCCGGTCTCCGGCATCACCGATAGCCAACATCCCGAGCTGATTCGCGCCTATGCCACGGTCAAGCGCGCCTGCGCCATCGCCAATGAGGAATTAGGCCTGATCGACCCGGCCAAGGCCGAGGCCATTCGCGCCGCCTGCCTAGAAATTGAGGCCGGCAAACTGGCCGATCAGTTCCCGGTCGATGTGATGCAGGGCGGTGCCGGCACCTCGTCGAACATGAACATGAACGAGGTGATCGCCAACCGTGCGTTGGAAATCGCCGGCCGCCAGCGCGGCGATTACACATACATCCATCCGAACGACGACGTCAACAAGTCGCAGTCCACGAACGACACCTACCCGGCCGCCTGCAAACTCGCGCTTATCGACGCGATCGGGCCGCTCGCCGAGTCCACCAAGAAACTCGCCAAGGCCTTCCACGATCTGGCCGACAAACATATCAATGACGTGACGATTGGCCGCACGCAGCTGCAGGACGCCGTACCAATGACCTATGGTCAGGAATTTCATGCGTTTGCCACGCTGTTGAAGTCTGATTTGGCTGCATTCGATCGCGTGGTGCCGCTGCTGGCCCAGCTCAACCTCGGTGCCACCGCCATCGGTACCGGCATTTGCGCGGATCTGCGATTCCGCAAGTCCGCTATCAAGCATCTGGCGCAAATCACCGGGCTGCCGGTCACCGCCGCGCCCGATCCGGTGGCCGCCATGACGGATATGGGCGCGTACGTGGCCACGTCGGCTGCCATCAAGAGCCTCGCCGTGCACCTGAAGAAGGCCGCCGACGATTTGCGACTGCTCAATTCCGGGCCGCGCTGCGGTTTCAACGATCTCAACGTGCCGGCTCGCCAGGCCGGATCGTCGATCATGCCGGCCAAAGTGAACCCTGTGATCCCCGAATGCGTCAACCAGTGCTGCTTCACGATTTTCGGCATGGACGTGACTGTGAACTGGGCTGTGGCCGAGGGACAGTTGCAGCTGAACGCCTTCGACCCGGTGATGGTGCATGAGCTGCTGACCGGCATGGCGTTGCTGACGCACGCCATGGAGACGTTCCGCGTCAACTGCGTGGAAGGCATCGAAATCAATGCTGACCTGGGGCGTTCATACGCCCAGTCCTCACCGTCGATTTCCGCCGCGCTCAACCACTACATCGGCTACGAGCACGCGGCCGACATCGCCGCCGAAGCCGTACATACCGGCCGTACCGTGCGCGAGGTGGCCGGCGAACGCACCGACCTGCCCGCCGAGCAGTTGGACGAGATTCTCGATCCGATTCGACTGGCCCGCGGCCTCGGCCAGACCTGCCGCGAACGCCAGGAGTAGCGGAATCGACCGTAGGCCGATTCCGCTTTCTGCCACCCCGTCTCCACGACTTCACCAGAAACGACCGATACAGTAGGCGTATGACTGAATATGCAGAAGACATCGCACGCTGGTTTCAGATGAACGCCGGCAAACTCATCTGGCTGACCATTGTATTGGCCATCGTATTTGTGGCCGACCGCGTCATCAGCCGCGTGTTGCGCAAGATTCTGGACAATTCTCAGATTCCCAGCGCCTCGATTTTCGTGAACCTCACGCGCGTGACCATCTGGGTCACCGGCGCAGCGATGGTACTGCAGCCCGTATTCGGCATCAATCCGACCACACTTATCACCGCCCTTGGTGTTGGAGGTGTGGCGATCTCGCTGGGTCTGAAGGATACAATCGCCAACATCATCGGCGGCTTCGGCCTGATGCTGGGCCGCGTAATCCAACCCGGCGATCTGGTGACCATTCAAGGCGTCACAGGCACCGTGCACGACATCACCTGGCGTCAGACCGTGGTGCGCACCCGTTCCGGAGACATGATGGTCATCCCCAATTCGGTACTCAATACGGCCGCCCTGACCAAGCTCACGCCGGTCAGCGAAGGCATGGCCACGCTTGAGTTCACGGCCAAGGCCTCCGGCGACCCGTCTGCGATCAGTCAGGATATTCTCGACCGCGTAACCAAAGCCACCGCCGACGTGGCGCTGGAGGGTCAGCCGCCATTGGTCAAGTTCACCGGCTTCTCCCCTTACGGCATGACCGGCCAAGTGCTTGTGTTCGCGCGCGAGGGTGTGCTGCCTTCCACCATCAAAGATATGGCGGCGCGAGCCATCGCCGGTTCGGGCACCGAATACCTTGTTGAAGATGGCGGCTCGTCAGGCAATCTGTGATATCTCCCGGCTCGCCTCTCTGGGTCCGGCTATGACAGTCATGCGAACAGCATCCAACCGGTAAGCATCACAGTCAACAGTAGGTACGCGATAACGCCGGGATTGGCATAGGCGGTGCGTATTTTAAGCCCCGCAGGCAACTCCTCTGGCGCAAGATAGAACTCCCAGCTCTTGCGCTTGGTGATAAGCAGCACGATACCGGCAATGCAGAGGCCCAACATCACTGTGCCGTACAACATCATGATGCCCATGTCGCCCATGTTGCCGGCTTCAGCCATACGCATGATTTCGGCCTCGCTGACCGTGCCGTCGAGGATGCGGGGATCGATCTGTTGTATCACCAATGGGGCGAGTACTGACCCGTTCAGGTTGATCAGCATGTGCATAGCCACCGAATACCGCAGTCGGGAGGTGCGCGTGTATACATATCCGAACATCAGTCCTAGGCCAAAGGCGTAGAAGAACTGGAACACGTTCATATGGAATAGCGCGAATGCCAATGCGGAGAATATGATTGCGGTCTTCTCTCCGTACCGGCGCAGGCGGGAGATAATCTCCTTGCGAAAAATCCATTCTTCGCAAACCGGTGCCAACAGGCCTATGAACAATGCGTTCACCCGCCAGTCGCTGCCAAGAATCACGTCGTTGATGCGATTGGTGGCCTGACCATCAGTGGCTCCGGCAGACAATATATTGCCAATCATATTGCCCAAGAACATTACCGGAATGCACATGACGAAAATCTGAATGAACTCCCCCGCCTTCATGGGGTACTGCCGGGTGCGAATAACCGGTACGCGAGTGAAGGCCAACATACTCAGCGGCATGGCCACCACATACAGCGGTCCGGAGGAGGCGAGCAGCACAGCCCAAGCGGGCACATCGGTGCCAAGCAGCGTTCGTAGTGCTTCAGTGGCCAGAATATTCAGTCCGATCCAGAACACCATCATAATGGCGAGCGCCGAGCCGATTGTCGAAAACCGGCGATGGGCCGTGAACCACCAATCGCGTGGAGATTGTTGCGGCTGCTGCGATTGCTGAGGTGCCTGCGGCTGCTGCGCCGGCGGCATTGGTTCGCTCATACTTATCCCCCATAGTTACTGGCCGCAAACGGACCGATCACACGTGCAATACTCTTCAAGAATACGGCACGGCGTTTCGATTGCATTGGGAATGGGGGAGGAAATCATCAATGGGCAAGGAATGATCAACGTCAATCATTCCCAATGCCGAGAAAGTCCCCTACTCTGCAAGATTGCTGTGGGACGGCACGCGATAATCGCCCAAAAATCGCCGCCGTCCCACACACATCATTGCCGATAAGCCATTCGACGATCGTACAGTCACAAAAACAGAACAGAACCGCACGATCATCGCAACGCCATTCAGCAGGCGAGCGCGGCGACCGGACGCGGGGTGACAATCACGTCATCGCCCACCGCCAGACCGGCCGGCAGCTCGCTGGCGGGCAGCTGCACGGTGGCCTTGAGCTGTTCGCCCTTGTTCCAGCGCTGGTATTCGCCGGAGGTGATGACCGTATCCACGCGCACCAAGGAGCCAAGGAAGTGAATGACCTCCACGCGGGCGCGTTCGCCGACGTGCGAATCGCTGCTGCCGGCCAAGGCCAGCGTCAGGTTCTCCGGGCGCACGAGCACGGCCACGGAATCGCCCTTGGCGGAGCCGGCGAGCAGCGGCACGCGCTGGCCGAAGACCACGGCCTCGTCGCCATTGGATGCGCCGGGCAGGCGGTTGGTGAGTCCAATGAACGTGGCCACGTACTCGGTGGCGGGGCGCTGGTACAGGTTCTGCGGGGCGGCGATCTGCTCGATCTTGCCCTTGTTCATCACACCGATGCGGTCGGCCACGGCCAGCGCCTCTTCCTGATCGTGGGTCACGAAGACGGTGGTGGTGCCGGTGGTGAGTTGGATGCGGCGAATCTGGTCGCGCAGCTGGACGCGCACCTTGGCGTCGAGGGCGGAGAGCGGCTCGTCGAGCAGTAGCACGCGCGGCTTGACGGCCAGCGCGCGGGCCAGGGCCACGCGCTGTTGCTGGCCGCCGGACATCTGCTGCGTGTACTTCTTGGCCTGATCGGCAAGTCCCACGAGCTCCAGCTGTTCCATGGCGATCTTGCGGCGTTCTGCCTTGCCCATGCCGCGCACTTCGAGGCCGAATTCCACGTTCTCCAGGGCGGTCATGTGCGGGAAAAGCGAGTAGCCCTGGAACACCATGGCCATCTCGCGCTTGTTGACCGGCACGCCGGTGACGTCTTGGCCGCCGACCATGATGCGGCCGCCCTGGATGTCTTCGAGGCCGGCGAGCGAGCGCAGCGCGGTGGACTTGCCGCAGCCGGAGCCGCCGAGCAGCACGACCATTTCGCCGGGCTTGATGTCCAGGTTGAAGTCGTCGAGCGCGTGAACGGTGGAGCCGGGGTAGATCTTGACGACGTCGCGCATCTGGATGGAGCCGCCGCCGCGCTTGACGCTGTCTTTGAGCAGGGCCTTGGCGGCCTTGGTCACGTCCTTGCCGCGCACGCCTTCGAGGGTGGCGGTGGGATCGTTCTTGAAGGCGTCCTCGGCGGCAGCGGACGTGGTGGCGGGTGCCGAAACAGAAGCCGCGGCATCGGCACCGGCATGGCGACGGGTGAAAATCGAATTGCTGTTCATCAGGTTACTTACCTTCCCTTGACTTGCGCATTGCGTCGGAGATCAGGTCGAGCGCAACGAGGAGCACCGCACCGAAGAGCAGAGCCAGCAGCGACATGGCGGTGGAGATTTGAGAATTGGACTGGCCGAGCTGGTAGAGCGCGACCTGCAGGTTCATACGGCCGAGCAGCGAGGCGACGGTGTATTCGCCCAGCACCACGGCGATGGAGATAAAGGATGCCGAGAGAATCGACTGCCATAGGTTCGGGATGATCACCTTGAAGAACACCTTGGGCCAGGAGGCACCGAGCGAGCGGGATGCCTCGACCAGCGTCTTGACGTCGATGGAGTTAAGCCCCACGGCGATCGCGCGGAAGGCGAACGGCATCACGAGAATCACGTAGGCAAAGCACAGCCAGATTGGGTTGGTGCTCAGCACGTCGGCGGACAGCCAGCGGTAGATCGGGCCCAAACCCACCACCAGCACGATGGCCGGGATGGTCAGCGGCAGCGTGGCCACCCATTCGATCGCGCGCTCCAAAACCTTGGAGCGAATATGCACGATGACCATGGTGGGCACCAGCAGCACCAGCATGATCACCACGGTGACCGCGCTCAGGGCCAGCGAGGTGCCGATGCCCTGCCACAGCACGGTCAGGTCGGCACCCAGCGACTCGCCGTTGCCGGTGAAAATCGCGATCCACGGCGCGGCCGACCAGCGGCCGGACAGCGGGTGACGCAGGGTGAAGATGAGCATGGCCAGCAGCGGCACGAACAGGAACGCCAGGGTGACGAACAGGATCACGAATTTGATGATGCTCTGTTTACGCGCACGAGCGGCGCGCAGCTGCGGCGGCTTGGTTGCGGAAGTTTCGGTCATTGCCAACGTCCGGCCCTCTTTTCCACGGCGTGGCTCAACAGCATGACGATGGCCACGACGATGATCATTGCGAATGCCAGCACCTGGGCAAAGCCCTGCTGGTTGGGGTCCAGTTCGTTGCGCATGGCACCTTGGATCATAAGCGGCACCAGAATCGAACGCTGGGAGAACAGGGCCGCGGCGGTCGCGTATGCGGAGAACGCGGAGGCGAACAGCAGCAGGAACGCGGAGATGAAGCGGGGTGCCAGAATCGGGCAGGCCACGCGCGTCCAGTACTGGAACGTGTTGCCACCGAGGGATTCGCATGCCTCGCGCCACTGTGGACGGATCGAATCGACCGCGGGCAGGAAGATGATGATCATCAGCGGAATCTGGAAGTAGCAGTAGATGGTCACCAGGCCCGGCAACGAACTGAGCCAGTTCGGGTTCACGGTGTAGCCGGTCAGTGTCTTGATAAGCATGGTGCCGATACCGTTGATGCCGATGGTGGCGATGAACGCGAACGCGAGCATCACGCCGCCGAACTGAGCAAGCACGGAGGAGATGGCGGAGACCATACGACGCAGCAGGCCGTTCGGCTTGGCACCAATGACCAGTGCGTAGGAAGCGAGCGCGCCCACCACTGCGCCGATCAGAGAGGATGCTAAAGACACCAGAATCGAGGTGCCGAATGCGGCGATGGTGTTGGCCTCGAACATCTTATTGAAGTTCGCGAGCGTGAAGTTGCCGCTGCGATCCTGGAATGCACCGACAATCACGATGACGGTGGGTGCGAGCAGGAAGCAGGCGGTGTAGGCGAAGAACGGGAGCGTGGTGGCGAGCGTGCCCAGCTCCTGGCGGTGCTTGGCCATCGCCGAGGAGAGAGGAGAAGCGGGAGTAGCGGACGGACCCGCAGCCTTGGCGGCAGCAGGTCCGTTCGATGCAATGGGTGCGATTGCGGCGGTCATCGGTCTGTGCCTCAGTTGCCGATCGTCTTGTCCCAGTTGTTCTGGAGCCACTCGGTGATGCGGGT
>OJMH01002757.1_pt1 | contig 14148 bp, 12 predicted proteins | sample 1597111 | NCBI WGS metagenome assembly OJMH01 (sample SAMEA2452115, study PRJEB22498) | human gut metagenome | reverse complement strand
GGATCAGTCAAGAGCATATCTACCGAATGACGGGGCAGAGAGCGCAGCCCCGCAATGCCGTCTTGCAGGAACAGGCCCTCCGGGGACTTCTGGACACTTTGTCCAGAGGTATCGAAAGTCGTTTTTTCCATTGAAGCGCCTCCTCTCAATGCGCCCCGAAGATGCGCTGGGCGATGCCGCCCGTCTTAAACAGCATAAAGCAGAGCAAAACCGTGTAGCCCACAATGCCCCAAATCGCCCCAATGGGATCTCCGCTGGTGACGATCCCCTGGACGAGCACCGCATAGATGGCAACGCATACCAGAATGAGCATCCCTTGAAATCCCACGGCGAACAGGGAACGCAGATAATTCTGGCCCGTCTGCCCCACCTCCCGGTGGGCCAGGGTAGCCATAGGGATGGGGGCCAAGCTGGTCAGCAAATAGATTTCCAACATCCTGCCATAGACCAGCACCGCGAGATTGCTGGCGCCGTCCAGACACAGCAGGATGGTAAACAAGACGACAAGCGCGCTGCCTTGCAGGTCTGCCAGCAGGATCACCAGCGCCAGGATGATCGTGAGCAGCGCGCTGGCGGCGATCAGCTGCCATCCCCTGACGCGCATGCCCTGCAGATCCATCCCATATTGCAGACGCAGCGCGCTGTCTATGCAGACACAGCCGGCGAACACCATCGGGTAATTCGATACGATGATCTGCGGGCGCATCCAGACGAGGATGCCCGCGATGATGTACAGCGTGCCCCACGCCACCTGATTGCTGTGCGCGGCATGCGCTCCGCGCCGCAAGAACCAGACCAGGATGGAAAACGCGCCGACCACCATGATGAGCAAGCCGAGCACATTGAAGAACGTCAGAAAGTTTTCCCGGGGAACAGCGGCCGATATGATGCCGAATACGATATAAAACACCGAAAGCAGGATGAGCTGCCATTTTTCAAATTTGATCTTTTTCATCATTGCCTCCCTTTGCTTAACGAAAAGCGGTTCATCAGGATCATGAAGAGCACGGCGCCAAGGATCAGGACGCTGCCGGCTGCCTTGAGCAGGGAAAGCTCTTCTCCAAGCAGCAGCACCCCAGCGACAAACGAGGTCAGCGGCTCAAACATGCACAGGATCGCCGCATCAGCCGCGCCAAGCAGGCGGATGCCCAGCTGCAGCAGCCCCAGCGCCGCCACGGAAGTCAGCAGCGAGAACAGCAGCATCTTGCCATACGTCTGCGGCGGGAACGCAAATTGCAGCTCTCCGCGCGCCATGCCGTACGCGAAGATCGTCACGCTGATGATCACGGCAAAGTACAGCGTGATGACGAATGGATGCAGGCGGTTCAGCCCGGTCTTTTCCACCGAGACCATATAGTAAGCGAAGGTCAGGGCCGAGAGCAGGGCCAGGCTCATCCCGCTCATGTCGCTTCCTGCGCCCAGATCGACAAAGCAGCCCACGCCCAGCGTCGCCGCGCCAAGCGCCACCAGGCGAAACCAGGTCATATGCTCGTGGAACACCAGCGCGCAGATCAGCGTGATGAAGATCGGATACATGAAGTGCAAGGTCGTCGCCGTCGCGATCGGAACATAATGATAGCTCGCATACAGCATCAGCACCGTCAGCGTCTGCCCTAACACGCCGCTCAGCAGCAGCTGCACGCCCTGGCGCGCCGACAAGCGGAACGAACACTTCTGCCACAGACAGATCAGCAGCAGCGGGAGGATCGCAAAGAAATTGCGGAAGAACACCAAGGTCACCGTATTCACCCCATCCGCATAGATCAGCTTGGCAAAGGCCGGCGTCACCCCGGACAATATCGCTGACAGCACAGTAAAAAATGCCCCTCTTGCACGCATATGATCATCCCCCTGTTTCTAAAATTATATACCACGATCACGATGATGAAAAGCGCATCGGTCCATCCTGCCCCGCTTTTCGATCACTGGATGAACAGATCCCGATACTCCTTCGGGGACATGCCGACGAACTTTCTGAAGATCTGGGTGAAATAGCTCTGTGAGCGGAATCCGCACTGATCCGCGACCTGCTTGATCATCTCGCCGCTGCGGATCTGATGCTTGGCCTGCTGGATGCGGTATTCGTTGAGCAGATCAGAAAAGCCGCGATTGCTCTTGCTCAGCAGGCGGCTGAGATGAGAATCAGAGATCTGCAGGCTCTCCGCCACATCATGCAGGCTGATCTGATGCTGATAATTGGCCTTGATATATTCCACCGCCTTGCGCGTCATGTGATCCAGCCGCTGATAGCGCATCAGCCGCCACAGCTTCAGCGAACGCATGAGCGCCAACGTCATCCGCAGCTCTGCCTCTTTGGCCGGCACGCTGAAATTGATGCCCGCCGCGATCTCCTGCGCCTGCATGAATTCCTCATGCTCTTCCGCATTGATCTTTTTGCACAGCATGTCGGCCACATGGCCATACATCGCGCTGACTTTCTCTGGCTCCCCATGCTTGCGGTATAACAAAGCCAGCACATAGCCATGCACGGTCTGCCGCAGCAGCTCATCCTCCTCACTGGCGCCGGCTTCGAAGAGCTTCTGCACCCAGATCTGACAGAAGCGTTCATCATCATCATCCGGCTCTTCTTGGGCACAGGCAGCGTTCAGCGCATGGAAATACGACTGATGCAGCGCCGGCAGCTCGTTTTCGATCGTGCCCGCACGTGCTCCGATGCCCGCGCGGCTCTTGATCATCTGCTCGATCGCGCGCACATCCTCTTTTTCCATCGAAAACCCTGCCAGGACATAGAGGATCGTGGATCGGTCGATCTGGCACGCGAGACAGGAGAACCCGATATCCTCCGCCATGCGGCAGATATCCTCGATCTCCTGATCCGCAAGCGGGTCAAGCAGAAAGCAGCAGCCAGACACGAAATGGATGTTCAGCAGCTTCAGCTGTTCCAGCAGCTCGTCCTCCTTCGCTCCGCTGAAGATCATGGAGATACAGTCCTGTTCCATCAGCGGCCGCAAATGGTGATAGCGCTCCACCAGCCGGCTCGTCTGCTGACGGTGATTGCGTTCATGCTTCAGCTTCTCCACGGCGCTGCTCAGCACGGCCGCGATCTTCTGCGCTTCGGCCGGCTTCAGCAGAAACTCCTCCACGCCCAGATGGATCGCCTCCTGCGCATAAGAGAAATAATCATATGCGGTCAAGATGAACACCTTGCTGGCCGTCCCGGAAATGGCGCGGATCCGCTGCAGCACCTCCAGGCCGTTGTATACCGGCATATTGATGTCGAGGAAGACGATCTCCGGCTGATGCTCCTGATACAGCCGAAGCGCCTCCTCTCCGTTTTCCGCCTGCAGCAGCAAGATCTCCGGCTGAGACGTCTTGACGATATTGGCGATGAACTCCCGTTCGATCTGCTCATCCTCTGCGATCAATATCTTGATCATGTCCTTCCCCTCCTTCATGTTCATCTTGCAGCGAGATGATGACGGCAAAGCTGAAGCCACAGTCACGATCGCTTTCGATCTGAATGTCCGCGCGTTCCTTGAAGAACATCTTCAGCCGCTGCACGACATTGAACAATCCTAGCTGCGCGGACTCTTCCGCCCGGGAACAGCGCTGCAAGAGCGCCTCGGCCTCTTCCTTCGGCATCCCTTCTCCATTGTCCGATACCGATATCGTCAGCCGTTGGGCATCGGCCCCCAGATAGATCTCCACCTCGCCGTCCCTGGTCACATTCTTCAGCCCGTGCTTGACCGCGTTTTCCACCAGCGGCTGCAGGATCATCCCGGGAAAGGCCATGTCCAGACAGTCCTCCGCATGATCGTTCAAGATCAAAAAGCGGATGCGCTCACCGAAGCGCAGCTTCTGAATGTCGATATAAGAGCGGATCGCCGCCAGCTCCTTGCGGATGCTGCTGTATTGATTCTGATTGTCCAGGCTGTAGCGCAGCAGCTGGCTCGTCTTCAGCACGGTCTCCGCCGCCTTGTCGCTTTCTCCGCATGCGCACAGACGATGGATCATGTTCAAGGTGTTGAACAAAAAATGCGGATTGATCTGATTCTGCAGCATCTTGAATTCGCTGCGGGCCAGCAACTCATCCTTATGCAGGCTCTCATTCTCCTTCTCCAGCAGCAGCTGCTTCAGATGCGCCTTTTCCTTGGTCTCCTGGATCCGCTGGTGCACCGTGTCCGCCATCGTCTGCAGCGTCTGGCAAAGCGTCTGCATCTCGATGCCGTTGGCCGCGACAGCACCAAAATCATAAGTTCCCTCATTGATCTTCTCGATGTTGTCCAGCACCTCATACAGCGGGCGGATGAAGGAACGCAGCATGATGAACGCGACATAGATGATCCAGAACAGCAGGATGGCGATGACGGCGAGCGAGCCGATCACGATCGCTCGATTGACCAGCTGCAGCTGCTCCACATGATGCTCCACCCGGTTGGTCAGCCGCTGATAATAGTCGCCGGAAGTCGCCTGGATCAGATCCTGCGCATTGACCGTCTTCGCATACATCGCATCATCCAGCGGATCCGCGATCAGCTCTGCGCCCAGATCCTCATAACTGTACAGCATGTTCTCCAGCAGCTGAAAATGCCACATCTGATCTTTCAGGAAAGCTGGATCCAGATTTTCGATGCTCTGCTCCGCGGTTTGGATCGCTTCATCATAATCCGTCAACGAATCTTCATTTTCCGTATATAGATATTCTTCCAGATAGCCGCCTGCTTCGCTGAGGCTGTCAAAAAACGTGCTCAGGTTCATGTATGTCTCAAACGCAGTCGTATTCCGTTCGGTCAGATAGATCTCCATGACATTGAATACGCTCAGCAAGAACGTGACGATGCCCATGATGGCCACTGAAGACAGAAAGACACGCTTGCGCAGCGTCCATGGCTTCTTCATGCGGAAAGCTCCTTCTGATAGGTGTCGATGTTCTCTTTCGTGACCATGATCATCACGACATCCTGCACCCGCTCTTCCGGCTTCTTCCCTTCGGTGATGTACGCATACAGCATCTCCACGCTGCGATAGCCGTACTCATAGAATGACGCCACGATGCTGCCGTCCACCTTGCCCTGACGGATCATCTCCATCACTTCCGGCACCTCATCCACGCCATAGATCAGCATCTGATCGCGCAGGTCATATTTTTCCGCCGCCTTATAACAAGAAGCAGCGGACTCTCCGGCAAAGTTGATGGCGACATTGATGTCCGCATGTTCGGCCATCACGCCGTCCCATTCCTGCTTTGCCCGAACATTGTCTGACTTGGACTGACTGACCGAGACGATCTCATAACCGCCTCGATGCGCAGAGAACACTTCCTCCACGGCAGCGATCTGATCCTTCGCGATCTGAAAGCCCAGCTCGGCGACCTGAATGGCCACGACCAGATGCTCATCCTCTCCATAGCGGGATTCGATATCCTCCAGCAGCATCTCTGCCTGCTGCCGGAAGTTTTTGCCGATGTAGGCAAAGCTGGCAGATTCCGGGATATCGCTGTCCACCAGAACGACCGGGATGCCCTGTGCCTGTGCCTCGCGGACCATATCAGGGTCGACCACGCCCTGAGTGATGATGGCGTCTGCTTTCTGCAGGATGCCGGTCTCCATCACTTCCTCCATCATTTCCGTATCGATCCCCGCAGGCCCCTCCCAGGCGCATTTCAGCCCATAGTCGCTGCATGCCGCCTGAAAGCCCGTCTTGGCCTTCAGCCATGTCTCATGTTCCTTCAGCGGCGTGGCGAACAGAAAGTAAGTGAACTCCTCCGGCTTGTCTTTCTGCCCGCACCCGCTCATCCACAGCAGCGCCAGGCAAAGGCCTGCGCTGATCATTTTCCGTCTCATCATCTTTCCATCCTCATCTCTTCAGGCATATCCTAATCTTGTCTCATTATAGCATATCGCATCAAACATGGTCACAACTGCATTCATCGGGATGGAAAGCAACGGTAAAATCCGGTATAATACAGAGGAAATGAGGCGATGATTTTGGAAAATGAAACGATGGAACAGCTGAAAGAGCGGCTCAACAGCTCTTCGAAATATCTGCAGAGCAATGACATGCGCGTCATCGACGTCCATGAAGGATATGCCAAGGTGGAGATGGTCATCGATGAGCAGATCCTCAACGGACATGGCTTCGTCCATGGCGGCGCATTGTTCTCTCTGGGCGATACGGCTGCCGGCGCGGCCAGCTTCGCGACCGGAAGAGACAGCGTCACGCTGTCCGCTTCCATCAATTACATCAAACCGGGCATCGGCGGAAAGCTGATCGCAATTGCCCAGGAAATCTCCCGCGGCCGCACGACCGGCGTCTATGAGATCTTCATCTTCAACGACAAGGAGGTCCTGCTCTGCCGCGCGACGTTTACCATGTTCTTCCTGGATCAGGACCGCTATCACAAGAAGAAGCAAGACGCGCCCAAGGCAGAGGGATAAACAGCGCCAGCTTGTCTCATTCATCATCCGTAAATATGTCAGGCCGTCAATGGCGGCACTTATTTAGCGGAGGTAGGAAAAATGAATGTGCAAGAACAAGAAAACGACGAACTGCAGCTGGAAGAACAGGCGAGAGAACGGATCAAGCAACAGTACTATGGAAAGAAGCAACTGCTCATCTATGATGACCGGTTCGTCAACTTTGATCCGGACAGCAAAAATGACATCGTCGGCGGGGAAAAGCTCACCTATGACGAGTATATCGACATCCAGATGCGTTCCCCAAACGACAAGGGATCGCTGTTCATCTGCGCCATCTATACGCCGATCAGCGATTTTTACGGCACGATCGCAAGGCGCAGCAAGGACAAGAAACGGATCTGTTTCAACCGCATCTTCTTCGCCTATATGTATCCGGATGGGATGACGGCCGATGCCATCGAAGATCATGTCTGGATGGATGGGGCAGACTTTGCCTCGTTTGCGGTCGGTGACAGCGTCAGCTTCTATGCGGAAGTCTACCGCTATCTGAAGACCGGAAACGGCAAGCAGCTCGCTTTCGGCCTGCGCAGCCCATGCGGCATCCGCAGATGCGCGCCTTATGCACTGCCGAGCGAAAAAGAGCTTCGCGCACAGCGGATGGAGCTCTCCTGCTGTGACAACTGTTACCTGGGCGACTGCTGCAGCCGAGTGTCCTGCATGCTGAACAGGAGGTGATCCGCGTGAAACGATGGTCTGCTTTCCTGGCATGCTTGCTGATGGTTGCGCTTTGCGCCTGTACGCCCAGCCGGGCGGAAACGCTGGAAGACTGGTCCTTCCAATACGATGAGACGAGCGAGACCTACAGCCTGTTCTTCGCGCTCTGCGACAGCGCCGGCAGAAACATCAGCGCCGATGCGCAGGTGGATGTCCGCATCGTCAACGGCGATGAGGAAACGGTCTACACCGGCTCACACGACATCCACGCAGAAGATTTCGGCCTATACACGAACCAGAGCGAAGGAGAACGGCTTTTGGCCAATGTGAAGATCCCCGCGTCTGACATCAGTCAGGGGACATCGTCGGAAGGAACGGTGTTCTTCACCGTCAGCGGCCCATCCTTTGCCTTTGACGAATGCAGCATCGAGATCCTGGACGATCTGCCGCTGAAAGCGATCGATATCCGGGCCGATCAGCTGCCCGTCGAGCTGAACATCCAGGACTACGGCAGCGCATCTCATTCGACGATCCGGATCGATGAGGTCAGCGTCATCCAGGACGAATATCTGCCAGATCAAGCGGTGATCGTGCTGCAGGGCGAAAAGATCCGCGGCAGCGGGACATACGACAGCTTTGACTACAAGCTCTACGACAGTGATGAGCAGCTGGTGGACAATGGCATCGTGATGCTCAGCGGACTGAGCGAAGGAGAGCGTTTTGAGGATGATTCCCTCATGCTCTTCGGCCTTGTTCCAGGCGAACGCTATACGCTGCGTTTTATCGGACACAGCTGATATGAACATACTCAGCGGGAGCGCATCCCGCTTTTTTTCATGACTGCTTTTCACTGATGTTCAAGCACACGACAAAAATGAGGATGCACCAAACTGGCATCCTCATTTTTTTTGATCATTTGAACGCGCGCTTGAACCGCTCGAAAGGAGAGTCATAGCCCTTCTTGCTGCGGATCTTTTCATAGAGCTCCCGCTCCTCATGATTGAGCTTGGTCGGGATCTCGATCTGCACTTCGACATACTCATCGCCCTGGCTGCGCGCGGACTTTACGCCCTTGCCTTTCAGGCGGAACTTGGTGCCATGCTGCGTGCCGGCCGGGATGCTCAGCGAGACATCGCCGTATACCGTAGGCACATCCACCTTGCAGCCCAGCGTCGCGTCGATCGCGCTCACCGGCACGCTGATGTGGATGTCGTTGCCCTCACGCTGAAAGACCTTATGCGGCGTGACCAGGATCTCGATATACAGGTCGCCGTTTGGTCCGCCGTTGATGCCGCGCTCGCCCTTTCCGCTGACGCGGACCTGCTGGCCGCTCTGGATGCCGGCCGGGATCTTGATGTCCAGCTTGACGCGCTTATGCTCATAGCCGCGTCCGCCACACTTGGTGCATTTGCGACTGATCTTCTTACCGGTCCCGCCGCACTCCGGACATACGCTTTGCTGCTGCACGACGCCGAACATCGTCCTCGACTGCGTCGTCACATAGCCGGTGCCGTTGCATCGCGAGCAGGTGTGGATGTCGCTGGAGCTGTATGCGCCGCTGCCGCCGCATTCCTTACACTGCTCATCCACATCGATGTTGATGGTCTCGGTCTTGCCGAAGATCGCATCCATGAAATCGATGCGCATCTGCATGAAGCGGTCATTTCCCTTGCGGGGACCGTTGTTCGCCCGTCTGCTTCCGCCGCCGAAACCGCCGCCGAAGAAGGAGCCAAAAATATCATCGAAACCGCCGAAGCCTGAGAAATCAGCGCCGCCCTGTCCGAATCCGCCAAAGCCACCGCCTTCCATGCCGGCGTGGCCGAACTGGTCATAGGCCGCCTTTTTCTGCGGATCGCTGAGGACCTCATACGCCTCGTTGACTTCCTTGAACTTCTCTTCCGCTCCAGGCTCCTTATTGATGTCCGGGTGATATTTCTTGGCCATTTTACGATATGCTCGCTTGATTTCCTCGTCGCTCGCCCCTTTGCTCAGGCCGAGGACCTCATAATAATCCCGTTTTTCGCTCATCTGGCTCACCTCTCTATTGCATGCTGCAGCTCACCCTGACTCAGTACAGTCTGCCCGGTATGTGCAGGGATCTGCATTGTTTTAGGATAACAGGTAAATGACTGCTTTGCAACCCTGTCTTTTACAAATTACAAAACCTAGCGCAAGCACTAGGAATTGTAATGATCTGGTTTACTTTTTCTCTTCGAACTCAGCGTCGACGAAATCGTCCTTGCCGCCGTTGTTTGCGGAAGAGGCGTTATCCGTGCTCTGCTGTGCCTGCTGCTGATACATCTGCTGGCTGGCTGCCTGCATCGCCTGCTCCAGCACCTGCAGCTTGCTCTTGACTTCTTCCATATTGTTTTCATCCAACGCCTTCTGCAGTTCGTCGCGCAGTCTCTGGACTTCTTCCTTCTGCTTAGCGTCGATCTTGTCGCCGTTGTCCGCCAGCGTGGAATCGATCTGCGCGATGAAGCTCTCGGCGCGGTTGCGCGTCTCGATGTCTTCCTTGCGCTTGTCGTCCTCAGCCTTGTGCTCTTCCGCCTCGCGGACCATGCGGTCGATCTCTTCTTCGCTCAGGCCGCTGGAGTTCTGGATGGTGATGGACTGCTCTTTGCCCGTTCCCTTATCCTTGGCGGATACATGCACGATGCCGTTGACATCGATATCGAAGGTCACTTCGATCTGCGGCACACCGCGGCGTGCCGGCGCGATGCCATCCAGCTTGAACATGCCCAGCTCCTTGTTATCGGCTGCCATCGGACGCTCGCCCTGCAGCACGCGGATATCTACGGCCGGCTGATTGTCTGCGGCAGTAGAGAAGATCTGCGACTTGCTCGTCGGGATCGTCGTATTTCGCGGGATCAGCACCGTCATGACGCCGCCCATCGTCTCGATGCCCAGGCTCAGCGGAGTGACATCCAGCAGCAGGACATCCTTGACATCGCCGGCGATGACACCGCCCTGGATCGCAGCACCCATCGCAACGACTTCATCCGGGTTTACAGAGTGGTTCGGCTCCTTGCCCAGTTCCTTCTTGACCGCTTCCTGTACGGCAGGGATACGCGTGGATCCGCCGACCAGCAGCACCTGGTGGATATCGTTCTTGGTCAATCCGGCATCACGCAGCGCGTTGCGTACCGGCTCCATCGTGCGCTCGACCAGATGTCTGGTCATCTCGTCGAACTTCGCGCGGGTCAGGCTCGCTTCAAAGTGCAGCGGTCCGCTTGCGCCGGCAGAGATGAATGGCAGGGAGATCTGTGTCTGCACCATGGAAGAGAGATCCTTCTTCGCCTTTTCGCCTGCTTCCTTCAGACGCTGCATCGCCATCTTATCGTTTCTCAGATCGATGCCGTTTTCCTTCTTGAAGGTATCGACCATCCAGTCGACGACGACATTGTCGAAATCATCGCCGCCCAGATGCGTATCACCATTTGTGGACAATACTTCAAATGTACCGTCAGCCAGTTCCAGGATGGAGACATCGAACGTACCTCCGCCCAGGTCATAAACGAGGACCTTCTGTTCCTTGTCGGTCTTGTCGATTCCATAAGCCAGCGCTGCTGCGGTCGGTTCGTTGATGATGCGCTCGACCTCCAGTCCGGCGATGCGTCCGGCATCCTTCGTCGCCTGACGCTGCGCGTCGTTGAAGTAAGCCGGCACCGTGATGACCGCCTTTTCGACCTTTTCGCCCAGATAGTCTTCCGCATATGCCTTCAGATACTGCAGGATCATCGCGCTGACTTCCTGCGGCGTATACTGCTTTCCTTCCATTTCTACCTTTTCGCTCGTGCCCATCAGACGCTTGATGGAAGAGACCGTGTTCTTGTTGGTCACCGCCTGACGCTTTGCGGCGTCACCGACGATGCGCTCTCCATTCTTGTATGCGACCACTGAAGGAGTCGTGCGGTTTCCTTCCGGGTTCGTGATGACCTTGCATTCCTTGCCCTCCATGACGGCAACACAAGAGTTTGTCGTACCTAAGTCAATACCAATAATCTTGCTCATATGAATTCCTCCTTTAACTTACTCGCTCACTTTGACCAGCGCTGCTCTCAGCACGCGGTCCTTCAACATATATCCTTTCTGCAGCACTTCGACGACGATCCCACTTTCCACGCCTTCCACCGGCTCCTGCATCAGCGCCTGGTGATAGTTGTGGTCAAACGGCTTGTTCAGTGCCTCGATCTCTTTCACGCCTTCTTTTTCCATGATGGCCACCAGCTGGTTGTGGATCATCTCAAAGCCCTTGACATAATTCTGGATATGCTCATCTTCGCTGGGCACCGCCAGCGCCCGCTCCATGGAATCCAGGATCGGCAGCAGCTCCAGCGCAAAGCTCTGGATGCGGTATTTCCTGGTCGTTTCGGCCTCCGCATGCAGACGCTTCTTCAGGTTTTCCGTGTCCGCATACGCCTTGTAATACGCATTCTTCTGATCGGCAAGCGCCTGTTCCAGCTCAGCGATCTTCGCTTCCAGCTCCGCCGTGCGATCTTTCTTGAACAGCTTTTTCTCTTTGCGCGGCTTCTTGTCCGCTTCAGCAGCTTCCTCCTGCTCTGTCTCTGTATCCGCTTCGCTCTGCTTCAGCGCCTCTTCCTGATCCGGCGCTTCCGGCGTCTCGTTTTCTTCTTCTCTTACCATTTCCTTTTCATCCTGCACGCGAATCCCTCCTATTCTTCTTTTTTGTAAAGATCCTCGATGACCTGACTCATGTACTCCATCAGCGCGACCACCTTGCTGTACTGCATGCGGGTCGGACCGACGATCATCAGCTGTCCCTCTTCACCATCTGAGATGTGGAACTTGCTGGAGACGACCGCCATGTCGTCCACCTGGATCAGGTCATTGTCGCCGCTGATCTCGATGGCCACATTGCCATCGTGATTGGCCAGCTGCCGAAACAGCGAGCTGTCCTCCAGCACCTTCATGACCTCACGCAGCTTGTTGATGTCCGCATATTCAGGCTGATACAGCATGTTGTTCTGTCCGCTGCAGTAGACCTTGTCGCTGGCAAATTTCATGAAGGCGGAAACAAACGCTTCAAACAGCACTTCATGTCTGGCCACCTGCGCGGCCAGCAGCGGTTCGATCTCCTGCATCTTGTCGACGACATCCTTGATCGGCGTGCCGCTCAGCTTATCATTGAGCAGATCACAGCAGGTCTTGATATCCTTGACGCTCACATCGGTGTCGAAATGAAAAGTCTTGTTTTCCGTATGCCCATGGTCGGTGATGAAGATCGCCACGGCGCTGCGGCTGGAGATCGGAATCAGCTGGATATGCTGCAGAAGCTGGTACTTGCTCTCCGGCCCTAATGCGACCGAAGTCAGGTTCGTCATCTGCGAAAGGATGTCACAGCTTTTCTGCACGACTTCCTCCATCGAATAATGACGCTCGCTGAATACCTTCTGCAGCGAATACTTCACTTCGCTGTCCAGCTGTCTCTCCATCAAGTGCTCCACATAGAACCGATACCCTTTGTGACTTGGAATGCGGCCGCTGGACGTATGTGTCTTCTCCAGCAGGCCGGCTTCCTCCAGTGCCGCCATCTCATTGCGAATCGTCGCGCTGGAGCACTGGAAGTCCAGAAGGTTCATCAGCGTCTTGGAGCCGACCGGTTCAGCAGTTCGTGTGAATTCATCCACGATCGCCTTGAAAATTGCTATCTGCCGTTCTGTCAGCATCCCGCTCACTCCCTTCTCTGGCACTCATCCCTAACGTCTGCTAACAGTATATGCCAAATCCTTAGCACTGTCAATATTTGAGTGCTAAATTTTTCATCATTTTTTTCCATGCGGCAATAGAAAAGCAGCCGGCAGATACCAGCCGCTCAAGATCATCAGCGGATCAAAATCAGCTTACGCTTTGCGCCGCAGCAGCAGCCAGACGAGCAGCTCCATCGCCAGCGCACTGATCAGCACCCACGGCAGCAGGAAGGAGACCTGCGCGGTGTTGGTGAGCTGCAGCAGCGATGGGAAGAGGATGACGGCCGCAAAGAAGCCGGCGATCATCAGCACGCATACCACAAAGCGCAGCACGTTCATCGGCCGCAGTGAGAGGATGACCGAAAGCATCGAGAGCAGGGCCACGATGAAGTACAGCGTGCTCTGCCAGCCGTCTGCCGGCAGCGAGAGCCAGGCGGTGATGCTCATGAGCACGAGCATGCTCCAGACGACCGCGGCGGCCGGCGGAAGCGCACGCTTGAGCACGGTAGGCAGGAAGCGTCCCTTCACCTTGGCCGGATCCGGCTCCAGCATCGTCAGGAACGAAGGCATCGCCTCGATCATGAGGTCGATGAGCGTCACCTGGATCGGGATGAACGGGAACGGCATGTTCAGGATGACACACAGCAAAGAGACAGCGACCGAATACAGCGTCTTGATGAAGAAGATGCCGGCCACGCGCGTCACGTTGTTGACCACGCGGCGTCCCTCCAGCAGCACGTCCGGAAGCTGTCCGAAATCCGATTCCAGCAGGACGACCTGCGACATCTGCTTGACGGCGTCGCTGCCTGCCGCGACAGCGATGCTGCAGTCTGCCTGCTGCAGCGCCAGCATGTCATTGACACCGTCTCCCGTCATGGCCACCGTATGTCCGCCCTGCTGCAGCATGGCCACGATCTGCTTCTTCTGCTTCGGCGTCACCCGGCCGAAGACGGAATGGCGGTCGACGAAATCGGCGTCGATCTGCTCATCGCTGACATGGGACATGTCCACACACTGCGCATGATCGTGAAAGCCCGCCTTGCGCGCGATGGCAGACACCGCGCGGACATGGTCACCGGAAATGATCTTGATGTCCACGCCCTCATTACGGAAATAATCGAGCGTCTGATCGACATCCTTGCGCAGGATATCGCTGAGCACGATGGCAAACAGCGGTTCTGCCTGCGGCATGCCCGACTTTTCAGGCAGCCGATCGCTCTTGGCGAGGATGAGCACCCGGCTGCCTTCTTCCATCTCCGCCATCACTTCCTGCGGCAGCTCCTCCATCAGCCGATCCGGCGCGCCCAGCACAAGCGAGCCATAGCCCGCAAACGCCATGGCAC
>OJMH01002753.1_pt1 | contig 14153 bp, 8 predicted proteins | sample 1597111 | NCBI WGS metagenome assembly OJMH01 (sample SAMEA2452115, study PRJEB22498) | human gut metagenome | reverse complement strand
GCCTTTATCCCGAAGTGCTCCAGCATAAAAGCCGTGTTCCAATCCCACTTTGAGGCCACCATAAGCACGGGCGGCGCCGCAAAGTGCGTAAGCGTTCCACCGGCTGAAATTGCGACCAATAGAAGCCCGAGTGTCGCGTACTTCAAGGCCGGCTTGGGGTCTAGCGCAAAGAATTTTTCGGAAAGCAACATCGCGCAAATTGTAATTGCCGCAGGCTCCGTTATAAAAGAGCCCAGCAGGGGTCCAAAGCACAGTATTGAAATCCACCAAGCTCCGGGAGTTTCGCCGCCTATTTTTGCCAGCCTTTTTATGATTGAAGCTGCAAATACGATTATGGGCTTTGTGGCGGCAATGCACATAATTACAACCACAAACATTGGCTCTGTGTATTTTTTTTCGACAAAGGCCAGGTAATCCACATACTGCGTCATTGCGCTCCAGCCTCCCATAAAGACCATTCCGGCAAACAAAGGAACAAGCCAAAGCCCAAAAATTGCCTCTACCTCTCCAAAAAAGTGAAAGAGAGTCGCTCTGAAGCACACCGGAACCATTTGCCCTTGCAACTTTCCCTGTGTTTCGAGATACCTCAGTTTTATTAGGTGCTTTTTTTGAAAGTAGTGACCTATTTTATTAAAGTAGCTTGCCGCAAACGTGTGCATTATAGCAAGTACAAAAATTATCGTGGCGTAAAGGTTGAAGGGATCGTACCTAACCCTCTCTTTTAGAACCTGCCAAAGCGAAGCACCGTCCATTTCCGGATATTCGGATAGTGCAGTAGGGTACCTTACCATTTCGTAAACGGCGTCGCTAGCCTGGCATTCTCCTGCAACAAAAAACGCGGCGTTTGCTACTAAAACGGCTAAAAGGGCTTTCTTCATTTTGTGCCGAATCTATTGTTTCGCTCGGGAATTACAAGTATATATGAATATAAATTTACGGGCAAAGTTCAAATTGCGTAGTTTGAATCAGCTGTTTGCGATTCGCTTGGCATTCCTCTTTTTATAAATGAGCGCAATTTTGTATGAAACTATGTAGCTTAAGGGAGCTGCTATTGCGGCCGCTATAACATAGCCTATGGCTATCGGAAGGCCGACGTCTCCAAAGGCAAAGTCGAAGCCCTCTCGCAACTTTATGGTGAAAGTTGAGGTGGAATCTACTATGTCTTTTGCCTGAGTTATAAATTCTCCGAAAGTCAGGCTCTTTTGCATAAGACAAATGTTGCCTAGCACGTAGTAGCCAAAGGTCATAAAGGGCGTTGTGAGCGGATTTGATATAAAGGTGCACGCGCAGGATAGCACGAGGTTAAAGCGCAATTTTTCAAAGCGCTTAAAAACGGCCCAAAATATAAAGCAGAAATACGCCTGCCCCCAGATGGGCATAAGCCCCACAGCAATTCCTAGCGATACGCTTATTGCAAGGTAATTTGGCGACAAATTGTCCGCCTTAAACGGAGCTTCAATTTTCACCCACCAGTCTGACAAAAATTTCTTCATTTAACTTTCGTATATCGCAAGAATCGCGCCGCTACTAAATGACTCTCACCGATTTTTCAGAAGCTCCCGCCCTTATCTTTTGCATAAATTCCCCGGCGCTGTCTCTATTTGCAAAAACTTTTAAAACGGCAGAGCAGACGCTCTCTCTTATGTCGGACATCAGCTGCTCGAAAGATTTAAAGGCCTCGATTTTATATTCGTAAACGGGGTTTTTCTGGCCGTAGCTTCTGAGGAATATGGCCTCCTGCAAATCCTCGAGTCGCGTGAGGTGGTCGCGCCAGTTGTCGTCGACGGAATTTAAGAGCAGAGACTTTTCTATCATATTCTCAAATTCAGGAGTTTCTATTTGCGTCTTTTGCTCTATTAATTTCAGGATTTCCGCATTTAGAATCTCGGCAATTTTGCCGACTTTTAAGCCCTTCAAATCTTTAACGCTTAGGCTTATTGGGTAGTACTGAGCAAATATATCCAGTATGTTTTGGGCGTCTGCTTCAGTTGCAAAAGCTGAGGAATCGAGAATTTGCGCAAGCTTTTCAGAGGTGTTTTCGCGTATCATATTTTCAAGTATGTCGCGGTTTGAATCTTCGGATAGAATTTTATTGCGCATGGCGTAAATTACCTCGCGGTGAGTATTTGAGACGTTGTCAAACTCAAGCAGCTGCTTTCTTATGCTGAAATTTTCGCTCTCCATCTTCTTTTGCGCCTTTTCAACTATGTGCGAAAAAATCGGGTGGCTCAGCGCAAAATTGTCTTTGTGCTTTGTCTTTAAAACTTTTGCGAGAAATGACGTGTCGGCATGGAGCCTGAATATATCGTCTTCAAGCGATACGATAAAAAGCGATTGCCCCTTATCGCCCTGTCTGGCGCAGCGGCCCTGCAGCTGCCTATCGACACGCTTAGACTCGTGGTGCTCTGTTGAAAGCACGAGCAAGCCTCCCAGATCTTCAACTCCGTCTGCAAGCTTTATGTCGGTTCCGCGCCCCGCCATATTTGTGGATATTGTTACTGCCGACTTGCTGCCGGCCTTTGCCACAATTTCAGCTTCTACGGCGTCGTTTTTTGCGTTTAATACAGTGTGTCTTATCCCCTTTAACTTCAGTAGCCTCGATAGCAATTCAGAATCCTCCACCGATGAGGTTCCGACCAATACCGGCTGGCCCTTTGCGTTTGCCTCTCTTATTTTTTCGGCGCAGGCTGCGTATTTTTCGCGCTTTGTCTTAAATACTAAATCCGGAAAGTCGAAACGCCTGCAGGGCTTGTTAGTCGGAATTGCCATTACGTTCATCTTGTAGATGTCTGCAAATTCCTCGGCGGCGCTCTCGGCAGTTCCCGTCATTCCCGCGAGCTTCTTGTAGAGCCTGAAGTAATTTTGTATGCTTATTGTGGCGTATGTTCTGTTTTCGGGCTCAACTTCAACTCTCTCCTTAGCTTCAACCGCTTGGTGCAAGCCCTCGCTCCAGCGCCTGCCCTCCATTACGCGACCCGTATTTTTATCTATAATCTCTATTTTGTTATTTCTTATTATGTATTCGACATCGCGCTCAAAGAGCACATAGGCCTTCAAAAGCTGGGTGAGGGCGTGTATGTATTCGGCCTTTTTTGAGTACGACTGCCTGAGGGCTTGCTTTCTCTGATTTGCCTCAAGCTTGCCCAAATGCTGGGCGTCGACTTTCATCATCATCTCATCAAAATTGGGCAGCACGAAGGCGTCGTCGCTAGGGCTTAGAAACTTTCTTCCCATTTCGGTTATATCCACCTGCTGCTTCTTTTCGTCGACAGTGTAGTAGAGGGTTTCCTTTAGCTTGTAGGCTTTGTTTGCATTGTAGTCGGCCGACATCTTCAGCTCAAAGTCAGCAAAGGATTTTGCGTTTTTATTCATATCGAGAATTTGGCGCAAAATCTTATTTCGCGGCATAGCTTTTTTAACTAGCCATATTTCAGTTAGCATTTCGTCGTCCAAGGCCGAGCCTTTTTTCAACTTTCTAAGTACGGAGTCTGCCTTTTCGCTCGCGAGTTTCTTTTGGCTTTTTACCATATTTTCGACAGGCGCAAGCAAGTCTTGGTACGGAGACTCTCCCTCGCTTTCGTCGCTTCCGGATATTATGAGGGGAGTTCTCGCCTCGTCTATTAAGATTGAGTCTGCCTCGTCAACAAGGCAGAAGTTAAAGTCTCTCTGAACTTGGTCGGACTTTCTGTAAGACATTGAGTTGTCTCGCAGATAGTCAAAGCCGAGTTCGCTTGCGGTGGAATATACTATATCGGCCATGTAGGCCTGCTTTTTTTGCTCGCGGTCTTGAGAGGCTATAACGTAGGCGCAAGTAAGTCCAAGAGTATTAAATAGGGCGCCCATCCACTGGGCGTCGCGCATAGCGAGGTATTCGTTTACGGTCGCAACGTGGCAGCCCTCGTGGGTCAGGGCGTTTAGATATAGGCAGAGAGTTGCTATGAGCGTCTTTCCCTCGCCGGTTGCAATTTCTGCAACCATGCCCTTGTGCAGGGCTATAGCGCCCATAATCTGCACATCGTATGGAACCATATTCCAGACTTGCGGATTCCCGAAAACCTCGTAGCTTTTGCCGCACATTCTCCTTGCGGCATTTTTTACGAGCGCGAAGGCTTCCGGCAAGAGGGAATCTAGAGACTCTCCGCCGATTGCCCGCTTTGAAAATTCCTCGGTTTTCTTTGGCAGATCGGAATCCGCCAAGCTCTGATATTGTTTTTCGATTTTATTTATGCGTGCGAGCGTCCTTTTTGCAGCCGCGTAAAAGCGCCCGTATTTGTAACCGCCGAAAAGTTTTGTAAGAATAGAGGCCATATTTTATCTAAATTAAAAAGCTTTTATTTATTTGCGCAAAATAGTGCGCATAAAAATAACCGCATATATAGAATTGAAAAACAGGCTTCCATTCAACAAAAAAATAGCAAAGAGACGGGTAAGCTTCCGAGTGTTTTACAAATCAAATTTGCTTGCTTGGATAAATCAATTAAAAGGCAATTTTTGCAAGTTCCAGTGTTTGGGGTGCTAGCTTCTTTGGCTTTAAATTTTTTGACAAGCGGTGCAAATCGTGCTTTTTTTAAGCTAAATTTTAAATATGAAAAATATAGATAGACTTTTGGAAATAATAAAGAAGTTGCGCGCGCCCGACGGCTGCCCCTGGGACAGGGCTCAGACTCACGATTCCATACGCGGGAACCTTTTGGAGGAGGCCGCGGAGTTTCTCGACGCAGTTGATGTCAAAAACTACGAAAACATGAAGGAGGAGCTCGGCGACATTCTGATGCATGTAATGCTGCATGCCGAGATGGCGTCGGAGGAGGGCAAGTTTAATTTTGACGATGTTGCGGGAGAGCTTGCCGACAAGCTTGTGCGCCGCCATCCGCACGTATTTTCTGGAGTAAAGGTAAAAGATGCCGACGATGTTGTAGAAATTTGGTCTGCAGTTAAGGCAAAGGAAAAAAAGAGCAGGCCCAAATCAGCGAATTTCTGGGAGAATCTGCCGCATGAATTGTCGGCGCTAAGGAAGGCGAGGGACGTGGCAAAGCACATAGATAAAGAGGCGGAAAGCAGGGCTGCAAGCGAATTTAATGCAGATTCTCCGGAGCGCGAGTGCGGCAAGGCGCTGTATGAAATTGTGTCTAAGTTTAGGCCTCTTGGAGTTGAGCCCGAGGGAGCTTTGCGCGACTACCTCAAATATTTGCGAGAAAAGACCGAGGTAAAGTAAGGTGAGGGGCAGCCACAGCGAGGTAATAGAGCTTGCGGACGCTCTCGAAAGCAGGGAGTTTGAATTGAAGATAAGCTTTCGAGTTGGCCTGCGCGGTCTTACCTTGCGCGTGAAAGATGTGGGTTTGCTAAGCCTATCGGCGCCGACTTATGTTGGGCTTGGAGAGTGCAGGGCCTTTGTGAAGTCGCAGTCGGCGTGGATATTTGAGCAGACGCGCAATCTAAAGCCTAGGCGCTCTCTGCTTGAATATTTGCGGGAGAATCCCTATGTGTTTGAGGCGGGCAAGGCCTTGAGGGTGATTTTTATGGAGTCCAAAACAAGCGATTTTTTTGTTAAGGACTCTGAGCGCGGCGAAATAGTATTTGCATATAGAAATAGAGAATCTTTCTTTGAGCTTTTTATGAAGTTTGCAAGGGAGTCTTTGGAGATAAGCGTCGGGGCGATAGCATCGGAGTGCGGCTTGCAGAAGCGCAAAATCTCGGTGCGAAACCAGCGCGGCAGGTGGGCGTCGCGCTCGACTATGGATACTCTTTCCTTCAACTGGCGCATAGTCTTACTAAAGCCTGAATTTCAAAAATATATAATTTTGCACGAATACGCCCACGAGATGTTCATGGACCACTCAGTGTCGTTTTGGATACATCTAAACCGGCTGCTTCCAAACGCAAAAAAGTTGGACAGGCTCCTCAGTCGTGAGGGCGGCGAGGTATTTGCGCTTGAAAGATGATATTTTATATTTGAATACATATTGAAGGCTTGACAAATTTGTATTTTTTTACATCATAACAAGCGGAACTTAACTTGAAACCCATTTGGGAAAGGCTCTGCTTATTATGAAAAAATTTTGCTTTGTTTTGGTTTTTATCGCCTTAATTTTCTCCGGATTTGCCGGTATGTGCGGAGAGCCCGAGGCTAATTTTAAATTCCCGAATGAGGAGCGCCTGGATCTTGCGATGAAGCAGAAGGGAGTTTCCGTTACATACAAAAAATCGGGCGATTTGTTTTGGGTGAGTATCTCTAAAAATATGACGCCTATCCTCGAATTTTACGGCGATATCAAAAAAGGCGCAAATGCGATTTTAAATAGTCGAAGTACTTACACTCTCAAGATGTCGCTGCGCAAAGGCGATATTGAAAAAGCCTTAAAGCGTTTTGAAAAATATGCAAGCCCCGTTGAAGTTGATGCTTTCCCTGTGGTTTTAACTTCACATCGAGTTGTGTTAAATCAGGAGCGTCTTTTTGATTGCACTTCAGCCATACTTGCCATGCCTTTAGAGTCGGAAGTTGCACATCTTAAGAATTTGAGCAAAGATGAGCTTGTAAAAAGAGCAAGGGCCGGCGACCAGCAGGCTATTTTCGCGTGTTTTTTTGTTATGCAATCTCCCTCTAATTCGCCGCTTGAAAGTTCCGATTTGGTTGAAATTGCCAGGGCTATCCTTAAAAGCGATAATACCTTATTAAAAATGCCTTTTTTAAAGGTTATTTTCATGTTATATGTTATGAAGGACGATAGTTTGCTTCCGGAAATTATAAAGGGCAACGAGACTTGCATTTTAAATTCTCTCACAAGCATAGACGCAGATTTTGCGGCTGCCGTCTATTTATCGCTCTTGCAAAGCGGAGCGCCCGATGAATTATTGAAGCGCTACGAGGCCTTTTTTGCGGAACTTTATAGCTTTGAAGGCATTGATGTTCTCGAAATATCTAGCAGTATATTATATTCCTTCAATCATGATTTTATTAAAAAATTGGGAGAAAACGCCCGCGCGCGCAAATTTATTGCCGATATCTTGGACTATCAGATTAGCTTAAGTGAAAATCCGGAATATAGTAAAACTCAGCAATATTATATCCGCGATGTGATGCAGCCCATATTGCTTGCGATGAATATGTCCGACAAAATGTTGGACTTAGATAAAGCGGGGAAAATTAGTAAAGCCAACTTGAAGGCTCTCACGCTTTACTTCTATAAAAATCGCGACAAATTTATGAAGAATTTAAGTCCCGACGACGAGGCTTTTATTGAAAAGCGCATACCGGAGCTAAGGGCGGAAATCGTGAAACTTTGCGAGGCTAATGACTTTGACGGGGTCTATATTCTCTTTTTGGAATACGATAGATGGAAGAATGCCGAGTTTAAAAAATTCATTCTTCTTGAGTTTGTAGAGTTGCCGAAGGCTATGGAGGCTTTTGAAGAATCTAAAGATGAGCTTGGCAAAGATTTTGAAGAGGAATTCAACAAAAAATTAAGTTCCAAATTTAGTCGGGATAAGATTATCTTGAGGCGTTTAGAATCTTCAATTTCACACGATTTATTTTTCGAGCTTTTGAGTAAGCTTGATGATAAGGATACGCGTTCCGCACTTAAGAGCTTCCTTGAGAATAAGGTCGATTTATGCCTAAAAATGTCGTACGCAAAAGGTGTTAGCAAGGACCTGCTTTTCAATAGCGATTTACGTTCAGATCCCTATATGTTTGCCTACGCCGTCTATTCTTGCAAAACGGGTTGTCTCTTGGATAAATCCGATAAAAAAGCCGTAGAACTCGTAAAAAGCATAAAGAATTCACCTTTCTCGGATTGTATTTCAACAATTTATAGGATATTAAATGGCGATTATACTCTCCCAAATACTGGAATGAGGATAAAGTTGGATAAAAACGACGAAGTCATGAAAATATTGGAGGACGAACTTCTAGCTCATACTAACTCCGATATAAGAGATAAAGTTGATATACTTTTAAATCGGGGCGATGAAAAGGGCGCGGTGAAGGCGCTTCTGGGAATGCGCGCGAGCAAGCGTTACTTCAATAATTACAGCGCCTTTAGGACTCTCAAGAAACTAAAAAAATACATGTCTAGAGAGGAGCTTTTACAGGCAGGCGAGGTATTTAAACGCCTAAAATTTGAAAGAGACGATGATACTAAAGATAAGGCGGAATTTTTGCAAAATCTCATAGATGTCTATCATAAAGACTACGCGCTAATGTTTGAATTTTTGCAAAAAAATAAGGAGTTCTTCAAGCCCTATTCGCTCGAGATTATGGCGGCATTCGCTCGCGCGGGGCAGGGCACAGAAAAGGACGAAGCGCTTTCAAAGTCGCTTTACGAGCGCGTAAACAAAGAGGCTTCGGCTGATGAAATTATGTACCTTTTAGAACGAGTTTATCCCGAATACAAAGTTCTTCAGTCGGACAATGCCCGAAAGTCGGAGCTTATGAACCTTGTGCTTGGCAAGGATTCAAAGAGCGGAAAGGTTTTATATTACTTTGCAAGCGAACTTGCAAAAGACAGGAAAAATCCCGAAAAGGTCAAAAAGGCCGCCGAGCTTTATTTGAAGGCGATAGATTGTTCGGATTTTGAAGAGTCTAATTCCGCATATGTTTACAGATATTTTGCTCTGCCCGAACCCTGTTACGATCCGAAAGTAGCCTTTGAAATTGCAAGTAAACTTACCGAGAGATTTGACTCCGAAGAAATGCGTGAGCGGCTTGCAACACACTACCTGACAGGTTTGGGGTGTGAGAAGAACGAAAAAAAAGCGCTTGAAATTTTAAAGGATATCGTGCGGAAAAATCCGAGCAGTATGGCCGCGGTAGTTTTAGCCTACTGTAAGGAAAAGGGCATTGCGGGCGAAAGTTTGAAAGAGGGGGAGAAGTACGAACTTTTGTCGAACGTGCGAGATTACAATTTATCGGACGCCGCGCACTCGTTTTGCTCGCGGGAGTCGCGCCTGAAAAATCGCACGCCCGTTGACAGGCAGTACGCCTTTGAAATGCTCGAATACTGCATATCAAAAAACATATATCCCAAGGATTTGCTCTGGACGATTTACGGCTTTAGATGCGAAAACCGCCAGTACACCGATCCCGAATATAGAGACATAAAAGTTGCGTGGCAGACTCTGATGCGCATTAAAAAACTTGATCCAAATAGCGAAAGATTGAAGTTCCAAGAGGCTTTGCACCTCTTGGTTGGCGCGGGTGTGGAGGCAAATCCCGAAGTGGCTGCGAAAACACTTAGCGAGATTGCCGAGAGTAAGAAAGACCATTGGCAGGGAGCGGCGCTGGTTCTATGCTACGCCTACGAAAAGGGCATAGGTGTAAAGGCAAATCCGGAGCTCGCTGCCAAGTACTTTAAGATTTGCACCGAAAGCGACGTCACTTTTACCTGCTACGGAAACATAATTAGATACGCCGAAGTCATGCCATACGACAAGGAGTGGTTTGAAAGCTTTAGAGATCGCTTCTACAATGCCTTGAAGTCGAATTGATAACTTAAAATTCGCGGCGTATTGAGTCTTTTTAGTGCAAGGCGGACGCAATAAATTGAGGCGCGATTTTGTGGGGCTTTGGTGTGACCGCCTTTTATGTCGAAATTTGAACTTTATGAATTTTAAATTTTCTAAATGGAAATGTAAAATATGCGGAAAATGTTTACATCGGTGTTGATTTGTCAGGTTTTTTTGCGCTAGCATTTCCTGACGAGGAAGACTGGGGTGGGCTTTCTACTTCCTTAGATTTCTGCATAATACCGAGAACTTTCTTGAAAAATTTTACTTTAATCCCAAAATGTGCTTATGAAAATTTTAAAAACTAGGCGCGGGGCTTTCTCGCTTATAGAAGTAATTATTGTGCTCGCCATACTGGGCTTGTTTGCGGCTTTGGTAATACCCGCCGCCCGCTATATAAGGGTTTCAACGCGCACTGCGGCTATTCAAAACCAGATTAGTGCAATGTATAAAGTCGCCTCAACTTACATGGAGGACAGAGGTGTAAAGAGGGTTTCCCTAAAAACTCTAATTGATGATAAGTTCCTTAGCGCCCCTACTGTTTTTATGAACGAAAACTACGACGATTTCGTATTTGAACAGGGCGGAGCAACTGCCGTATTAAAAACGAAAGACGGCGATGAAATAGAGGTTAAATACTAATTTTGTTTTTTTAGATAGTTTATTTTTGCAAACGAAGAGGCCGCGCATTTTGTGCGGCCTCTCTTATGATTGGGCAAATTTACTTTGCAAATTTTGTGAGATTTTTATCTAAAATTTAAAGGCTAAAAAAGCGCTTACCTTTTAAACTACTCAGCTTCTTTTATAAACAAGCCCAGGACTTCAAAGTCCATATTGGGAATAGATTGTAGCCTTACATCGGCTCCGTTTAATCTGCCCGCAAACTTTGCGTCTGAAACCTTGAATTTCGCAAGCTTTACTTTGCCGCTATCTTCAATTTTCAAAGCTCCAAGTTTCTTCCACGCACCCGCATTTGCTTGCCCCTTGCGGACATTGGAATCATTCGAATCGTACACCAATTCGATGGTGTCGGGGCCTGAGTCTATGTAAACTATACTAATCTCGATTTCGCGTTTGCCTGACATATTCTTAAAACCTTGAGGAGCTTTAAAATATGCGTATCTGCCCGAAAAATTTGGAGACTTTATCGCTTTTAAAAACTTCACACCTCCATGGTCGGCATCTTTAAATTCGCTTTCGGCGGTCTTTAGCACGGGCTCGAATTTTACTCCGAGATCTGAAACTTTTTTAGCGTCAAATTCGCTTCCAATAGTTCTTCCCAAAAAGTCGGGAGCTGCAAAATTGTCGGTTCTAAATGGCAGGGCGGGGAAGCCCATGTCGTTGTAGAGATTGCCGAGAGCAAAGCTTTTCCACATATAGCGCGCGGCTATTGGCGATTTAACTTTGTCGGACTTTAAGGCAATGTGTTTTGAGTCTATAATTTTAGCCTTTGCCGGGAAAAATACCCTGTCCTCTCCGCAAAGCTCAAAGCCCGATAGTTCCCCTTCCGAAAGCACGAACGCCTCGGGATCTTTGCCAAACTCCATATTCCTTCTCTTATTTAAAGCTACGCGCTTTGCCAATAGCTTATTGCCACTATTCGTGAACTTTACAAGCACTGTGCCGTCTTTTAATACCTTGCAAGATTCATACATCGGAGATTCCGTCTTGGGGGCTTGGGGTTTATCCATAGCTTTTACTATGGAATTTACGCGCTCTGCCACCAACTCCTTATTCTGCGGGTGTATGTCTTCATACTCGCCAATATCCACTGCCGATACGGCGTAGGTATTCTTAAGCTTTAATGCTTTGAGCTGCGCCTCTCTAAGCCAGGCCCAAGCCTCGTTTGTGACGTCGCCGTCAACCGCTCTGTGAGCCGCGAGCACGACGAATACAAAGGGCATATCGGGCTTTTTAAACTCCTTGCGCCAATCTTCAATCATACGCGGGAAGAGCACTGCGTATCGCTCGGGATATAGCGAGCTAGACTCGCCCTGCCACCACAAAACGCCCTTGAAAGTCATATCTTTTAAGGGATTTACCATTGTGTTATACAGCAGGTGCGATGGATGTCCGCCGGATGTTTTGTCGTCAAAGCTCGTCATAACTTCGCGCGAAATTTCGGGCATCCAGGGCTGTATGCGGGTTCCTCCAACTGCCGCTTCTACAAGGCCAACGGGCACGCCTTCATCTGACGAAAATTTCTTTGCAAAATAGTAGGCAAGCGGCGAAAAACTCTGCAGATTTTTGCCGCTTACGGAACTCCAATTTATCTGCAAGTCGGCAATTTGCCGTGGTGTATTTTCCGCCTTTGAGTCTGTGCGCCTGACAAGGCATATGCGCACATTCTCATTGCTTTCATTATTGAGCTTTTCGCGCAAAAGCGGGTGCCCGCCAACAGGCATATCTATGTTTGATTGCCCCGAGCAAAGCCAAACATCGCCAACAAGAATATTTTTAAGTTCCGCTATCTCTTTCCCGCTTGTGAGTCTCAAGTCCTCCGCTTTTAAGGAGGCCTTCATAGGCGATAGAAATAGGCTCCATTTTCCATTCTCGTTTGCCCTTGCCGTCTTTCGCTGCCCGGAAAATTCCACGCATACATTTGCATTGGGATTTGCCGAGCCGCTTATGTGCACCTTTGCGCCGCGCTGCAAGACCATGTTGTCGGAGTAGATACTGTCAAAACTTAGAACTGCAAAAGCCTGGCTTGCCGCGAAACTTAAAAATGAAGTTTTCAATGCAATTTTAAAAAAACTCTTCATTGCCAATTGCTAGCTTTAAAAGACTTACTTCTTTAATCCAATATTTTTCAAAATGAAATCTTTATGGTTTTTGCTCCAATCGTCATTCCAACCGTGCCCGACGCCCTGCATGTAGAGCCTATCCTTTTTGCCTTTGAAGTTGTTAAACATGGCGGTCACGGCAGTTGGTGTGCAGGTATTGTCGCAAAGGCCTATACCGACGTACATTTTAGCTCTTATAAATTGCGCCATGAGTGCGGGGTCAAAGTATCTGCCGTTTTCGAGTTCCCTTGTCTGATTTGCGTTGTTTACCCAATCCGGCCAACCTGAGCGGCGGCCTATAGAGCCGGCGCCATTGTCGCACATAGCGGGGCAAAGGGGGGCAATCACCGTCACTTTGGGGCAGAGGTAGGCAGCGACTATCGTTTGAGAGCCGCCTTGGCTAAAACCGGTTGTCGCTATATTCTTGCCGTCCCATTCGGGGCGCGCCATTGCCATTCTGAGCGTCTGGTAAACCCTCTTAAACATTCCCACAAAGTACATCTCTTCGGGAGTCTTGTCCTTATTGCGCATCTTGTAATTAACTCCCTTTTGGTGGACGACTTCGTCTATAAACTTTTGCCGCTCTTCACCCTTTAGAGATGGCGGTATTGAGTGCGGATTCATCGACACTCCTATCGCGCCCTCCTTTGCGTATTCAACTGCAGGGCGCAAGTCCGCACTAAAGGAGCCTGCTCCGAAGAAAGTTGCAACTATGGGCATCTTTCCCTTCTTTCCGACGGGCAAGGCTAGGTAGCCGTCTGCGATTCCGCCATCGCATGAGCCGTTTTCGCCGTCGTCAACTTTTATTTCGTAGCGGTATAGCTCTACGGGATATTTGCCGTTTTCGGCGGGAAAGTCTCGCAACTTTTCAAGCTTTACATTCCTTGGTGAATTCTTTTCGACCTCCATCTTTATTTTTTTCCAGAATTTATCCAAATCCTTTGGAGCCTGAGTTACAGTCTTTACCTTGTCGGGCGAAACTATCACACCGTTTTCCTTGCGCTTGACGTGCCCGTTTTTGTCTTTGTCATTGGGGTCGAATGCGGAAAATATTAGCCAAGATTCCTTGTCGGGCGTGTACGAAAACTCCTCTGGGCAAATACCCTTTTCTATTTGTTTGCCGTTTACCTTAAATTCAAAGCGCGCGCCGTCCGGAGCGCCCGAAATTTTAAATACGACTTTATCGCCGATTCTTGCGATATTGTCTTTTGCTGAGTTTTCGATTTTAATTTCGGCAAGCGATACAAGAGCTAATGCAGCCGAAAGCAAACATAGTGCTATTTTTTTCATTTGTGGTATTTTGTTTAAGCGTAAGGTGCGCCCTTTTGCATCGTAAGCAGTTTGAATTTTGCCGTGGCGCGTTTTCAAAATTCTGTGGCAAAGTTATTTTTAGAAGCACTGCTTTTCAAGAATTTTTTTCTTAAGAGCTAGCACATTGAGCTTTACAGAATCTCAAATATATACAGACTCAAACTCTTTAAGTATCTATGGAAAGTAAGAAACCGAATATATTGAGGCGCCTCTACGATTGGACCGTCTCTTGGGCCGACAAGCCCCAGGGAACTCAGGCTCTGGCTGCTCTGTCTTTTGCAGAGAGCTCGTTTTTTCCGATTCCGCCGGACGTTCTTCTGATACCCTTAGTGTTCGGAGCGCCAAAGCGCTGGTGGAAAATCGCTTTGGTGTGCACTGTGGCATCGGTTCTGGGTGGAGTTTTTGGTTGGTACATAGGCAAGTTTTTCTGGCAGTCAACGCAGGACTTTTTCTTTACTTACGTGTTCAGCAAAGAGGCCTTTGAGTCGGTTGAGAAGATGTATGGCGAGTTTGCCTTTCTTGCAATTTTAGGCGCAGCTTTTACCCCCATACCCT
>OJMH01002752.1_pt1 | contig 14154 bp, 8 predicted proteins | sample 1597111 | NCBI WGS metagenome assembly OJMH01 (sample SAMEA2452115, study PRJEB22498) | human gut metagenome | reverse complement strand
TTCCCCAAGATCATTCAGGCTATGCTGATATGATTAAATGGACGAAGGAATTAGCAGAAACCCTTTCAAAATATCAAGATAAAAATGGTTTATGGTATCAGGTAATTGACCAACCTTCACGTACCGATAATTTCCCGGAAGCTTCTGTTACGGCGCAATGTATGTATGCCTATATGAAAGCTGTGAATAAAGGATACATTGATAGTCAGTATCGCGCCATTGCAGAAAAGGCTTTTAAAGGTCTGTGTGATAAACTACTGATTTCCAATCCGGACGGAACATTGACATTAACCAAATGTTGCCAAGTAGGTGGATTAGGTGGTAAGCCTTATCGGGATGGTAGTTTTGAATATTATATAGGAGAGAAAATGAGAGATAATGATGCGAAAGCGACAGGACCTTTCATTATGGGTTGTATTGAACTGAACAAATAATAAGGTTTAGTGTGAATAATAATTTCTATGTACTGATCATAAATTAATTTGTAAATGCAATATATCATGAATAGAAGAAAAATTCTTTCACCGTTTTACACGGTAGCGATGCTTACTGCCACTACGTCAGTTGCTGCACAGTCGCAGTTCGTAGAACATAAAGAGAAGCCTAATATCATCTTCATACTCGCTGATGATATGGGATATTGTGATTTGGCATGCTATGGAAATAAGTACATCAAAACTCCTAATATAGATAAACTTGCTGCTACAGGAACCACTTTTACTCAATGTTATGCGGGTTCTGGCATAAGTTCACCTTCACGCTGCGCCCTTATGACAGGCCGTAATACTGGAAATACTACTATCCGTGACAATTTTTGTAATGCGGGTGGAATAGAAGGACTTAAAGGCACAAAACCTATTCGACGTATGCACTTGATGCCCAATGACACTACTATTGCTACCGTACTTAGTGCTGCCGGCTATCGCACGTGTCTAGTCAATAAATGGCATCTTGACGGTTTTAATTCTGAAGCCACTCCACTGAACCGTGGTTTTCATGAATTTTACGGGTGGCTCATCAGCACTGCCTATTCCAATGACCCCTATTATTATCCATATTGGCGATTTAATAACCGTAAAATTGAAAACATAAAAGAGAATGAATTGGATCGTCATATAAAACATAATACTGACCTATCTACCGATGATGCGATAAAATTTATTCATCGCAATCAGTCCAATCCTTTTTTCCTATATCTTGCTTATGACGCTCCTCATGAGCCTTATATCATTGATGACACTGTATGGTATGACGAGGAAGATTGGAATATGAATACCAAACGTTATGCTGCCCTTATCACTCACATGGATCGGGCCATTGGACGTTTGCTTGCCGAACTTGACAGATTGGGATTGCGTGAGAATACACTTGTTATTTTCGCTTCCGATAACGGGGCTGCTAAGCAGGCACCTCTTGCTGAACTTAATTGTCAAGGGAGCCTTAAAGGTATAAAAGGCCAGCTTTACGAGGGTGGAATTCGTATCCCTTTCATTGTCAATCAACCGGGTAAAGTTTCTGTTCGTAAATTAGACAATATTGTATATTTCCCAGACGTGATGCCTACATTGGCGGCATTGGGAGACGCTACGGATAAATTACCTCAAAAACTCAATGGCATCAATATATTGCCTCTTTTTTATGGTGGTCAAGTAGATACGGACAATCGTCTGTTGTATTGGGAGTTCCCTGGTAAGCAACGTGCTGCTCGCCGCGGTGATTGGAAAGTGGTTGCGATTAAAAAGGATGCGCCTTTGGAATTGTACAATATAAGGGAAGATATGACTGAATCAGTCAATTTGGCTGATAAGTATCCTGAAATGGTGACTGAATTTGAAAAGGAAATGAAAAAGATGCATATACCTACTCCCAATTGGCCCTTGCCGGGGGAGTTTTGACGTTTCTGTTTTTTTGAATGGACCATTTTGCATTATGGGTGGACTAAGAAACTAGTATTATCAGTGATTTGGCTATAAGGCTTTCCTGTCCTATTGTCTCTAAGTACTACCCTGATGAAATGAAGTTCATAATCTATGAAAAATTACACAGAAGGCAAGAATACTGTATATCGATTTTTGACTAATGAATTGGATAATTATCAATTAAAACCGGATATTGACGAGCAACAAAGATTGTTCTAAACTATTCCGAACATTAATGAATCAAATATATTAATAACTTATGAAAATTTCACAAAAAAGAATGTGCTTGTTAATGCTTTTGTTAGTAAGCTTTCATTTAAACATTCTTGCACAAGAAAAGACAATCACAGGTACTGTCTTTGATAAAGCAGGAGAGACTGTCATTGGTGCAAGCATTTTGGTTAAAGGAACTGTTAATGGTATTATCACTGATGTTGATGGTGGATTTACATTGAATAATGTTCCGGATGATGCAATTTTGCAGATTAGTTTTGTGGGTTATAAGCCTCAAAATGTTGCAGTGAAAGGACAGAGTCATCTTAAGATCATTCTGGAAGAAGATACGGAAGTCTTGGATGAAGTTGTAGTGATTGGTTATGGCTCTGTAAGAAAGAGCTCTTTGACCGGTGCTGTGGCAAAAATGGACAAGAAGGGAATACAAGATCGTCCGTTGGCCAGACCTGAAACGGCATTACAAGGGCAACTTGCCGGTGTAACCGTTCGGACAACAAATGGAGAGCCGGGTGCGGATATGCAGATTCGTGTACGTGGCGCAGCTTCTGTGAATGCGAATTCAGATCCCTTGTACGTTGTAGATGGAGTTCCCTTGAATACATTAAGTGGTATAAATCCTGCGGATATTGCCTCCATTGAAGTTTTGAAGGATGCGGCTTCTTCTGCGATTTATGGTTCCCGTGGTTCGAATGGAGTTGTTATTGTAACTACTCAAAAGGGAAATGTCGGTAAGCCAAAAGTCTCTTTTAATGCGAGTGTAGGGTTTCAAACACTGGAAAAGAAAATAGATTTATTGAGTGCTGCCGAATGGATGGAATTCCGTACAAAATGGAACGATGCTAATTATTTGGCGACAGCCCAAAAGAAAGGTATTGCTAATGCAAGTGTCAGGGACGATAATGCTACCCGTCTGGCTAATGTGGGAATTAAAGCAGGCACAGACGACTCTTATCTATATATTCTTGATAACCGCTGGTTTAATTATCTAAGTGAGGATATGAAGGCTTCGCATACTTATACTACGACTCCGGAGAAACTTAGCTTGTTGGATTGGCAGGATGAAGTGTATCGTCTGGCTGTTATTCAAGATTATAGTTTGAGTGTTTCCGGTGCAACTGACAATGTCAATTATTTGTTTTCTGGTGGTTATTTAAGCCAGGAAGGTTTGGCGACGGGGACAGATTATGAACGCTTTTCTTTCCGTGCCAATGTGGAATCCAAGATTAATAAGTATTTTTCTATCGGAATGAACTTGGCACCCACTTATATAGTTACGAATGGCTCGGGACGTGCTAACGGTAAAGACTCTCAGGCTCATAAGACATTGTCTTCTTGCCCGGTTTCAGAACCGGGAGTCGGTTACATGACTTATGTTCAGCCTAACGATCGCTACGGATGGGCAGATACGACTTCAAGTCCCAGCTATATCTTGAATACGGATATAAATCAGAATCGTACATTACGTATGGTTGGAAATGCATTTTTACGTATAACTCCGTTTCAGGATTTCCGTATTGAGTTGTCTGCAGCTGCCAATTATTATGATGTGGATGGTAATAAATATTCTTTTTCTAGTTCAGGAAAAAGTTGGGCGAAAGGTGAAGGGCAGTCTTCTTCCGGAAGCCATTCAACAAGTCGTATCTGGAGCACTTTGTTACAGGCTGTAGCTAACTATGATCATACATTTGGCAAACATGGGGTAAGTGCCATGCTTGGTTTTTCTTCTGAGCAATCCTCTTTGGGATATAAAACTGAACAAGGCTTTAAGGGTCCTTTCCCTAACGATGCCATTATCGGTTCGTTTGATGGTTCGAAAGTAGCGGTCGGCACCAATACGGTGACTGAACAGACTCCCAATAAATTACTTTCTACGTTCGGGCGTTTGCAGTATAATTATGACGATCGTTATATGGTTTCCGGTAGCTTGCGCTTTGACGGTGGCTCTGTTTTCGGTGCCAATAATAAGTGGGGAGTGTTTCCTGCAGTATCTGGTGGTTGGATCGTTTCTAATGAAAAATTCTTTAAGAATTGGGAACAGAAATGGTGGAATACTTTGAAAGTCAGGGGTAGCTATGGTGTGACGGGTAACAACTCTATTAGCAATACTGCGGCTTATGCTACTTTGGCGTCTGCTGTTTATGGTGGTGCGTCGGGTTTCTATACAAACAGCTTGGGTAATCCTGATTTGGGTTGGGAAAAAACGCATAGTACGGACATTGCTGTTGATTTGGGCTTCTTGAATAATCGTATTCAATTGTCTTTGGACTGGTACACAAAAAATACGACAGATTTGTTGTATCAAGTTCCAGTAGAAGGAGCATCTGGTTTCAGCACCATTTGGGATAACTTAGGTGATATCCATAATGAAGGTTTTGAAATAGAATTGAATACTCACAACCTGACCGGTACTTTTAAATGGGATACCTCATTCAATATGTCCTATAACAAGAATGAAGTCAAGAAACTGGGCACGGATAATACTCCGATTTTCTCCGGATTCTCCGGCAGCAATTATTCCAATATCTTGACTGTAGGTAAGGCTGTTAATACATATTATATGTATGAGGCTGTCGGGGTATGGAAAAATCAGGCAGAAATAGATGCTTATAGTGCGGATCATGATGGAAAGCCTGTAACCTTCGAAGGTAAGAAAATCCAACCGGGTGACATTCGCTACAGAGATGTTAATAATGACGGTAAGTATGATAAAGATAATGACAGAGACTATTTGGGAAGTCCGACACCTAAGTTTGTATTCGGTATGACTAACCGATTTTCTTATAAGAACTTTGATGTATCAATATTATTGACAGCACAAACCGGCGGTAAGATTTATGGTATCTTGGGACGTGCCATCGACCGTCCGAGTATGGGGGCTAAATCCAATATAATGGGGCATTGGAGAGATGCGTGGTGGTCTGAGGACGAACTGGGTAATGGCTCTGTTCCTTATATCTTGAGTCAGACGACTGGTACAACATTGGATTCCCGTTGGCTGTATTCTTCCAATTATCTACGTATCAAGAATCTTACTGTAGGATATAAGTTGCCTATTAATCCTAGATTCATCTCGTTTGCACGTGTGTATTTGTCTATAGAAAACTTGGCAAAATGGGATAATTACTATGGTGGTTATTCTCCAGAGGCGGCTAATGTGGGTTCTGGCCCCGGCGGAGCCAGCGCATTGGGGCTGGACTATGGTGGTTATCCTAGCGCCCGTACATTTACACTTGGTATAAACGTTAATTTCTAATCCTTAAAATGAAGATTATGTTTAAATTTTTAAATATATTGTATATAAGCACATTGGCGTTGACTATTTTTTCTTGTGATGATTATTTAGACACTCCACCTGTGGATAAATTGACCTCGAACGGATTTTATCAGACACAGGCTCAGGCGGAACAGGGAGTTTTAGGGATTTACACAGATTTGCGTCAGGCGTCCAATTGCGAGTATTGGTTTATGTCTGAATGCCGTTCTGACGCTGCGTGGGTAGAGCCTAATCCGGATGCTTTCCGTGAATATTCTGAAATCGGAACATTCAGGGCTACAGATGATATGGCGATGTTCAATGACACATGGAATATGTGGTATAAGGTGATTTACGATGCTAATGTTGCCATTTCAAAGATTCCAAATACTTCTTTTACTTCGGAAACACTTAAGACTCAATTAGTGAATGAAGCTTATTTTTTAAGGGGATGGGCGTATTTTGAATTGACCCGTTTATTCGGATATGTACCTGTGATAGACAAACCGATGTCACCGGCAGAAATAAAATCCGTAAAGCAGTCGGCACCACAGGATGTGATTAATAACCGCGTGCTTCCAGATTTGAAAAATGCGGAAAATTTGCCTTATAAAGACGATATGAAAGATGCCAACGGTGCAAATATCAGTAAAAAAGGACGTGCCGATAAAATGGCGGCGAAAGCTATGTTGGCGCGTGTGTACATGACATTGGTCGGTTATCCGTATAATGATTCCAATGCAAAAGCTTTGGCGAAAATGCAATTGGAGAGTATTTTGAACGACTCGCATGCCACCGATTATTGGGCTCCGTCATTGGAAGAGTGGCGAAAGCAATGGATGCCAACCGACGCATATTATAACAAATATTCCATTTTTTCTATTCAATATCGAACGGGCGGTACAGGTAATCCAGCTATATTCAATATGCTTCCCGTTAAAATTGTTCCGATTAATTGGTCAAAAAACTATAATTTCTCGCTGAATAATATTTATGTGGAAAAGACGTTGATGCACGAATTTGACCGTGAATACTCAAATGGAAAGAAAGATGGGCGTGGGTATAATTTTGGTGTGATGTCTGGGTTTGAGGCTGACGCGGTGGCTCCTGCTTATCAGAGTCCGTCCGAAACGATGACTTTTGAGGATGGAACCACTTGTGAGGTATATACTAAAGCTATGTTCTATAAATTTATACCTACCCATGTGAAAATTGAGGGGCTTGGTATGTCTTTTGATGCGGAGAGTGGCATGAAAAAGTATGATGATTGGGGTGTGAATCTTCCCATTATTCGTATTGAAGATATGCAACTTTTATATGCGGAATTGTTGGCCGGTGAAGGTGATATGAAAAATGCTATGAAGATTGTTAATAAGATACGGACAAGAGCTAATTGTGATGCGTTACCTGAAACAGGCATTAGCGAGGAAGATGCCATGAATTACATCAAACGTGAACGTAAGATTGAATTTATGGGTGAAGGTGTCCGTTGGTTCGACCAAGTTCGCTATGGTACATGGAAATCGGATACGGAAGAGAAATTTGATCGTTATAATTTTTCGGAGCTGAAAACTTATCTTAAAGACGGGCGACATATTTATCCGATTCCGATGAATCAGTTAAATGTTACCCCCGGACTTTATGAGCAGAATGAAGGGTATAGGAATTGATGCGTTGGAATAGGAAAAATACTAATGTAAAAGTAGTGAGTACTCAATAAAAATTAGGTTGTATTCAAATGAAATCCCCATGAGATAAAAAAACTCGCTAAAGAGAATGTAAATGTTCAGCTGAAGTTACCTTTGTATTATATAACTTCTACAAATGAATAACTTATGGTACACGTAACATTCTCTCAGTTGGTACAGCTGGCTTGCGGTATCGACGCCCATTTGAAGGTAGTGGTGGCAAGAATCGAAAGTGTTGGTCTCTCCAAAGAGACCCGCTCTTTCGCAATTTTTACGAGTTCTTTGATAGAATTGAAAGAATGGCTAATTCCAGACTAAATTGTTGGATATAGTAAAAATACATGGTATAGCAGTGAATGAGGGTGCTCAATATTATCCTACACAAATGTTTGAGACACATGACGGTGCCTATAATATGAATGTACATATGTTGCGCAGGGGTCAACAAGAAAAACTCTACAGAACTGCAAGTGAGCAAGCTAATTTATAAAAATCCGACAGGAACTGAAGAGAATGGCGGGAAATATCTGAATTGGATTGAAGCTACTGATGGCAGCGATGACCTTTATTTCGATTTTTAAGAAAATTGTTGTGAATTGTTGTCTTTTTCGGCCCGGTCTGTCGGTCATTCATTAATTGATAATCCTAATTTGACGCAACATTCCAGTTATATGAAGTAGATTTTATCAAGTGGTTTTTTCCTCATTCAGGAAATTGAATTATGCAAACCAATAATCGTAGAGTAGCTTAGCCATCGCTTCTATATTATCATTTATCTTGGTACTTCTGTCAAGTTAAACAGAAGTTGGTAAGGAAGTGTTGTTTTGTGTTCGGACACAACTATAAATATTAATCAAATATATTAAATGCCATGAAAAAACTGTTTTATTTATTACTCGCCGTTGTTTTGGCGGCTTGTGGTTCGGAGAAGCAAACTCCGATTGACCGTGAAGCATTAGTAGAAAGAAATAGTCCCGTTGTTACGGCATTCGATTCATTGGCTTCCCTTTCTGTAGGAAATGGAGAGTTTGCTTATACGGTAGATATAACCGGTTTGCAGACATTTCCGGATAATTACAGCAAAGGTGTTCCATTAGGAACGCAAAGCCAGTGGGGATGGCATAGCTTTGCCAATCCGGAACATCTTACTCCGGAAGAAACCCTGAAAGAGTACGATTTTGGGCGAGGGAAGAAAGAATTTTATGCCACACAGTTCAAAGAGAAAGGCAGACAGCAAGATGCCGCTAACTGGTTTCGTGTCAATCCACACCGTCTTCATTTAGGGATTGTCGGTTTCGACGTGAAAGAAGATACGGATATTGAACAAGTGACTGATATTCATCAGAAACTTTGTTTGTGGAATGGAAAAATTGAGAGCAGGTTTAAATTAAATGGTGAAGATTATCAGGTGGAGACTGTCTGCCATCCTTCCAGTGATATGATTGCTGCTCATATAACCTCCAAGGCACATACCGGAATTTGTTTTCGCTTTCCGTATCCTACAGGAGGACACTGTGATGATGCTTGTAATTGGGAAGCCTTTGATAAACATACGACGACGATTGTTACTCAAAATGAATCTTCTGCAGTATTGAAGCATACGCTGGACAGTACAAAGTATTATGTGACTTTACACTGGGAAGGAAAAGCGACTTTGAATGAGAAAGCAAAACACTGTTTTGTCTTGACCCCGATAGACGACAAACTGGCTTTTACCTGTGCTTTTACTAGTGAAGCTCCTTCTACGCAGACTGTCACCGTGGAACAGATTCAGGAAGAAGCAAAAAACTATTGGAACTCTTTCTGGAAAGAAGGTGCAGCTGTTGATTTCTCTTCATGTACGGATTCACGCGCCAAAGAATTGGAACGACGTGTGGTACTTAGTCAATATCTGCTTGCTATTCAAAGCGCGGGTACTACTCCTCCGCAAGAAACGGGGCTTACTTATAATTCATGGTTTGGTAAATTTCATCTTGAAATGATCTGGTGGCACGAAGCCCAATTTGCTCTCTGGAACCGTAGCAATTTACTCGACCGTACACTTGCTTGGTATGAAAAAGCAGAACCTATGGCACGCCAAATAGCACAGAGACAAGGATTTGACGGTGTTCGTTGGATGAAAATGACCGACCCGTCAGGAACAGAAGCTCCCTCTAAAGTAGGAAGTTTTTTGATCTGGCAACAACCCCATTTAATTTATCTGGCAGAATTGCTTTATCGTGCCGATCCGACTAAAAAAGTACTAGAGAAATATAATCGTTTAGTACAAGAGACGGCTGAATTTATGTACTCCTTTGCTACCTATGATGAACTGGAAGGACGCTATGTGTTGAAAGGTGCCATCCCCGCACAAGAAACGTTACGTGCAGCAGAAACTGTTAATCCTCCTTTCGAACTTTCTTACTGGCATTTTGCAATGCAGACCGCCCAACAATGGCGTGAGCGTATGGGGCAACAGCGTAATCTGGAATGGGATGAAATGCTCGACAAACTTTCACCTCTAGCTTATAATGCAGATGGACTTTATCTGGCTGCTGAAACAGCTACAGATACTTATAAAGACATTCGTTATACTTCCGACCACATGGCTGTATTAGGTGCAGTTGGTATACTTCCGATGAATAAACTTATCCGGGAAGATTATATGAAAAATACATTGCACTGGATTTGGGATAACTGGAATTGGGGTAAAACCTGGGGATGGGATTATCCGATGACAGCCATGAATGCTGCCCGCTTGGGTGAACCGGAAAAGGCTGTTGGAGCTTTACTGATGGATAAACGTACCAATACATACCTGCCGAATGGTCATAATTATCAAGACGGTCGTTTGCGCATTTATTTACCGGGTAATGGTGGCTTGTTGACTGCTATTGCAATGATGTGTGCAGGTTGGGACGGATGTACCGAAACTAATCCGGGATTCCCGAAAGACGGGACATGGAATGTTCGTTGGGAAGGATTGAAGCCATTACCATAATCAAACACAAAAAATATGAAATATTTTCGTCTGAATCTTATTTTAAAAGGAGGGCTTACTGCTTATTGTCTTTTTATGTTGCCGGCAATGCAATTAAATGCTCAAAGAGAGGCAAAACAGATCGGTGACTTTAAAGAATCCATCTCCTTAAACGAGCATTTGCGAGGGGCAAAACGGACGTTGCAATACCATCCTGATGGAGATGAATTTGTTTGTATCAACGGTAAGAACCGCTATACCCGTGCTTTGTATGGTAGCCATAGCCCTTTTCGTGTAGAAACAAGTGACCGGCCGGTTTTTGCGTTTTATAATAATGGACGTGGAGGAAATATAAGTTTCAAAATCATTCTTCGTGATGGAACAGAAGTCGCACTTGACCGTACCGGATATTGTGAATCCCGCTACTCGGCAGGAAAGCGTACCTATTATCTGACAGACCCTTCCTGGGGAAAAGGAGAACTGCGTATTGTAGTATTGGCATTAGCCGATATGGATGGAGCTATCTGGCGTTTTTCCGCTTCGAATATGCCTAAAGGGGCTATACTTCGTTGGCAGCATGGAGGTGCTACCGGGAAACGTTTGAGTCGTAATGGAGATATGGGAGTCGATCCGGCTGATTGTTTCGAACTTCCGGCCGAAGTTACCGATCTTGTCACAGGTGAACTTCCCTTGCAGAAAGAAGCATACTTAGTACGTGGGGAAGTGCCTGAACAATCTAATGCCCATAAACTCTATCAAAAAGCGGAGGCGGCTTCTTTGGCATTAGCCTCCCGTTTGAAAATAGAAACTCCGGACCCTTATTTGAATACCTTGGGAGGAGCGTTAGTTGCTGCTGCCGATGGAATTTGGGATGGGCAAGTCTGGTTGCACGGTGCTATTGGCTGGCGTATGCCGTTGAGTGGGTGGAGAGCCGGGTATACCGGTGATGCTTTAGGATGGCATGATCGGGCACGTACTCATTTTGATGCTTATGCGGCCAGTCAGGTGACTGATGTTCCGAATACAATTCCGCATCCGGCACAGGACTCCACAATGAATCTGGCACGTTCGGAAAAACGTTGGGGAACTCCTCAATATAGTAACGGTTATATTTGCCGGAATCCGGGGCGCAATAATCAAATGCATCATTATGACATGAATCTTTGTTATATGGATGAACTCTTATGGCATTTCAACTGGACGGGAGATACGGCGTATGTCCGTAAAATGTGGCCTGTAATTACCCGTCATCTTGCTTGGGAAAAATTAAATTATGATCCGGATAATGATGGTTTATATGATGCTTATGCTTGTATCTGGGCAAGCGATGCACTTTATTACAATAGTGGTGCTGTCACCCATTCATCGGCTTACAACTATCGTTCCAATAAAATGGCAGCTTTTCTAGCTTCCTTGATAGGTGAAGATTCTGTACCTTATCAGAAGGAAGCCGAACAAATATTGAAAGCGATGAATAAACGCCTTTGGATGCAGAGTAAAGGTTGCTGGGCGGAGTATCAGGATTTCATGGGACATCGTCGGCTTCATGAAAGTCCGGGATTGTGGACTATATATCATGCACTTGATAGTGAAGTTGCTGATCCTTTTCAGGCTTATCAGGCTACGCGCTATGTCGATACGGAAATACCTCATATTCCTGTATATGCCGATGGACTGAAAGAGGGGTATGCAACGATTGCCACTACCAATTGGTTACCTTATTCCTGGAGTATCAATAATGTGGCTTTCGCAGAGGTGATGCATACAGCTTTGGCTTATTTTCAGGCAGGACGTCCGGAGGAAGGATGCCGACTGATGAAAAGCTCCTTTCTGGATGGTATGTATCTAGGGAACAGTCCGGGCAATTTTGGACAAGTCAGTTTTTATGATGCTGCCCGTGGAGAATGCTATCGTGACTTCGGAGATCCGATTGGGGTAGCTTCCCGATTGCTGGTACAAGGCTTGTATGGTATTTTACCGGATGTTTTGAACGGTAAGATGGTGATTCGTCCGGGATTTCCCGCAGAATGGTCAAAAGCTTCTATTTCTTTGCCGGATATGACTTATAGCTTTGTTCGGGAAAAAGATGTGGATACCTATCAAATAGAGCAACGTTTTGAGACTCCTTTGGCATTGACATTACAAGTGAATGCCGGGAGAGAAGAAATTCATTCGGTGAAAGTGAATGGGAGAGAGGCTGACTGGAGTTTTGCAGAAGCGGCTTCCGGTTATCCGGTGATTATCATCCCTGCCTCTTCTGCAAAGAAATCAACAGTCGAAATTGTATGGGGAGGAAAAAGTTTGAGTTCGGTGCTGCCTGAAATACAGACGGATGCTTTAGCGGAGATCAATATCCCTTCAACTTTAGGGGCATTATTCGGTGAGATATATGATCCACAGGGAGTTTTGGTACAACCGAACATTAGTGATACATCTATTAGAAGTAAAGTCAACGATCATTTAGGGCATCATACTTTCTTTGTTCGCATGAAACAGGGACAAATGGAATGGTGGCAGCCTGTGAATATACAAATATCAGAATTAGAAAAATCATCAGTCGTTCTCCCTTTTTCACAGGTGAACACATTGGAGTGCCGGATGATAAATATGGATTCTCTGTTCAATGCGAATGTTACTGATATTTTCCGGAATAAGTATCTCACTCCCCGTTCACCATTTACCACTCTACAGCTTCCTGTTCAGGGCATTGGTGAGTGGTGTCACCCGAAACTAACAGCCGATATTGACGATACGGGTTTGCGTGCGTTGGTGCATGATGAGGTGTTGACTACCCAATTGGGTGTTTCATTCCGAACATTGGCTCAAGGAAAGAATATAGCTTTCACTTCTTTGTGGGATAATTATCCGGATAGTTTGAGTATTCCGCTTTCCGGTAGAGCTTCTCATGCCTATTTGATGATGGCAGGTAGTACTAACCACATGCAGTGCCGCATTGCTAATGGTATCATTCGTGTATTCTATACGGATGGCACTTCCGATGTGCTGGAATTAGTGAATCCGGATAACTGGTGTCCTATCGAGCAGGATTTCTATGTCGATGGTCAGGCATTCACTGTATCTTCTCCTCGTCCTTACCGTATTCATTTCAAGACAGGTATGGTAAGTAATGACTTGGGAAAAGACTTAGGAATAAAGGGTGTTTATGGACGTTCCATTGAGGGGGGAGCGGGCATACTTTTGGATATGCCTTTGAATCCTTCTAAAGAATTAAGCCATCTGACGTTGGAAACACTTTCGAACGATGTTGTTATCGGCCTGATGGGAATTACAATTCAATAAAACAAAAATAAATGATTAAAAAGAGATGCATTATGATGAGAAGAACTATTTATTTACTACTTATACTGCTATTTGTGGCAGAGGTAACTTATGCGAATACTGTTGATTTTGATAAGGCGTTTAAAGAAAGTGCCCGCATCGAAAAACAGATTAAACGAACCTCTTTTCCGAAACGAACGTTTCTTATAACCGATTTCGGAGCAAAAACAGATGATGAGGCTAATCCTTGCCATGAAGCTATCAATCAAGCTATTCTACAGTGTAGTCTGGCAGGAGGTGGCACAGTAATTGTGCCCAAAGGAACTTTCTATACCGGACCTGTCACTCTGAAGAGTAATGTGAATTTCCATCTCGAAGAGGGAGCTGTCTTGAAATTCTCTACGGATCAGAGCCTTTACTTTCCTGCTGTTTTAACCCGTTGGGAGGGAATTGATTGCTATAACGCTCACCCCTTGATTTATGCCTATGGCGAAAATAATATTGCCATAACCGGAAAAGGTATAATTGACGGACAGGGTAGCATGGAAACTTGGTGGCCTATGTGTGGAGCCGTAAAGTATGGTTGGAAAGAAGGTATGGTGGCTCAACGCAATGGAGGTCGTGAACGCTTGTTGATGTATGGTGAAACATCGACTCCCGTTTACAAACGTCTGATGAAGCCGGAAGACGGGATGCGTCCGCAGCTACTGAATTTACATTCCTGTCACACAATCTTGATTGAAGGTGTTACTTTGTTGAATTCTCCGTTTTGGGTGATTCATCCTCTTTTCTGCGAGAGCTTGATTGTTAGCGGAGTGACTG
>OJMH01002751.1_pt1 | contig 14158 bp, 12 predicted proteins | sample 1597111 | NCBI WGS metagenome assembly OJMH01 (sample SAMEA2452115, study PRJEB22498) | human gut metagenome | reverse complement strand
TAGCATGGGGGCAAAGTTTGTCTTAAAGGCCTCTCGCTTCTGCCAATCCCAAGAGCCGCCCTCCTGCGCCGACAAATTCATGCGCCCAATGGCGGCAAGCCCTATGCCCGCCGCAAGTACTTTTTTTGAAAATTCGCGCCTGTTCATATTAAGAAATCAAATCGAGTTTATAAACGCCCGCAACCGGAACTTTGCCTATCTGCTTTTTCGCCTTCAAATCCCAAACATCGGGCGTGAGCTTCTGATTGCTCTTTTGCTTGAAAAAGTCGTAGGAAAATCCCCTGCCTGAAAATGCGCTCTCGCGCCCGGCAAGCGCCATCATATTTGAGCTATGCGAAAGCGGTATGGCATTTACATGCTTTGAATCGCGTATGCTCTTTAGCAAAAAGGCGTGCTCCTGAACGTATGGACCGGGGCGAGCTCCGCTAAAGCGCCAAGGCTTCTCGCCCTCAATGTGGGCTCCCCCGTCAAAAGTTAAAAATCCCTTTGTGCCAACTATGCGCTCGCTCACATTCGACGAGGTCTTTGGCTCCTGCCTGCAAAGACTCATAACGCGCACTCCGTCGCCATAGTCGAAATCCACGGTAAAGTGCGAATATCTATCGCCAAATTGCGGATACGGCAGAGCCAGTTCCCCATCTTGATTAACACCTCTGCCACCCATTCCCATTACATTTTTGGGAAGCTTGCCATTCATGCACCAGTTTATAACGTCTATATTGTGGCAGTGCTGCTCCACTATGTGGTCGCCCGAAGTCCAAATCCACGCAGCCCAATTTCTGATCTGATACTCCTGAGTATCTATAGGCAAATGCCCGTTTGAAATTCCACCGCCAACATAGCCGTCCTGCATCCAGTAGCACTGCGCCGCAACTATGTCGCCAATCTGACCGTCCATTAGGCGCGCCACCCCCTCCTTGTAGGCTTCGTCGTAGTGGCGCTGAAAGCCCACAACCACATTCAATTTCTTCTCATCGGCGAGCTTTGAGAGTTGCTCGACCTTCCTAGCCTGAGTGATGTCAACAAATAGGGGCTTTTCTGCAAATACGTGCTTGCCGGCTTTTAAGCAGAGCTCCAAGTGCTCCGTCCTAAAGCAAGGTGGGGCCGCCAAAATCACCATATCGCACGGAACTTCCAGGACTTTTTTGCAGCAATCAAAACCTGAGAACATCGTGTCTTTCGTGGCAGCGTAAATATCCTCGGCGATTTTTGAATCTTTGCTCCTTAAATCCTTTACAAAATTTCTAATATTTGTATCGGCCGATTTTAACCTGTCTTCAAACAGATCGCCCAGGGCCACTATCTGAATATTTTTGTCGGCGTTAATCAGATCTTGCATAGCGCCCGTGCCGCGGCCCCCGCAACCCACGCATGCAACCCTTATTCGCCCCGAATTTGAATTTCCGGATTCAGCAGCAAAGCTAAAGCGCGGCAACACTGACGCCGCCCCTAATACGGCAGCGCCCTTTAAGAAACTTCTCCTATCCATCATAATTTTCCTTCTAATTTGAATTGGTAACAAACACCGAAAAAACTCGGCGGAGCCTTTGTAGAAAAATTTTGAATTCGCTTCAAGTTAAAAGTATATTTTTTTATATTACTGTATTAAAGTAAGTTTTTAAACGTAGATGACAGGCAGATTTCTGTTCTTTGAAATATCTATTGGCCTCTCGATTTTTTAAGCTTTTCTCGCATAGCACAAGCTAATACATTAAACCATCGCAATAGCCAAGATTCCTTGCAAGGCGCTTTTTAAAAGGGTTGAAGGCAATAAAAAAGGCAAGGAAACTCCTTGCCCTTAAGATTAAAAATTTGCGGCAAAATTAGTCTGACGATGCAGACTCTCCGGCCTCCTCGCCCAAAGTGGAACCGCCGACAACCTTTACAGTTGATACAATCTCCTCTCTTATCTTCTCCGCAACGTCGGGATTTGACATTAAGTAGGCCTTCGCGGCCTCTCTGCCCTGTCCTATTAACTCGCCCTTGTAAGAAATCCAAGCGCCCTTTTTCTCGAGAATCTTGTTTTCTATGCCCAAGTCGATAAGGCTACCCGTGCGCGAGATGCCTTCATTGTACATGATGTCGAACTCGCACTCGGTAAAGGGCGGTGCGACCTTGTTTTTAACAACCTTTATCTTTGTCCTATTGCCTATTACCTTGCCTGACGGATCCTTTATCTGACCTATGCGGCGTATGTCTATTCTGGTTGTGGCAAAAAACTTTAGAGCCCTGCCGCCCGGAGTTGTCTCGGGGCTGCCGAACATAACGCCTATCTTTTCGCGTATCTGGTTTGTGAAGATGCAGACGCAATTTGTCTTGTTTATAGCGGCTGTCAGGCGGCGCATGGCCTGGCTCATCATTCTCGCCTGCAAGCCCACGGTGCTGTCGCCAAACTGGCCGTCGAGCTCCGTCTTTGAGACCAAAGCCGCTACGGAGTCTATCACTATAACGTCTATCGCTCCGCTTCGTATGAGCGTTTCTGCTATATTTAGAGCATCTTCGCCGCACTCGGGTTGCGAGACCATCAAGTTGTCCAAATCAACCCCAACAATCTTTGCGTAGCGCGGATCGAGAGCGTGCTCTACGTCTATAAATACGGCGTTTCCGCCATTTTTCTGGGCCTCTGCTATAAGCGACAGGCAAAGCGTCGTCTTACCCGAAGATTCGGGGCCGTAAATTTCTGTAATTCTGCCCCTGGCAAGCCCGCCGACTCCGAGCGCTAAGTCTATAGCTATGGAGCCTGTGCTTATAACTTCCACATTCTTTTTGGTGGAATCGCCCAACCTTATCAAAGATCCCTCTCCGAACTGCTTGTTCACGGCGCTCATTGCAAGTTCGAGCGCCTTGTTCGAATGTTCCTCTTCAGCAGCTTGTGTAACTTTTTTTGCCATAAAATACTTCCTATATGCTTAAAATTTTGCACCTACTATCTAAAGATTTATCTTCGGGGCTGTCCACAAAATTAAAAAAATTTTTTTCTCTATATTCGGAATTTTGCTTTTAAACCTTGATTTTAAAATCGCGAGGCTCTTACATAAACTCAAATTTTTATGGCTCCAAGGAAACCAGGCTTAATAATTCTCATACCAACACTAGCAGTGATGTTTTTATTCGTCGCAAGCGAGGGTATGGTCGTGCCCATACTGGCGCCCACTCTGGCAAAGCCCATAAGCCAGGCGCACGATTTAATGCCGGGCTTTTCTCCGGTAGCCCACAAGATAGCCTACGGAATTTTTATGGGCCTATATCCGGTTTTGCTATTTATTTTCGCGCCGATTCTGGGTTCTTTCTCCGATTCCATAGGGCGCAAAAAGGTACTTATGTTTTGCATTTTTGTGGGCATATTTGCAACGCTCGCGCAGGGCTTGGGCGTATTGTTTTCAAGCCTAACGCTGCTATTTCTGGGAAGAATAGCCATAAGCGCAGCTTCGGGCGTGGACGGAACAGCCCAGGCGACCATACTAGACAGGTGCTCTAAGCAGTACAAATCCAGATACATAGGCTATACTCTCACGGTTTATTCAATAGGCTTTCTGGCGGGCCCGGCTATCGCAGGCGTATTTATTTCTGAAGATTCCGCCGGCAATATGTCATTTGCCGAGCCGTTTTACATAATGACCGCAGGCTTTCTCATATCGGCCGTGTGGCTGATGTTTGCCCTGCCTAGCGACAGGCCGGAGAAAATTAAGAAAATCGACTTTTTCGAGGGTGTTAAGGATATGTTAAAAGTGCTAAAAGATAAGCGCTTTAGAACCCTTACAAGCATATTCGTAATAGGCAATTTGGGCGGCGGCTGCTACGCCATGACCATACCAATCTACCTCTTGGAAAGCTTCAACTTTTCGGCAAAGCTTCTCGCTTGGTACATGGCTTTTGGCTCTATTATATCGGCTTTTTCCTACATAGTTATAACGCCGCTGCTGGTGCGCAAGTTCGACAAGACAAAACTGTGCAAATTCTGCTATCTGCTCGTGGGTCTGGCAGCCCTTATTGCCTACCTTGCAGCGGCAGACTGGCAGATGTGGCTTTGCAATGTCCTTTTTATGCTCTCATTTTGCACCGCCTACTCAGCCTGCCTCGACGCCTACTCTGAAATGGTCGGCGAAAACAGAAGAGCTTGGATTTTGAGCGTAGTGCTATCAATCTGGGGCTTGGCCTCGGGCGGCGGATTGGTCTTAAGTAGCGCAGGCATTGCTGTAAATACCCACCTTACGCTGCTATTTTCAGCACTGCTTTTGTTTGTTGGCCTCTGCTTGCCCACATTCGCGGGCAAAGTAAACTCGGCAAGATAACACCAAACTTTTAAAGGCAAAATTCTAGCCAATATTGATTGCCTGCATGTCAACTAAAGCCAGCTTAAAATGAGGCCTTCCCAAAAAAACCCGCCTCCTTTTGGAAGCGGGCAGAACTTTTATCTCAACTTAAAACTTTATTCCAACTTGACCTGAAATTACGTGTATGTGCCCGTAATACTCGCCCCTGACTGCCGGTCCGTTAGACTCGTAGCGATTTATTGAGCTGTTGCCCACCGTCATTATGTATGAGTAGGCAATGTCAAAGGAAATATTGCCAATCTTATAACCTATACCGGTCGAAAACCAAACTCTGTCGGAATCCGGGATTCTAACTGTCCTAAATTCCGGACTAACTATGGGAGATTCGTCAAAGGCAACTCCGCAGCGCAAGGTCAAATCTTCGTCGAATGTCGGATAATAGTGAAAACCCAAAGCCACGCGCGAAGTGTCTTTCCAATTTTCCTCGACACTCGGAAGCCCGCTTATCGATAGGCGCCTAAAGCAAGACCAGCGCGTGTATTCGTAGTCTGCCATAACTGCAATTCTATCGAAGGGCCCGCGCAAGCGCTGGTAAATACTTATCGTGAATTGGTCCGGCATGCTAACTCCCGCATGAACTGTGCCTTGGGGAATATTGCCTACGCGCAAAGTACCCTCGAGCGACTGATAAACGGCACTTCTCCACTGAAAGCCAAATCTACCATCGGGCGCATACTGCACCGTAAAGCCCAAATTTGCACCAAAACCCCAACCTTTTCCGCGCACATCGACCATCTGAGGTATGCCGTAGGCGTACATCTGCGTAAGTTTGCAATATGCGTATTGCGCACTAAAGCCCGCGTTTACAGAAAGCCAATCTGTAACCTTGTAGGAAATGCTCGGGTTTACATCAACTGTGAATAGAAAGCTGTGTATGCCCTGGTAGTTTCCCGGCCAATTATCCTCATACCTAGATTCCAAACCAAAGGGCGCCGTCACCGACAAACTCGCGCCAAAGTCCTCATTTATTTTGTAAACTGCGTAGAAATTTGGAACTCCCGCCATCTTGTCGCAAAGATAGCGCCCGCCGCCCTCGTAGTTTATACCTAGAGTCGGCACCACGGCCGATCCCGCCGAATCCAAGCGGAACTCGCCCTCCTCCAAACTCATAAACGCTATTGTTGACGGATTCCAAAATGCAGCTGTTGCATCGTCATTTGCATTTGCCGCCGTTCCCGCCATTGCCGTTCCCATATTCGACGCTCCCTGCTCGATAACTTCAAAGCCAGCTCCAAAAGCTGTCGCCGAAACCAGGGTAAAAATCGAAACTAAGATTTTTGCCTTTTGCAGTGTTTTCATAATTATTGACTTGCACAATAAGTTGAACGAGCGTTCAGTGTCAAGTTAGTTTTTGAACGATTGTTCAGTTTCGCAAAATTTTCAATCTTTCCTTGTACATTTATCTAAATTTTGTAAAATACTTTTAGACAAATTTAACTAAGCTGTTTAAAATCTCTTGAGATGGATACTAAGGAAAAAATACTTCAAACTACATTTCTGCTTCTAATAGAAAAGGGCTACGACAGAATTTCTATAAGCGATATACAGAGAGAATCGGGAGTGTCGCGCGGGCTCTTGTACTACTTTTTTAAAAACAAGGCCGATTTGCTTTTTGCCGCTTGCCGCAAGTACTTCTTCGACAAATATATGACCGTTGACGTAAACACCATAAGCCTGCGCGGATTCCTAGACCACATAAAGGGCGTTGTGCATTCTCTTACAGACTTTAACGGCCGCGAAATAGATATTTTAAAGTACAATACGCTATACTCTTGCGTCTTGGTCTGCGAGCCGCGCTTCTGGGATTACATAGTGGCAGAACTCGGCAAGGCCTCAATAATAATAGAAAACGCTAAAAAACGCGGCGAAGTAAAGGATTTGCCCACGCACTTTATCGGCGCTACGTTTCTATCTATACTGGGCAGAACTTCATATGTTACCGCTACTCCTTCAAATACTTACGTTCGCTCGCGCATACTTGAAGACATAGATATGTTTTACGAGCTAATTAAGCTTTAACTAAATCCACCCTTCCATGGACTTAAATTCTACGTCCACTTTCAATAGCTAAGCCTCTGGGATAAATTTTGTAATCTGTGTGCATTTCCGACGGCAGATTCAATTTGCTAACTATTTTACTTTCAAAAAGCTAAATATTAAAAATCTATCAAAACTGCCTTTTGCTTATACTTTCAATTTTTGCGCTTGAACCAAAAAAAGGCAATTTTTTTAAGCTCAATAAAGAAGGTTAAAAAAAAACAGGGTGCCTTGCCGCCACCCTGCCTAAAATTCAACAAAATAACTTACTTTGCTGCGTGCTGCCTATCCAAGGCGGCCTTTACAAAATCCAAGAAAAGCGGATGCGGAGCTATGGGCTTCGACTTAAATTCAGGGTGAAACTGCACTCCCAACATCCAAGGGTGGCCGCTTACTTCGGAAATTTCAACCAAGTCGCGCTTTTTATTTACACCCCCTATGCGAAGCCCCGCCTTTACTAGGGCATCGCGATAGGCGTTGTTAAATTCAAAGCGGTGGCGGTGGCGCTCTCTAATTTCGTCCTGCTTGTAGGCCTTCTTTGCAAGGCTTCCATCGACAAGCTCGCAAGCGTAGGCGCCCAAGCGCATGGTGGCACCCTTGTCAACTAAGTGCTTTTGCTCCTCCATCATAGAAATTACCGGATTGGGAGTATCGGGGTCAAACTCCGTAGAATTTGCATCCTTTAAGCCCAAAACATTGCGCGCGTACTCTATCACCAAAATTTGCATTCCAAGGCAGATTCCGAAGTAGGGTATTTTATTTTCGCGTGCGTACTTTGCCGCGAGAATCTTTCCCTCTATGCCCCTATCGCCAAAACCTCCGGGAATGAGTATGCCGTCAACTCCGTTTAAGTACTTTTCAGCCCCAAATTTTTCTATGTCTTCAGAATCTATGCGCTCTATGTTGACCTTGCAGTTGTTGCCAATTCCGGCATGAGCCAGAGACTCGTATATGGACTTGTAAGCGTCCTGCAAATCTATGTATTTTCCGACGACGGCAATCTTAGTTTGGTACTTTGGAAATTTTATGCGCTTTACTATATCGTTCCAAGCGCTCATGTCGCTCTCTTGGCAATTTAAGTGGAGCTTTTCGACAACCAAACTGTCCATTCCCTCATTTGCCAAAGCCAGTGGCAGCTCGTATATCGAAGTCTTCACATCCTGCTCCTCTATAACTGCGCGCAACTCTACATTGCAAAACAGCGAGAGCTTCTGGCGCATATCGAGCGTAATCGGATACTCCGTCCTGCAAACCAGAATATCGGGCTGTATGCCTATCTCGCGCAATTTTGCAACGCTTTGCTGAGACGGCTTTGTCTTGAGCTCACCGGCAGCCTTCAAATATGGAATCAAAGTAACGTGTATAAACACAACGTTTTCCTTGCCAACTTCCAATGAAAATTGGCGCAAAGCCTCTAAAAACGGAAGCCCCTCTATGTCTCCGGTAGTTCCGCCAAGCTCGGTAATTAAAACATCAACTCCCTTGCTCGCCTCGTAAAGCCTCGCCTTTATCTCATTTGTGACGTGCGGGATTACCTGTACAGTCTTGCCAAGGTAGTCGCCCCTGCGCTCTTTTTGTATCACCGATTCGTAAACCTGACCCGATGTCAAATTGTTAAATCTGCTCAGAGAGCCGCTAGTGAAGCGCTCGTAGTGCCCCAAATCCAAATCTGTCTCGGCACCATCGTCTAAAACGTAAACTTCGCCGTGCTGAAATGGGCTCATCGTTCCCGGATCAACATTTAAATAAGGATCGAACTTCTGTATGCGAACCTTCAAATTGCGAGTTTCCAAGAGGGCCCCCAAAGCCCCGGATGTCAAGCCCTTGCCCAATGACGATACAACGCCGCCTGTAATAAAAATATACTTCATATTCGGGGAATATCTACATCTCAAATAACCGAATAAAGGCAACAACTTTCTTCAATTTTGCTCAAAATTTTTTTATTTTTTGAAAATGCTTGACCTAGGTTAAAAAAAGTGAGAGTTTAAACTTCCTTTTCCAAAATTGGAAAGGGTTTTTTAATTTATAAAAATGCGAAAGGTGGTGAAAAGGTATGCCAGTAGAAGTTAGAATGCGTAAGGGTGAAGCTATGGAAAAAGCATTGCGTCGTCTCAAGAAGAAGATTGACCGCGAGGGCATAATCCGCGACGTCCGCCAGAAGCGTTACTTTGAAAAGCCTTGCGAAGTAAGACGCCGCAAGCGCAAGATAGCAGCTTTCAACAATATGTTGAGACAGCGCTACGAAAATCGCTAATTTTAAAATTTTAAGCCTCCCTTCTGCGGAGGCTTTTTTTATTTATATATCAAGCTTAAACTCTAATCCCAATATTTCCCCAAAGCTTATACCTACACTTCCCGATTCTAGAAATTTTTTTACTAAGTCTCAGCAAAGGTTAGCCGGGTAGCTTGATTGCGATTTATCTAACTTATTGAAAATACCAAATTTTCAAATTTTCTGCATTACCACTTAGATTTAAGGAAAAAATTTTTAATACGCGCAACTTGATGATATTGCGGCTGTCGCTAAATTTAAAAACATAAAATATGAAAAATAAATCTTGCCCTAGCTTGGGCTTTTATTTTTCAATTTTTGCCACAAAATTGAAAAGGCATTTCAAATTATGACTCAGCAAGTTTTTTACGCACTATTACTTTCGCTTTTAGCGGGTCTTACAACACTCTTAGGAGGTTGCATAACATTTTTCATAACAAAGAAATCATTCAAGATACTTTCGCTGGGTTTGAGTTTCTCCGCCGGAGTTATGATTTACGTCTCTTTTATGGAGGTCTTGCCATCGGCAAGGGATGTCCTAGATGTAAAAATGAGTGACAAAAGCGCAATGATGTTAACTACAGCGCTATTTTTTGCCGGAGTCTTAATAAGCGGGTTAATCGACATACTATTTCCCGAACACGTAGAAAGCAAAGATCTTTCAAAAGACTCCGATAGAGAAAAGAGGAGTTTGATACGCAGAGTGGGTCTATTTTCGGCTGTGGCAATTTCAATACACAATTTTCCGGAAGGGCTCTCAGTATTTGTATCGAGCATGCAAAGCATAAAATTCGGACTTCCAATAGCTGTTGCAATAGCGCTTCACAATATACCCGAGGGAATATCCGTAGCCCTGCCAATTTACAAGGCTTCAGGAAGCAGAAAGAAGGCAATCTTATGGTCTTTAATATCCGGTATGGCCGAACCAGTCGGAGCAGTTGTGGGATTTTTCATAATTAAGCTAATAATACCGGAATACGCAGTAGCCACTATGCTTTCAATGACAGCCGGAGTTATGGTGTATCTGGCAATAGATGAACTTCTGCCAACGGCAAAGGAGTACGAAAACGGACACGAGACTATTATAGGCTTTGTACTTGGAATGGCCCTGATGGCTCTGTCCTTGGTCTTGTTGGCATAGTTGAATAGCTTAGATATTATATTTATAAAAGATTTAAAATTCTCTTAGATATATAATATTGACTGACAATATGTGAATAAGTCTGCAAGTAATTAGAAATTAAACTCTAAGAAATCTAGCTTATGTCAATACTTTCTAAAGAAAGTTTTACAAGTATTAGCATTGTTAGATAGCGGCGAGTTTATTGTTAAGTTTTTGTTAGGCTCTGTACAAATTGTTGTCAGCTTATTGACAAATCTGGAAAAGCGAAATTTTAAATAATGGCGCCGCGAGCTTTTATTTGCTTGAAAATTTTGTGAATTTAAAAATATTGATTGTTATATTAGCAAAATTCAAATTTTTTATTTATGGAGAGAACCCTAATCATATTAAAGCCCGATTGTATGGAAAAAAAACTTGAAGGCCTTGTATTAGACAGATTTCTAAAAAACGGCTTCAATCTAATTGCCTGCAAAATGATGCGCTTGGATAGGGATATACTCACGCGCCACTACGCCCACTTGGCCGACAAGCCATACTTTCCGCCGATATTGGATTTTATGATGCGCTCCAACGTATTGGTTTGCATATTAGAGGGTGAAAACGCAATTTCAAAAGCGCGCGAAATGCTTGGGCCCACAGATTCCACCAAAGCTCCGAAGGGCACTATACGCGGCGATTACGGCACAAATATGCGCGAGAATATAGCCCATGCTTCCGATAGCGCGGAATCGGCTGAGAGGGAGATTGCAAACTTTTTTTCCAAGAGCGAAATTTTTGCATAGTTTTTAAAGTGCGCACTAGGGAAGAGATTTTTTTTAAATTTCCGGAGCTGAGCGAAGCTACTAAAGAAAAGCTGTTGTATTTTGCAGAGCTTTTGAAGGAAACTAACGCAAAAGTGAATTTGATATCTAGAAAAGACGAGGACGACATAGCTTATAGGCATGTCGTTTTTTGCCTTTCAATTTCAAAGTTTTTCACCCCCGACAATGGGGCCAAGATTGTTGATGTGGGAACTGGCGGGGGCTTGCCCGGCATAGTCATGGCGATAGCCTGGCCACAGGCTCAGGTGTGGATGCTTGACGGTGTCGGAAAAAAAATAGATGCAATTTCGTCCATAATAGAGAAGCTAGATTTAAAAAATGCCATCGCTAAAAAAGGCAGAGTTGAGGAAATAAAGGAAACTTTCGACTACGCCGTCGGCAGGAGCGTGTGCGCACTTCCAATGTTTTTTAATTTTGTAAAAAAATCTCTGAGGCCGGGAAAGCGCGGAACTCTTGCAAACGGGGTTATATATTTTAAGGGTGGCGAGCTTGAAGAAGAGCTTGCAAAGAGGGGAATTTTGCCGGATAAGCAGTTAAAGCTAGACGAATTTTTTGAAGATGAAAGTTACGTCGGCAAGAGATTATTGCATTTTACCTATCCAAAGAATAAGACAAGAGCCGATAAATTTGTGAGAAGATGATATACGACAGATCAAAATTACTCGTGATAGCAGGGCCGTGCAGCCTTGAGAGCAGAGACTTAAGTTTCAGAGTTGCGGAAGTTGTCGCAAAAATGGCAAGAGATAGAGCCGGGGAACTAACGGTTTTATTTAAGGGCTCTTTTGACAAGGCAAATAGAACCTCCGTAAAGAGTCCGCGCGGAACGGGGCTTGAGGAAGGTTTGAAAATACTTGACGCTGTAAGGCGCGAATTTGGCTTAAGAGTTATAACCGACGTTCACGAATCCGCGCAGTGCAAATCGGTTGGAGAAGTTTGCGATGCTTTGCAAATACCGGCCTTTTTGTGTAGGCAGACGGATCTGTTGGTGGCGGCGGCTAAAACGGGAAGGCTTGTAAATGTAAAGAAGGGCCAGTTTTTGTCGCCATACGAGATGAAATACGTAGTGGCAAAGCTGAGGGAATCCGGCGCTGCTGAAATTTGGCAGACCGAGAGGGGTTCCAGTTTTGGATATCAAAATTTGGTAGTTGATATGCGAAGCTTTGCCATAATGCGAGAAAATAACACGCCCGTAATATTTGACGCCACGCATTCGGTGCAACTTCCCGGGGCGGGAGCGGGAGTGAGCTCCGGAGAGCGCAAATACGTGGCGCTATTAGCAAGGGCTGCCATAGCTGCCGGTGCGGACGGCCTATTTATAGAGACACATCCAAATCCCGACAAAGCGATTTCAGACGCGGCAACCCAGCTGCCCTTGGAGAAGCTAAATTGGCTCATTGATTCTTGTTTGAAAATAAGAAATGCTTGCTTAAGTTAGAAAAACCTCCAAAATAGGCGAAATTTTACTTCAATTGAATTGCCTCATCTAAATATTGCGATGGGCAAAATAAAAAAAACAATATGTCCGACGATAAGAAAACATCAGAAAATCAGCAAGTAGACCTGAGCGACTTGGAAAATTTGGAATTTTCCACGGCTTGGTCGCCAAGCTCCAACACTTCAAAATTTGAAGAGCCGCGCTCCTTTAAAAAGAGGCCGGACGCAGACTTTAAAAGGCGCGATGGCCGCGGAGATTCGGCTGAATTTAAGAAATTCAAGTCCTCTGATAAGAAGTTTGAAAAGCGCAGAGATGGCAAGCGTGATTTCAAGAAGTCGGATAAGAATTTTAAGCCTTCAAAATTTAAAAAGGAGCAGAAGCCGCCTTTCGTGCCGACGATGGAGGTTCTGTTTTATCCTGAAGATGCTCCATTTGCAAAGCTTGCCGATGTTATGAAGCATTTGAAGCGCACTTACCAGCTCTTTGACATAGCCGAGCTTATATTGGAAAAATCCGAGCGCTTCATTATTCTTGCAAAGAATCTGCCTGATGCTGACGGCAGCGTAAAGCCACTTTACTGCGCCCAGCCTGCAAACATTCCATTCGAGACCGAAGAGGAGGCAAAGAGGTTTGCGCTTGAACAGGCTTTGGAGGCAATGTTTGACAAAATCCAAGTGGAAGTTGAGGCGCCAAAGGGGAACTTCCAATTTGTAAACAAATGTTCGCTTTCGGGAGATTTGCTCGGGGCTCCAAATTGGCACAAATATGGGGAATATGTGCGCGAGTACCACGCTCAGAAGTATCCCAATATGCCATACGAGAAGTTCCTTTCAACTATAGAGACTGTTCGCGATGAGGAGAGCGTAAATAAGTGGAAGGAGCAGATGAAGCTCCGCGACGCTTATAAGCTCAAGGATTCCGAGCAAGTCTTCGATTCCAAAGAGGCCGCTTTTGCCTACATTTTGGAGCAGAAGGGTTCGGAGTTGGTAAAGACCTACGAGCAGGTCAGAATGCATGGTGCGGACGTTTCAAAGATGCCATTTTCCTCGCGCATACGCAGGAATATAGAAGTTATTTGGAACAAGCAAAAGCACTTTCCAATAGTTACGGCAAATAATCTTCGCGGTCGTTTGCGCAGGGCGGGCTTTACTATTTACAAGCGAGGTTCAAAGGGCTTTGCCTTCGTATGCGCGGTAAAGCGCAAGTTCTTGCTTGAGGGCGAGTCGCTTTCCGATATGCCGCAGAAAATCTTTGATTACATAACGGCAAATTCCGGTGTTAAGGCCTCGCTAATGCCCTATTTATATTTGAATTTGCCTGCGCCAAAGGGGCTTTCAAAGGCTGCTCCACTTGCGGAGGAGCATAAGAAAGATGCCGAGGGAGAGGCCGTATCTGCTCCGGTAAATGTCGAAGTTACGGAGGAGCTAAGCCCCGAGATAACAGGCCAGCTAAAGGAAATTTCAAATGAGCTTTTGTGGCTAATTTCCGAGGGCTATGTGGTTGAATACGCAGACGGCTCTCTGCAGGCAAATCCTAGAATGCCGAAGCCAAAGGGCAAGAATACAAATACGGCTGCAAGCGACGCCGAGTCCATTGAATTGGGCGAGGCCGATGAGCCGATAGTGCAGCAGAAGCGCGAAGATTCGGCACAGCAGCCCGACGAACAGCAAGAGGCAAACGAGGCCGAGGGGAAGGCTTTTGTAGAGGAAAAGTCTGAGGCTACAGATTTGAGCGAAAGTAAGGAGTAGCTTATTTTTTCTGATAAACTTTTGAGCGCGCGGAATTCTCCGCGCGTTTTTTTTAAACTATACTTTGATTGTGCTTTAGTTATTTTTATTTGGGAGAATATTAAAAGCTAAGATACGTGCTGAAGTTCGTAAACTTATATCAGATTGCCTAGAAATGTGGCGAAATTTTCACCATGGGACAAGTACTTTCAGAACAGGGTTATTTTTTTAATGCTCGAAAAGTCGGTTTGAAATAGAATATTCTCCGTTTTGAAAAATTTTTACTCAAAATTTAAATAAACCTATTTCAAAGAGTCAGTGTATAACCGGCGGTAGATGCTCTAGATATTGTTGGTTTTTTGTAAAGATTAAAGTTATTGATTCATTTACTAATTGCCCCCTAGGG
>OJMH01002746.1_pt1 | contig 14171 bp, 14 predicted proteins | sample 1597111 | NCBI WGS metagenome assembly OJMH01 (sample SAMEA2452115, study PRJEB22498) | human gut metagenome | reverse complement strand
TGTAGATTTCCAGACTCTTAGCTTATATGCTTCCGAATGTGGTTTTAAGGCAGAATTGATAAAAGAAGGAAAGCATTACGATTACCTGGTCAAACTTAGCATTGCTTGAAAATGCATCATCATATAGTGACGGTATGCACTCCGGATAGCGTCACTATATAACCAAAATAGTAACGCCATCACATCAGGATAGCGTTACTATTTTTATATACTCATATATGTTCCGTTGGAAACATCTGATGAAGGCTCTCTTTTATTTCAGCATTTCATTAATTGCCTGCACAAGAGAAGCAAACTCTTCCTCATTATATAAACGAGTCAGCTTTACAATTTTTCCTTCCTTATCAATCAACACGTTTCTCGTTATTCCGGATTCACGTAATGCATATTTCGCAAAGATATCAGCTCCCGGATCCAGTCCTAACGGATAAGTGACTCCGGTAGATTTTGCAAAAGCCAGTACTTTGTCAAGCGGTTCGTCACGGTCAATGCCAATCAGAGCAAAGTCTGCATTATTTTTATGCTTCAACCAAATATCCTTCTCGATAAACGGCATTTCTTTACGGCAAACTCCACACCAGCTTGCAGTGAACTGCAACATGACAACTTTACCACGAAGGGAAGATAAACTCACTTGCTTCCCATCTGTCAAGGTAATTGTGAAATCCGGAGCCATCTCTCCTACCCGAACAATATATCCTGTACTATCTGCCTGAACTGATTTTGCATCCGCAGTTACTTCTACACTATCTGTTGCAACTTCAACATTCGCCGTTCCTTTCTTCTGTCCGGAACAAGCCCATATACCTATGGCTAAAAGCGCCACACTACATACATTCATAATTTTCATTTTCATCTAATCATTGGTAACTTTGCAAATATAAAAAAAGTATGCGATGTATTTGCATTTTTAAAAGAAATTCATACCTTTGCACCCGCAAAAGAAAAACGCCTCTTTAGCTCAGTTGGCCAGAGCACGTGATTTGTAATCTCGGGGTCGTTGGTTCGAATCCGACAAGAGGCTCTCCAGAATGAATGCTGTTTATCACATCAGATAAGCAGCATTTTTTTATTAATTACCGTTACATTTCAAGTAGCAAGTCCGGGTACACGTTGAAAAAAAGCGTTTATCGGTGCATCGTAAATAAACTTATCCAAAGCTTGCGCCCCTATTTGCGTCCTCTTCAAAAACAAAAAGCTCCGAAACCCTTTATTATAAGTAGTTTCGGAGCTTTGCTTGAGGTTCCTGGCGGATTTTAAACCACCAAGACAATCCTTTTATTTCCAATTGATTAGAACTATCTTAGCTTCGCTATTGTAAAACAATTGTAAAACAAATATTCTGTTTAAATCGTTTATTAATAGTTATAAAAATGTAGGAGTAAACTCAATTCCCAAAGCACGAGCAATACGAAAGAAGCTCGAAATCTGTATATCAGTCTCTCCTTTTTCCACACGAGCAATATAACTTCTTGCTGTGCCAACCTTTTCGGCTAACTCTTGCTGGGTTATCTTTAGTTCTTTCCGGCGGTCACGCAATATCTCGCCATAATACCACGCTATTGACTTCTCATGGAAAGCAGTACGAGAGTCAGTACTCACCTCTCCATATTTATTGTCCAGTAGCTCACCCGCTGTATGCAACTTAGCTAACTTATTTTCATCTAACTTTCTCATAACTCAAAGTCTTTTAATATCCGTTCTGCAATCTTTATTTGTTTACTATAGTCTTTTGTGGATTTCTTCAGAAAACCATTCAAGAGTAGTATCTTCTTTGAAAGAATGATGTTCTCATTATCAACAGCAAAAAGAATCGTTCTATATTCATTCGTATTAACAGAAACCCTCATTTCATACAAGTCCGTATGCTCCAAGTGTTTCACGAACTTCGTACTAAGTACATACTCTGTTCTGATAATATCCATAGTATGTTCAAACTTAGCTTTTACTTTATCTTGCAACATACCGTAGAACTCTGCAAACTCATCTGAGAAATACAGTTCACGTATATCATTATCCCTTTTATCTGTTGCTTTCATGATGCAAATGTAACTAATTGGATACAAATAAACAAGAAAAACATAAATTCTTTGCTAATCTTTAACGCAGAATAGTATTTCATAGACTTTAGCTTCTTCATTTTTCCTCAGAATTGCTCTACTAACTAGAAAACAATTTACTATCCTATAGGAATATCCAGTTCTTTGCACTCTGCACCAGTCACCTCTAATTCCAAATTATTTAATATACTTACAACCATATCTATTTCTTTCAAATCTGATTTACGTACATTAATTAAAGTCAAACTGGTATCAGAAAGATTAAAAGTTGAAAATAGTCCTTCATCTTTTTCAAGCAATTCAGATAACGCATTTTTGATTTCACCTGTTTGAGAATCATCAATAATCTCTTCCCATTGAATTTCAATTATAGGGATTTTTCTAATTGAGGTATGTCCACTATTTGTTATTTTACGTTCTATCCTATCTAATTTCTCTATTAGATACAGAATTGATTTACTATCTGAACCACCATCAGTCTTTATCTCTTTTATAATAGTCTTCTCTTTAATTACACGATATATTGGATTGTCAATATCATCCTCACTAATAGCAACCTGAAACTTTCTTTTTAAATCCTGTTTAAGTATTTCCGCACCATACATATCATCACTATAAAAAATTGTACGCTCCGTATTAATATCAAATGGCAACTTGGTCCCAATTTCCGCTAAGCAAACAACCGGCTTACGCACAGCGTGCCTAATTGCAAGCTCATACATAACATTTGCATTTAATCCAGTCAAGTTTGCTATAATCATTTCCGAATCAAGTATTTTTTGAATAACTTGATTTGTTATAGAACCTGTATTATCTATTTCGTGAGCAACACAGATATCAAAATTTACTTCCCGGCAAATAGGCTTGATTACATTATTCAACAAACCATCTGTTTTTTTTCTTATTGGAGAATTGTCATCGCCTATGGGAGTAATAACAAAACAAACTTTCTTTTTCACATTTTCTAACTTTTCCATAAATAAATAGCATTTGCAATTTGAACTAATATTTCTTACAGTCCTTTTTAAATATCTTTTATCTACATCTATATTGTCCAATCTTTTCTTATATTGCAATCACAAACTAGCAATTTTAATCTACAAAGCACAACAGAAAGAATTATTCTATTTCTTCTTTTATAGTGAACCTAAGCCATGATAGACAAATACTTCTGCAAAGCAGCTATCTCCGCTTCAACAACCAACTGCTGAAAGTCTTCCGTCAGATGTTCCGTGTGTGACTTTTCCAATGCCTTGTAATAGTTGATTTTAGCATCATTACTACCTTTCAGGGTAATAATAACATAGCCATTGCGAAGAAGGTATAAGTTCATCAATAGTCGAGAAGTACGACCATTGCCGTCAATGAATGGATGAATACGCACCAGTTCATCATGCAAGTAAGCTGCTACAAGTACAGGATGTACCTTTTCTTCTTCCATTTGTCGAAAACGGAACATGAAATCCTCCATCTGCTTCTCTATCAGATAAGGTTGTGGCGGCATATGCGTACTACCTGAAATCATAACGGGAACAGTACGATACCTCCCGGCATTCTCACGGTCTATGCCATGAAGAATAAGAGCATGTATCTCTTTGATGGTACGCTCGCTTATCTCTATGTCCTGTTTGGCGATATCCTTAATATAATTGATGGCTTCGGTATGATTGATAGCTTCCAAGTGTTCACGCATTGACTTTCCTGAAATCGTAACACCTTCGTTTACAACAAGGGCGGTTTCCTGCAAGGTAAGCGTATTCCCTTCTATACGGTTACTCTCGTAAGTATATTCAATATCCAAAGCGTCTTGAATCTTCCTCAAAGCTTCTTCGGGCAGTGGGCGCAAAGTGGATAGTTGCTCTTTGAGAACATTCACTTCATTCAATAATTCCTTTATGTCTTTATTCATGGTTACTCTATTTCTTTAATTCGTTCCACTTGCTTATTCAGAAAGTAATCGGCATAAGGAGAATAATTGCCCGTTTCATAAAAGGCAATCAGTCCTTTCCTGTAGTTCAGTATATCGGCATCTTTGGAGGAATAGACAGGGATAATGTCAGCGTTCATCAAAACAATGCTTTCCACCATTCGGGAAGTACGTTTGTTGCCATCAATGAAAGGTTGCAACTTAGCTATGTTACAATGGAGATAAACAGCCCGTTCCAATGGATTGATATATTGCTCCTGCTGATAAAGTATTTCATTCAACTTAGCCCGAATATCGTGTAAGTCCTTCGGGGGAATATATTCTGTACCACTGATACGGACGGCTCTTGTTCTTAAATAGCCCGATTCTTCATCAGAAACCAAGCCCGTAGATATAGATTGATGCACTCTGAACAAAGTACGTTCATCAATCACTTCTTGATTCTTCCCTTTATTAATATACTCCACTTCGGAAATAAAAGTATTATATAGGTTTTTCAACATCTTGGCATCTTCATACTTCTTTTCGGAAGTAATGCCATCTTTAAGCAATGCTTCTGTTTCCACGTAAGTATAGGTGTTGCCTTCAATCTTACCTGAATAGTAACACCACACTACCGCCAAATCTTTTATTTCATTTGAGCGCAAATCCGATAGCTTAGCTAAAGGATGATTCAAAATGAATTGCGCTTTTTCCTGCTGTTCTTTATTAAATATCTGCTCCATAATCATAAAACAATTGTAGCCTATGGTTAGATTTTATTGTTCCCTATAATACTTTTCCCTTCATAATACTTAACCCTACCTTTCAGTTCATCAATATCCTTCTTGATAGGATCTGTAACAGGAATATTGTGCTTATCCAAAAAAGACATGAGCTTCTGTAGTTCTTCTTGTGCTTCCATCTTTCGGATGCCATAGTAGTAGGTAGATGTAAAGTCGAACTCGTCTTTAGACATCAATACCCTTGCCACATCTTTCGGGGTGGTTTTATCTGTTATCGTAATTTCCGATTCCAACAATGAGGAAATGTATTTCAAATCCGCAGCATCAGGACTATACTGTTTCTTTAGTATGTCGAAGTATGAATTAAACTTTTGTTCTTTGGCATCCCATTCGAGTTTCACCATTCCGAAGCCGTGAATTGAATAAGCTATTACTTTTTTCAGCAATCCTTCCAACTCTTCCTTATTGATACATATGCCACTCGTAGTATCAGCAGAGTAGCTATCAAAGAAATAGGCGGGCTCTACATTAAAGTATTGAGCCATAGTTAGCAGCGTATCTATCTTAGTAGAATTCGCTTTAATGATTTTGTGCAAACTCTGCTCCGTCATACCCAGTTCAACGGCAGCCTGTTTCATTGTTACATTTTTCTTTTCGCACAACTCCTTTATTCTTTCAAGATGAACCATAAGATTGTATTTAAAAGTTAAATACTAAACAAATAGTTTAGCTTTAAATATATTCTTTCTATATTTGCAGCCACAAAGATAAGAAATAAAATTTAGTTCTAACAATATAAACGAAAATTCTAATCAGAAAGAAAAGATGGAAACAGTGATTGTAACTACAGAAGCCGTTATCGAAAAGATAATGGAGAGAGTGTTGGATAAGAAGTTACCGCAACCGCCCGAAGCGAGTGTTGCAAAAACTTATAGTATTAACCAAGTGGCGAGAATGATGGGGCGTTCTCACAAAAAGATTTCAGATCTTGTTGCAGCAGGTGTACTGAAAGCGACTGCCGATAATCGAATTTTTGAGAGTTCTATTAAAGAGTATAACAATAAGTAAAGCCTATTGCTAAACAAAAAGTTGAATATGCAAGTTTCTTTTTCATCCACCACACGAGAAAGTAGAGTAACGCTCCCCAGATGGGGCGTTACCTTGTAAATGAATTGATATGATACCCCCTGATAATATGCCTGAACAACAAGAAGATAGTTTTCCTATCTCCGTTTTTCCTGAACCGATACAGGAAATAATAAGCGAAACAAAAGCCTGCCTGAATTATCCGACAGACTACATTGCTTCTGCTATCTGCTTTACCCTTTCCGTTGGTATTGGCAACAATTTCGTTGCGAAGGTAAAAGAGGGGTGGGACGAACGTGCCATCTTATATATGGCAATCATCGGACGTTCAGGAGTAAACAAGAGCCATCCGCTTAGTTTTGCCATGCAGCCTTTGTTTGAGCTGGATATGAACTCATCCGTCAAATATCAAAAGGAACGGAAGGAGTACGATCGCCTGATGTTTGCAAGCAGAAAAGAAAAAGGTAGCAAAGAAGAAAAGGAACTGCCAGTTGAGCCCGTATTGAAAAAGTTCATCGTATCGGATATTACACCCGAACGGCTTATCACGATCCATCAAGATAACAAACGGGGCATTTGTCTATATGTAGACGAACTGATGTCATGGTTGAAGAATTTCAACCGTTACAACAGTGGTTCAGAAGAACAGTTTTGGTTATCCGTATTTAGTGGTAAACCGATTATACTGGATAGGCAGGGAAATAAAAGTTCTGCTTTCATCAAACACTCCTTCATTTCCGTGATTGGCACTATACAGAAAGGATTGCTCAAAGAACTGGCAAAAGGAGAAAGAACGGAGAACGGTTTTATCGACCGCATCCTATTTGTTTTTCCACCCAACTTAAAGAAGGAGTATTGGAATGAGTGTGAACTATCTACGCACATCGCACCACTTTGGGAATCTATTATCAGAAAGTTGACCGATATTCAATGTACTACAGGAGAGAATGGGGAACTCATTCCGTCCAAACTTGCCTTTAGCACGGAAGCTCGCAGCCTGCTCTACAAGTGGCAACACATGAATACAGACTTATGCAACACAGAATCTGATGATATTCTGGTCGGGGTATATAGCAAATTGGATATATACATTATCCGTTTCAGCCTGATTCTACAATTAGTCCGATGGGCTTGTGATGAAGCGGAACGGACAGAGATAGACCAAACAAGCGTAGAAGGAGCAATCGCAATCGTTGAGTATTTCCGTAATTCAGCAAAGAGAGTACAAGAGATTACCAATTCTTCGGCATCATTGGAACAGCTACCAACCGACAAAAGTAATCTGTATAATGCTTTACCTATGGAGTTTACCACAGGCGAAGGAATTAAGATAGCCCAAAAGCTAAATATCTCGGCAGATGCTTTCAAGCGTTTTTTAGCAGACAAGAAAGGAAAGCTCTTTGAGAATGTCAGCCACGGATCATACAAGAAGATGATATAAGCCTGCATTATCCGCATTTTCCACACTTTGACTTTCATATAATTGATTTTCAAGTGTATAAATGTGCGCATGAAGTGAACTCGCCACACTTTATGCAGGTACGAAACAACCTTTGGCGAAAAAGAGTTAGATATGAATATAGAAGAAGTAAAGAATATCAAATTAGCCGATTATCTGCAAAGTTTAGGCTACCACCCTGCCAAACAGCAAGGAAACAGCCTTTGGTACAACTCACCATTTCGGGAAGAAAAAGAACCCTCGTTCAAAATAAACCTTGACCGTAACGAGTGGTACGATTTCGGGATAGGTAAAGGCGGCAACATTATTGCACTGGCGGCAGAACTGTATCATATATATAATGTGTCCGACCTATTACATCGCATCGAAGAGAAAGCACCGTACATTCGTCCCGTTGCTTTCTCTTTTCCACAGCAGACCATCGAGCCGAGCTTTCAGAATCTGGAAGTCGTTCCGCTTACCCATCCTGCATTACTTCGTTACTTGCAAGAACGTGGGATAAATGCGGAACTGGCAAAAAGAGAATCCAAGGAGCTTCACTTCGTCAGTAACGATAAACCCTACTTTGCTGTAGGCTTTCCCAATCAGTCGGGAGGGTATGAGGTACGCAACCCATTTTTCAAAGGATGCGTAGCCCCCAAAGACATTACCCATATCCGACAACAAGGAGAACTCAAAAGCACCTGTTTTCTTTTCGAGGGATTTGTAGACTATCTTTCTTTCCTCACGCTCCGAACAAAGAGCAATCCGCAATACCCTTGTTTGGATTGGCAAGATTATATCATCCTGAACTCAACCAGCAATCTATCGAAAGCGATGTACCCGTTGGCAGGCTATGAACATATCCATTGCTTTCTCGATAACGACAAAGCAGGGGTAACGGCATTGCAGGAAATCACCAAAGAGTATGGCATACGTGTACGTGATGCTTCACGCCACTACTCCGAGTACAAAGACCTGAACGACTTTCTTTGTGGTAAGCAGTGTATACAGTCTACCGACTTAACCCGGCAGACAAAGCAAGCACCGCAACCACCCAAGAAAAAGAGCAGAGGTTTCCGGATGTAACCTGCCGCATGCATCCCACGGTATTTAGCCAGAAATACATAGCTTATTAGGGGATTTTTCGAGCCGCATTACTTCGTAACGCTAAAAATCCCCCAATAAGCCAAAGGGTTTGCAACCCTCTGGACACCCACGAACGGCAAGTATGCCGTAAAGAACAATCAAAAAGTTAAATGATAAAATTGAAATTTTATGGGATACGCAGTATTACATATGGAAAAGGCTTCGGCTTCCGACAGCGGAACGTCGGCACACATCGAGCGAACAGTAGCTCCGAAAAATGTTGATGCCGAGCGCACACACCTGAATCGGGAGATGATAACTTTCCCTGATGGGGTACGGAACCGAACACAGGCGATACAATACCGTTTAGATACGGCAGGGCTTGAACGAAAGATTGGTAAGAACCAAGTCCGGGCGGTTCGGATATTGCTCACGGGTAGTCCCGATGATATGAAACGGATAGAACAGGCTGGTAAGTTGGACGAGTGGTGCAAGGATAATCTTGATTGGTTGAAGAAGACCTACGGAGCAGACAACATTGTTTCGGCAGTGCTGCATCTTGATGAGACCACTCCCCATATCCATGCCACAATGATACCCATCGTCACGGGTGAACGAAGAAGGAAAAAATCAGAGGACGGGCAGGGGAAGAAAAAGTATCGAACCAAGAGTTCCGGCAGTGCCCGCCTGTGCGCTGATGATGTGATGAGCCGGATTAAACTTAAAGAGTACCAGAATACCTATGCGGAGCAGATGGCAAAATATGGACTTCAACGGGGAATTGAGGGTTCTAAGGCGAGACACGTTGCTACCTCACAGTATTATAGAGACCTACTAAACCGGACGGATAGTATTCAGGGAAATATATCTGTTCTGCTCAAACAACAGGAAGTAGCTAAAGAGGAATTATCCAGAGTTCAGGCGGATGTCAGGAAGGAGAAACTCAAAAATTCCGCTGCTGATATGGGGTATAAGTTGATGAACGGGGTAAGTTCGCTGTTGGGTACTCCCCAAATGGCTAAAGTAGAGATGGAGAACAGACAACTACGCACCACACTTCAAGAGCTATCCGATGAGAATAAAGCTATCAGGGTAGAGATGGGGGTAAACAAGAGAAAGACACACGAAGAGCAGGCTGCTCTGAAAAGCAGGTTTAATCAGGAACTGAACACGATGAAGGAATCCTATGAGCAGCGTATTCGGAAAATAGAGCGGGAGAATAACAGCCTGAAAAACACCCTGTCGAAAGTCTTTGTCTGGTTTCCTGCGGCAAGAGAGTTACTCAATACTGAAAAGCTATGCCGGACTATCGGGCTTACCGCCGAACAAATAGCAACCGTATTCAGGGGTGCGGTACTCTCTTTTACCGGGTGGCTGCACAGTGAGGAACACAAGCAAAAATTCAAAACGGAGGATTCTAAGATTCATCTTTATATCTCGGAAGAGAAAAAGCAGGTAGGACTTGTTGTTGATGGGAAAATGATTGCGGACTGGTTTAAGGAGAAGTTTGAGATATTGAAGCAATCCTCACAGGTGAAGCAGGAAGTTAAGAGGAACAGGGGAGTTAGAATGTAATTCTCTGTATATTGTTCAGGAAAAGCCCCCATACCGTCAAAAGACGGTAAAAAGCCCCCCCTTGTTCCTGCGGAGCATGAAAGAAAAGCCCCCGAAATATACCGTGCCATGCACGGGAACAGAAAGAAAGTCAAGTTGTCAAAGCTCCTGATTATCAAACCATAGAATAAGAATAAAAACGTACAAATCAACACATGATAAACCCAATGCAGCCACCCCTTAAAAACAACCATAAGACAATAGGGATAAGCGACTTACGTTGTCCTTTATGTTGATAACTTTTTTGAGAGAGGTAATTTTGGTAATGTAGGAGTTATTCGACACCTCAGAAGTTGTTATTTAAGGTGTCGGATATAGGTTATATTCTATGAAAGAAATTGTTAATATATCTCATTACATTACCAATTAGAGATTTCTCCATCTTCATCTTGAACATTAATAGGCGTCTGCAGTCTTATCCAATTCAGAAGTTGCTCCAATGACTGTTCTATACTTAGTGGATGAACACTAATTTCCAACATGATGTACTCCGCATATTTCAAAAATAGGCGAACGTCAAAATCTAAATTATTGAAATTTTCTATTCCTCTAAGCCAAAATTCATCGCCTTCGCGATAGATAAAAGTATTCAAAGACATAATTTTTTCTTTGATTTTGTCTTTGTTTGCACAATACCAATTTTTGTTCTCAAATACTACATATAATTCTGCTGCCATATTTTTTTTATTTTTAAGAACCATGTGGTCGCCCTGATATTGCCGGGTAATCTTTAGGATTTTTATACCGATGTGAGCTTCTGCTGATCTTTGAGATACGACAGTAACACCGTCATCTGCTAATTCAGTTGTCCCCATTTCTCCATGTTTACCTATTGATTTATGTATATGGGCATTATTTCCTCCTTTGTGAGGGGAAGAATTTGTATTCCCATATTTATGTATTTGAACCTCAGAACCATCAGAATGAACCCATCTCTGATTGCGTGTATTTGTAGGATTCTTTAAAGTAAATCCATTTTCTTGTAGAATTTTTTGTATATGAGAAACGGATTTCCCTTTTAGTTTAGGTAACTGAGAGACAGCCTTTGTACAATCCAATCCAAATGGGTCTAACCACGTATTGAGGTCGTGAACATAAGCGTATAAAGTAGGATTGTTTCCTGCAAGTCCTATGGGGTCTTGTGATAAGTAACTACCAGTTTCAGGAGAATAATACCTGAAGCGGTTGTAGCAAAGATTTGTTTCAGAATCGAAGTATTGCCCAGCGTATCTGAACGGACAATATCCCCCATCGCACCTCACCACCAACAAAAGTCAAAGAACACAATTCAAATATAGCCGCTTATGCTGAAATTTCCAACACACAACTACGTTTTTTACGCCTTAAATCCTAAGTTTGGCGATAAACACAGCAATATCCCTAAAACAGCTTGCAATAATGAATAATTCTAAGTATCAGGCAAACAAGTTCAGTTTACTTCTTTGTCTATATATCCCAAACAAACTAAACTTATTATACTGACAGTAAAATAGGTACTGGCGAAAAGAAAACAATTTATCTCTTTTCACCTGCATCTATTTTATCTAATCCACATTTTCTTCACATTCTTAGTCTTCTAATATGCAACATATTAACCTTTAAAATGCGAGAAATGTGGGAAATGCGCCCATCTACACAACCCACTTGTCTCGTACTTCCTTTACAATGTCTTCATCATGCAGGTGGGTATAAATATCCTTGATGTCGTTACCCTCTGCGTGCCCCATGATTCGCTCGGCTATCCCGTCACGAATGCCTTTTTTCGCTGCTATTGTTCGGAAGCTATGCCGTGCCCGGTGGAAAGTCATTGTCTTATCAATCTTCAAATCTGCCATAATATCTTTCAAATAACGATTGGTGGGCTGATTGGAGATAGGCAGGAAAATCTTTTGGCACGGTTCACCATTTCCAAGTAGAGCCACTACAACAGGAGATACAATAGGAATTTTATAGGTTACACTGGTCTTAGTACGCTCATTGCACAGGATAAGGTAGGTTTCACCTGTATCAATCGTTATCGGTTTGATGTCGGAATAGCTAAGTACGGAGAACTCGGCAAAGGATAGGCTGGTATAGCAGCTAAACAGAAACTCTCTCAATACTTCCTGTTTTCCCTTGCTGTAATCCTTCTTATCATAGACTGCTTGTAGCTTTTTAAGCTCATCTTCCGTCAGCACATCGTTATTCTGTGCCTTGATATTCTTTTTGATTTCAAACTTCTCATAAGGATTCTTTGCCAACTTCTCCTTATCGACAGCAATACCAATCAGAAATTTCAAGTTAGAGTGCTTCTTGTAGACAGTAGAAAGAATATTACCAACTTCAAGTTCATGATTATGGAACTGCTGAATGAAGTCCAGAGTAATCTCACTGAAAGAAAGGGTAGGTTTCCATTCCTTCATCGTATTGATGAGTTTATAATAATTGAAAATCGTTCCTACCGCACGGGATTGTTTTAGCTGTTCAATCTCGTTTTCTATGAAAACATAGAAATCCGTATTGCCGTGATGTTTATCTTTCAGGCGTTCCAAAAATTGAGGGATAGGTAACGGAGTAAAGAAGTTCTCCATTACTATCGTGTCTGCCTTCTGATACACTTCACTGATGGCTTTGTTGTAGTAGTAACAACGAGGTTCTGAACCACGTACCGTATTCGATACCTTGTTCCAATGTTTAGGGTAAACTGCTATGTTCATACTGATTAAAGTAGAACGACGGTAAGCAGTGTAACGCAGACAAACCATCTGTTTGCCTTCTTTGGTTGCATAATCTTTGCGCAACTCAATCTTAATCGTAGCTTTCATTACAATTTCGGGCTGTTTTACTGTAAAACAATTGTAAAACAAAAGCTGAAAACTATGAAATTTCTTCTTCCAATCCTTCCACCACAGAGGACGTAAGTACTTAAAAAACAGAAGGATTAGAAATTTTCTTTCTAATCCTTTCTTGCTTTTGGAGGTTCCTGGCGGATTCGAACCGCCGTACACGGTTTTGCAGACCGCTGACTAAGCCACTCATCCAAGGAACCATTATTTCTCGTTTGCGGTTGCAAAGGTAGTACAAATTTTGAAACTACCAACTATCCGCAGCAATTTTTCTTTGTACTTTTTTTCTTTACATCGCATTCTCCGCGTTTCTTGTCTATCATATCCTTTAGTTCACAGCCACTTACACAGCTATCACAAGGATTCTGATTTTCTCGCGTACGACGAAAAAAACGAAATATTCCATATATGACGCGGGCAATGCAGAGTACAACCAGTACTCCGACTACCCAATCTTGCCAATTATTCATACAAACAATCCTCCAATCTGATAAACAGCAAATGATACAAGCCAAGCCAATCCCGTTGTGTAACAAGCAGCAAAAAGCGCCCATTTCCAACTACCCGATTCCTGTTTTATAGCCGCTATCGCCGCAATACACGGGAAGTAAATCAATACAAACAACATATAACAGAAAGCAACCAATGGAGTAATCGGAATTCGTTCTGCCAAACTTACTGAATCAGCATCCGGATCATCTGCATATAAGACACCTAATGTACTTACTACCAATTCTTTCGCTCCCACACCGGAAAGCAAGCCAATACCTAGTTTCCAATCAAATCCCAGTGGTTTTATAACTGGCTCTATACCACGTCCCAACTGGCCGATATAAGAATTTTCCTGCTGCTCGGCAACTGTTTCATAAGCATCATGATTCGGATAATACCCCAAGAACCAGATTATAATAGAAGCAATCATAATAATGCCTCCCATCTTTTTCAAATACTGCGCTCCCTTTTCCCATGTGTGACGGAAGATCGATTTTGCTGTCGGCATCCGGTAAGGTGGAAGTTCCATCACAAATGGAGTATCATCACCCTTCACCAGAAACTTGCTAAACAAGCGGGCCATTACCACAGCCAGTACAATACCAATCACATAAATACTTAACAACACCAGACTTGCATTGTTCGGGAAGAAAGCACCCACCAACAATAAATAAATTGGCAGACGCGCACTGCAAGACATCAAAGGATTTACCAACATTGTAATAAGACGGCTCTTCCGGTTCTCAATAGTACGGGAAGCTATAATAGCAGGTACATTGCATCCAAATCCCATAATCAAAGGAATGAATGATTTTCCGTGCAATCCCATTTTATGCATGATTTTATCCATGATAAAAGCTGCACGAGCCATATAACCCGAATCTTCCATAAGAGAAATGCAGAAATACAAAATCA
>OJMH01002744.1_pt1 | contig 14177 bp, 14 predicted proteins | sample 1597111 | NCBI WGS metagenome assembly OJMH01 (sample SAMEA2452115, study PRJEB22498) | human gut metagenome | reverse complement strand
ACCGGTTCGAATGTCACTGTGGTTACCGAGCGCACAGCGACCTGAATGCAGGTCGAAATCTGCACGGTCTGGGCTATCTGCTGATGACCCGGGGGCCGGACGTAAACAGGCCTAATGCGACATTACGAATGTGATAGTTGCAAAGCCTGCGACATTAGTCGCGGGTTGTTTACCAGAACAACCGCCATTGGAATCCAGGCGTGTTCAATCCCGATGTCGGCAGCACGAAGAACAATAAAAGCATTGGAGAATCGGGCCAATGAAAACAGTGATCCCAAAATGATGAGCTGCACAAAGGCAGGCGTCAGGACAATTTTGAGATCCTTCCAGGCAATGCGCTTGGTATTTACGGTTGGCGTGACGTTGTCTTCAACGCCGAACAGGATCAGAGCGAGACACGCGGCGCCCGGAATCAAAGCAATCCAAAAGATGCTGCGCAAATTCTCCGTCCATAAGAGGAGAAGCAAGGTGGCCAGAAGTGGCCCGACAAAGGCACCAGCGGCATCGAGTGACTGTCTCAATCCGTAAGCTGCGCCGCGAATGCTCTCATCAGTGGCGTCGGCCACAATCGCATCACGCGGAGCGCCTCTAAGCCTTTGCCGATACGATCGAAAAAGCAAGCGGCAAGAACAACCGGCATGCTACCGGCCAAAGCAAAGACTGGTTTCGAGATAACACCCAGAAAGTACCCGGCAAAAACCAGGCGCTTCTTGTGCCCGAATCGATCGGCAACGACGCCCGAAAAGACCTTGGCTATCAACGCCGTGGCTTCGCCGATGCCTTCAACAAGACCAATCCAAATGGCGCTGGCGCCAAGAGTGCCGGGCATGAAAAGAGGCAAAAGAGCGTGAAAATAGAGGAAGTTAGCCGGATAGGCTAATTGAATAAATATCTATATATTTTGCTTTAACCAGGCAGAATATCGACTGCATATGGATGCGATAATAGCCTGAATCAATCAGGCAATCCATCGCAGCAAGTTTTTCGAAACTTCCTGAGCATCACGACACCCCATTTCGTAGGCACGGATGATCGCCTGCGGATCGTGAGAAAGGCGGCCTACCGGAATCGGCTCCTTCGGACGGATGATGAAGACACTGCCTTTCTGCTCTTCTGACTTAAGATAGGCCTGCGTCCTTTTGTAGTCTTGAGGACTGTTTTCAAACGTTCGGCAGAAAGCCGGGTACTTGCGATAGAAAAGACGAACGAGCGCAGCATCGCGATCCTTGACACGGTGATCTTCCGGGTGCGTGAGCACCACGACGTTTCGATCAAAACCCATGGACTGGTAGGCCTTGAGCGGCACGCGATCCGAACAGCCGCCGTCGAGCAGGAGTTTGTCCTGATAGTGAACCGGCCTGGAGACATAAGGAAGCGACGCCGAAGCAACCAGCGCATCAATTTCGGCAAAGCAGTCCCGCATACCAATGTACTCAGGTTTTCCTGTCTCCAAGTTAGTGCTCACTGTCCAGAACTCCATGCCGGAAGCTTCAAACGCTTTCTGATCAAACGGTTCGAGTTCCTGCGGGATTTGCCGGTAGCAGAAGTCATTGTCAACGATGTTGCCAGTACGAATCAGCGTTCTGAAGCTGAAGAAACGCGGATCCTTACAAAAACGAGTGTAGATGCGGTAACTGCGTCCTTTTTGACCGGACACAAACGAAATGCCGTGGATGGCACCGGCCGAAACGCCGATGACACCGGAAAAGGGCAGGTGCAAGTCGTGCAAGACGTCCAATACGCCCGCCGCATAGATGGTCCGCACGCCGCCGCCTTCAACCACAAGTCCGAGTTTGCTTTTGTTCGTTTCCTGCATGGCTGTCAACGTAGGTTGCCAAAGGCTTCCGAGCTTAATGCGCTTCATGCAGGAAAACAATCGGCCGTTTGTCTTGTTCCTCAGGTAATACCTCAATTCCGTCCGTCTAGGTAATTTGTTGATCTTGACAAAACTTCGACAAAATCGGAGACTTCGATATCGTGCAAATTCCTGTATTTCTGCCATTTCCGACAAACATGCGTCCGTCCGGTACAACGCTCGTTTCTTTTGCGGTTCTCACCCAGTATTGCCGCTCCCATCTCATGCGCTGATCGTCACGCGCACAGGGCAGTGCGTCCGCTTCCAAAAGCTAATCGGCAGCGGCGTTCCATCACGAACTTTGCGTCATTCCCAGCCTTAAGCAAATTCCAATTGCAGGCACACCGACGACGTATGTGGCGCGATCTTGCGTCCGTCGTGCAAAACAGCGAGACCAGGAAAAAAACTTCGACTATGCTTGAACTCAAACACATTACAAAAACTTTCGACACAGACGCCGGCCGCGTGAAGGCCGTCGACGACGTGTCGCTCACGATCAATCCCGGGGAAATTTTCGGCATCATTGGCTTTTCAGGCGCCGGCAAATCAACGTTGGTGCGCTGCATCAATCTGCTAGAGCGTCCGACCTCGGGCAATGTTGTCATCGACGGCACGGACCTCACGACGCTTTCCGACGCCGATCTGCGCGTCGTGCGCCGCCGCATCGGCATGATCTTTCAGCACTTCAATTTGATGCCCAGTCGCACGGTATTCGACAACATCGCGCTCGCACTGCGCCACTCTGAGCTCGATAAGAATGCTAAAGCCAAGAAGATTGAAGAGCTTCTGGCTCTGGTCGGGCTTTCGGACAAGTTAAACGCATATCCGGCACAGCTCTCGGGCGGTCAAAAGCAGCGCGTAGCCATTGCCCGAGCGCTTGCCAATGACCCGAAGGTGCTTTTGTGCGACGAAGCTACGAGCGCACTCGATCCCCAAACCACACATTCGATTCTGAAGCTTCTCAAAGAAGTCAATCAAAAGCTCAAGCTCACGATCGTGGTGATCACGCACCAGATGTCCGTGATCAAGGAAATCTGCGATCGCGTCGCCGTGATGAAAACGGGCCGCATCGTCGAGGAGGGGTCCATCACGGATATTTTTGCCCACCCCAAGGCTGATCTCACCAAGGAATTCATCAATACGGCCAACAACGTAAAAAAATTCCTGGGGCTCGTCGAAAGCGGCCAGTTGGATTCCGAGGTGACCAACGGCGGCAAGATTCTGCTTCTGACCTACACCGGAGGTTCGGCGGGCGAACCTCTTGTTGTTGCGCTTTACGAGCGTTTTAAGGTACGGGCCAACATTGTCTTCGGCAACATCGACTTCATTCAGGGGGCGGCGCTGGGCAAACTTGGCGTGGTACTCACGGGCGAAAAAGAGTCCGTCATTCAAGCCGAAGAGTATCTCAAGCAAAACGGCGTTTACGTAGAGGAGCTCAAAAATGGACTTCATTAATGCCCTGATGCCCAATTTCGAGCGCTTGAGCGGTGAGCTTCTCGAGTGCATCGGTCAGACATTCACCATGCTCGCCGTCTCGGGCAGTATTGCCTGGGTGCTCGGTGTAGCCGTGGGCGTCCTTCTTACCGTGTGCCGCCCCGGCGGCATTCTGGAAAATCGCTGGCTTTTTACGATCTTTGATCGCGGCATCGACATCATCCGTTCGATTCCGTTCATTATTCTGATCGTATTGCTGATCCCCGTGAGCCGCTTTCTGGTGGGAACGGGATCGGGCGTGACCGGTTCGTTTGTCGCACTTGTTGCGGGTACCGTTCCGTTCTTTGCTCGTCAGATCGAATCGGTTCTCGCCGACATTGATCATGGTCTGATTGAGGCGAGTCAGGCGATGGGTTTTTCGCCGCGCGAAATTATCTTCTCGGTGTATCTGCGCGAAAGCATTCCCGGCATCACCCGCGTGACGATGATCACTTTTGTGAGCCTTGTGGGCATCACGGCCATTGCGGGCGCGATCGGCGCGGGTGGTTTGGGCGACTTTGCCATTCGTTACGGCTATCAGATGGGTTACCGTGACATGATCTGGCTTACCGTGATCATTATTTTGCTCATCATCAGCGTGTTTCAATTCTTCGGCAACATCATCATCAAGAAATCGACGCACTAATATCAGAGGGAGACAAAATGGCAGGATTTCAATCTCGATTCGGCAAGGTGACGGCTGCACTTGCGGCCGCCGGAATCGTCGCGGTTGCGCTTACGGGCTGCGGCGACGATAAAAAGGAAGCGTCAGCCGACGGCTTTACCGTGGTCAAAGTGGGTGTCGTGGGCGACTACAACGCGCAGTGGGACACCGTCAATAACCTTCTCAAGAAAGACAAGATTCAGGTCAAGCTAGTGAAGTTCTCCGACTATGCAACGCCCAATCGTGCGCTGGCTGACGGTGAAATTGATCTCAATGCTTTCCAGCATAAGGCCTATCTGAAAAACGACATCGAGCGTAACGGTTACAAGATTGAAGCGATCGGAGACACGCTCATCACGCCGCTGCGTGTCTTTAACAACAAGAACAAGCTAAAGAGCATGAAAGACGTCAAGGACGGCGACATCTTTGCCATCCCGAGCGACCTCACAAACGGCGGTCGCGCCCTGAAGGTGCTTGAAGCCGCAGGGCTCATCGTCTGCGATCCGGCCAAGGGCTATGTTCCCACCAAGACCGACATCACGAAGTACAACGTCAAAATTCAGATTCGCGAAGCCGAATCCGGCGTGCTCTTCAACATTCTGCCGGACGTGTCAGCCGCTTTGATCAACGGTGGCAACGCTTATACGGCAGGGCTCGACTCCAAGAAGGATTCGATCTTTGCCGAGGACATTGATCCCAAGACCAACCCCAATGTAGGTCAGCTCTTCAACGTGATCGTAGCCCGCAGCAAGGATAAGGACAACCCTGTCTACAAGAAGGTGGTTGACGCTTACCACACGCCAGAAACCGCCAAGACGCTCGTTGACGTCTACAAAGGCGCCTTCACCCCTGTGTGGGCGGGTTCCGAAAAATACACGTACTGATCGGCGGACTGACCGCCGCAGCCGGCAGCAATGGCCTTAGAGACCGACTGCCGGTTTTTCGTTGAAGCAGAGAAGGCATCAGAAATGGCTATCGATACTTGTGTTCTGGAACAGAAGGACTACATCGTCGGCATGCGTCGTTATTTTCATGCGCATCCGGAAGTGAGTCTGAAGGAATTCAAGACCTCGGCTCGCATTGAGGAAGAACTTGACAAAGTCGGCATCGAGCACACCCGTGTGGGTGAGACGGGTGTTTATGCTCGTGTGGTCGGCAAAAAGCCGGTTGAGGGCAAAGCGAAAATCGTGGCGCTAAGGGCCGACATGGACGCGCTCGGCATGGATGACCTCAAAAACTGCGAGTACTCCTCACAGAATCCGGGCTTTTGCCACGCCTGCGGTCATGACGGCCACACGGCAACGTTGCTTGCTGCTGCACGCATTCTGAAGTCAATGGAAAACGACTTTGCGGGCGAAGTGCGCTTCTTCTTCCAGCAGGCCGAGGAAATCGGGCAGGGGGCCCGTCAATTTGTCGCAGCAGGTTTGCTCGAAGGGGTAGATCGCATTTACGGGCAGCATGTCACCAACACGCTCAACGTCGGACAGGTGGGCATCGTTGCCGGACCTCTCAACGCAAGCTGCGACTTTTTCCGCATCGAAGTGAAGGGCAAAGGAGCTCACGTCTCCATGCCCCACAAAGGCGTGGATGCTCTTTACGTAGCTTCCCAGATCGTGGTAGCCGTGCAGAGCATCGTTGCGCGCAGCACAGATCCGATGGAGTCAGCTGTCGTCGGCATCGGCAAGGCCTGGGCCGGCACGCAGTACAACATCGTTGCCGAAGAGGCCGTTCTGGAAGGGACGGTGCGCACATTTTTGCCCGAAGTCCGTGAAGCCACGAACCGTCGTCTTACCGACATCGTCGAGAAGACGGCAGAGATGCTGGGTGCCAAGGCAAGCATCGTCATCAAGAACTATTCCAACCCCTTGATAAACGACGCGGATGCGACAAAGGAAGCCAAGCTCGTCGCGCAGGAAATTGTTGGTGCCGAAAACATCATCACGGACTATCCCAAGTCCATGATGGCCGAAGACTTCGCCGACTATCTGCCGCATTGCAAGGGGACGTTCGTTTACTTCGGTACGCACAGCGACAAGCCGGGCACCGATCGGCCCAACCACAACGGATTCTTCGACATAGACGAAGAGGGACTGCTCGTGGCGTGCAATATGTTTGTGCGCTACGCGCTCTACGTGCTTGGCACGAAGTAGCCCTGGATGGTCTGGCTTGCAAAACCAGTTCACGTTTGAGTGCGCTTACAAAAAGTGAAAAGGCTGCTTGATTCTTCAAGCAGCCCTTTATTCATGCAGAGTGCGTCAAGAAATTAGTTCTTGTGGCACATCGTGCAGTTGTTGTGCATGGCGTCAGCCTTCTTTTCGCCCTTGACCCAGTGGTCGGCCGGCATAGCCATCGGCTGGCCCTTCACCTTGGCGGCGCCCATCTTGGACTGATCGCCATGGCACATGATGCAGGGGTTGTTGGCATCCGTGATCTTGTAGGCGTCAATCGGATGCGGGATCTTGGAGGGCATGCCGCCGGCGGCCTGGGCGGCGGCGCAGATCATCATGGAGGCAGCTGCAACAACGCAGGAAACCGTGAACTTGCTCATCTTATTCTCCTTTTTATCGGGGTGTTTTTTACGTTAGTAAATTCTGATGAACTTCTCGTCAGGCACGAGAAATTCCGCGGGTGAATTTTTAATATGATTTTAAGGTTCGCGCAATACGCCGCTTGAACTAGTTCCAGCAATTTTCTTTTTTTCTGTAAAAATTTTTCTCAGCAAATTCTCTCGGGCGTTTTTTCGACAGTCGCGAAAGCACAAACTAAAATGGCGACTCCTCGGAGAATCAATACGAATGACTATCACACTCAATCAACTTGACGTCGGCCAATCCGCTACTGTAGAAGTGGTCGGTGGCAGCGGCGCGCTTCGCCAACATTTTTTGGACATGGGGCTGATCCCTCAGGCCACGGTAACTCTGATCAAGCGAGCACCGATGGGAGATCCCATTGAGGTCCGAATCCGCAGTTATGAACTTACTCTGCGCGTAGCCGAAGCCAATGAGATTTTTGTGAAGAATGTCCGCAAAGGGGAGCCGGCAAAACAAACGCACCCCAAGCCGATAGAAATGGATCACCCCGGCTACGCAGAAGCCGGTAAAAATCAAGTGATCAAGCGTGAGCAACCTCTGATGACGGCCGAGACCGTTCGAATCGCGCTCGTTGGCAATCAAAACTGCGGCAAGACAACGCTTTTTAACAAATTGACCAGTTCGAACCAGCACGTCGGTAATTTTCCCGGCGTTACGGTTGACCGAAAAGACGGGCGAATTGTCGGCCATGAAGAAGCGCTCGTAACCGATTTGCCCGGCATCTACTCGCTTTCTCCATACACCAACGAAGAAATCGTCTCGCGCGAGTTTATCCTTCGCGAAGACCCCAACGTCATCATCAACATCGTCGACGCCACCAACATCGAGCGCAACATGTATCTCACGCTGCAGCTCATGGAACTCGGCCGTCCCATGGTTCTGGCCTTGAACATGATGGATGAAGTGGCTGCCAACGGCGGATCCGTTCGCGTCAATGAAATGGAAGCGATGTTGGGAATTCCGGTTGTGCCGATCTCCGCGAGCCGGGGTGAGGGCATCGAAGAGCTCGTTGAACACGCTCTGCATGCCGCTCGCTTTGTCGAGACGCCGGCAGTCCACGATTTCTGTTCGACTGACGATCATGGCGGGGCGGTACATCGCTGTCTGCACAGCCTGATGTATCTCATTGAGGATCATGCTCAGCAAGCCGGCATTCCGCTTCGTTTTGCCGCAAGCAAAATCGCCGAGGGCGATGCGCTCATAACCGAACAGCTTCATCTTGACGTTAATGAAAAGCGCACGATCGAACACATCCTTAAGCAGCTGGAAGCCGAACGAGGGCTGGATCGAGCCGCAGCCATCGCCGACATGCGCTTCAGTTTCATTGACAACGTTTGTGCGCAAACCGTCGTTAAGCCTCACACCAGCAAAGAACATCTGCGAAGCCTTGAAATCGACCGCATTCTGACCGGCAAATACACCGCCATTCCGGCCTTTGTCGCCATCATGGCTTTGGTGTTCTGGATGACGTTCAATGTTGTCGGCGCGTGGCTTACCGACGGCCTTGACTGGCTCATCGGTTTGGCAACCGACAAGGTTGATGCCTTGCTTACGAACCTCAGTGTCAATGAGTCGATTCATTCGCTCATCATCGACGGCATCTTCAATGGTGTGGGCAGCGTTGTGAGTTTTGTACCGACCATTGTCGTCCTCTTTTTCTTCCTGTCCTTCCTTGAAGACAGCGGTTACATGGCCCGCGTCGCGTTTGTGATGGATGTCTTTCTGAGACGCATTGGTCTGTCGGGGCGCAGCATCGTGCCGATGTTGATCGGTTTCGGCTGCACGGTGCCCGCCGTGATGGCAAGTCGTACGTTGCCGTCCGAACGCGACCGAAAAATGACAATTCTGCTGACACCCTTTATGAGCTGCTCGGCAAAGCTTCCGATCTACGCATTTTTTGTGGCGGCCTTTTTCCCCGGCCAAGGTGCGTGGGTAATGATCGGGCTGTATTTGCTCGGCATTATTACGGCTATTGCACTCGGCCTAGTCATGCGGCGAACTATGTTTAAAGGGGAAGCCATGCCGTTTGTCATGGAGCTTCCAAACTATCGCCTGCCCGGTGCACGCAATGTTGCTTTGCTTTTGTGGGACAAGGCCAAGGATTTTCTGCAGCGCGCCTTTACCGTCATTTTTGTAGCAACCATCGTCATCTGGTTCCTGCAGTCATTTGATTTCCGCATCAATCCCGTTGAAGATCCACAGCTTTCCATGTTGGCTGTCGTTTCGGGCTGGATCTCACCTTTGTTCGAACCGTTGGGGTTCGGTGATTGGCGCATCAGCACCGCTTTGATAAGCGGGTTTATGGCCAAGGAAAGTGTCGTGAGCAGCCTTTCGGTGACATTTGGTTCTACCGAAGCATTGACGACGGCATTAAGCGGCCTGACTGCAATCAGTTTGTTAGTCTTCTGTCTGCTCTATACGCCCTGCGTGGCTTCCATCGCGACGATCAAGCGGGAGCTGGGGGGACTCTGGGCGACGGGCGTTGCCGTTTTCCAATGTGCGGTGGCCTGGGTTGTGGCTTTTGTAGTCTACACGGGCGGCAGCATGTTCGGCCTGAGCTAAAAAGGAGGAGCGCCGTGAATGCCGCCAGCTGGATTGTCCTTTTCGTCATCGCCGTCGCATTTGCCCTGGCTGTGCTGCGCATCTTTAAAGGTAGGCACACGGGGTGTTGCGGCGGCTGCAACGGGTGCAGCAAGGCTGCTTGCTCAAAGTCAGGCTGCACCAAGTGCCGGACTTAACCGCCCAATCGTTTGTTTTCGTTAACGAAACAGCCGTTGTGAACTCAGTCACTGAGCAGCTCAGCTTCAGGTTGACGGCCGAACCACTTCTCAAAGATTTTCGCAAACTCACCGTTTTGCTTGATGGTGGCAAGACCGCGGTTGATGCGTTTGAGAAGTTCTTTGTTGCCCTTCTTGACGGCAATGCCCAGGTCTTCACGGGTCAGAGCCACCGGCAATGCTTTCACCTTGCCGCGGCCGGCAGTGACAACGTAGTAATCGTTGGTCGGAATGTCGTTGAGTACGGCGTCCACTCCGCGGTTGCGAAGTTCCAGATAGCACTCTGTGAGCTGGTTGAAGACTCGCACCTCGGCGTTTTTGACCTTGCGGGCAGCGGCTTCGCCGGTCGAACCGATCGATACAGCCAAACGCTTGCCTTCGAGGTCTTCGGCCTTGGTAATCGTGGTGTTGTCGGCATTGACGACAATACCTAACCCGGCAATGTAGTAGCGGTTGGAGAAATCGACGCTTTTTGCACGCTCGGGCGAAATCGTGATGTCGTTGATGGCAATGTCGATGTTGCCGGTCTTCAAAGCAGGTATCAGACCGTCAAAGGCGAGGTTCCTCACTTCTACATCAAAGCCTTCAGCCCTGCCGATCGCACGAATGATGTCAACGTCGTAGCCCACATACTGGCGCGTCTCGGAATCCTGAGAGCCAAAAGGCGGATAAGTCGCGTCCATGCCGACAGCAAGCGTGCGCTTTGGATGTTGGTTTGCCCAAGCAGGAACAACAGACAGCGCAGCTGCGGCCGTCACAACGGATAAAAAGGTTCTCTTTTGCATTGTTGGTTTACAGAAAGCCGGTGTTCATCCATTCCGCCAAATAGCGGTATTAAATCTGGGATTGTAAGAGGATTTGGATTGAAGGAGCCAACCACCGCGCAAACTCCCGTGTAGGTATTGCGATTTGCATCAAAGCGGATGAACAAAAACAGTTCGCGCCAAAGCTTCAGCACTGCCATAATTCTTTTCCGCCGTATCCCATAATTCTTTTCCGCCGTATCGCCGAAATGAAACATATCGTGACCATCGAGGTGGCATGCGGCAAATCGCATTTTTGTTAAGGTCTTTATCTCAACACAACTCGAGAGGAAACCAAATGGCGCAGCACCTTTTAGCCGATTTAATCCGTCAGAGCGGTTCCGTCGTGATTGACGGCGCCATGTCCACAGCACTTGAAAAGGCAGGTTGTGACCTCAACGACAAGCTATGGAGTGCGCGCGTACTCATTGAAGAACCGGACAAGATTCGGCAGGTGCACGCTGATTATTTCGAAGCGGGAGCCAACGTTGCCATTACCGCAAGCTACCAAGCGACCGAGGCTGGATTTAAAGAGCGCGGGATTGACTCTCAGAAAGCATACGGTCTTATCGCCCAATCTGTGACACTGCGATGATTTTTTGATTCGTCATCCGGAACGAGAGCCGAAAACTCTTTTGATCGCGGGTGCCGTCGGCCCTTATGGTGCTTATCTCGCCAACGGTGCCGAATATACGGGCGACTATCACCTTTCGGACGGTCAATACCGTGCCTTTCACCAATTGCGCATGAAGGCTCTGGCAGAAGCCGGAGCGGATTTTTTAGCCGTTGAGACGCAAGCAAGGCTCGATGAGGTCAGGGTCATTCTCTCGATGATGGAAGAGCTCGACATGACTGCCTGGGTAACCTTTACATTGAAAGACAGCGGTCATATCTCCGACGGAACGCCGATCGAAGAGGCTGCCGAAGTGTGCGGCAATCATCCGTTGGTTGACGCCGTCGGCGTCAACTGCGTCAAGCGTGAAATGGTGGCTGACGCATTGCAGCGCATTTCGTCCGTCACAGACAAGCCAATGATCGTTTATCCCAATTCGGGTGAAACGTATGATCCGACGACAAAGACCTGGCATCATCCGGTCTCGGGTCCGGGCTGGGCGGACTTCGTGTCCAAATGGAAGGCTATGGGAGCCGTTTGTCTGGGGGGCTGCTGCAGAACGTTGCCCTCGGATATTGTTCAGATTGCTGAGCTGATGAAGGCTCGCCACTGAGGAAGGACTTGCCCGGTATTCGTCACAAACTACTCAGAGCAAAGAGTGGTTTGAAGATTGTTCGGGATGCGATCCGGGAAACCCTTTTTTGTGTCCTATTAATTTCCGGTCAACTGCTCAATTGTCTGAGGCGTTTTGAAGCTGCTTGATGTCACGCAGCGGAGGCAAGCCGAAAAGTTCCTTATAGTCCCGAACAAACTGAGCCAGGCTTACGTAGCCGACGGCAAAGGCCGCCGAGGTGACGTTTGTTTCGCGAGCGACCAATAGACGGCGAGCTTCAAACAGCCTGACACGTTTGCGAAACTGAACGGGCGAAAAACCGGTGACTTGTCGAAATTTTCGGTGGAACGTTGCATTTGACATGTTGGTTTTCCTTGCCAGCTCTTCCACCGAACAATCTGTCGCATAGTTGCGTCGGATCCAACTGACGGTTTTTAAAACGGCATGGCCTTCGGATCCGGCACTCGCAAGTGCTCTGAGTTCTGCTCCGCAGGATGAATCCAGAAGCAAAGCATGCAGTTCTCTTAGTATCAACGGCGCACACACCGCAATCAGTTTGGGACGGTCCAGTATTTTCAGCAGTCGCAGGAACACGTCACGCAAATCCTCGTCCGGGCGAATGACGAATACACTGCCGGGCATTTCTGACAATTGTCCGAATTGATGGCGATCGTGCAAGGCATCGGCGTATTCCATCAAAATCGACGCATCGAGCGCCACGGAAAGCGCAAGAAAGGGATTTTCTCTCGAAGCATCGAGAGTGTGAAATTCACTCGGCGAAGCAATGCCGCACACCAGACTTTCTCCGGCACCGTACTCCAGCATCTTCCCGCCGATCGCCGTGGTTTTGCGACCGCGCACGATAAAGGTCGCCATGATTTCACCGGCCGTGCGTTCGATAAATGCATTGGATTCAATGCGATAGAGCGTCAGTCCGGGTACCAATGTGGGAAACACGCCGTGATGCGGTGCATGTCGGTCAATGATTTGAGCTGCGGACTCGAGCAAAGCGTCGAACATAAGGGTATGGCTAGTTGACTAAAAATCTACCAAATCTCCCATAACGGGTTCCATAGCAACGTTAAACTTGGAAAAAGAAGAGACGAGCTCGTTCAAAGACAGCGGAGGCAATCATGACGCTGTACTCCATCGGGATCGTTGCCAAACATTACGGTGTGTCGCCAAGCACCATTCGACGTTGGGCTGAGAAAGGCCTTCTTGCCGTAGCCTGCCGCACGCTTGGCGGTCATCGTCGATTTGATCTGCAATTGAATCCGGTGGCAACCGGTGTTGAGCGCAAGCACCTTGGTTATGCCCGTGTTTCTTCCCACGATCAAAAAGAAGACCTGCTTCGGCAGGCAGAACGACTCAAGCAGGCCGGTTGCTCGGAAGTCATCACCGACATCGGCTCCGGTCTTAACTGCAACAAGCCCGGTCTCAGGGCACTTCTCAACCGCATCTTGAAAGGTCACGTTCACACGCTCTCTGTCGTTTACGAGGATCGGCTGCTGCGTTTCGGAACCGCCCTGATTCGATTGATGTGCCGCAAAACCGGGACGGATATGCGAGTTTTGGAGGAAGCATCTCCCAAAACCTTCGAAGAAGAACTGGCCAAGGACGTTGTAACGCTGATGACTGTTTTCTGTGCCCGTCTATACGGGAAACGCAGTCACAAGAACAAAACACAAAGTCTTTGAGCTATGATCGGCGTTCCTTCTCAGCAGTACCGGAAGAAGCCGACCATGCAGCAGACCGAACTGGCCGATCTACATTTTGTCGACGCAAAGCGAATCAAGGAGCTTGGCAACGCCGCCGAGCTTCCCGCTTACCGCACCATGGTCCGCTGTCTGGACGAAACCTCGGTCGAAAAGAACCGGGAGCAGTTGGAAGCGCTTCTGAGAGCCTTCGGCAAAGAACGCCAGCACTTCATCGATCTTCTTTTCACACGCGATCACCGAGCCTTTTGCATTGGCAACCGCTGGCGCAAGCTCAGAGACGCCTTGGTGATGGAGAAGTACCGTTCTTCCTACGGTCTGCAAGCTCGTCATTGGAAGATGGCGCTTCAAACCGCAGCGGCCACCGTTTCCAACTACTGGCGTCTTGTGCAAGCCAACGCTTTGAGCCGAATTCGCAGAAAGGATTGGTTTGCCCGTCTCAACAAGCTCGAGCAGCGCTACGTGCATTTTCTTCTCGGCTCCCTTTCCGAAGACTTCTTCACGATGCTTGACGGCAAATGTCCCTCAGTCGTGACGGACACTGAGAAGGAGTCCGTCGCCAGCCGCAAGGGATTGTGCAAAGCGATGGTGCGCACGATTCACGACGAGCAAGGCAAAAGACCGAAACACGGCAGGGACGCGAGTGTTTGGTTTGACTGCTCTTGCTACAAAGCTGTCGTTGTCGGAGAGCAGGTGCGACTGGATTTGATGTCGCTTACGCCCGGAGTACGTTTGACGCTCTACGCCAAAGGAAGCGTACCGGTCTCGAGCACGCTCAAGCTCGTCAAACACCCAGACGGTAGCATGGCGTTGCACGTTCAGAAATCCATGAGCAAGGCGGATATCCGTTCGATTGATTCACCGAAAGCTTCCCGTGGAAAGCTTTATTGCCGTGCGCTTGATCTTGGTTTTACGGAAGTGGCAACGGACGATGCGGGAAATCGTTTCGGTACATGTTTGGGTGAAAAGCTCACGGGCTATGCCCAATATCTCGATGCCAAGCTCAAGGAGAGAAATAAGCTTATGGCTCGGGCACAGAAAGCGGGTAAGGCCAAGCGACGCCGCATGCTGCG
>OJMH01002742.1_pt1 | contig 14183 bp, 15 predicted proteins | sample 1597111 | NCBI WGS metagenome assembly OJMH01 (sample SAMEA2452115, study PRJEB22498) | human gut metagenome | reverse complement strand
GTTCCGCCTGCCAAAACGCCGCCCCCGCGCCCCGCCTTTAAGGGTGAAAATCAAGCGCCGCAAAATTCATCCCTTTAGATCAGCTCTGCTCCTTAGCCGGTTCCAGATATCTAACGCCCTTGCCCGCTTTTATTGCATAATCTATCTCCGACCGCGTACTAGCGCCAACATATCCGCCGACATTCAGCACAAATATCTCGTCAGCCATATCTATCTTACGCTTATGCATATCATCCAGCATGGCCTTAGTCTCTGTCACAGTATCTTCCGGCATGCCTTCCCAAACCTCATCATCGCCCGAATGGCCAAACAATCCAACACTAATCACAATGTTGCCTTCAAGCGTCAGCTTCTTCTGAGCCTCTATAAAGGCATCCTTAAAACGAGTGCTGCCGCACAGCGTAATAACTTTATACTTCCCTACCATATAATCATACCCAAAGCAAATTAATTGCTGACAGTAAATTAAACTATACTGTACCCGGCTTTCTTAAGAAGCTGCGCAGCCCTTTCAAAATTCTCTTGCTTAATCAAAATATAGTCCGTATTATAAGTAGATACTGCAAATATTCCTATTTTATTATCTGCCAGCAGGCCCGACAGCTTTGCGATAACTCCAATCAAAGAAAAATCCAGAACACCCTGTATACGGAACCCCTTCCAGCCGTCACTGCGCTCAGCAGCATTTTTAGGGGTATTCTCCGTCCGGCATACAAGGGACAATTCCTCATCCGTCTTTCCAATAAAATAAAAATCCTGATTCAGGTCAATATCATCAGCGGAAGCTACTTTGCAGACAGTCAGATTATATTCCAGCTTTTTAAGTTCCATATTAATCTCCCCCCGCCCGGTAAAGCCCTTTTAGAATGCTTCCAGACCCAAGAAAATACCGTTATCTCAAAATTACAATTACAGCTTAAAATTTTAGGACAATATAATAAAGCGCTATTTCCTTTCCCTCAGCATAAGCGCCACCGTCTCTATATGTGTCGTTGCTATGATAGGAACACGTTGACTTTGCCTCATCGGTTGTATGGGAACACAAACCGGCGCTTTGTTTTGCTGCCTTGCTGTTCTTTCTCGGCAGCTTATAAGCTGTACCGTCAACGCTATTCTTAAAGCCTGTTTTGTAGATAAAGGTTAGCATGGCAGGGTCTTTGTTACCATCTTCATCATACCCTCCAACGATAACTTTTTCAACTACGCTTTCAAAAACATAGCGGTCAAAGGTTTCAAGCACTTCATTTTGTTCAAGCGTCTTTCTAAATTCAGAAATGCGGCGTTTCATAGTGCTTTCCGTTTCAGAAGCGTCCTGCAAATCTCGGCAAGTGCTATTTAGCTGCTCGATCTGCTCCGTCAAATCAAAATATTTTTCTTCATAGGTTGCCTTGTCAATAATTCCTTCCAAGTGCATATCAACAAGTTTTGCCCGTTTTGCTTCAAGAGCCTCAATATCCTTTTCAGCTTTTGCTAACTGTTTCCCAGCGTTCCCGGCTGATAAAGCTTCTTCTGTTCGAGAAATAAACTCACCCAGCACATCTTCATTATTTTTACAAAGCAAACGATAGGACTCAATAAATGCTTGTTCTATCGTTTCTTCTGCTATGCCTTTGCTGTCGGGACAAAATTTTTTGCCTTTCTTGGTGGCTGTTACACATTGCCAAATAATTTTATTATATTGTGTCCCGCTGTGCCAACTTCGTCGTGTGAGAGTACCGCCACAAAAACCACATTCAAGCAAACAACTAAACGCATATTTACGACTGAACTTTTCGCGTTTACCGTCCGTACCTAATCGGCGCGGCTTTGCGCGGCGTTTTAATATTTCTTGTGCTGCATTAAAGACTTCTTCCGAAATAATAGCTTCATGGTGGTCGCGAATATAAAATTGATCTTCTTCGCCAAAGTTATCTAAACGGCGTTTTGAGATAGGGTCAAGGGTAAAAGTTTTCCCCATCAAAATATCGCCTTTATATTTCTCGTTCTTGATAATGCCGATTACTGTTGTTTCAGCCCATGTGCTACTGCCGCGTTTCGTTTTATAACCGAGATTTTGCAATTCTTGTGCTATTACAGAACCGCCTGCACCCTCAATATAACGCTTAAAAATATACCGTACTATCTCGGCTTCTTCGTCGTTTATGGTAATGGTTTTGTCCTCCGGGTGATAGTCATATCCCAAGCAGCCTTGAAATCCAACCAATTCACCGCGCTGCATTTTCATCTTCAAGCCCTTTTTAACATTAGCGGAAATATTTTCAACTTCCTGCTGTGCAACAGAACTCAAAATAACAAGCAGTAATTCACCGTCCATAGTCAGCGTATTTATATTTTCTTCCTCAAAAAATACGGCAATCCCTTTTTCTTTGAGCATACGCACATACTTCAAGGTATCAAGGGTATTTCTTGCAAATCTTGAAATGGATTTTGTAACAATTAAATCAACGTCGCCGTTCATGCAATCGTTAATCAGGCGTTGAAAATCCTCACGCTTTGTTACTTGCGTACCCGTTATTGCTTCGTCCGCGTAAATGTCAGCTAAAGACCATTCCGAATTGTTGTTAATTAAGTCGGTGTAATATTGTACTTGCGATTTATAGCTGTTAATCTGATCTTCGCTGTCTGTGCTTACGCGGCAATACGCCGCGACACGCAATCTTTTTGTCAGATTAGTCTTTGCTCGCGACGACAGAGTATTACGCGCTTTTATAATCTCAACATCTTTCATTTTGCCGCCCTCATTTTTGTATTCTCATCATAGTGTATTATATAACAAAAAGGCAAACAATTCAAGATGTTAAGTCTGAATTTATCTTATAATCTTTCATTAAGCGATTTTTGATTAGGGAATACTCTTTTTCCGTTATCAGTTTCTTTTCAAGTAATTGCTTCAAAAAAGCAAGCTGCATACTGTATCTAATTAAATTAACATCTTTCAAAGAATATTCCCCTTTCCTTTTTTAATATGAAATAGGCTTAAAACGGACGGTTGATAGCGCAACCTCACGGGAGTTTCACCCCTGCTCATTCAAGGCAGCCTTACCCAATGCCTGCGACGCTTTGAACGCTCGGACTATGGCTATAAGGGAGTATCATTGTCCCGTCTGTATGTCGTCGCCCATAAGCCGCTGCGCTTATTTTCCGGCGCGGTGGTGATTGCTCGCTCATTTAGAGGTCATGGCGCACCCGCCGTATGGCTCTGTATAGACGGAATGTATCCGCTTGCCTGTTATGCTGCGCCGCCGTTATCTTGCGGGCTTTCTTTGTCAAGGAGCAGTCGGGCTTGTTATCCCGCAAAAGCACACCGTTTCCGATATGCTTTTGCAGAACGACAAATAGCCCATAACGGGAAGCGTGGAAAGGGGTACACGCTCCCCGCATGGGCTAAAAATTATTTTACGTTAAAAGCAAGCGTACGTGTAATCAACTGTACCTGTAACCTATTCCGCATTTCCTCATCAATGTATGAATAGATGTTCCCAGAGTTGTCTTTTAGTATACGAGTACAAAGTTTTGCTATGTAGCCCTGATAATGTCTTAAGATTACACACATGGCTTGGGCGTTGCCGCTTACCGCTGCGGAAATGACAGAGAATGGCAACAAATTTTCAGTTTTGCTAATAGTATTCGTCATCTGTTTTTTCCTCCAAATACTGTTTGATTTTCACAAGTGCGTTTTTTCTGTGACGAAAAATCGTACTGCGTACAACATTCAACAGTTTGCCAATTTCCGCATCGCTCATACCAAAAAAGTAAGACAGCAGAACAATATCACGTTTCATTTTGGACAAATCGCTAAGAGCTTCAGCAAGCAATTCATTTTTGACGTTTACATCAAAGCCGGATACCTGGAAACAGAAATAATCGCTTTTATATTCATCTATTGTGAAAAGCTGACCGAGTTCACTTTCGCTTAAATCCGAAAAAGATATTTCGCGGGCAGCACGTTTTGCAAGCTCAATCTGATAATTTTTCGCTGCTCCTTTCAGAGTTTTCTTTGCCCAAGCATCATACTGATGTTGTATAGTTTCCTTGTCCGAAGAAGAGTATTCCATAGAATTCACCTCCTCCATGTGGAGTAGAAAATGGTGTAAGAACTTGTCACCTTCGCCCCTTTCGTTCATTATCCAATTGGAAACAAGCTATTTGTTGCGTTTTACAAAAAAGAAAAGTAATAAAAAACAAAATGCGCCTGTCCGCAAAACGCAGATGGGCGCAAAAAAGCACAGTCAGTATTTAGTTGCATTATCCAGTCATATTCGCAACTAGAATACGCCGCTGCAGAACATGGGGGTTGTTCATTGTATTTCATTCGACAGGTTATAACAAATGAAAAAAGAACTTTAATGCTTAGTAATTTTAAATAAAATCAGCGCAGTTTATAAATCACGTAGCAACAATTATTTTGTCCATTGTTAAGACTTTATTCGATTCAGCTTTTATTTAATCCGCACTGAAAAACTAAGGCTTTCTATACAACGAATCGTTTCATGCGAACCACAAATTCATTTTACTGTTTGAATAATAAAAGCATATTATTTTGTTTGTTGTGTCTATAGTGCTGGTGCCGATAAGTAATTGGAAAATAATTCGTTTAAGATATCATATTCGCATTTTAAAATATATTTAAGCTCATCTATGCTTGATTGAGAATTTTCAAGCATGGAATTTATATATGTATCTATATCTTTCATTGCCGTTTTATACTTATTTATTAATTGGTTGTTTTCATCGAGCAAATATATTAAACATTGATACAGGATTTTCTTTTGCAGCTTTATCACATTTAAAGAACGCTCTATTAAGTCATTGTCCTGTACATAGCCTTCTTTTATATACTGTATAAATTTAATAATGGCCTCAATACCCGTATATTTGGTGTAATCATTCTTTACCGAATGAATATATTCGTATAATTGACCGGCAAATTTACTGTAATTAAATCCCATAACCTTTTCGGTTTTTTTGAGATAGTATATATTTATATGATTATTTTCTAATATTAAACTGTCTGTAAATTCCTTTTGACCGATATCTATTATCTGATAGTAGCCATTTATATATAAAACAGCTCGGAAAGATTTTCCTTTATCAGCGCCGATGAGCAAATAATCATTTTGGTTATGGAATTCCATATATCTTTCGCTATTGCTAATATAATATTCATCAAAAGACCCGTAAACATAATACTGATGCAAGATACAAGCTTCCGCTATCTCTGCTGTAATAGGTCTGTTTTTAACAATAAACGCAGGAAGGGAGGCTACGGCATTGGTTAATAATCCATCGGCTGTAAACATAAAATTATTTGAATAAAAATTAAGCCATATAGCCGGACGGTAATCATATAATGCTAGCTGTATTAAATTGGAATGAATATAATTTTGAAAGTCAGCATTATTGCTCGTTAATATCCCCGTGCTAAAAATCTCAAGGTTATAATATCCTAAGACTTTTTCCAATGAAAAAGGCAAAAGTACCTTATCCATTTAAATACCTCCTCAAGCATATGATGTTTAAAAGCAAGTAAGCAAATCAGGAAGAATTTTTTCTTCCATACTAATACTATCTTGTATATAATTTATGATTCTTTCTCCAATAGTAGCATCAAAAACAAGGTTAAATCTCATAGATAGTTTTAATACTATTTGACTATTTTCATAAATATATTCCAAAAACGCCAAAATATTATCATTAATTGATATATGTATATTTTCTTTAAGATATTTAAATCTAGCCAGCATAAATTTTTTATGCTCTGCAAAAGCATAGATTGACCTTATGTCTAAATTCAGCTTATGATTAATAGTGTCTATACAATGATTTAGGAGAGCATGACAAGCACAAATGCCAAAAAAATCCGATTCCATCCTGCTATTGGGTTGAGAAAAAATATATTTATATAAACTTTCCTTGATTAGCGCCAGATTAATATCTAAATCTATACTGTTATTAAATTTTATAGGCCACATGTGTATTCGGCCATCTGATACTATAATAGATTTTATAAAGTGATTAAAATTAATTTTATACGGCTGATAAAAGCCATTTTTTAGGTATCCCGCAGATAGAAACTGCTTATTTTCAGTATCTGCGCCGTATATAATGTAATCATGGTCAAAATGAAACTTATTATATGAGCTTTTATCCGGAATATAATATTCATCATAGAGTCCCATCATATAATAACCTGCCTTTAATGACGAAATTACAATATCACAAATATCAAAAGATTTAGATGTAAACATAAAACCAGGCAATTCCAACATATTTAATGTTATCAAGCCATCTTTGGTAAACATCCAATTTTCATAACGATTATTATAATTAAGTCTGGTTCCCGATTCTTCCCAGTTAGCATAATATATTAACTGAATATAATGAGACAATAAATAAGGATAATATTTTAAATCTTTAGAAAAAATTATCCCTGATAAATAGGCCTCCGGATGATAAGCTTTAATTATTGGATTTAGATTAAATGGCAAAGAAATCATATAAATCCTCCGTTCGGACTATAAAGTAGCCTCTCTCTGTTTTTTTAAATATTGGATTGACAAATGTAGTTCATCTTCTCATATCTAACTTAATTGTACCAGTCAATCTAAGGTATAATTCTGCTTTTTGCCTTTTTTCACTACACAACTCATATAAAACAAACTCAAAAAAATTGGAACGAGCAATAGCAAGTTATTCAACAAAAAGCGCAGTCCACCTCCAATGTAAAAGGTCAACAAAAACTGGGGCATAATAAAAAACGTCGTTATGCAGGAAAACATACTGTGTACTTTATGCCATAAAACAGGATTTTCAATAAGGACAGGCGTTCTTAAGCCAAATAACCAATTCGGTTTGGATTTGGGAGCATAGACTGCCCATCCTGTCATCACCAAAGTATATATAGGTCCAACCACGCTATAACCATCAATAACCATCTGGTCTTGGATACCTTTTGAAAACCAGAACAGCAAAAATGCAATAAAATATACTATATAAAAAATCGTGTCCAAAATATTTCTTTTTACCAGCATAGATATCACTCCCACTGCAACAGGTATGATAATCAATAGTATCTGATATACAGAAACGGTTGACAGCCATATAAGACCAATTACGCCCAATACTAATCCACTCAGTACAAAAGAAATCTTATATTGGTTTCTCATCATTATCCTCCTATTTTACCGGCGATAATCCAGCCGTATATATCTTCCATAACCCTTGAATCAACATTTCCCGGCTTAAGCATATCCTCCGCCAGCCAACCACTGCCCGGCACAAATAAATGATTCAGTCCCGCATATTCCCGGATAACAACATTGTCCTGAACAAGCTTTTTTCCCATAAGTCCTTTTCTGTTCTATCCACATTTTTATCATTGCCTGCAAACAGCATCAAGCAAGGAACTTCTATATGTTCCATTTCCGTCGCAGGATCATAGTTTTTCAAATATAAATAGTAATATTTATTAAGACCCAAAAGCAATTCCGGACCCTCGTTTGAGTTTTCATTCAGATTTTTTATTCTGTCCCTTGCCGCCTTATATTCTTCCAGCATGACCTGCATGGACGGATCTGTTTCAGAGTTATGCTCTTTCATGTATAGTTTCTGCTGCTTGACCATTAAATCTTCCACAGGCGAATAGCTTGCGCCCATAAAAATCAGTCCGGACAGCGGCAAACCTTTCTCAACTGCCAGCTTATATATCCGAGGCAACAGGTAACCTGATTGGCTGTGACCAATTAAATAAATGTTGTCAAACCGATATACATCATCACCGTTAAAAAACTCAATGATAGCCAATACGTCCGCGATTACTTCTTCATAGGGCGTTATGGTTTTAATGTCTATCGTATCCATGTAATAATAAGTGCGTTTGTAAAATCTGTATGTCGCGATTCCCTTATCATACAAAGCCTCGGCCATATCCTGATATGGCTTCAAAAGGCCTGTTGAACAGTTATAGTCCTGCGGTCCCGAACCATGTAAAAAAATAGCGATGCTATTGGTAGGATTTTTTTCCGGAGACAGCAATATGCCGGGTAGCTTATTTTCGGTTGCTCCCAGGCTTAAAGGTGTACCTTTTTCGTTTGGAGTACAATCGATGATAGGGTAAAAATCAAATCCTACCAGTTCATGCTTCTCCGAAAAAGATATTGTGACGGTAAAGGCATCCGTCTCGGTGCTGCAGGTATAATTGCATATAGTATACCCACCCAGCGCCTGTTCTTCTATGTCCGTAACCTGCGTAAAAGCGCCGCGCTTGCTTTCCATTTGTTCAACAAAATATTGCAGCACGGAAGGTTTTAGAAAATCTTTCAGCGTCTGGTCATAATGATATGTTTTCATCATACGATCATACGCTTTGTTCTGAAATAAATCTACAACAAAAGCTTTCCCGGCCTCTGCATCCGAAGCAAAGTTTGTCGGCGTAACGCTTAATGCGGTTGGCGTGTTGCCCAGCTTCGGCGTACTTGTCAAATTCGGGTTGCCGCTGCACCCATTCAACAAAAACAAAATCATAATAATTACGGTAATTGCTGTCGCTTTCTGCATATTCTTACTCTCCTAACAATATTTTTCATACTGCATGCTATACAGATATCGATAAATTCCGTTTTTATTTATCAACTCTTCATGGCTTCCGGTTTCTGCAATAATTCCATTATCTAATACTATAATTTTATCCATCATTTTCAGATTGCTTAATCTATGTGAAATTAACAATAAAGTGTTTTTATTCAACTTATCAAAAACACTCTGAAATATTATATGCTCTGATTCAATATCTAGTGATGCAGATGGTTCATCCAATATATAAAATTGAGCTTTTTTATAAAAGAAGCGAGATAATGCCAATTTTTGCCATTGCCCGCCAGATAATTCTTTCCCATGCTCATCAAAACTTTTAGTTAGATAGCTATATATTCCATCCTCCCAATTTTTTACAAATGAATATGAATCGCTTTGAACACAAGCTTTTATAATATCCTCGTCTTTATGTTCCGCTCTATTAATATCTGCTAGAATTACATTATCTTTTAAGCTAAATGAATAATTTATATAATCTTGTAACATAGTAGAGAAAATATTATAATAATCTTGAAAATCAAATTCAGTTATATTAATTCCATTTAACAATATTTCACCTTCTTTTACATCATATAATCTTAGTAATAGTTTTACAATAGTACTTTTCCCACAACCATTTTTACCAACAATGCCAATCTTGTCACCCTTATTAATAGTAAAAGAAATCCCTTTAAGAACGTATTCTTCAGTATTTGGATATTTAAATGAAACATTTTTAAATTGTAAGCTTTTAAATTCTTTAATATTAATGGGGACTGGATTTTCATATACAAGTGGTTTCCAATCCATAAACTTATAATAGTATTCTACCTTTATACGTTGCTGGATTAGTTCTGAAATAGCTGCAATAATGCCAAAAGTAGTGGTAGTTATTTGTCCCATAATTCCAAGATAATAAGTGAAATCTCCTACCGTATTATCACCTTTTGAAATATTATATATTACATAGCCAGCAAAAAATATAGTAATAATATTAGGCAAAAACATAGTTAAAAAAGAAGCTGTAAACTGTTTAGATAATATTTTTCTTTTACTTGTAAACCAGTTCAACCATTGCATTTTATATCGCGCATGTAAATTATCTTTTACTCTATTAATTCTTATATCCTTGCTGAAATATTTGGATATCAATGTGTCATAAGTATAATTCATTTTTCTCACTTCATTGATTGTTCCTCTATTCCAGTTATACAACTTAAGCGCATAGTTCCTATCAAATATAAAATTAGGTAAACACGAGAGTACAATGATGAATGGAGCCCACCATATATAATTAAAAAATATAACAAAAGCAGTAAAAAACTGAATTGTAATCTGTATAACACTGAGTAGATTCCATCCTTAGTATCTATCCACACGTCTTGCGTATTGTATGAAATACCTTCATTAACGACGTAACCAGAATATTTTGTTTTTGTTTTTACTATAATAATTCCAGGCTCATTAGCAGCTACATTTTGTCCATTCCGATTAATTATTTTAACCTCTACTCCGTCAATAGGTTTACCAACTGAACCAGCTATATTATTTGACACCTTTGTTTGCGCGGTAACACGTGGTCCAGCTTCTGTTAATCCATATACATTAAGAATATACTTATCGGGATACCGCTGTTTTATGTTCATATGTAACTCTTGACTTAATATTGCTCCACTTGTATAAATAGTTTTTAAAGAAAGTAAATCTTCTTTCTGTACATTATACTTATACAAAAACCACATCAGAGTTGGATTAATACATATAGTGTTTATCTGAAATTTTTGAATATTACTAATTATTTCACGAAACATCATTTGAGAAGAAAATAATATAAAATTTATATGATATTTTAAACAAACTAAAAGTTCCCCCACCAAGGTTGAAACATGACATAACGATTTTATAATGGCAAACGATTCAGGGTAAGAAATATCCATATATTTATAGATAGCATCCGCATTAGTATTAATGGCGTAGTGAGATAAAATAACGCCTTTTGAATTACCCGTTGTTCCAGAACTGTATAAAACTACTGCTTCTTCATTACTATATTTATTATGGAACTTATCATAAAGCCATTTAGGAGCCGACATTACTTTTGGTGTTTTACATAAATATTCAATAATATCAAGAGTTTTATCACTCTCGTGTGGATAACCTAATTGAGTTATTTCCGATTAAACCAATTCGTTGTTTCATTCTACCTCACCAACAAAATTTGAGTAAGCATTTAGAATTATAACTAGCAACAAAATCTTGGTCTCATAATATCGTTATATTAATAATAACATATTATTTAGCTTTGTCAAGATAGAACTTAAAAAATTCATATTATTTTATGATAGTCAGGAAGAACTCGATTGCAGTCACACAAAACACAATTAAGCTAGATGTAAGATTTTGTTTAATATATGAAAATGTAGAAAATACAAGACATCAACAGCGGCTGCAATCTTTTTTTGCGCCAAAATTAAGGAAATGCGCAACAATTACCGCTTTTTTGACGGGATAATAAGTAGAATAGCAAGCATAGGAAGTGGGTACCCACTTCCGTAATTTTGGGAAGTGTCCCAAGCCCTCGAAAAAGAGAAAAGGAGCAACAAGCGCATGAACGGCAGGAAACGGACGGTACAAATTAAATTCCGTGTTACAGAGGAAGAACGAGCGTTGATTGAACAGAAAATGAAGCTGATACCTACCCGGAATATGGGAGCATATCTGCGGAAAATTGCCATTGACGGATATATTATTCAGTTAGACCATACCGACATAAAAGCTATGACCGCCGAGATACAGAAAATCGGCGTCAACGTCAATCAGATTGCGCGCCGCGTTAATGCGACGGGCAGCGTCTATGAGCAGGACATAGCAGAAATTAAGGGGGCGTTAGCGGAAATATGGCGGTTACAAAGATTAAACCTATTAAAAGCACGTTGAGCAAGGCACTTGACTACATACAAAATCCAGATAAGACAGACGAAAAAATGCTGGTGTCCTCGTTCGGTTGCTCGCCGGAAACGGCAGATATTGAGTTCGGATTTACCCTGTCGCAAGCGTTTGAAAAAGGAAACAACCTTGCACACCACTTAATCCAATCATTTGAGCCGGGCGAAGTGGATTACCAAAAGGCGCATGAAATCGGGCGGCAGCTTGCCGACGCAGTAACCAAAGGCCAACACGAATATGTTTTGACAACGCATATTGATAAGGGGCATATCCATAACCACATTATTTTTTGTGCAGTCAACTTCGTAGATCACCGCAAGTACATTTCCAACAAACGCACCTATTACGGCATACGGAACATGAGTGATAAGCTGTGCCGGGAAAACGGCCTGTCCGTTGTTGTACCCGGCAGAGGCAGAAAAGGGAAAAGCTATGCCGAGTATCAGGCGGAGAAAACGGGTACAAGCTGGAAAGGCAAATTGAAAATCGCCATTGATACGCTTGTTCCCCAGGTATCAAGTTTTGAAGAATTGATACAGCGGTTGCAGTTTGCGGGCTATGAGATAAAGCCGGGCAAATATATCTCATGCCGTGCGCCGGAACAGGAACGGTTTACCCGATTGAAAACACTCGGCGCAGACTATACCGAAGAAGCATTAAAGGAACGGGTCAGCGGCAAGCGTACCCGCACCGCCAAAGCTCCGAAAGCAAAGCGCGGCGTCAGCCTGCTGATTGATATACAAAACAGTATCAAAGCACAGGAAAGCCGGGGCTATGCACAATGGGCGAAAATCCACAACTTGAAACAGGCTGCAAAAACGCTCAACTTCCTAACCGAAAAGAAGATTGAACAGTACGCGGATTTAATCGCCAAAATATCGGAAATTACGACGGCGAGCGAACAGGCGGCAGACGCATTAAAAGGCGTCGAAAGGAAACTTGCAGATATGGCTGTGCTGATGAAGAATGTTTCAGTCTATCAAGAAACCAAGCCTGTTTATAACGCATACCGCAAGGCAAAAAATAAAGAGCAGTACCGCACCGGGCATGAAAGCAGCTTAATACTCTATGAAGCTGCTGCCAAAGCATTAAAAGCGGCAGGGATTGAAAAGCTCCCAAGCCTTGCCGCCCTGCAAGCCGAATATGAAAAACTGCAAGAACAAAAAGAAGCTCTTTATGCTGATTACGGCAAGCTGAAAAAGCAAGTTAAGGAATACGGCGTTATCAAACAAAATATTGACAGTATTTTGCGAAAAGGGACAGAGCCGGAACAGGACAAACAAGCAGAACGTTAATAAAATACAATAGAAAAAAGAACGATTTTATGGTAAAATAAAGATGTTTGAAAAGAGGTGCGCCAAAATGGAAAACGATAAATTACAGCTTTTTGAAGATAAAGCAATCAGAACAGCATGGGACGAAGAAGCGGAAGAATGGTATTTTTCTATTGTAGACGTGGTTGCGGTTTTAACTGATAGTCCTAACCCTCAAACTTACTGGCGTGTACTGAAAAAACGCTTAAAAGACGAGGGAAATGAAACCGTTACAAATTGTAACGGTTTGAAAATGACCGCCGCAGACGGTAAAAAACGATTGACCGACGTTGCAACAACAGAACAGCTTTTGCGCATTATTCAGTCTATCCCGTCGCCCAAAGCCGAGCCGTTCAAGCTATGGCTTGCCGAAGTCGGGCGGGAACGGATAGAAGAAACCATAGATCCGGAGCTTACCATTGAACGCGCTTTGGAAACCTATCTGAAAAAGGGATATACCCGCGAATGGATAAACCAGCGGTTGCAGGCAATCCAAGTCCGCAAGGAATTGACCGACGAATGGCAGGACAGAGGCGTACAAAAAGGCGTCGAATATGCCATACTCACCGACGAAATCACCCGCGCATGGTCGGGCATGACAACGCGGCAGTATAAAAAGCTGAAAGGTCTTAAAAAAGAAAACTTGCGGGATAACATGAGTACAATGGAAATTGTACTGAATATGCTTGCGGAAGCTACAACGACAGAATTATCAAAAGTACATCAGCCGCAAGGCTTTGAAGAAAGCAAAGAAATTGCAAAACGTGGCGGCAGCTATGCAGGAGAAACGCGGAAATCTATTGAAGCGGACACCGGGCGTCCTATCATTACCTCTCAAAACGCGGCGCAATTAAATACTGTTGTAACGAATATAATCGAGGGCGTTGCGGACGCGGAAAAAGAGGACAAGTCAGAGGATAAGTAATAGAATTGTTCATATCTGTATGATATAATAGTTCATATAAAAGGAGTGATACCGTGTCGTATAGGGAAATATGGAAAGATTTTTTTAAGAAAACCGTCCTGCCTGTTGTGATTGCCTTATGCCTGTTCCTCATGTTCAAAAATGTGTTTACCGAGAACGGACAGACCAATTACTTATATATATGGCTGTGCTGCGGTATCCCGTTCGGTATTCGCCGTATGTTTGTGTGGCTTGTGCCGCATGGATACGATATAGCCGGAACAGTAGGCATTGTAGCTCTAAACTTTATTTTGGGTGGCTTAATCGGCGGCGTCATTTTAATATGGCGGCTTGCTGTGGCTGTATGGTATCTTCCGTTGACGATATACCGCTTGTGTACGGCAAACAAGGTTATCCCACTTCAAACCGATATGGAACAGTAACAAACA
>OJMH01002737.1_pt1 | contig 14196 bp, 11 predicted proteins | sample 1597111 | NCBI WGS metagenome assembly OJMH01 (sample SAMEA2452115, study PRJEB22498) | human gut metagenome | reverse complement strand
TTGCGGTCGTAGCCGGCGGCGTAGGCGCGTGGCTGTTTGCGGTCAAAAGAAAGCATCGTATTAAGTGAGGACGGAAAATGGCTCGAAAAAGTTTTCAAACGGGTATCGTATTGAATAAGAAAACCAAAGATAAGATTTTTATCTGCGGTATGTTGTTTTTGCCGATCTGTTCGTTTTTGGTCTTTTACGTGTATACGAATTTGAATTCGATTTTGATCGCGTTTCAAATTCCTTCGTCGTCGGATTCTTATACGTGGGGAATCGATCATTTTTTGACGATGTTTAAGGAATTTTCTTTATCGGGGTCAGTGCTGTCGAGCGCTTTGAAAAACACGATGTTGTTTTTCTTTTCGGGGATACTGATCACGTTTCCGCTGTCGTTCGTTTTATGTTATTTTATCTATAAGAAAATCGCCGGCTATCGTTTTTTCAGGGTAGTGTTTTATTTGCCGAATATTATTTCCGCTTCGGTCATAGCGATTTTGTTCAAGTATATGATCGCCGGCAACGGTCCGATTTCCGTACTGTATGCGTGGACGGGAAAAGAAATACCGAATTTTCTTTCCAACAGTTCGTATGCAATGGGCACGCTGATTTTTTATAATATATTTTTCGGCCTGGGCGGAAACATTATTTTGTTTTCGGGCGCGATGTCGAATATAGATAACGGTATCATAGAAGCGGCAAAAATCGACGGCGTAGGCATGATGACCGAAATGATAAAGATAATCATTCCGCTTATGTGGCCTACAATGTCAACCGTTCTGCTTTTTCAGTTTATCGGGATATTCAATGCAAGCGGACCTATTTTGCTGTTGACGAAAGGCGCGTACGATACGTTTACGCTGTCGTATTGGATATATGACAGAGTAGCGTTTTCCAGCGATCTGAATTACCCCGCCGCAGTCGGATTGTTTTTCACGATAATAGGCGCGCCGCTTGCCATGTTTTTCCGTTGGGTGCTGACTCGCGGTCTTGAAGACGTTGCGTAAAAGAGATGCTTATGACGAAAAAAATCCTTAAAGCGTTTAACAGAAATTCCAAAACGGAAACCGTTGTGTATGCGATCGTTTTTGTCCTGTTCGTGTTGTATGCCGTCGGTTTGCTCGTGCCGTTCGTCTACGGGTTCAACATTTCCTTGAAAGAGAACGGCAGAGCGTTTATGCGCGACCCCGTATCCGTTACCGCGCCGTTTTATTTCCGTAATTATATAGAGGCGTTTCGGTCGCTGCGCATAGGCGAAACCGATTTCTTTATGATGACGCTCAATTCCGTTTGGTATGCGGCGGGAGGAACGTTCATGTCGCTTGCCGCTTCTACCTGCGTCGCGTATGTGGTGTCGAAATATAAATTTCGCGGAAACGCATTTATATACGGATTGGCAATCGTCGTGATCATGATACCTATTTACGGAGCGTTGCCCGCGCAATACAAGTTATACACACAGTTGAATTTTATAGATTCTCCGCTGATATTGTTGGCGTCGTTCAGCGGTTTCGGCACGTATTTTATCTATATTTATGCTTTTTTCAAATCTATTTCGTGGAGTTATGCCGAAGCCGCATTTATCGACGGCGCGGGAAATTTGCGCGTGTTTTTATCTATTATGTTGCCGTTGCTGTTACCGTCGTTGTCGGCTTTGGCGGTAATGAATTTCGTTACGGTATGGAACGATTACTCAAGTCCGATCATTTGGTTGCCGAATATGCCGACATTGTCGTCGGGGCTGTATACCTATGAATTCAATATGCGTTACGAAGCGAATCAGCCGATTTATTTTGCCGGAGTGTTTATTTCTCTGATACCGGTTTTAACGTTGTTTATCGTTTTTCAGAATACAATTATGTCCAAAGTTTATATGGGCGGTATAAAAGGATAAAAGGAGTTATTTTTATGAAAAAGCTGATTGGTACGGTACTTTGCGGATTACTGATGTGTTCCGCTTGTTGCGGTTTTACGGGGTGTGGTCCGAAAAATTCCGCGAACACTTTGTATATCGAAATGGACAACGCCGGATTCGGTGTGCAATTCATCGATCCGCTGATAGACATTTTCGAGGCGGAACACGAAGGCATAACGGTAAAAAAGACGTTCATTACGAAAGGATCGAAAACAATTATCGATAAGGTACTTTCCGGTACTTCGACTTTGGATCTGATTTTGGTCGAGAGCAGTTACGGTTTGGCGAATGTGGACAGAAAAATTACCGTCGACGGAACGACTTACGACTCCGCTTTTCTCGAACTCGGGGATATTTTCGACGCCGAAATACCGGGCGAAAATATTGCGCTGAAAGATAAACTGAACCCCAGCTATTACGATTACCAAAAGACTGTTGTAGGGGAAGAAGAAAAGCATTATATTATGCCGTATTTACAGGCGCCCGTCGGGTTTATTCTGAATAAAGACGTTTATAACGAGTCTTACGGAAAGATACCCAACACTACGGACGAAATGTTCGAAATGTTCGAGGCGTTGCCCGACGGCATAACGCCGTTTATCGACGCGTTGGATACTTCGTATTTGGACGATATGTATGACGTTTGGATGGCGCAATACAACGGGATGGAAAATCAGAAAAAGTTCTGGCTCGGTTATTCGTTGCAGGGAAGTACGGCCGGCGAAAGATATGTGCCGCAGATGTTCCTTAACGAAGGTCTGAAAGCGGCTCTTAACGTATGGGATGAACTTTATGATCCGTCGAACGGCTATCTTCATCCGTTTAGCTACACGCTCGATTTTACGTCCGTGCAGAACGTGTTCTTGGAAGGTGCAGAAAATATTCTGTTTATGCCTTGCGGAACGTGGCTGGAACGTGAAATGGATGCAAACTACGATCCGTCCGAATTGAATATCGAATTGATAAAAACGCCCGTCGTCAGTGCGCTCGGTACGAAATTAGGGATTACCAACGGCGAACTTTCGGCAATTATCGATTATGTAGACGGAACTGTATCCGAGCTTCCGCAGTTCGATTCCGATAACGGACTGAGCGACGATGAGGTCGTTGCGGCGGTACGGGAAGCGCGTTCTCTGATCGGATCGAATCACGATTTTTCCGCGATGATCCCGGCTTATAGCACCAAGACGGATCTCGCAAAAGAATTTTTGCAGTTGATAGCTTCCGACAGGGGTATCGAAGCGATGCTGAAAAGTTGCGGTTCCATGGCTCCTTTCAAATACGATATAGACAGCAGTCCGGCAAAAAGCGAACTTAGCGATTTTATGTATTCGGCAAACAAGCTGATCGAAAACAGTCAATATTGCTTTTCTTATCATGATAAACTGTTCAGTAAAGGAAATATCTCTTTGATCAACAATATCAGTTACCGCATCAGTACGATTTTCGCGGCGGAGAATAATAGCAGAAAGGATGGCGATACCGTTTATTTGGAAAATTATACCTATGTTTCGGAAATGTGGCCGACGATTTTGAGAAATGCACAGATAAGCGTATAAGGGGAGAGATAAAATGAAAAAAAGAACGCTTATATGCCGCTTACTTGCCTTTTTAATGGGTGCGGTACCGGTACTTGGTTTTACCGCTTGTAAAGGTTCGGGCAAAAACGAAATAGAGATTTGGAGCACGTACAGCACACTGAAAGTAATGCAGTCTTACGGCGAATATGCAAATTTCGGTTCCGAACTCAGCGTGTCGATGGTCAAGGGAGAGTCCGAAAGCGCACAGCTTATCGTAACTCCGAGCAAAGACGTTAAAAGCATAACTTTGACGGCGGGCGAATTGAAGACGTCGGATGGTAGAATTTTTCCGTCGGAAAACGTAAAGATTTATTTTCAGAAATATATAAACGTAGAAACAAAAACGGCCGACCAAAACAACGATAAATATCCGTCGGGGTATATACCCGATATGTTGCTACCCATGGAGTTGGCTGTGAAATACGGTGAAAACAGTATAAAAGGCGGGGGCAATCAAGGTATCACCGTTGATTTTACCGCTCATTCCGATACGAGCGCGGGCAAATATACGGGAACGTTTACGTTGGATGCCGACGGTGTCGCGATTTCCGTACCGGTAACGGTCGACGTGGATGATATAGACATTACGGGCGCGAACGGAATGACGAGCATAGGCTTTACGCATTTCGAGTTCATGAACGGAGAATATAACAATTCTTCCGCTCTTTACCGCCAATATTACGAAACCGCATTAAACGATTATAAATTCGATTTTTTTCTTGTGCCAGGCAGTAACGAGCCGAAAACGATGGCGGAAAGCGTCGTAAGATACTGGGAAAACGTTAATTTCACTTCTTACGCCATTCCTGTATCGCGGTACATCGCTACGGCGGATCAAGGTTGGTTTAAACTTGCAAAGGGCGACTTGTATTCGTATATGTATGAATTGGCGCTGAGATCCGAGCCGGGCAAAATCCTTTTTGACAAGGCCTATATTTATCCGATATATGTGGACGAAGTGTCGCCTGCGTATTACGCTGCCGCTGTTTCGACCGTAAAGGACGTGTATGAAGTCGAAGATAAAATTTTCGCCGATCTTGAAAAAGAGGGTTATTTCGATTCGTATGACCCGCAATACAAGCAGGATTTTTACGCTTCGGTTACGGGTATTCCCATTTTACAGACGGCAAACAGAACGCAGCTTCAAGCGTTGGGAAGCCAGGTAAACACATATTGCGCGCAGATAGATCAATTCAATCTTCCGAATACGAGAAAGCTGTTGGGGCAAGTTGCAGGCGAAACGGCGGACCGCGGCGGCGAAACATGGTTTTACACTTGCATGGAGCCGCTGTATCCATATCCGACCAATCACTTGGACGACAATTTGCTCGGAGAAAGGGTGATGAGATGGATGCAGAAAGATTACGGCATAAACGGGTATTTGCATTGGTCGTACAACAGTTACTTCAGGTGGACGGGCATAGACTCCGCGCCTTTTGCTAACTGCGATCCGTATGAAGATTCGAGCCGTTATCCGACCACGCAAGGCGACGGGTTTATGTTTTATCCGGGAGCTAAGTACGGAGCGGACACGTTTTTGCCGTCTATAAGACTGCTTGCGTTTCGCGACGGGCAAGACGATTACGATCTGCTGTGCAAATTGGACGAAGAAATCGCGAATACGGAAAGCTATTATGATTTGCCTTTCGGTACGATAGACAGCAAAATTTATTTGCAGGACGTTTATGCCTCGCTGTACGAAGGGACGATTTATAACGAAAACGATTCGCTTTTGTTTAAGGCGCGCTCCGAGGTGGTGCGGCTGATAAAAACTTTGCGTTCGGAGTCGAAATGTTTGGTAGCGTGCGAGCAACAGGGCGACGAGACGGTAAGTTCGATATACTTGGCGGACGGATACGAATTGTCGGTAAACGGAATGGAGCTTGCGCCTTTGTCGGATAGCGGTAACGGGAATAAATTCGTTTATCGGCAGAAGCTCGATAAAGATGCATTTCTCGAAATACTGATCAAAAAGGACGGTTCTGTCGTCGATTCCTATAAACTTTTCGCAGCTTCCGAAACAAAGCACATGCAGCTTAATTCCGAAGAAATTGCTTTTTCCGTAAGCGATACGGGGTCGGTCGAATTTGTAAACGGCTCCGCGCAAGTTACATTGAAAAGCAAGGGCGACACGTTGGAGGACAAATTGACTTTTACGCCATACGTGCGCATAGCGGGGAAAGAAATAACCGAACCACTTGAAAATATCGATACGCTTACTTTCGAAATACGCAATGATACAGAGAAAACTTTGGTGATACGAACAAGATTGACGTGCGGTTTTTATCTGTACGATCTGAGCACGTATACGATAGAGCCGGGAGAGACATTGACTGTCGAAGAAGAAAAGTTGTACGTTTATCGGTCGCAATTTTCCAACTTTTCGGAAGCGGTATTCGAGTTGTGCACCGCAAACACGGACGCAAACGGAAATCTGAGCCAAGATAAAACGTTTACGTTGTCCGAAATGTTTTACAGTCTTAAACGGGGAGAAGCGAAATGAAAAAAATCAAGTTCCTGATTTTAAGCGCGTTTTTTGCATTTTGCTGTTTGACGTGGGTGACCGCGTGCAAAGTGCCTGCGCCCGCTAAGGAAACGGTTTTAATCAACGGATACGAAAGTTACGGCGATTTGTTGACAACTACGGCGTTCAACACGTTTTACGGTAATATTTCGCTCAATTACGATTCCGATTTCGTTACGGAAGGGAACGGCAGCGGAAAATTCGTGCTGACTTACAACGATTCGGGTACATACGAAAATATCGTAGACGTTCTGAACGTAATGAGTTTCGGCTACATGGCGTCCGATTTGGATGAGCGGTGTAGGCATATCGACAAAATCGACGGCGTCGGTGTGGATATTTACAACGCGTCCGATTTCGAATATGAGATCTATTTTGCCGCGCTTGCCGAAGACGGATCTTCTTTCGTGTGCGACGGCGCGGTGCTGGCTTCAAAAGCATGGAATTATTTGACTTTCGAAACAAAGCCGTGGTTTTTCGAAAGCAACACGCTTGTTAGCGAATACGTGTTTTACATCGGCGGCGTGGCTGATTCGCCTGATCGGACGGCAACGTTTTACGTGGATAATTTGCGGTTCGATTTGAATAACGGCGTGTCGGAGCCGAAGCCTGCGCTTCCGCCCGAAATCAATTTTTCGGCAATAGAACTGCTCGGTTTTAACGACGCGAGAGATACGGATTTTGTTTTGACGCATACTTCTTCGGAAACGTCCGAAATTCAACCTTTGTTTTATTGCGAATACGACAAAGCAATTTCCGTACGCGGCAGAAAAGGTGCTTTACGGGTAAGAACCGAGCGATCTCATCTTTTGGGTATAGTGTACAGCGAATACGAGGGATACGATATAGAGATATTGCCGTCGCTTCTTTCAAAAGCGAAAAACGCGCAAACTTTCGTTATCGATTGCTATAATCCGGGACGGGAAACGCAGGAAGTATCCTTGGTTGCGTCAAATGAAAACGGGTACGTTTCGGTCAAACAAAAAGTGGCGGGCGGAAAGACGGAGCAGATTGTTTTGGATAACGTTTCTTCTGTAGGAGATATAACAAATCTTTCGATTGTAATTCATAATTGGAAAATGACGGATCGATGCGAATTGTATTTTTCCGGACTCGGTTTTACGTTGTAATGAGGTGTCGATGAAATGAAAAAAGCTATTACAGTGATTTTGACCGTTATGTGTACCGTATGTATCGGTATCGCGGTATCGGCTTGCTCGTCCGGCGAAAATGTTTACGACGACGTTTACCGTGCTGAATACGGAAAGTGGTTTACCTTGCCTGTTTCCGACGGAGTGTCGGTAACGAATAAAAACGGCGAGTATGCGGAAATATTCGGCAATAAGATTTTTATAGACGAAACCGACGGATATACGGTGAATTTTTCTTATGGCGGTAAGTCTTATCAAAGTAAAATAGAAGTCGTCAACGAACATAGCCCGGAGATTTTTGTATCGCAAAAGTTTTGTTACGGCGCTATAAACAGCGAAGTCGGACTTGTAGACGCGCGTGCAACGGACGGAGTGCGCGAACTCGCCGTGCAAGGGACAATGTTTTTCGACGGTAAGGAATACGACGTTTCCGACGGGTTTGTACCTAAGGAAGTCGGAACGTATGAATATGTATTGACGGCGACGGGTGCAAACGGGAAAACAGCCGAAAAGACGGTCGACTATTATATCGAAGAAAGCAAAGACGATTATTCCCGAAAGATTTCTTCTTTCGATAAACCGTACGGGCTGAACGAAGTTGCGTATATGAACGGAAAAGCGGACTATTCGACGGATATGGCTTTCGAGAACGAAAACGGTTCGCTGCGCATAAATCTCGCATCCATGCCTCCTTTGGGCGAAACGGTCGTGTCCACGGGAACTAAGTCGAATGCGTTGGAGTTTTTGTTGGTAAATCTGACCGATCCTAACGTAGCGCAATACGATGCGTTCTATTTTTATGCATATAACGACAGCAAAGAAAGCGTTCGGTTCTGGTTCAATTGGCAGAAATCTTATGTTTTGCAACCGAAACGTTGGACGCGGATCGAATTGTTGCAAACGGAGTATGCCTCGGCACTTTTAAGCTCAGCGTACGATAAAATATCCGACAGCGTTACGTTGAACGATATCAACGGACTGAACGTGAATATCGAGCATGACTCCGATGGGTATTTGCTCCGCGACGACAGCGTTTATCTTTCTTCCATTCGCGGACTAAACGTAAAGAGCGCGGAAGAAATCGGTGCAATGATCGACGACGCATTGGTTAGCGGTGCGGAAATCGGCAGGCGCGATGCAGACGATTTGCAGTGGTATTACAATTGTCTTTCCGAAAATGATAAAGCAGAAGTCGACAATTTTGCGGATTTCAAAGATGCTATTCTAAAGAAAGAACTGTCGGACGCCGGCATTACGCCGCAAGCCGGTAAACTGATGTACTTTGACAATGCTATTGCCGAAGAACAGATCGTTACGGTTTGGGGCGTGAAAAGTATCGGCGTAAACGGCAATAAGCAATACGGCGGAAAAAATACGCTCGAAATCGTTACAGACTCCGTCGGAGATTTTGCGATAACTTTTCAGAAATCTTACATATACAACTTGAGCGGCTACGATGCAGTGGAACTGATAGTATATAACGGCGCGAGCGAAGACGTTTTGCTGTATAATTCGGACGTTAATTATAAGAATATAGGGGTGGCTTCGGATTATATATTAGAGCCGGGCTGGAATCGCGTCGCGATAGCTCTCGGAAACGCGAAAGACATTGACGGCAGTGTATTCTGGATCAGAAAGCCGCAATGGGGCGATGTGATAAGCGCAGGAACCGAGTTTTATATCGCTCCCGTATATGCCCGCACTTTTAGCGAGCTTGTCAGCTTATTCGGTTCCGATGAAAACCTTTTTGATGATTACGCTTTTTGCGAAAGTATTCTTTCGACTTATAGCGCCATGCCCGAAAACAAAAAATCGGCGGAAGTTAAGCAACAATACGAAGAATTTGTCGCACAGTACGAACAACACAATCAACCGCATCCATCGACTGACGGAAAAACGTATATTTCCTTTTTGGGCGACAGCATTTCGACGTATAGCGGATATTCGAATAATACCGACTACAATCGTACGATCGGAAACAATGCCGTATGGTATCCGAATGGCGATTTTACCGGCGCGAATATGCCGGTAACCGCTACTTGGTGGCATAAGGTATTGACGGAATTGAATTACGAGTGTGCGTAAATAATTCGTATTCGGGATCTGTCGTTCAAGATGAAAACACTTATAATTTTCGTGCTGGCAATCTGCATAACAACGATAAAATAGCGCCGGATATCATTGTGATTTATATCGGTATCAACGATTTCCATTACAGTAATTACAACAAAAACGGCATCGGCAATTACGACGGAAAAGACGTGCCGCCCGCAACGCCGACTAATTTTTCCGAAGCGTACGGAAAAATGTTGTACAATATTCAAACAAAATATTCCGAAGCGAAGATATATTGCTGTACTTTGTTGCCCGACCATAAATACGAGTCGGACGGCATCAATACAAACGGAGATTCCTTGGCAAATTATAATAATGCCATTAAAACCATTGCGACGAATATGAATGTTGAAATTGTGGATTTATATAGCTACAGCGGGCTGACCGACGACAATATCAAGGACAATACGTTGGACGGATTGCATCCGACGACGCAAGGCATGCAAAAGATTGCCGAGTGTGTCAAGAATGCAATTAGCAAGAATCAAGAGATTTCGTCTGAGGAGTTTTAATGATAATTACCAAGTTTGTACCGTAAGAGTTTCCCGAACAAGCAAAGCGATGCAGACCACGGCAATTAGAACGGTTACCAACTCATTACCCGAAAACGAGGTAATTCTTCTAACTCTCTTGATTTCAAAGAGGTATATTCCTTATACAGATTTTCTTTAAATCTTTACTCCTTGGCTTACCTGTATGGTGAAGTACAATTAAGCCTATATTATGCCTGTGGATTACGGGATTTATTCCATTGCGGAAGAATTTTGTGCATACTTCTTGCTTGGAAATTTCTCCTCCAATATAGGCCATCAATGGGTCAACTATGACTATTTCAGGCTTATATCTGTCGCATATACTTGAAAGTAATCTTACAAAGCCTTCTCCCGAATGTGTGTCGTCGGAGATAACTCTAAAATTCTTTCGCAAGTCTGCTTTTTCAGTTTCTGAAAGTCCCAATATACGAGTGATAGATTGAGCAGGCTCTACAAGGTCTAAGAAGTTATTTTCAGCTTGAATTAAAACAACCTTTCTTGCCTTGTGCGGTTTTAATTTCCACAAATCTCTCCCAGTGGCGAATAAAATTGCCATCTGCATTGCTAATACCGACTTTCCAACACCAGAAGCAGCTATAATTAGCCAAGGACACTCCGTGCACAAGAATCTGTATCCCAAGAGGCAATCAGACATATCTTCTGCATTTGCGTTCAAAAAGTCATCTATCGTATTTGAACGTATATCTAAAAGTTCCCAATTATCCTGCCATTGCTGATAAGATGGCATACCAATATTTACGGCAATTAGCCTTTGCCGCTTTCCATCTCTGGTGACGGCGGCTATCCTTGAAAGGCGGCTCGGATTTTTGCACGCCTTATCGACTGGAAAGCCGTTTTTTGCAAGAAACTCGTGAAGTTTGGATACCCGCTCCCGATAGAGCTTTTCATCTTTTCCAGCGTCGATTTTTACTATGGCATGAATTGATTTGCCGCCAGAATCGACAATAGCCGAGCAGGGAAGATTCAGCTCCCTAATTTTCCTCAGTTGTTCGTCCTTAGGCAGGGTGTCAGACTCAATCAAGCAGTGCCTGAACTCCTCTACATCGGAATTCTTGCAACCTTCTCCCGACATTGGGTTGATTCGCGCCCAAGCTCCCGCTTTTTTGTTCCAGTCGCCAAGAATGAAGCCCAAGTCGTCGTAAGTGTCGCAAGCCTTTATAAGGTCATCGAAAGACTTGTTGACGCCTTTACCGCTTGGCAGGAATTTTCCGTTCTTTTCAAACGAGCTTACTACAAAATTTACCGTATCACCCGGCCTGAATAAAGTCCTCAGATATTCCTTTAGCTCCAAACTTGGGGCTTTACTGGCGTTTTCACACCCGTTTGAACGTCCGATAGGGGCGTTCCAAGAAAAGCCGCCAGAGGGCTTGTAGCCCTTGTCTTTTGTGGGGATCTTATCGATTTTATAATCAACAGATAATCATGAAAACTTTTGCTTATAGATTGGATTTCCAGATTAGAAAAAGATTGAGTGGGAAACATAAACTTGTACTATACTCCAATAGATTTAACGCTTGCTTTATCAGCCAAAAACTACGCGACAAAATTCCTACTAATCTCATTATCTTCAAGAATACCATGCGTTCATATTCATATATCTTCCTTACCCTGTTTGGGATTGCTTTGCTTTTGCCGTATACCGTTGTAGCCGACACTCAACCCAAGGCCAAAGTCGCTATTTTTTATACAGTGACAACTCCGCAACTAAAATCAGACGTAGAACGTGCCGTAAGAGATGAACTTAGTTCAAATATCGAACTTATTACCTGCGAGGAAGCTTCAATATTTAAAGAAATAGTTGCCGAAGGCTATGTTGGGCAAAAACCTGCGGCAAAATATGCAGCAATTTATCTTGAGCAAGTTGAATCCGGAGCTGATGTCGTTTTGAGCGTATGTTCATCTGTTGCTGATATCGCTTATGCTATGCGCGATATATCTGCCTTTATGGGGGTGCCGTTAATCGATATAAACGAGGAAATGTGCAGGGAAGCTGTACGGAAGGGATCTAAAATTACCGTTGTTGCAACTTTCCCAAGCGCAATAGGTCCAATCGGGAGAACCTTAGAAAGAAAGTCGAGGGAAATGGGAAAGCATATAGAGGTGCGTTCTGTTCTTGTAGACGGGGGATTTGGACTGGATAAAGAAACATTTAAATCCCTAATGGCAAAAGAGCTTAAGGAACCTGCCGAGTCATCAGATGTGATTATATTTGCCCAATCCTCGATGGCGTATTGTGCAAATTATATAAAGGAACTTTACGGAAAAGAAGTGCTCTCAAACCCCAAGTTTGGGGCCAAGGCTGTCAGAGCGGCTTTATTAAACAATGGATTGATAAAATAGAATCTTAAATCTAAAAAGGCTTTATTCGCAAGATAACTAATAGACGTATTCGAAAAAATATTATTATCGAGATAGATAATGTTATCACGCAAAATTTCCGGCTCATAATTGACTGCTTTTCTATATTTTTTGGCTCGTAATGAGCCGATTAGTTGTAATAATTTGACTTTTATGAGCCGAAAAGATACTTATAGCAAAAAAACATTAGATGAAATTCTTCAATACTTGCACTTTAATCCAAATTCCTCAAGGAGCGATATCGAAGCACATCTAACAAATTTACCGAGTCTTGCCACATTAAAGCGTATATTGGCTGGGGCAATTAAAAACAATCTAATTTTATCAAGCGGCAAAGGTCGCGCTTCAAGATATTCCATAACGCCCAAAGCCCACTTATTGATGTCATTTGATGTTGATGCCTACTTTAAGGAAGAAATAGATGAGCGCATCGTCCAAACGTCTTTTAATTTTGACCTAATTGATAAGCTACTTCCATCGATAGATATATTTTCAGATTTGGAACAGAATGAATTGTCGCATTTGCAACAGACTTTTACTGCCAATATTGCAAAATTGGCCCAACAAGAATACGATGAGGAAATGGAACGCTTGGGAATTGATTTAAGTTGGAAATCCTCCCAGATAGAAGGTAATACTTATTCGTTGCTCGAAACCGAGCGTCTTTTGAAAGAGCGTCAAGAGGCTAAGGGAAAAACAAGAGAGGAAGCTATTATGCTGTTAAATCATAAAGCGGCTTTAAGATTTATACTTGATACACCCGATTATCTCAATTCTCTCTCCGTTTCCGCAATAGAGGATATTCACAGCATTCTTGTGAGAGATTTAAATGTCAACCGAAACATACGTACAAACAGAGTCGGCATTACCGGAACAAATTATCGCCCTCTCGATAATGATTTTCAAATAAAAGAAGCAATGCAATCTGCCTGTAGTCTGGTAAATTCGCGCAAAAGTGTATTCGAAAAAGCGCTTCTTTCACTGCTACTTATATCGTATATTCAGCCCTTTGCCGATGGGAATAAACGTACGGCGAGAATAGTAAGCAACGCGCTTTTAATTGCCAATAACTCGTGTCCGCTCTCGTTTAGAACTGTGGATTCTATTGATTACAAAAAGGCGATGTTGGTATTTTATGAGCAAAACAACATTACCCCCTTCAAAAAGATCTTTATAGAACAGTTTAAATTCGCGGTGGAAAATTATTTCTAAAATATTCTTTACTTATAAATATTGACTGTAGATCACCATAGATAGAAGGATATATTTTGTGACAACAATACAAAAGGCCCGCTTTCTCCTGAAAATAAAGTTAATGCATACAAAAATTCCTGTATGGCGTAGCTTCTATGTGCCTTCCAATATTTCGTTATGCAGATTGCACATCGCAATACAAATGGTAATGGGATGGAGAAATTCACATATGCACGAGTTTAAATTCGGCAAACTAATATTTCTACCAAACAATGCCTACGCAGATGCCACTAGCGAAAATACCTTACCTGAAGGTAACTTAAAGCTAAATACCTTTGTCACAAAAAAAGAGGATTCGTTTATTTATAATTACGATATGGGTGATTATTGGCAGCACAAAATCACACTCGAAGATACTAATTACAATACGGGAGAAGAGAATCCTGTGTTATGTATCGACGGTAAGGGAACTTGTCCGCCCGAAGATGTCGGTTCAATTGAGGGATTTGAACATTTTTGCAAAGTAATCAATAATCCAAAGAACAAAGAGTATTCAAAAATGCACAAATGGGTACACGATTTCCAAGCTTATCCGAATGATATGAAATGGCCCGACGGATTTGAAATAGATAAAGTAAATGAAATTTTGAAATCGAAATTCCGCCTAAAAAGGAAATAATTATAGTTTTTCACTAATCGATATTATATCCAGTCGGGTAAATCTTAAAATACCTATCAGCATCTTCCTTTGTTGCTACCCCTCGATAGTGTTTAAAGAGTATATCTGTGCCTTTGTGGGACATTATCAAAGCCGTATCTT
>OJMH01002735.1_pt1 | contig 14200 bp, 11 predicted proteins | sample 1597111 | NCBI WGS metagenome assembly OJMH01 (sample SAMEA2452115, study PRJEB22498) | human gut metagenome | reverse complement strand
GCGATAAGTCGCGACCCCGCCACTCTCAGAAGAAGAGCCGCCGACAAATTTAAGCTGCCCGAAAGCAACAGGGTTGTTTTTGCGTATCAAATTCACGAGGGCTCCTCAGACGGTTTGCAGAGACCCGTTTACGCCTTCAAGGCGAGAAACTCGAGCGACAATATAAGGACGGCTAAGAGATGACGATGGCACCATTCATATCCAAGTGGCGCTTTGCGCTAATGGCCACACTCTTTAGTGCCGCTTTCGTCGCGATTGCGGCGCGCTTGTTTGTGCTGCATGTGTGTGAGAGCCAAAAGAGCATAGACGCCCTCGAGGACCAGCGCCAAACCACGACACTAATAAGCGCAAAGAGAGGCAATATAACAGACGCCAGAGGCAACTTGCTAGCGGTGTCTCGCCCCGTAATAAAGCTAGGTGTTGACCCGAAGGTTTTGGAGTTGGACGACCCAAAAGTTAAAGAGAAGCTTGAGACTGCATCGCTCATACTAAAGATGCCGCTTTCTGAGCTTCTCGAAAAGTGCAAGCCCGAAACTTTTGAAGTCGAAACCGAAAACGGAATGGTATTAAAGGAGAGGCGCTGGAGGTTAATCGACACCGTTGAAGAAGACGTATTTGAAAAAATTGCCGCTCTAAACATATACGGATTTAAGGGCGAAAAGAAATATGTGCGCACCTACCCGTCGCAGGGACTAGCGGCGCACGCCATAGGTTTTGTCAATGCAGAGGGCACGAGCGTAAGCGGCGTAGAGAGAATGTGCGAATACTATCTGAAGGGCCAAGACGGCTGGATTCAGACGGAAAAAGACGCCCGCCGCCGCGAGATAGCCCAGTTTAGAATGAGAGAAGTCCCGGCAGTTGACGGAATGAACGTGGAACTTTCAATCGACATCATTTTGCAGGAAGTTGCGCAGAGGGAAATTCAGCGCATAGTTGAGGAATTTAATCCGAACAAGGCCACAATCATAATAAGCGACCCCGCCACGGGCTTTATATGCGCAATGGCAAGCTACCCGAGTTTCGACCCCAACAATTACAACAAGTACCCCGTCGAAAACTTGCGAAACTACGCGATTTCAGACCGGTTAGAACCGGGCTCAACATTCAAAATAGTTCCGATTTCCGCCGCTTTAAACGAAAACATAGTAACTCAAGACGACACCTTCGACTGCTCGCAAAGCACGGCAAACTTCAGGGGCAGGATACTGAAGCTTCCGGGAGAATCTCACAAGATGGGTATTCTTAGCGTAAGGCAGATAGCGGAGCAAAGTTCCAACAGGGGTGCTGCACATCTCGGAATGTTGCTGGGCGAAAAGAAGCTCTACGAATACGCAAAGCTGTTCGGCTTTGGAGAGCGCACGCACATAGGTCTTGCGGGAGAAGTTGACGGAACCTTGCACAATCCAAAGCGCTGGGACGGCCTGACGATAACAAGAATGCCCATGGGGCACGCTATAGATGCCACCCCCCTTCAGATACACTGCGCAATGAGCGTTTTGGCAAACCAGGGCGTATACATGAAACCGCAACTCGTAAAGCGAGTTTACTCTGCCGACGGCAAGAGCGAAATTTTGTTTGCGCCAAAGAAGCTAAGGCAAGTTATTTCTCCAAAGGTTGCGGAGGAGATGTGCGACATACTAAGCGGAGTTGCAAGCAAGGTTGGAACGGCGAGAAGAGCGGCTGTGGAAGGTTTTAAAGTTGCGGGAAAAACGGGAACGGCGAAGAAAATTGTAAACGGCAAATACAGCTCTTTGCACTACGCCTCCTCATTTACCGGAATATTTCCCGCGGACAGGCCGAGGCTTGTAATAACGATAGTTGTGGACGAGCCTCACAGCAAAATTTCCCGCTACGGCGGCGCGGTTGGAGGCTCTGCCTTCGCAAATATCGCACGCCAGGCGGCAGCTTATTTGGGGATACAAAACGACGAGGAATATCAGAAAATTTTAGCATGGAAAGACTCTCTATGATAGGGTTTAAAAATTTGACTAGTTTAATTTGCCTAACTCCGCGCGGACTTTCGTTTGCGCAAAGCGAGGGCGGTGAAAGTGCATTTACAGTCGATATGCTTGCTAGGGCCGTCGGCTGCAAGAAGCTTGTGGGCGATAAAAATTTGGAGATAAAAACTCTCATAAACGACAGCCGCAGAGCCTGCCCGAAGTCGGCGTTTTTCGCAGTTGGAGGCGCAAATACTGACGGCAACCTCTACATCGAGGAAGCTACGCACCGCGGAGCTGTGGCTATAGTTTCCGAGCGCCCCGCCCCGGAAAAATACTATCCTGCAGCGTGGATACAGGTCGATTCAATTGCAGACGCCATGGCTGCCGCGGCAAAAGCCTTCTACGAAAAGCCGGACGAAAACCTAAAATTTTTTGCAGTCACAGGGACTAACGGCAAGACGAGTGTAACTTGGATGATACAGCACATACAAAACGCCCTCTCTCAAAAGTGCGGCCTGATAGGAACTATACAGTACGACTTGGGCGGGCGCTGCCTGCCGGCTTCAAGAACAACTCCGCTTGCCCTCGAAACATTCGCAATGCTCCACCAGATGCGAAGGAGCAGATGCGTATCGGCGGCAATTGAAATAAGCTCGCACGCAATTGCTCAAAAGCGCGTAGAGGGGCTCAATATAGACTGCGCCTGCTTTACAAACCTCACCCAAGACCACATCGACTACCACCTCGATATGGAGAGCTACTTTGAGACCAAGGCCTCTCTGTTTACGGGCGCACTCGGCAGCATTCCGAAATCCGCCGCGATAAATATAGACGACCCAAAGGGGAAAATCATAGCCGAGCGCATAGACCCTTCAAAGACAAAGCTCATTACTTTTTCAATAGAAAATCCCGAAGCCACAATAAGCGTTAGGGATTTGCAACTAAACGCTCAAGAATCCAAGTTTACGCTCGTATATCCGGAGGGACAGGTTGAGATAAAGCTCAAGATGCCCGGCAGGTACAATGTCTCAAATGCGCTGACGGCAATGGCTGCTCTGTATTCTCAGGGAACCGATATGAAGGCAGCGGCAAATGCTCTAAACACCTTCAGGGGCGTACCCGGCAGAATGCAAAAAGTAAGCTCTAATGCAAAATTTGACATTCTGATAGACTACGCGCACACGGACGATGCGCTGAAAAATGGGCTTGAAATGTTAAGGGAAGTAGTCAAGGGTCGAATACTCGTAGTTTTTGGCTGCGGGGGCAGGCGCGATAGGACAAAGCGCCCTAAGATGACGGCAGTAGTGCAAAAGTACGCCGACATTGCTTGGGCCACCAGCGACAACCCGCGCGGCGAAGACATAAACCAGATATTTAACGATATGAAAGCCGGAGTTTCAGACCCAACAAAGATTGCCTTTATAGAAAACCGCAGGCGCGCAATAAATCTAGCAATAGACGCCGCAAGCGATGGCGACTGCATACTCATAGCGGGCAAGGGCCACGAGGCTTTTCAGGAACTCGGCGACACAATAATTCCCTTTGACGACAAGAGAGTCGCGGAGGAATTGCTAACGGTGAAAGGATTGGCCTAGACTATGCCTCTATTTAAAATTGACGACTTGCAGATTTGGACCGGCGGAGAATGGAAAAATCTGCCAAAGAAATATCCGGAAATTCGCGGGTTTTCCACAGATAGCCGAAACATACCCGAAGGTTACGCATTCGTAGCACTAGTTGCAAACAGGGACGGCCACGACTTTGCGCAAGATGCAGTAAATAATGGAGCAACTGCCGTTATCGCGTCGCGCGAAATAGGTATAGAAGCCCCTACCCTAATTGTAAAAGACACCTTGAAGGCCCTGCAAACAATAGCAAAATTCCACCGCCTGCGCTTTGAAGCCCCCGTAATAGGAATAAGCGGCTCTTGCGGGAAAACTACGACAAAGGAATTTTTAAATACGCTGCTATCTTGGCGCCACCCGCTTAGCACGAAGGAAAATTTGAATAACGAAATAGGCGTTGCGCTGACTCTGACACAAATAGACCTGCGCGAAAATCAGTGCGCGATAATTGAAGCCGGAGTTGGAGCCCCCGGGCAGATGGAGGAGCTTGCAAAAATGATAGAGCCCGACTTGGCAATCATAACCTGCGTAGCCCCCGCTCACATGGAAAAATTCATGGAAATTTCCAACATAGCCAAGGAGAAATCAGTGCTTGCAAAAAATGTTGCAAAGGACGGTTGGGCGCTTATGCACAGCAATCTCCTAAGCTGGAAGGCCTTTGAGGAGTTAAACTGCAAAAAGGCGATTGTTGCGCCAGCAGAGGTTCCGGAAGTGTCGGCAGATCTAGTTTTTAGATACGTATTGAGCGAGGAAAACGGGCTAGTAAAGGTTGATATGTGCATAGAGGGCGGCAACGAATACCTCTTTGAAATACCCATTATGACAAAGGGCATGCAGGAAAACGCCCTGCTTGCAATTGCCGCGGCCCTTATGCTTGGAACTTCCGAAGAGCAACTTGTGCAGAGGCTCGAAGCCCTAAAGCCGGACGCAATGAGGGGCAGTGTCGTAGAATTTGAAGGGTCGAATTTCTATGTCGACTGCTACAACGCCTCGCCGGCCTCGATGAAAGACGCGCTTAAGATGTTCCTGCGCAAGTCGGAAGGCTCGCCGCGGCTATTTGTAATAGGCGATATGGCGGAGCTCGGCCTAGCCTCTTTGCGCTACCACAGAGAAATTGGCGAAAACCTCCCATTTAGAGAGGGCGACAGAGCAATACTTGTGGGAAGAAATGTGGAGATTTACAAAGCCGCTATGCTCTCAAAGGGCTGGCCGGAAGATGCCGTAGAAACTTTTGAAAATGCAGCGGATGCGCAAGTTAAACTGAGCGAGTTTAAGGGCTGGATTTTTGTAAAGGCAAGCCGCGTTTGCGAGCTTGAAAAGGCGCTTCCCGATGGAGTTCGCGAGCTGCTGTCAATAGGCGTAAAACAAACTGCCGACAATATCGAAGAGCCTGCCGAGGAAGAGCCCGAAGACGAGGGCTCAAAAGAAGATTCAAAAGAGGATAATCCTCAGGCAGAGGAGGAAGTTGAAGACGAAAGTCTAGAAGATGAAAATTTTGAATCAGACGAAGAGCTTGACGAGGACGAAGAAGAATCTCCAAGCGACGAGAGTGAAGACGACGAGGACGAGAGGTTTTTAAGCTAGAGCGTTATGTTGATAGAGCTTTCTGATTTAGAGTCGGTATGGGGGCCGTTTAGACTCTTTAGGTACCTGTCGTTCCGCTGCGTAATGGCGACAGTCAGCGCCTTTTTGATAGGCTGGTTTGCCGCACCCTTTATAATATCAAAGCTGAGGGCATTTAAATCCGCCCAAACTCAGCGCACGGCGGAGCAAGTCGGAAAGCTTGCTGAGCTGCACGCTTGGAAGAAAAACACGCCGATAATGGGAGGGCTAATCATATTTGTCGGAATGCTGCCCTCATGCCTGCTTTGGTGCAGGTTCAATTACCTAGTCGCGGCGGCTCTTGGAGTGTACATCATTATGACATTTGCCGGCTTTGCAGACGACTACCAAAAAATGATGAAACAAAACAGCCGAGGAGTGAGCGGAAAGTTTAAGATAACAATGCAGACACTGGCCGCAGCTTTCGCCTGCACTCTCCTATTTACAAACGCAGAATTTTCAAGTTCGATGCGCGAGCTTTCAATACCCTTTATAAAGGCGCCTCTCGAAATGCCATTCTGGTTTGTGGCAGCCTTTGTTTGGCTTATAATAACAGCCTCTAGCAATGCCGTAAATCTGACTGACGGCGTTGACGGATTGGCGGTTGGCTGCACGATTTCAGTAATATTTGTCTATGGAATTTTTGCCTACCTAACCGGAAATGCAGTCGCGGCAAATTACTTGAATCTAACCATGGTAAATGGCTGCGGAGAGCTTGCCGTAGTTTGCTGCGCAACCCTTGGAGCGTGCGTTGCATTCTTGTGGTACAACGCCTACCCCGCCCACATATGGATGGGCGATACGGGCTCGCTGGCGCTCGGGGCGCTAGTTGGCGTCATAGCATTTATGGTTCACCAGCCGCTGACGCTAATTCTTGTAGGCGGAGTTTTTGTAATGGAGGCGGCTTCCGTAATAATACAGGTGGGCTCTTTTAAATTAAGCGGAAAGCGCGTCTTTAGAATGTCGCCCATACACCACCACTTTGAGTTGGGCGGTTGGAAGGAAATGCAAGTTGTGATAAGATTTTGGATTATATCGCTAATATTTTCACTGGCTGGCCTTGCAACACTTAAATTGAGGTAGAGATGGACGCGTTGGAGGGAAAAATATTGGATTTAAGCGGAGGCAAGAAGGTAGCCCTCTGGGGGCGCGGCGTGAGCACGCTCAGCGCCGAAAAGCTGCTTTCAAAGTTTAATATTGCAAGCGTCTATTACGGAGATGCTCCAAATGAAAAAAAATTTGATAAAACAAGCGCAAAAGAGCACGCCCTGGCGATATATTCGCCCGCCTTTAAAAGCGACCACCCATTCTTTGAAGCCGCAAAGGAAACCGGAGTAAGAACTATCGGAGAACCCGATTTAGGAGGCTTTCTATGGCGCGGCAGAATAATAGCCGTGACGGGAACAAATGGAAAGACAACACTGACTTCCCTTCTTGCGCACGCATTAAAAAAATGCGGCATAGACGCCGTAGCCTGCGGAAATATAGGCAAGCCCATCTGCGATTTTGCCCTGTCTAGTTTCGGAAAGACCGCCGTTTGCGAAATAAGCTCATTTCAGGCAATGCGCCTCGGCCTGCTTAAGCCCGACGCCCTGGTCTGGACAAACTTTGCGCCGGACCACCTCGATTGGCACTTAGATTTGAGGGAGTATTTTGAGGCAAAGCTAAGGCTTGCGAGCCTTCTGAAAAGCAAAGTGTTCGTATACGGCTCGGGGATTGAGCAAACCGCAAAAAAATATGCACTCACCCTGCCCGACTTCGCTAAATTTGCGGATAAAAATCTATTCCCGAATTCTCCACATCCCTTCGACAATTCAATACAGCGCGAAAATTTTGCACTGGCTAGCGTCCTTTGGGAAGAGCTAAAGCTCGATAAAAAAATCCTGCTTCAAGCGTGCTCGGATTTTAAAATAGCACCCCACAGGTTTGCCAATGTTTGCAGCATAGGCTCCGTGAATTTCTGGAACGATTCAAAAGCGACAAATGCGCACGCGGCAATAGCGGCCCTGCGCGAGCTATCCGGCAAGAAGCTCTTCTGGATTGGCGGAGGCAAAAATAAGTTCTGCGACAACTCTGAGCTTGTAAAGGCGATTTCAGAATGTGCCCAGGGAGCCGCCTTAATCGGGCAGACAGCCGCCATACTAAAGAGCGAGCTGCCAAATTTGCCGCTCGGAGTAAAAGTTTGCGAGACTCTGGAAGAGGCTGTGGAATTTGCCTTTGAATCTTGCGGAAATTCGGGCGATATCTTGTTTAGCCCGGCCTTCTCAAGCTTTGGAATGTTTAACGGCTACGCCGATAGAGGAAAATCTTTCGAAAAAGCTGTTTTATGTTTGAAGAATAAAAAAAATGGACAATAATCCGAAATAACAATTTACTTAAAATAATTTAAAAGAGAATAAATTCACAGAAAGAAGCCATAGATGAAAGCTCCAATAACATTCGCCGTTTTAGCCCTTCACGCAGCCGTAATAACTACGATACTAATAGGTTGCAACTCCACCGGAGAACAGCCGCAAGTAAATCCAGAACTTGCAGACGATGTAGCTGTAGCAGAAAATCAAACTCCGGATACACCACCTCCCGCCCCCATGGAGGGAAGCCAAGATTTTAGGGCAATTCCAACCCGCCCAACGCAAAATTTGCAGGCAGTGGATTCAAGCGGATATCCGATGGAAGAGAAAGAGCCCTCAAGCCAGGCAAACGAGCTTGAGACTATACCTCCGGCACAGCCTTCGACTATAGAGCCTATGGAGAGCAAGACTCCCGCCCCGCAAATTGAAGCTAGCGAGTATAAAGTGAAGGCCGGAGACAACCTATCGAAGATTGCAAAGCGCCACGGGGTATCGCTAAGCGAGCTTTTGGAGGCAAATAACCTATCTAAAAATTCCATTATAAGAATTGGGCAAATCATAAAAATCCCCGCAGGCGGCAAGCCTGTCGAGGACAGCAAGGCCATGCCCGCCCAGAGCTCGAATGTGCCTACCACTGGCTACGTAGTTCAAAAGGGGGATTCCCTCTCAAAGATTGCCATCAAATTTAATACTTCAGTCAGAAAGATAATGGAGCTCAACGGGCTTAAGAGCACAAATATAAGAGTAGGCCAAAAGTTGAAGCTGCCGGAAGTAAACTCGGCAAAGCTAAGCGACAGAGCTGAATCACTCAAGGGTAAGCGCGTCCACAAGCTCGCAAAGGGGGAAACTCTGGGGCTTTTGTCGAAAAAATACAACGTTTCGATTGCAAAGCTTATGGATTTAAACTCCATAAAAGACCCGAGGAAAATACGCGCAGGCCAAGTAATAATTGTCGGTGAGGAATCAATCGCAAAGGAAGCTGCAACTGTTCAGACCCCGGTGCAGCAGGCTCAGGAGCCAAAGAAGGTGGAATCGGAACCATCTCAAAGCCAGATAAAGGTCTTGCCCGACGCATCTAATGAGGTTAAGTCTGAACCCTCAGAGTCTGCACCTGAGCAAAATCAGATGGTACAGCCGATTTTGGAACTGCCTGAAATACAAGAGATATAACATAGATGTCTGAGTCTGGATCAAAGACTTTGGGACGGCAAAAGTCTATAACATGGCTTCTAATACTTTTGCCCGTCCTTTTTTTATCGGGCTGGGGTGTCATCACGCTCATGAGCGCCGGTGCCATAAGGCCCGATCCATTGGCGCTTGTCAAAAAGCAGGCGATATGGATGGCAATAGGCTTTTGCGCCTGTATGTTTTCGGCTTTTATAGACCTAAATTTTTTAAGGAAGATAGCGATTCCATGCGCGGTCTTGGCCTTTATTCTGATGTTGCTTGTGTTCGTCCCGGGAGTGGGCGAAACGGTTAAGGGCTCCAGCAGATGGGTGAGGGTTGGCTCGTTTGTGTTTCAGCCTAGCGACCTTGCGAAAGTGTCGCTTGTCATATGGATGGCTGCGTACTTGCAGCACTTTCAACGCGCCATAGACACTTTCTGGAAGGGCGCGTTTGCGCCTTTTATTTTGATAGGGCTCTTTATAGCGCCGATTCTAAAAGAACCGGACTTTGGAACTAGTGCACTATGCTTTGCAGTGGCATTTGGCATGATGTTTATGGCCGGAGTTCGCATACTGCACATAGCGCCTTTTGCCCTGCTTGCAAGCTTGGGAATATCGGTATTGGTCTATTTAAATCCCAACAGATTAAGAAGGCTTGCGAGCTTCCTCAATAGGGAAAACGAGGCTCTGGACGGCGGCTATCAGCTAACTCAGGCGATATACGCATTCGGCGCCGGCAAGATAACCGGCGTGGGCTTTGGCGAGGGCCGGCAGCAATACTCCTTCTTACCGGAGGCCCACACAGACTTTATATTCGCAAATATAGGCGAGGAATGCGGCCTGGTTGGAACGATGCTTGTGCTTCTATCTTTTCTTGCGCTATTTTTAATGATGATTTTTAACCTAAAAAAAGCTCCAAATTTATTTGAATTTTCTCTGGGCCTTGGCGCAATGCTCATGATTATAGTGCAGGCGCTATTCAATATGGGAGTTGTAATAGGTTTGCTCCCGACAAAGGGAATATCGCTGCCATTTTTAAGCTACGGAGGTTCAAACCTAGTGGTTATGTTTTTCTTCATTGGCTTAACTATGAATTGCATGAGGCGCTGGAACGCGCCAAAACTTATCAGGACTACCGATTATGAGTAACTTTTTAATATCTTGCGGGGGCACCGGCGGGCATTTGTCGCCCGGGATAGCGGTGGGAGAGGCGCTAATAAAAAAAGGGCACAATGTAAGCTTTATAATTAGCGAAAAGGCCATTGATTCAAAACTTGTAAAGAAGTATTCAGACTTCAAGTTTGAAAAGACTCCGGGTTGCGGCTTTGCGCTAAACCCCGCAAGGCTGGCAAAATTTATCATAACCCAAGCTAGAGCGGTAAAGATATGCAAAAAGCTCATACGCGAAAACAAGGCTGATGCTGCAATAGCCTTTGGGGGCTTCAACTCGTTTGGGCTTGCAATGGCTGCAATTCTCACAAAAACCCCCCTTGTGATGCACGAGGCCAACCGAAAGGCCGGCAAGGCTGTGCGGCTTTTTGGCAAATTTGCAAAGCGTGTGTATCTGCCCTATGGAGTAAAAATATCAAAGAGAAATTCCGATAGAATAAAACACGCGGGCTACCCCATAAGAGAGGAAATCCAAAAATTAGACGCTAAGGCCTCGAAGGAATTTTTCGGATTTTCACCCAGTGCGAATGTAATCTTAGTTTGCGGAGGCTCGCAGGGTGCGGCAGCTCTCAATGAATGGGCGGTAAAGAACTTTGCAAGTCTGGCTCGGGAGGGCTTTGACATGCTCTGCATAACAGGCCCCGGAAAGCCTGCAAACCCGCCAAAAAGCTGCAAAGATAAAAATGGCTCAGTAAGGGAATTTAAGGCTCTGGAATTTTGCGACAATATGGCTAGGGCAATGTCGAGCGCAAGTTTTGTAGTAGCCCGCGCCGGAGCCGGCTCTATAGCCGAATTTGCCAGGTGCAGGTTAATTCCCATACTCGTGCCCTACCCCTTCTCGGCAGATAATCACCAGGTGGAAAACGCCCGCTTTGTCGAAAAGAGTGCCGCCGGAATCTGTGTCTTGCAGAGCAATATAGACACCCTTGAAAACGAAATTTTGGAACTTGCCTCAAACGAGCAGCTCAGAGAAAAAATGAGGAAGAATCTGGAGCTTATAGACCAGTCGAACTCAATATCTAAGATGATTTCCGACATAGAGCAAATAGCCAAATTTAAGGGAATTTAGACGGTGTCCAAAAAGATATTCATGGGTGGTATTTGCGGAATGGGAATGGCGCCGCTTGCGCTATTTCTAGCTGAAGGAGGCTGCCAAATTTCCGGCTTTGACGACTCTCCAAACGGGCTTGTGCTAGACATGCTAAAGTCGAGGGGAATTGAGATTGAGAAGTCTCGCGTTCCCAAATCTAAAGTTGACGAGTTCATAATAACAAGCGCCTTAAAGCGCGATGCGGACACGCTTAAGAAAGCTGAGGCCGGAAAATTTTTAAGGCGCGGAGAAGCCCTGGCTGAAATTGCCCGCTCGAGGCGCCTAATAGGAGTCTGCGGAAGTCACGGCAAGACCACCACGACATCGCTAATCGCCCACGCAATATTGAAAAACTCCATTGATGCCGGATTTATAACTGGCGCAATTCCCGTCGGATTTTTACCCTCAAAATACTGCGAAAGCGAAAAATTCCTCGCGGCCGAATTGGACGAAAGCGACGGAACCATAGAGAATTTCTCGCCGGAAATAACAGTGGCGCTAAATGGCGACTTGGACCATACCGATACTTACGCGGACTTTTTTGCGCTTGAAAAAATGTTTGAGAGGCTGTTTTCCCGAACCGAGCGCCTTGTGATAATTCCAAAGGCAGACAAATTATTGGCCCGCGCCGCAAAAAACGCAAAGGCTCAAGTACTCGAAGTGGAAGTTCCCGCAAACGACTTTATGGCCTACGATAAAATGATGGCGCTAGCCGCTTTGAAGGCGGCCTTCGGCGTTAAATTTGGTCTGGAAAATTTTGACGATTTTAAGGGAGTTGCTAGAAGGCAAGAGGTTTTTGTCTCAAACGAAAAGCTCTTTGCAGTGGCCGATTACGCGCACCACCCAAACGAATTGCGGGCATTTTTAAACTGGCTGGACGCCAGGGAGTGCGCAAGAAAGCTAATCTTTTTCCAGCCCCACCGCTATACGCGCACAAAGAGGTTTGCGGCAGATTTTAAGGCTATATTGGAATCGCGCGCAAAACTTGGCGACAGAGTTTTTGTGCTTCCGGTGTATGCGGCGAGCGAACTTTTCGACGCCAAAGCAGGTTCGGAAATTTTAACTTCTCAAAATGTTAAGCTTGCCCGAAGCGGAGAAATGCGAGATATTTTGGAGGAGTTTAAAAATTCCGACGAATCGCGAAAGTGCGTGGCTTTCGTAGGCGCAGGCGATATCTATTTTGAGGCAAAGAAAATATTTAATCTATGAAAAAATTTAAAGTTGCAGTGCTGATGGGCGGTATATCCTCCGAGCGAGAAGTGTCGCTTGTGAGCGGAAAATTTGTGTTTGAGGCCCTCTCAAAATCTTTTGAATGCGAATCTTTCAGGCTCGACAAAAACGAATTGCCCGAAGCCCTCGACAGCAAGAAGCACATTGTATTTCCTGCAATGCACGGAGAGTACGGCGAAGACGGAACCCTGCAAGAGCAGCTTGAGCGGCGCGGATTTTCCTACGCGGGTTCAAATTCCCTCTCAAGCAGAGTCTGCATGAATAAGTCTGCTGCAAAGGCGCTTTTAATGCAGGCAAAAATTCCAACCGCCCGCGGGTTAACTTTTGACGCCGCAAAAAAGCCCTCGGCGGAAGCCGCAATTTCGCTACTGGGCGAAAATCTGATTTTAAAGCCCGCCGACAAGGGAAGCAGCGTGGGGCTAAAAAAGATATCGGGGCTATCCGACTTGGAAAGGGAACTTGGCGAAATAAAAGACGGCTTGTGGCTCTTGGAGGAATTTTTTAAAGGCAGGGAATTTTCGGTAGGCGTAATAGAAGGTGCGGCAATGGGAATCGTGGAGATAATCCCGGAGGGTGGCGTTTACGACTTTAAAAGAAAATATACGGCTGGCGCAACGCGCTACGAATTTCCGGCAAAGCTGAGCTCGTCCGACGAAATCCGCATAAAAGCCACCGCAGAGAGGGCCTTTAGGGCCTGCGGCTGCAGGGACTTTGCGCGAGTGGACTTTCTGCTAAGCGAAAGTAATCAATTCGTAGTTTTAGAGCTAAACACCCTGCCCGGCATGACGCCGACAAGCCTGCTGCCAAAGAGCGCCTCCTGCATGGGCTACACCTTTGAATCGCTCTGCCAGAAGATGCTGGAAGGGGCGATAAGCAGATTCTGAAAGTGGAAAGAGACGCAGGTAAAACTTGGAAGGACTTAAAAAGCTCGAAAAGCTCTGAAAATTCGGGCGTAACTTGGCGCGTGCGCCTGCGCTTTGCGGCAAAACTAATCAAGCGGATTTTTTATCTGGCAATAATATCGGGCCTGGCTTTCGGAGCTTGGCAAATGTACGAAAGCGGGGAGATAGACAGGCTCTTAACCCCAAGTACCGAAGAGCTGAAAGTAATTCAGTACAAGACGGACGGCCACATAAGCAAGTCCTGGGCGGCCGAAAATAGGCTGTTTCCGCCGGTTCAAAATTTGGCCGACATAGACATATTGAGCCTGAAGGAAAAATTTGAGAGAGTCTCGCAAGTAAAGTCGGCAAATATACAAAAAATCTATCCGGATAAAATAAGGATAGAGATTCAGGAGTACAGGCCGTGCGCGAGAGTGGCAATTTCTCAAAACAAAAGGATCTGCGAATATGCGCTTGCCAAGGAGGGCGTAATTTTTGACCCCGTGTGCATATCGCGCGACGAGCTAATGGAGCTTCCTTGGGTAATTGGCATTCCAATAGTAAAAAATGAAAGGCTATTTGAGCCGTACGAATATGCAGGTAAGATAGACGAACTTGTGAAAAAGGCAAAAGCTGCGCTTCCCGAACATTTTAAAACTTGGAGAACCGTAAATGCAAAGGAACTTGACAGCATAACGCTTCCCATCTTAGTCGTCACAAACTCGGACAAGACAAAAATAATTTTCCACGCAAACAATATTGATTTTCAGTTAAAAAAACTTGAATATATACTCAGATTTTACGAGCAAGACGGTTTGTCGGGCATAGAGAAGATAGACCTGTCTTTCGAGTCTAGGGCAATAGTTACAATGCGCAAGGAATCCAATGAGCGATAGTCGTATAGTTTTGGCTTTGGAAATAGGCACTTCAAAGATGTTGGCGCTTACTGCGGAGGTGTCGGACGACTCGAGCGTGAATATATTAAGCCTGGGGCTAAGCACCTCTGCGGGTGTAAAAAAAGCGGATATAATAAACCAGCAAAAGGCGGCAAACTTAGCGCAAGCTGCAATAGTAAACGCCGAAAGAAAACTTTCAACGGGCGGTATAGACTGCGTGTATCTCGCCCTCAGCGGCTCGCAAATAAG
>OJMH01002734.1_pt1 | contig 14201 bp, 15 predicted proteins | sample 1597111 | NCBI WGS metagenome assembly OJMH01 (sample SAMEA2452115, study PRJEB22498) | human gut metagenome | reverse complement strand
AGATTTCCGGTCTGGTTAAGGATGCGGTAGGCGCATCGTTTGGGCATCCAAGGTATTTTATCAAGGTTGTCCGGTGTCAGTTTCAGACATTCGGGAACCAGGGAGCAACGGTTGGCATATTCGGTGCAGCGGCCGTTTTGGGCGTTAAAGTAACGGCAAACGATATCGGTAAAGTATATTTCTCCGCTGTCTTCATCTTCAAGTTTGAGCTGGCAGCAACGGCCGCAATGGGTGCAAATGGATTCCCATTCGGCAGCGGAGAATTCTGAAAGCGGTTTGTTTTTCCAAAAGGGAGATTTCGTCATAGCCTGATATTATCCGTTTGTTTAGAAAATAAATTTATTATATAGTTGAATTGTTAAGGAGAAATAAAAATGTTCAAATGGCTGGAAAATTTATTAATGCAGACTCCGGTTCAGTCTTCGGGATGTTCTTGTTGCGAAGCCAAGAGAGAGCAGCTGGAGCAGATGAGGCAAAATATCATTGCCGACGAGATTCCCGACGTTTCCGAGAAAGAAACGGATTGTTCGGTAAAATGCTCAGTTAACTTCGGCGGCGTCCGTTTTAACAAAGAGCCGTGAGCGGCTTATCTGTCGTCGATACGGTCGTTATCGAAAAATTCGATGCGGCCGGTCTTGTTATATTTATATTTGAGCCAGAGCCAGCGTACGGATGCAATGATAAACAAGGGAATGAATATATATACAAAAGCAACGGCAAAAATGGTGGCGCCGAAGATAACCAAGGTTACCAGCAAAGCGATGGCAATTGCCGCGGCAAAAACGGCATAGACAACAGATAAAAAGTTAGCAGGCATTCTAATCTCCAATGCGTTCGGGTAAGTATTCTTCTTTGGCAAGATTGCCAAACTGAGCAAAATCGCCGTTCCAAAAGAGTTGAACCGTTCCGGTGGGGCCATGGCGCTGTTTTCCGATGATGACTTCACCGATGTTGGCGGTGGCGCGGACGCGGGCTTCCCATTCCTCAATGCGTTTTTGGAGGTGTTCGGGAGTTTCCGAAGCTTTTTGCTGAGGTTCTTCGTTTTGGATATAATAGTTTTCACGGTATACGAACATTACGATGTCGGCATCTTGTTCAATAGAGCCGGATTCACGAAGATCTGACATTACGGGCCTTTTGTCGTCGCGTTGTTCAACACCGCGGTTAAGCTGAGACAAGGCTATTACAGGTACATTTAGTTCTTTGGCGAGAATTTTCAAGCCGCGGGAAATTTCGGACAGTTCTTGTACACGGTTGCCTTCGGTCTTTTTGCTGCCGGTACCCATAATCAATTGGATATAGTCGATTACAATCAGGCCAAGCCCTTTGTTTCTTTTGAGGCGACGGGCCCGGGTACGGATGGTGTTGATGTTAAGGCCGGGAGTGTCATCGATATATAACGGCAGTTTTTCCAATTCGCGTACTGCGGCGGCAATGCGGGTGAATTCGGCATTGTCCAGTTCTCCGGTACGCATTTTATGGCCATTGGTCTGCGTGACGGTGGAAAGAATACGGGTAGCCAGCTGGTCGGCAGACATTTCGAGCGAAAAGAAAGCGACGCCTTTGGATTTTTCATCAAGGTCTTTGGCGTGCATCATATATTCGGCAACATTGTAAGCCATATTTGTGGCCAGAGCGGTTTTGCCCATGGCGGGACGTCCGGCAATGATAATCAAGTCGGAATTGTTCAGACCGCCGGTTTTATTATCCAAGGCATCCAATGCGGTCGGCAAACCGGAAATCTTGCCGTCTTTTTGATAGGCTTCTTCAATGTGTCCGAGAGAGGAAATCAAGGCGTCGGAAAAATCTACGAAACCGCCGTTGATGTCTCCCTGATTGGAAAGTTCGAAGAGCCTTTTTTCGGCAGCTTCTATTTGCGCTGAAGCATCAGAATCGATGTCTTCTTTGGAGGCGTCGTTGACGATGTCAAAACCGGTGGCAATCAACTCCCGGCGCAAATACTTGTCATAGATAAATTGCGCATAGTATTCTGCATTGGTCAGCGGTGTGGCGCTGTCGGCCAGTTTGACCAGATATTTGGCGCCGCCGACTTCGTTTAGGGAGCCTTCTTGCTCAAAATAGTTTTTCAGCGTGATGACGTCGGCAATATGGCCGCGGGTAATCAGTTTGGACATAACCTCGAAAATTTTTGCATGGACGGGATCGGCAAAATGCTGTGGTTTTAGGAATTCAGACACTTTTTCAAAAGCTTTATTGTTGGCAAGAATCGCCCCGAGAAGAGCCTGTTCGGCTTCAAGGTTTTGGGGAAGAGTGGTAATGTCCGGTTTTTCCATGGTCAAGATGCGTCCTGATTATTCTATTAACTGATTTTGATTGAGTTATAACCAATAATTTATGAAAAGACAAAAGGATTAAATTTTTTAATTTTCAGTCCTGTGGATTATGGGGATAACGGGGATAAAATAAAAACTCCGTTATTGAAAACGGAGTTTTTCAGAAGCTTTAACCTTGGCGGTTAATTATTATTTTTTGTTAGCTTTGCTTTTTGCAATAGATTTTTTAATCTTTTTAGCTTCTTCGGTCAGTTTGGTGTTGGAAGTAGATTCCAAATAAGCGTCCAAACCTCCGTTGTGCTCAATAGTGCGCAAAGTTTTAGAACAAACTTTCAGTTTGAAGATTTTACCCAAAGTGTCGCTCAACAGAGAAACAACCTGCAAATTCGGCAGAAAACGGCGGCGGGTTTTGTTGTTAGCGTGGCTAACGTTGTTACCACTCATAACGCCGGTGCCAGAAATATCACATTTTTTAGCCATTGTTAGATTTCCTTAAATACACGTAAAACATACTTGTTGCTTGTTAATAGCCATAAATTGACGATAAGTCAAGAGAAAAAATCATTGAATTTATTTTATTACAGACTTTTAGAGGATTAAGGATTCAAAAAAAGATAATAAAGTAAAAATTATAGTGGAATTTAAAAGTTTTATAGTGTATGAAAAAGACAATACGAAGTACCCGTAGCTCAGTTGGATAGAGTATCAGCCTCCGACGCTGAGGGTCGTGGGTTCGAATCCCTCCGGGTACGCCAGATTAAAAACAAACCCTAGCCATGAAGGCAGGGTTTTGTTTTTATGGTTTCCCGAAAGGGTCGAACCCCGGGTTCGTTCTCAGGCATCTAACATCGTTTCGGTCAAAAATTCCCTCACTCACTAAGATGTTTCAGAGAGCTTGCAGATAAAATTAACCGGAGCAACGGTTAATTTTACGTAGCGCTTCCTCCGGGTACGCCATTAAACAAAAGCCTTGTCAATCAGATGGGGCTTTTTTATTTGAGGCGGCATTTGTTAATTTATCTGTTTCGGCAATCTTCGGCATTTATGTTTATAGCCTGATTGATTATAGGGATTTGACCGCAAGTGATTAAATATAGGGCGGTTATTAATCATCAGGCAAAGGAGGTTATTGATGACGGGTGTTCAATTGAAAAATCCGACGACGCTTTATTATCATAAAAATTTTGAAAAACAGCAGCAGAAATATCCCGGTATTCAAGCAGAGATGATACCGGTTCCCGATTGCGGGGAAGACAGTTATGCGGGCTGCGGCCGGCTGAAAGGACGAAAAGCCCTGATAACCGGCGGAGATTCCGGAATCGGAAGGGCGGCAGCCATTGCCTATGCGCGCGAAGGTGCCGATGTGGCCATCAATTATTTGCCGGAAGAAAGCCGGGATGCCGAGGAGGTGAAAAAACTGGTTGAAGCAGCCGGCCGCAAAGCCTTGTTAATTCCCGGAGACATCAGTGATGAAAATTTTTGCAAAGAATTGGTCCGAACGGCTGTTGAAGGGTTGGGCGGGTTGGACATTTTGGCATTGGTGGCCGGCAAGCAGCAATTTAACAAAGATATTCTGACGTTGGAAACGGAACAAGTGGTTAAGACTTTTGAAGTAAACGTTTTTTCTATGTTTTGGATTGTCAAGGCAGCTCTTCCTCATCTGCCGGAAGGTTCGTCCATTATTACGACTTCTTCGGTTCAGGCTTTTCTTCCCAGCGGATTTTTGCTTGACTATGCGGCTACCAAAGGCGCTATTGTCTGTTTTACCAGAGCCTTGGCAAAACAGTTGGCTGAAAAGGGTGTTCGGGTTAACTGTGTTGCTCCGGGGCCTTTTTGGTCGGCTTTGCAAATCTGCGGCGGGCAGCTGCCGGAAAATATTTCCGAATTTGGGCAGAAAACAACGATGAAAAGAGCTGGGCAGCCGGCGGAATTGGCCGGGATATATGTTTTTTTGGCGTCGGAAGAGTCCAGTTATGTTACGGCTGAGGTTTATAATGCGACCGGCGGTATGCTTACCAATTAAAATATTTCCCCTGTCTGTCACAGACAGGGGATTTTTTTTAGCGGTTGAAACATTTGCTGCGGGAAATTCCCTGAGTGCGGCATTCTGTTTCGCGATCGCTGTCGGGAAGGTCTTCTTCGTCGCCGAAGTTATACATATCTTCGCGGAAAGTTATGGTGTCGTCCAATTCGGGAAGGGGATCAATCAGTCGTTCTTCTTTGATGGTCTTTACTTCAAAGTCCTGTCCGTCATCATCAAAAAATGGTTCGTTGCTGAAGTCTTTGACGATTACGTCTTCATAACGCGGTCGTGATTTTGTTGCGGGATTTGTCCGTGGGGTCTGCTGCATATTTTTCTCCTTTGTTTTTTATTATGGAAAATAAATAAGCCGAGTTATGTTTTTTTGAAGTTGTTTTAATGAAACAGGGCATAAAAAAACCTCCGAATGAACCGGAGGTTTTTTATATTTAGGCTTTTTTGCCGTAAGCGTTGTCCTTATCTTCACCTTTCATGCAGAACAGTACCAGCAAAGCAATCGGGCCTACGATGGGAATGAGAACGCCAAAATACCACCAACCGGGACGACCCAGGTCATGAAGACGGCGAACGCCCAAACCGATGCTGGGAACCAGAATGGCCAGAGAGAATATCAGGCCGAGAATCTGCCGGCCGAACAATATGCTGTCAATGATGCCCAGAACCAGGCTGATGATGAATACAAACAGAACAAAATACCAATATTGCGGACGGTTGGCACGGCCGTTGAAGTCGGTATAGTGATTTTTCAACACGTCTACGAAGTAGGTGTTGAACAAGGCTTTGATTTTTTCGATGTCCATAGTGAACTCCTTATGTTTTAGTGCGTTTTTAATAAAAAGCCGTGAAAGCACTTTTTACTATTTAACATCTAATACCGTTCACCATAAAGAATCAATAAAAAAACAAAGATTTGCAAACTTATACCAAGAATTCTGCATTAAGAAAAAGCCCCGGTTTTTATCCGGGGCAGAGATTAAAATTTGCGGGCGGAAACCCGGTTTCTCCAGTTTCGTTCAATTTTTTCAAGCGAAATGCCTTTGGTTTCGGGAACAAAGAAGTAAACGAAGAGCAGAGAAAGAGCGGCAATCAGTGCAAAAATCCAGAAAGTACGGGCTTCTCCGATGGAATTTATCAGCGGCAAAAAGCTCAATACGACAATAAAGTTAAATCCGAAATTGGCCACGGTACAAAGACTCATGGCAAATCCGCGGATTTTTAACGGCAGGATTTCCGAAACCAATATCCAGCCGATGGGACCGAGGCTCATAGCAAAGGAAGCGATATACAAAACAACGCTGCCGACGGCTATCCACTTGAGGCTTTCTCCCAACACGTCCGAATAATGGAATGCAAATCCCAAAGAGAGCAGGCTTATCAGAATGCCCCAGAGGCCAATGTAAAGCAGAGGTTTGCGTCCCCATTTGTCGGTGAAGAAAATAGCGACCAAAGTCATTAAAAAGTTTACGGTTCCGATACCGATGGTTGCATAAATCGCACCGATGGTAGAGCTGAATCCGGCAATTTTAAATATGGTTGTGGTATAGTAAATGATGGTGTTGATGCCGGTACAGATTTGTACGAACATAATGCCGATACCGACGAAAACCGGCATTAACATCCATTTTTGAAATCCTGCTTTTTGGCGGTTTTGGGCGGCAATATTAGCTTTTATTTCCGAAATTTGATGTTCGGGGTCCGTATCCGGATCAATTTTTTTGAAAATGTCTTTTGCCTCGTCTTCCCGGTTTTTGCTAATCAGCCAACGCGGCGTATCTCCCAGGAAAGCAATGCCGACCAGGAGTATGACGGCGGGAACCAGACCGGCTCCCAACATCCAACGCCAGTTGTATTCGGCATTGGCAAAAACGCGGTTGATGAGGTAGGAGAATAAAATTCCGGCGGTAATTGCAAGCTGAAAAAGAGAAACCAGCATTCCGCGTATTTTTTGCGGAGAGATTTCTGACAGGTACAGCGGAATAATAAAGTTTACCATACCGACGGCCAAACCGATAATCATTCGTGAGGCCATCAGCCAATGAACGCTGACTGCGTAGGCACAAAAAACGGAACCTAGGGCAAAGATGATGCCGGTGGCGATGATAATTTTCTTTCGCCCGTAAATATCAGAAAGCACGCCGTTCAGAGCAGCGCCGATAACGGCACCGACAATGGCGGAACTTACGACCCAGCCTTGTTCAAGCGGTGTCATACTCCAGGTTTCGTTAATGAAAATCAAGGCGCCGGAAATGACTCCGGTGTCAAAACCGGAAAGCAAACCGCCTAAAGATGCCACCACAGCGATTATATAAAGCCACAGATGTCTTTTCTTTACAGATTTCAGCATGGTGCATCTCCTTTTGATAATAGCGGCGTTACCTATATAATATATACCTTAAAAACGGTATTTAGCAAGGTTAAATACGTTCAAAGTCCAAAAATACGGGACGTCGTCCTTCTCTGACGGCCTTGCGCTGGTATTTGGTTTGGACCCAGTCTTCAGGCTCGTGCTTCCAATCGTTTCCGCAGGTTGCCGTCCATCGGAAATTTTTGTCGGCATCAAGTTGCCGCAAGGTCCAGCCCTTGTAAACTTTGTGATCGGTTGCCACCCGGAGAATGCCGCCTTTTTTCAGAATTCGGGCAATTTGCGTCAGGTTATCGGGGTTTATGAAACGTCTGCCGGCATGGCGTTTTTTAGGCCAGGGGTCCGGGAACAAAACAAATACCTTGTCCAGAAAAGCATCCGGAATCCGGGGAAACAGCAAACGCATATCATCGTCGTATATGCGAATGTTGTCGGTACGTTCCGGCAATAAGGCGATTTTATCCGGTACTTCCGAAGCTTGCTTGATGCCGGTGATTAAAGTCAGGAGATTTGCCACGCCGTTTTTGAAAACTTCAGCGCCGATAAAGCCGGTGTGAGGATTTTTCAGAGCTTGTCCGGCAAGGTGTTCTCCGTTTCCGAAGCCGATTTCAAGGCAAATCTGTTCTACCGGCAGTCCGAAAAGCCGTTCTTTTTCAAAAACGGTATCGTCGTTTATTTGCAAGCGGGGCAAAAAAGCGTCAAGCAGCGTGGTTTTTGCTTTTCGAATCCGACGTCCCTGACGACGTCCGTAAAATTTAGGCTGTTCGGAAACAAAGTTATCTTTTAAAAGCATCAGAGAGTTCCTTTTGAAGTGTTAGTCTTTCCCAAGAAAAGGTTCCGTCGGTTCTGGGAGCGCGTCCGAAATGTCCGTAAGAACTGGTAGGGAGGTAAATCGGTTTTTGCAATTCAAGATGTTTTATAATACCGCAGGGAGTGAGGTCGACCAGTTCTCTTAAAACAGTCAGAATACGCTGTTCATCGACTTTTGCGGTATTGTTCGTATTGATGTAAAAAGACAACGGATCAGAAACGCCGATGGCGTATGAAACCTGGAGGAGACATTCGTCGGCGAGACCTGCAGCCACAACGTTTTTGGCCAGGTAGCGGAGCATATAAGCGGCAGAGCGGTCAACTTTAGTCGGATCCTTGCCCGAAAACGCACCGCCTCCGTGCCGGGCGCAGCCACCGTAGCTGTCCACAATTATCTTGCGGCCTGTAAGGCCCGAATCCCCATGGGGCCCGCCTACTACAAAGCGGCCCGTAGGATTGACCAGTATCTTTGCATTTTTATCCAGCAAACCCGCCGGTACAACAGGCTTAATAACCTCTTCAATTATCCCTTCGCGCAAATCAGCCATAGCTACCTGGCTGTCATGCTGGGCGGATATCACCACTGAATCCACCGAAACGGGCACATCCCCGTCATACCTTATGCTGACCAGGCTCTTGCCGTCCGGCCGCAGCCAGTTAAGGCTCCCGCTTTTGCGCGCCCATGCCAGCCTGCGCGCAAGCCTGTGGGCAAGCTCTATGGGCATAGGCATATATGTGTCTGTTTCATTGCAGGCATAGCCGAACATCATCCCCTGGTCGCCCGCGCCCGTGGAAAACAATTCATCCCCGCTGCCCGTGCGGGCCTCCATAGCCTTATCCACACCCATAGCAATATCTGGGGACTGCTCGTCTATGCAGGTAATCACCGAGCAGGTACTGCCGTCAAATCCGGCCGTTTCGCCGTTATAGCCTATCTCCAGCAGAGTTGAGCGCACTATCTGGGGAATATCCACATAGCAGTCGCATGAAATTTCCCCCATAACCAGCACCATGCCCGTAGTAGCTATGCTTTCGCATGCCACCCGCGCCTGCGGGTCCTTAGCAAGTATAGCGTCCAGCACTCCGTCCGAAATCTGGTCGCATACTTTATCAGGATGTCCCTCTGTAACCGATTCGCTTGAAAACAATCTTATCATAAAAATACCTTCCTTTATATACCCGTGTAAAACAAACCGCAGGCTCAGCTATACGTCCGGCCTTTATTAAGCATTATAATCCGCGGCGCCCAGCCCCAGTTTCAGGCATAAAACTTCCGATATAAGCATTATACACTCTTTTACCCTAAATTGACAAGTGGATACACGCCTCCAGCGGTCTGATTTCGGCATTTTCTGCGTCGTCGTCAATGGGCGTACGTTCAGTACACGGAGCGAAAAGCAACACAGCAGGACACCGAAACAGCCCTGTCCTGACCATATATGCCCTTGTTAATTTAGGGTAACGAAAAAAGAAACAAAAATATCAGATATTTGCGCTTACGTCAATAGCAAATTGGCCCACGCCTTTGCCGGCAAACCGCAGCTCATAGGCAAAGCTTGCGCTCACCTGGTTGTCCCGCAGCCTTGTATGCATTCTTGTGGTAAATATGGACATATCAAAAGTGCCGTATTCCGTATAGTATTCTCCCTTAAAAGTCTTTCTCTCCTCAAACAGCATTACCGTGCTTTCCCCCGCAGCATTAACGCGGTTTATAATAACGCTCTGCGGAGCAATGGTCATTACAGTTTTAGTGTCCTCTTTAGCCGATAAGCTCTCGCTGTATTCAAAGCGTATTTCCCCGTTTTCCTCGTAGCATACCGCATCGGTAGTAAGGTTGATTTCCTCATCCGAGCGCCTTGTAGTTATATTTAAAGTAACATTTTTGCCTTCGCTCATTATATTCTCCTAGCCGTACCCTAAATTGACAAGGGCATATACGGTCAGGACAGGGCTGTTTCCGTGCCCTGCTGTGTTGCTTTTCGCTCTTTGTACGTCCAGCACACGTCGTTCAAGCGCCTTGCAGGGCACCCAAACGGCCGCTGTCTGACTCTTCGACCTCCAGCAGGTTTGATTTCGGCATTTTCAAGGAAGCGGAATGAGGTGTACTGAACGTACACCCATTGACGATGACGCAGAAAATGCCGAAATCAGACCGCTGGAGGCGTGTATCCCCTTGTCAATTTAGGGTACCCGCTGCCATATATCATTAAAACGTCTATTTCGGTTGTTTCATCTGCCTTGGGAATATACAGATTGAAAAGGAACTTAGCTCCGTCCTTTTCCAGAAACTTCAACTGGCCGTATGTAAGATATTCGCCATATCGTCCCTTGTCCCGCCGCATTTTCAGATAGGAATTATTAGTTATTTTAAAATAGGCGCTTTTATAGTACAGAAAAACGTGTACAAACATTCGGGCAAGAAGAAATAAGGCAAATAAACCTATAATATAATACATTTAGGACAACCTCTCTTTAGTTTCCTTAATCTCACAGAATAATACTGCAATAGTAGCAAACTTATTATTGGCCAGCCCGATATAATTTTAACTGACAGTCATAAAAGCAGAGACTAATCCTTAAAAATCTCCTGCGCGTACCTGACCGTCTCCATAGCGTCCCTGGCATACTTATCCGCTTTTATCATATCGGCATATTCCTGGGTAAGCACGGCGCCTCCCACAACCACCCTGCACCAGGGACAGCTGTCATGCAGCAGCTTTATTGTCTCCTCCATTGCGGGTACGGTGGTGGTCATTAGCGCGCTTAGGCCCGCAAGCATTATTTTATTCTGTTCAACTGTCTTGACTACAATTTCAGGCGGCACGTCCCGGCCTAAATCCACTACGTCAAAGCCATAATTCTCCAATAACGCCTTAACGATATTCTTGCCTATATCGTGAATATCTCCCTTAACCGTCGCAAGCGCTATTTTTTTGCCCTGCCCTTCTTTTTTCTGGGGCATAGCCGCCCTTATAAGCTCAAAGGCCGCTTTTGCCGCCTCAGCGCTTGCCAAAAGCTGGGGCAGGAACATAATCTTTTTTTCAAATTTGTCGCCCACCTCATTAAGCGCGGGAATTATCTCTTCATCTATAATTTTTACAGGCGGCGTTCCGTTCTTAAGCAGTCCCTCTGCCATAACGGCGGCATTATCCTTAAAGCCCTTAATAACGGCGGAACGCAGGCTGTTTTCCTCCGAAGGCCCGTTTGAAGCATTATCGCTTTTTTTGATATCCTGGGCCTGCACAACAATATTAGAGGCATACTCTATATAAGCGGAGCACTTTTCATCCAGACCGCGCAGCGCGCAGAACGCCTTATAGGTTTTCATCATCTCTACAGAACAAGGGTTCATTATAGCGCCGTTAAGGCCGCGGTCCAAAGCAGCGGCGAAAAACACCGAATTAACCGTCTCACGATTGGGCAGACCGAAGGAAACATTTGAAACCCCCAGCGAGGTGCGCCCTCCCACAGCGTTTATCTGCTTTACCGCATCCAGCGTAACATTAGCGGCGTTCGCATCGGCGCTTATAGTCATGGCCAAAGCGTCTATTATAATATCCTTAGGCTTTATCCCGTATTTTTCCGCTTCCTCATATATCCTTTTGGCTATCTCCACCCTTCCCTGAGCGGTATCGGGTATTCCCTTTTCGTCCAGCGTAAGGGCAACTATCACCCCGCCGTATTTCGCCGCAAGAGGGAATATTTTATCCATGCTCTCCTTTTTGCCGCATACCGAATTAAGCATCGGCTTGCCGTTATAAACCCGCATGGCTCGCTCCATAGCCTCATAATTAGAGGTATCTATCTGAAGAGGCAAATCGCTTACCGCCTGGATGCGCGGTATAATTTCGCCCAAACCCCCCGCTTCATCAATTTCAGGCAGGCCGACATTAACGTCCAGCGCCATAGCCCCGGCCTCCTGCTGCTTTACCGCCTCTTCCAGTATATAGCTTATATTATTTTCCCTAAGGGCCGCCTTGAGCTTAGGCTTACCAGTAGGATTAAGCCTCTCGCCTATCAGCACGGGCGGGCCGTCAAAGCTCAGGCAATGCGAATAGGAGGAAATAAGCGAGGTATTTTTTTCGGTAACAGGCAGCGGGCTGATTGGGTTAAGCGCTTCCTTCATTGCCTTTATATGCGCCGGGGTCGTACCGCAGCAGCCGCCCGCCATACGAGCGCCCGCCTGGGCTATCAGCTTCATCTGGCCGGCAAACTCTTCGGGGGTTACGTCATATACCGTTCTTCCCTCTCTTACTTTAGGCAGGCCGGCATTAGGCATAACGCAGACGGGAATAGAAGCCAGGGCACATAATCTTTCAGCCCACGGAAGCAGCTTATCCGGGCCCAGCCCGCAGTTTATCCCAAGCGCGTCTACTCTCAGCCCTTCCAGCAGAGCAACAACCGCTCCGGCATCCCCGCCTGTCATCAGTTTGCCCTGCTCGTCCATAACCACGCTGGCCAGAATGGGCAGATTAGAATTCTCCTTAGCCGCCAGCACGGCAGCTTTAAGCTCCAGGGTATCGTTCATGGTTTCTATAATTATTAAATCAGCGCCGTTTTCCACTCCCAAGCGCACAGTCTCGGCAAACGCTTTGACCGCTTCTTCAAAATCCAGCGTGCCTAAAGGCGCTAAAAGCTTGCCGGTAGGCCCTAAATCCAAAGCTATCCGGCACTCAGCGCCCGTTTTTTCCTTTGCAGCGCGCGCTCTTGCGAAAGCCGCTTTTACTACCTCCGAAAGGGTGAACTGCTCTCCTTCTTTTTTAAGAGGATATTTAAAAATATTGGCGCCAAAGGTATTCGCGCTTATAATGTCTGCTCCGGCAAGAATATACTGTCTGTGTATATCCTCTACCACCTCAGGATGCGTTATATTGTAGGTTTCGGGCAGCTCTCCCGGTTCAAGGCCAGAATTTTGGAGCATTGTGCCCATGCCGCCGTCCAATATCAAAAATTTATTCTCAAAGCCCTCTAGTATATTCATATATCCTCCGCTAAAAACTAACATAATTTGAAAATGCGCACCCGTCAGCATGATGCTGCAAACAATAAATATAAACTGATTAAACCCTTTTTAACCCGACGACCGCCGTAACCGATTTAGCCGGCGTCATAAGCAGGCTCTGGTCAAGACTTATGCCCAAAGTCTTTTCCGCCATAAGCATATTCAGAATACCAATCTGGCACTGCAGAGGGAAATCACCGTATCCGGCGCTGAAGCGCGGGATACATTTAAATCCCTGATTTTGGAACTGCTCGGCCAGATTCAAGCATAAACAATCGCAGAATGCCTCTATAAGGGCCGTTCCCGCGCTGTTGACCGCCAAAGCCCTTAAGGGGCTGATTTGCTCATACCTGTTTACCAGACGGTCTGTATAAATTCCTATGGTAGCCGCAAATACAACGGCTTTTTCACAGCCGCTAAGGCATTTTTTTAAATCCTTACTGCAAAAGGCGCCAAAGCCTAAATCAAGAGAGCCTTCTTGAGCCAGTTCCTTTATGCCGCTGACTGCATATACCGCGCTGGGCTTGCTGCCCGCGGCCACTTCGCACAGCGCCTTTAACGCCGCCTGCCTGCCGGCATCATCTGCATACCCTCTTTTGATACCCATGTATCTGCAAATTTCATCAATATCCACATCCAGCTCATCCGCACCGCATGTAAATTTATATAATGAAACAGGCATTATATTATCCCCTTGAGATTTTCCTGAATTTTGGCCGCCACATGCGCCTTATTCATGGAATATACATGCACAGCCGTTATACCGCCCGCAAAAAGGCTTATAATCTGCTCTGTGGCATAAGCTATCCCCGCCTTTTCCATACTCTCAGGCGAATCCCCGAAACGGTCTATTATTCTTTTAAAGCGTCCAGGGAGATATGTGCCCGAAAGCGCGGTAATCCTTTTTATCTGATTTGCATTTGTTACCGGCATTACACCTGCAATAACCGGCGTGCTGATCCCCGCTTCGCGCAGCTTATATAAATAGCTGAATAATATCTCGTTGTCAAAAAACATCTGAGTAGTAAAAAAGTCGCAGCCGGCGTCCGCCTTTTCCTTAAGATGGACTATATCTTCCTGCAAATTTGCCGATTCCACATGTCCCTCAGGATAGCACGCGCCGCCTATACAGAAATCCCCATAGCTCTTAATATCTCTTATAAGCTGGCTGGCGTATTTGTAATCCCTCGGCCCGGACGCATCAAATCCCTCAGGAATATCCCCGCGCAGCGCCATTATATTTTCTATACCCGCTTCCTTTAACTCGCCCAGTTTTTGAATTATCTGCTCTTTAGTGGAAGAAACGCAGGTAAGGTGAGCCAGGGGCGTCACACCGGCGGCCAGAAGGTTCCTGGCTATATCCAGAGAATAAAAGCGGGCGCCTCCCGCCGCGCCGTAGGTAACGCTTATAAAAGGAGGCTTGAGCTGCGCTATCGCCTGCGTGGCCTTAAAAACACTGTCATATGTACTGCTGGTTTTAGGAGGAAACACCTCAAAAGAAAGCATGGGTTTATTCTGCTTTAACAAATCTATAATTTTCAATCACAATCTCTCCTGCCCATCAAATATTATTATATAATTATAGCAAAAAAAGCCCCGAAAAACAAGCTGTTTTAAAAACAGCCCCTCCCGAATGATGTAGGATTACAATAGATATTGGACAGGTAGAGTAAAAAAAGGATGAAGGATAAG